>CDTY01003189.1_pt1 | contig 63667 bp, 59 predicted proteins | sample 557731 | NCBI WGS metagenome assembly CDTY01 (sample SAMEA3182101, study PRJEB8094) | gut metagenome | biome: human; feature: gut; material: Stool; isolation source: human stool | place: Canada | collected 2013-02-12
CTGGACTCGCCCCGGCTGCTGGACCGGTACTACCGGGTGCGCACTGAGCCCCGGGTCCGCTTTGCCGGACAGATCACCGGCGTAGAGGGATATGTGGAGTCCACCGCCTCGGGCTGTCTGGCCGCCATGGAACTGGCCCGGGAGCTGGAGGGCAAGGGGCCCATCAACTTCCCCCGGGAGACCGCCATGGGCGCGCTGGCTCTTTACATCAGCGACGAATCTGTGGTACACTTTCAACCGATGAATATCAACTTCGGCCTCATTCCCGCCCTGGGTTACCGGGTGAAGGGAAAGAGAAATAAAAATGCCGAGCTGTCCAAACGGGCTTTGGAGGCTCTGGATGGGCTGAATCTCACATAACTGTATCCTCGGCGGTCTGGGTGGCTGTCGAGAAGGACGAGCCCAGGGCTCTCTAAGAAAGAAGGATATTTATGAAAATCATCGTTGACGCCATGGGAGGGGACAACGCCCCTCAGGCTCCTGTAATGGGAGCTATCCAAGCCAACAAGGAGTACGGTGTGGACATTGTGCTGGTAGGCCGGGGGGAGGAAATCCTCAAGGTGCTGGAGAGCAACGGCATCCAGGAGCTGCCCGCCGGGGTGGAGATCGCCCACGCCTCTGAGGTGGTGGAGATCTGCGACAATCCTGCCAATGCCTTCCGGGAGAAGAAGGACTCCTCTCTGACGGTGGGACTGAACCTGCTCAAATCCGGAGCCGGGGACGCCTTTGTCTCCGCTGGTTCTACCGGAGCTCTGCTCTCTGCGGCCACTCTGCTGGTCAAGCGCATCAAGGGCATCCGCCGGGCCGCTCTGGCTCCTGTGGTGCCTACGGGCAACGGGGGCGCGGTGCTCATCGACTGCGGCGCCAACGCCGAGTGTCCCCCGGAGTATCTGCTGCAGTTTGCCTACATGGGCTCCTACTACGCCGAGCATGTGCTGGGCCGTCCCGAGCCTAAGGTGGGTCTGCTGAACATCGGCGCGGAGCCCTCCAAGGGAACCACCCTCCAGACTACCGTTTACCCTATGCTTCAGGAGGCCGCCAAGGCTGGCCGCATCAACTTTGTGGGCAACGTGGAGGCCCGGGAAGCGGTTGAGGGCTCGGTGGACGTGATCGTCAGTGACGGCTACTCGGGCAACATCTTCCTGAAAACCATGGAGGGCACCGGACTGTTCCTGGCCCGGGAGATCAAGAAGATGTTTATGAAGAGCCTGCTGACCAAGCTGGCCGCTGTGATGGTCTCCGGCGGACTCAAGCAGTTTAAGAAAATGATGGACTCCAGCGAGGTGGGCGGCACCGCGCTGCTGGGTATCTCCAAGCCGGTGATCAAGGCCCACGGCTCCTCCGATGCCTACGCCATCAAGAACGCCGTGCGGCAGGCCAAGCAGTTCGCCTCCTCCGGCATTATCGAGAGCATTACCGACAACGTGGACGTGATGCGCCTGGAGGTCACTCAGCTGTAAGGGAGACATGCTCGCTTGGGCACTTTTGCCCACCTGCATAAAAATTACCAATTCCCTATTGACAGGCAGAGGGAATGTGCATATAGTAAGGAAAGAAAAACGTGCCTGGGGCACAGCAAAAGGAGCAGGCTACTATGATTTTTGAAAAGGTATGCGCACTGATCGCGGAGCAGTTCAATGTGGATGCGGATTCCATCACCATGGAAACCTCCTTTGAAGATGATCTGAACGCGGACTCTGTGGATATTGTGGACTTGTCTATGGCGCTGGAAGAGGAATTTGATATCGACGAGATGTCCGAGGAAGAAGCTTCTGCCATCAAGACCGTGGGCGATCTGGTCCGCTTCCTGCAGAATAAGATCGACTAATTTCCCAGACATTATAAGCAGAAACTCCGCCTTGGGGCGGAGTTTTGCTTATCTTACCTTGAAAAAAGTGAGGAACGACCAATGACCACCTTAGAAGAAAAGCTGGGCTACCAGTTTCAAAACCGGGAGCTGCTGGAAAACGCTCTGACCCACAGCTCCTGCGCCAATGAGAGCCGGGGCAAGCTGCAGAGCAATGAACGGTTGGAATTTTTGGGAGACTCCATCCTGGGCATGGTGGTGGCCGACCACCTGTACCGGGGCCATCCCGATCTGCCCGAGGGAGAGCTGACCCGGGTGCGGGCCGCCCTGGTGTGTGAAGAGAGCCTGGTAGAGGTGGCGCAGGCCCTGGATCTGGGTTCCTACCTGCTGCTGGGCAAGGGAGAGGAGGCCGGCGGCGGCCGTACCCGTCCCTCCATTCAGGCGGATGCAGTGGAGGCCGTGCTGGCAGCGGTCTATCTGGACGGGGGGATTGGCTCGGCCCGGAAGATCATCCAGAAGTATATCCTCTGCCGGGAGATTGAGGGCATCACCAGTCCCCGGGACTACAAGACCGCCCTGCAGGAGCTGGTCCAGCGGGAGAGCGGACAGGTGCTCAAGTATCGGCTGGTGGGCTCTCAGGGGCCCGACCACGCCAAGCGCTTCTTCGTGGACGTGGATCTGAACGGAGAGCCTGTGGGCTCCGGCGAGGGACACAGTAAAAAAGAGGCCGAGCAGATGGCCGCCAAGGCGGCCATGGCGAAGCTGTCGAAGCCGAAGGCGTGACAGCGGGGCCTCTTGCGAACGAAAGTGAGCCGCGCCTTGGGCGCGTCCAAGCAAAATTCCCGGCCAGAGGCCGGGAATTTTCTTGCCGGAGGGCGGATTGATTCCGCCCGAGGATTAAAAATGATGGGGTTCCCGGAAAAGCACAGCTTTTCTGGGAGTGGCCGAGTAGGTGGCCGCCAAGGCGGCCATGGCGAAGCTGTCGAAGCCGAAGGCGTGACAGCGGGGCCTCTTGCGAACGAAAGTGAGCCGCGTTACAGATATCCGCTAAGGCGTGCTGAACCGGCTGAGCAAAAAATAAGCAATCATTGGGGCCCGCTCCTGGTGGAGACGGGCCCTTTTTATATGCCTGTTTGGCCAGATTAAAAAAGTGTTGACAAAATGGTTAGCATATGCTAATCTATGGGTGGTTAGAGACGAGAGAACAAAAGCCTCCCCTCCTCACACCTCCCTGCTTTCTTCCCCACACTCAGGCTTTTCAGATCTCTCTGGCCACCAGAATACCCAAAGGGACAGGCATCACCCTTGGGGAACCCCCAGCCGTGGGCATACACGCGGCTGGGGATTTTTTTGCCTGGGGAGAAACGGAAGGGTATGTTGACGGCAAAGGGCGGGCATGGTATAGTGGTATCGCGTTTTGCATGTGCCTGGGTATGATCCCGGGGAAAGGGGTTTTCTATGCCAATTAAATGGATGCGCAGCGTGATGCTGATTATTACCTATGCGGTATTTCTAGTGCTGGCGGTGATCAAATTTGATGTGATCCTGGATCTGGCAGGACAGGTCCTGACCAGCTGCCGGCCGCTGTTTCTGGGCTTTGCCATCGCCTTTGTGCTCAACCGGCCCTGTGCCTTCTTCTGCCGCCACTATGAACGCAATCTGGGGGAGCGGTTCAAAAAACTGGGCCGTCCGTTGGCGGTGCTTACCTCCTATGTGGCCATGATTGCGATTATTGTGGCTCTGTTTTCCTTTGTACTGCCTCAGGTGGTGGACAGTATTCAGCTGTTTGCTGCCAGTGTCAGCGGCTATATGGTCAACCTGCAGGCCATTATCAATAAGATCGCTGAGTATCTGGATCTGTCTTCTCTGGACCTGAGCTCCCTGAGCAGCTATCTGCGCAGCTTCTTGGAGGGGGTGCTCTCCAGTGTCACCACGGCTGCCTCCCAGGTGATGGTGGTCACCAGCAGTATTTTGTCCATGTTCGTTACCCTGGTACTGGCCATCGTGTTCTCTATCTACATGCTGGCCGGACGGGAAAAGCTGCTGGACCAGGGCCGCAGACTGCTGCGGGCCTATCTGCCCGACCGGCATGTGACCTGGGTCAGCGATGTGATCCGCCTTACTGCCGAGACCTTTACCAACTTTGTCTCCGGTCAGGCCATTGAGGCCTGTATTCTGGGCGGACTGTGTGCGTTGGGTACCTTCTTTATCCAACCTGACTACGCCGCTCTCATTGGCGTTATTGTAGGTGTGTCCGCTCTGATTCCAGTGGCTGGTGCTTATATCGGGGCAATCCTTTCTGCCTTCCTGCTGGTGATGGTGTCCCCGGTGCGGGCCATCATCTTCCTGATCTTTTTGTCCATTCTCCAGCAGATCGAGGGCAATGTGATCTATCCCCGTGTAGTGGGTACCTCCATCGGCCTGCCGGGCATCTGGGTGCTGACGGCGGTGACGGTGGGCGGCGGCCTGTTCGGCCTGCTGGGTGTGCTGCTCAGCGTGCCGGTGGCCTCGGTGCTGTATGCCTTGCTGAAGCAGGATGTGATGCGGCGGCTGCGAAAGAAAGAGCCAGCAAAACCGGAATCCAAAGAAGAATAACAACTAAAACGGCGCGCCGAAGTTTTCTTCGGCGCGCCGTTTTTCTATGTTTACAATCAGAAGAGACCGGTGATTTTGCCGTTCTCGTCCACATCGATTTTCTCGGCGGCGGGAACCTTGGGCAGACCAGGCATGGTCATGATGTCACCCGTCAGGGCCACCAGGAAGCCAGCGCCGGCGGACACCTTGATGTTGCGTACGGTGACGGTGAAGCCATCGGGAGCGCCCAGCAGCTTCTGGTCGTCGGAGAAGGAGTACTGGGTCTTGGCCATGCAGATGGGGAGGTTGCCATAGCCCAGGTCGGTGAGCTGGACCATCTGCTTGCGGGCGTTGGGGGGGAGGACCACGCCGTCGCCGTGGTACACCTTGGTGACAATGGCGTTGAGCTTTTCCTCAATGGAGGCCTCAGCGTCGTAGGCAAAGCGGAAGTCGTTGGGCTGCTCGCACAGACGCACCACTTCCTCGGCCAGGGCCAGGCCTCCCTCGCCGCCCTTGCCCCAGACCTCGCTGAGGGCCACGTTGACACCCAGAGCCCGGCACTTGTCCTCCACCAGCTTCAGCTCGGCCTCCGTGTCAGTGGGGAAGCGGTTGATGGCCACCACACAGGGCAGACCGTAGACCTTGGTGATGTTCTCCACGTGGCGCAGCAGGTTGGGCAGGCCGCGCTCCAGAGCCTCCAGATTCTCGGCATTCAGGTCGGCCTTGGCCACACCGCCGTGGTGCTTCAGGGCGCGGACCGTGGCTACCACAACCACCGCATCGGGGGTGAGGCCCGCCATGCGGCACTTGATGTCCAGGAACTTCTCTGCACCCAGGTCAGCGCCGAAACCGGCCTCAGTGACGGCGTAGTCGCCCAGCTTCAGAGCCATACGGGTGGCCATAATGGAGTTGCAGCCGTGGGCGATGTTGGCGAAAGGACCGCCGTGGATAAAGGCGGGAGTACCCTCCAGGGTCTGGACCAGGTTGGGCTTGAGGGCGTCCTTCAGCAGAGCAGCCATGGCGCCGGCAGCCTTCAGATCGCCGGCGGTGACGGGTTTCTCGTCGTAGGTATAGCCAACAATAATGCGGCTCAGGCGCTCCTTCAGATCGGTGATGGAGGTGGCCAGGCAGAGAACTGCCATGACCTCGCTGGCTACGGTGATGTCAAAGCCGTCCTCCCGGGGAACGCCCTGCATCCGTCCGCCCAGACCGTCCACCACGTTGCGCAGCTGGCGGTCGTTCATGTCCACGCACCGCTTCCAGGTGATGCGCTTGACGTCGATCCCCAGGGCGTTGCCCTGCTGGATGTGGTTGTCCAGCATAGCGGCCAGCAGGTTGTTGGCCGCACCGATGGCGTGGAAGTCGCCGGTAAAGTGGAGATTGATATCCTCCATAGGTACCACCTGAGCGTATCCGCCGCCGGCAGCGCCGCCCTTGACGCCGAAGACCGGGCCCAGAGAGGGCTCACGCAGAGCCACCAGAGCGTTCTTGCCCATACGGCGCAGAGCATCGGCCAGACCCACCGTGGTGGTGGTCTTACCCTCGCCGGCGGGGGTGGGGTTGATGGCGGTGACCAGGATTAGCTTGCCGTTGGGAGCCTGCGTCTCATTGAGCAGGCGGTAGTCGATCTTAGCCTTGTAGCGGCCGTAGTACTCCAGGTACTCCTCAGCCACGCCGGCAGTCTTGGCGATGTCGCCAATGGGCTTCATGGGGGTGCTCTGCGCAATTTCAATATCGGTCAACATAACACAATTTCTCCTTTGTCCGCGCCCTTTTCACAAAAAAAGGGCGCACCGGTTTTTTACTCCGTGCGCCCAGACGGTCGGCATTAAGACGCTGAACGCGTCCGCTATACTTCATGTGGTACTCCACTTCCGTCAGTTGTATAGCTTATGTAGTGAGTGTATCACACCTCTTTCGGCACGTCAAGTGTCCGAAAGGGCAGAGCCCCGGTCAAACTGCCGGTAAAAGTCCTTGATGAGGGCGATGAAGGCCCGGGTGGCGGGGGAGAGGAAACTGTTTTTCTTATAAACCACTGCCATCGGACAGGTGAGAGGGGGATCGCCCACAGTGAAGAAGGACAGGCGGTCCATATAGGGGGTGCGGTGGATGCCGCTCTCCGGCAGGAAGGTGAAGCCCATGTTCTCCGCCACCAGATTGATGGCGGTGGTGTTGTTGGTGGTGGTCAGAATATTCACCGGCTCCACGTTCTGGACGTTGAAGGTGTTATAGAGCAGGCGGGACAGACGCCAGTCCTCGGGCAGCATCATCAGGCGCTCGTGCTCCAGCTGCCGCAGGTCCCCGAAGGGGAGGGGAGCAGAGCAGGGGCTGTCCAGGCCCTTGACCAGGGGATGGTCCTTGTGGGAAATGAGGAGGATGCGCTCGTGCATCACCAGCTCATAGCTCAGGTCGGTGAGGTTGCCCGGTGTGTGCATCAGACAGAAGTCTGTGACGCTGCTGGCGGCCAGATTGCCCAGCTGGGGCACCGGCGCCTCGTGGAGGACCACCTGTACGTCGGGGTACTTGGCGGCAAAGCGGGGCAGGATATCGGGCAGCAGGGTGGAGCCTCGCCAGGTGGACACGCCGATGTGCAGCTGTTGGCGTTTCTTCTCCTGCAGCTGCTGCAGGTCGCTCTCCAGCTGCCGGTCCAGATAGCCCTGGCGTTCCAGATAGGCATGGAAAAGCTCTCCCGCGGCGGTCAGACGCAGAGGGGTGTGGGAGCGGTCCAGCAGGGTGACGCCCAGATTGGCCTCCAGCTTGGCGAGATACTGGCTGAGGTAGGGCTGGGAGAGATAGAGACGGTCCGCCGCCTTGGAGATGCTGCGCTCCTTGACGATGGCCAAAAAGTATTCCGGATTTTTGACAAACATAACGGGCCTCCTGTTGGGCTGCGAAAGGGAACGGGCCGCTTAGCGCCGCCTTTTTAAGGATATCATATCATAAAATGGGGAAAAAGGGAATGTCTTGGGACAAAAGAAGGGGCATATGGCGGATTTTGGGAAAAAAGAAAATGCCCTGCGCCAAGCGACGCAGGACATTTTATCTTGCCATATACCAATTACACAGCGCGGGTGACCTTACCGGAACGGAGGCATCTGGTGCAGACGTACACGTGAGTGGGAGTCCCATTCACAATCGCCTTCACGCGCTTCACGTTGGGCTTCCAGGTGCGGTTGGAGCGGCGGTGGGAGTGGGAGACCTTGATACCGAAGGTGACGCCCTTGTCGCAGAATTCACATTTGGCCATGTTGCTTACCTCCTCGCTATGAGAGTACGCTTTCGATGAAGCATCGACTGGTATTTTACCAGATAATTTTCGGGAATGCAAGAGGTTTTTAAAAAAACTTGAATTTTTTTCTGAGAGGGTTCTAAATGGAAAAAAGTGTGAAACGGAAGGAAGAAATTAAACCCTGTGCTTGCGCCGGAAAGACAAATAAGCTATACTAAAACCAAATCGGCATGACAGCCTGGAACGCAAGGAGGAGACGCTATGGCAGAGCGTGGAAAAAGCGTAAAACTGGGAGAGATCATCCGGGAATTCCAACTGGAGATTTTAAATAAAGGTCCCAATTACGAGGATATGCCTCTGACCACTTTGGACGTGAACCGGCCCGGCCTGCCCCTGAGCGGTTTTTTTGAGCATTTTGATGCCCGCCGCCTGCTGGTCATCGGCCTGACCGAGCACACCTATCTCTCCGGCATGGAGCCTCAGGCCCGCCGGGAGAGCTTTGACCGGCTGCTGGCCCATCCGGTGCCCGCGCTGATCATCACCCGGGAGCTGGAGCCCTTCCCCGAGTGTATGGAGATGGCCATTAAGCATGAACGCACTGTGCTGCGCACACAAGAACATACTTCTGCCTTTATGAGCCGCCTGATCGGCAGCCTCTTTAATCACCTGGCGCCTCAGATCACCCGCTCCGGCGTGATGATGGAGATCTACGGCGAGGGCGTGCTCATTCAGGGCGAGTCTGGCGTGGGCAAAAGCGAGGTTGCCATTGAGCTTATTCAGCGGGGGCACCGCATCATTGCCGACGACGCGGTGGAGATCAAGGAGACCAACCACGGTACCCTTATGGCCACGGCCCCTGAACTCATCCGCCACTATATGGAGCTTCGCGGCATCGGCGTGGTGGACGTGCGGCGGCTGTTTGGTATGAGCGCCATCAAGACGGAGCAGGAGATCGATATGGTCATCAAGCTGGAGCCCTGGGACGACAGCGCGGTCTATGACCGCCTGGGCCTGGAGGGAGCGGTGACTCAGATCCTGGGCGTCTCGGTGCCCTGTCTGACCATCCCGGTCAAGCCCGGACGGAATCTGGCCAGCATCGTGGAGGTGGCGGCCATCAACAACCGTAACCGGAAGATGGGCCATAACGCGGCTCTGGAGCTGACCCGGAAAATGGATGAACACTTTAAAAAACTCATGGAAGAGGGAGGGCGGTAAACCATGTATATCGGAATTGACGTAGGCGGCACCAACCTGGTGGCCGGACTGGTAGATGAGAACGGTAAGATCCTGCACAAGGCGTCCTGCCCGGTGGATAAGAGCATGACGGCGGAGGAACTGACCCGCCAGCTGGCCAAGCTGTCTCTCCAGGCGGCCAAAGAGGCCGACTGTCCGCTCTCTGAGATCCAGGCGGCGGGCGTGGGCCTGCCCGGTCTGGTGAGCAATAAGACAGGCATGGTGATCAAGACCACCAATATGCCCTTCTACAACACCCCCTTCCGGGAGATCTTCCAGGAGGATCTGAAGATCCCTGTCTATCTGGGCAACGATGCCGACTGCGCCGCGGTGGGTGAGTACTGGGCGGGCTCTGCCAAGGGCTTTGACCCTGCTCTGGTCATCACTTTGGGTACCGGCATCGGCAGCGGCATGGTTCGGGGTGGAAAGCTCTACATCGGCCACGGCGGCGCCGGCATGGAGGCTGGCCACATGATCATCCATCCCAACGGGGTGCGCTGCGGCTGCGGCAACCTGGGCTGCTGGGAGCAGTACGGCTCCGCCACCGCTCTGGTTCGTCTGACCCGGGAGGAGATGGAGTACAACCGGGACAGCATGCTGTGGCAGCTGTGCGACGGAGACACCCGCAAGCTGGAGGGCCGTACCACCTTCCAGGCGGTGTGTGAGGGCGACGCCACGGCCCGCAAGGCGCTGGACCGTTACCTGGAGGGCCTGTCCATGGGCCTCATTAACCTGGTGAACGTGCTGTTCCCCGAGATCGTCTGTCTGGGCGGCGGTATCAGCAATGCCGATGATGACCTGCTGCTCAATCCCCTGCGTGAGCTGGTCCACCGGGGCAGCTTCGACAAGGACCACTTGCCCCGCATCGAGCGGGCCAGCCTGGGCAACGACGCAGGTGTGGTGGGTGCCGCCATGCTGTGCAATATGTTCTGATTTTTCCGCGTGAACCAAATGGGATTCCCCCGGCCAGAGGAAGCGCTCCGGCCGGGGGAATTTATATTGGGTAAAGTTGCGGGTGTACTATTTTATTTGACGGTGAAATTTGCTATAATATAATGTCTACTGAATAAACTGCAAATCAGCTTGTTCTCGCGGCAGCGGCCGCATAATTCCACTTGTTATATTTGAAATCCGCAAGGAATTTGGAGGTCACAATGGATCAATTTGACCAGTTGTTTGATCAATTACAAAAGTGCTGCCCCGGCATGGAGCTGCTGAAACAGGAGCCCATGGCCCGCCACACCACCTTCCGCATCGGCGGACCGGTGCCTCTCATGGCCCGGCCCACAAACGAGGAGCAGGTGCTGGCGTGCGTCCGGCTCGCTCGGGAGAATCAGATTCCTCTGGTGGTGCTGGGCAACGGCTCCAACCTGCTGGTGGCCGATGAAGGCGTGCAGGCTTTTGTGCTGGATATGACGGGACTGAGCCGTCTGGAGCGCACCGGAGAGCGGGAGATCACCGTCGGGGCAGGCGTTACCCTGGCCCGGCTGGCCTCCTTTGCCGCCGGAGAGGGACTGACCGGCCTGGAGTTTGCCGGTGGAATTCCCGGCACTCTGGGAGGCGCCGTCATGATGAATGCCGGAGCCTATGGAGGCGAGATGGTGCAGGTCGTGCGCCGTACCCGGTGCCTCACCCCCGAGGGAACGGTGAAGGAGATCGTAGGGGAGGAGCATGAATTCTCCTACCGCCACAGCGTCTTTTCTCAGGGTGAGGACGTGATCCTCTCCTCGGTGCTGGAGCTGGAGCCGGGACAGGAGGAGGATATCCGCGCCCAGATGGCTGAGCTGGCCCAGAAGAGAAAGTCCAAGCAGCCTCTGGAGTACCCCAGCGCCGGGTCCATGTTCAAGCGGCCCCAGGGCTACTTCGCCGCTGCTCTTATCGACCAGTGCGGTCTGAAGGGCTTTACGGTGGGAGGTGCCCAGGTGTCGGAGAAGCACGCGGGCTTTGTCATCAACCGGGGAGGAGCCACCTGTGCCGACGTGCTGGCCCTGGTGAGGGAGGTCCAGCGCCGCGTACGGGAACAGAACGGCGTGGAGCTGGAGATGGAGGTGCGCCGGCTGGGGTGAGAGCCGGGCGGCGCAGGGGAGAGCGTCCCCAGAGAGAGAAAACTTGAGGTGTGTGTTTGTGGAGTTTTTGATTATTTCCGGTCTGTCCGGGGCAGGGAAGAGCCGGGCGGCCTCGGTGATGGAGGACCTGGGCTATTTTTGTGTGGATAACCTGCCCGTCCCTCTGATCCCCAAATTTGCCGAGCTGGGCATGGGGGGAAATGGGGAGTACGACCGGGTGGTGCTGGTGACCGATATCCGGGGCGGCACCAATTTTGAGGGGCTATTTCAGGCCCTGGACCGTCTGACAGCCATGAAGTGCAGCTACCGTATTCTGTTCATGGACGCCTCGGACGGGACGATTATCAAGCGCTATAAGGAGACCAGGCGGGTCCATCCCCTGGGGGAGGAGTACGCCTCTCTGGAGCAGGCCATCCAGATGGAGCGGAAGGTTCTGGCTCCCCTGCGGGAGCGGGCGGACTGGATTGTGGATACCACTGGTCTGACCCTGGGCCAGCTGCGCAGCAAGCTCCTGTCCCTCTTTTCCAAGGGGAAAGAGGAGGGGAAGATGGAGGTGCATGTCCTTTCCTTCGGCTTCAAGCACGGGGTGCCTATGGAGGCCGACCTGGTCTTTGACGTGCGCTTTCTGCCCAATCCCTACTACGTTCCTGAGCTGCGGGGGCTGACCGGCCTGGACCAGGGAGTCCGGGACTATGTGTTTTCCCACCCGCAGAGCAATGAATTTCTTAAGCGCCTCAACGATTTTGTCAGCTACCTGCTGCCCCGGTATGCAGAGGAGGGGAAGACCTCCCTGGTCATTGCCGTGGGCTGCACCGGAGGACACCACCGCTCGGTGGCGGTGGCCCACGCTCTGGCCCAGTTTGTTGCCGGGCAGGGCTTCCCGGTGACCGAGAGCCATCGGGACATGGGGCGCAACTGATCTTGTCCTAGAAGGAGGCATTTATTATGCTGGACGCCATCCCCAACACCCAGCTGTGGGAGCGGGGGCCCAAGATCGTCGCCATCGGCGGCGGTACCGGTCTTTCCACCATGCTGCGGGGACTGAAAAAATACACCAAAAATCTCACCGCCGTGGTCACGGTGGCCGACGACGGGGGAGGCTCCGGCATGCTCCGGCGGGATATTGGTATGCCTCCGCCGGGGGACATCCGCCACTGTATGGAGTCCCTGGCCAACACGGAGCCCATCATGCAGCGCCTGCTCACCTACCGCTTTTCCGAGGGGGTGCTGGCGGGGCAATCGTTCGGCAACCTGATTCTGGCCGCGCTGAACGGGGTGACCGGCTCCTTTGAGGAGGCGGTACGCCAGATGAGTCAGGTCCTGGCCATCACCGGCCAGGTCATCCCCGTCACCAGCGCCGACGTGCAGCTGGAGGCGGTGTTTGAAAACGGCACCCAGGTGGTGGGAGAGTCCAAGATCTGCGACTTTAAAAAGCAGCAGGACTGCCGCATCCACCATGTCAATCTGATCCCCGCCAAGCCCGAGCCCCTGCCCTCTGCCCTGGAGGCCATCCGGGATGCCGACCTCATTCTGCTGGGGCCGGGAAGTCTGTACACCAGCGTCATCCCCAACCTGCTGGTGGAGGGGGTGCCCCAGGCCATTGCGGAGACCGATGCCCTGAAAATTTACATCTGCAACATCATGACCCAGGACGGCGAGACGGAGGGGTACACCGCCGCCGACCACGTTCAGGCCCTCATGGAGCACGGCGCGCCGGGGATGGTGGACCTGTGTCTTGCCAACTGCGCCCCCGTGCCCGAAAATCTGCTGGGCCGCTATGAAGAAGAAGGAGCGGTGCCCCTGGTTGTGGACCGGGAGCGCATTGCCGCCATGGGCCTGGAGCTGGTGGAGCGCCCGGTGGCCCGGGAGAAGGGCGATTTCGCCCGCCATGACCCGGATAAGCTGGCCGAGGCGGTGCTGGATATCTACCGCCAGCGGGCCATGCGCATTTTCCGGGGGAAGAACCGCTATATCATCGAGGAGTGAACACCATGACCTTTGGAGGCGAGGTAAAAAACGAGCTGTGCCGGGGGGAGCTGCACCGCAAGTGTTGCGCCCAGGCGGAGGCCTACGGGGTGCTGCTGTACTGCAACACCTTTACCGGCGGGGAGGGGCGGATCGTCACCGAACACGACGCCTTTGCCCAGCGACTGCCCCTGCTGTTCAAAAAGGCCTTTAAAATCACCTTTGACCGCCTTCCCCAGGGGGAGGGAAAGCATATTTTCTCCATTCAGGACCCGAAGAAGCTGCAGACCATCCGCCAGACCTACGGAGCGGAGGGAGAGGCGGTGGCCCTGCACATCAACTTTGCTGTCCTGGAAGAGCCCTGCTGCCGCATGTCCTTTTTCCGCGGGGCCTTCCTGGCGGGGGGCTCGGTGACTGACCCGAAAAAGGGGTATCACCTGGAGCTGACCACCTCCCATCAGAATGTGAGCCGGGAGATGCTGGCCCTCATGCGGGAGTGCGACTTTACCCCCAAGGCCGCCGCCCGAAAGGGAAACAGCGTCATCTACTTTAAACAGAGCGAGTACATTGAGGATTTCCTTACCGCCGTGGGCGCGCCGGTGGCCGCCATGGAGATCATGAACACCAAGCTGGAGAAAAACCTGCGGGGGAGCGTCAACCGCCGGGTCAACTGCGACGCAGCCAACCTGGACAAGGCGGTGGAGGCCGCCCAGAGCCAGCTGGAGGCCATCCGAAACCTGGAGCGCCAGGGGCTGCTGGATAAGCTGCCTGACAAGCTCCAGGAGACGGCCCGCCTGCGCATGGCCAACCCGGAGGATACCCTGTCCCAGCTGGCCCAGCTGTGTGACCCGCCCATCACCAAGTCCGCCCTGAACCATCGTCTGCGCAAGCTGGTGGAGCTGGGCGGAAAAGAGAAGGCCGAGCCATGATCCATTTGATCTGCTACGGCGCAGCCGTAGTCCTGAACCTGATCTGGCTGCTGCTGGGCGACCACCTGACGTTATGGACCCAGGTGTCGGTGCCGGTGATCACCGTACTGGTGGCGGGGATCGGGGTGGCCCTGCGCCTGTGGGAGCTGCCCCGGGGCGAGGCCCGGCGGCGCTATCTGCGGGGGGCGCTGTGGGTATTTTTGGTTTACTACCTGGCCATTTTGTCGGTGCTGCTGTTTTTCGGCGGCCTGTTCCATATGGACCGTGGCTGGGGCGGCAACATCAACCTGGAGCCCTTCCACACCATCCGCAACTATATCCGCTATTACCGCAACACCGGCAGCCATGTGAGCATCTTCAATCTCCTGGGCAATGTGGTCATTATGGCGCCTATGGGGGTGCTGCTGCCCGCCCTGTTCCGGCCTCTGCGCCGGTTCTGGCTGACGATCCCGCTGCTGGCGGTTATCCCTGTGGCGGTGGAGTATCTCCAGTGGCGCACGGCCACCGGGGCTGCCGATGTGGACGACGCCATTTTGAACTTTATCGGCGGCGTGCTGGGCTATGTCTTTGTCCGCACCTGCCAGATGATCCATGCCCATTGGGAGAAAAAGCGCGCGCAATAGAGAAAGAGAGGATCCTATGTCCTTTGTCCACCTGCATCTTCATACGGAATTTTCCCTGCTGGACGGGGCCTGCCGCATCCCAAAGCTGGTGCAGCGGGTCAAAGACCTGGGCCAGGAGGCGGTAGCCATCACGGACCACGGCGTCATGTACGGTGTCATCGACTTCTACCGGGCCTGCAAGGGAGCTGGTATCAAGCCCATCATCGGCTGTGAGGTCTATGTAGCGCCCCGTGGCCGCACCCGCTTTCAGAAGGTTCACGAGTACGACGCCGCCTTCTCTCACCTGGTGCTGCTGTGCCGCAACGAGGAGGGCTACCGCAACCTGTCCTACATGGTCTCTCAGGGATTTCTGGAGGGCTTTTACATCAAGCCCCGCATCGACCTGGACCTGCTGCGGGAGCACTGCGGAGGACTCATTGCTCTGTCCGCCTGTCTGGGCGGCGAGATTCCCAAGCTGCTGATGGCTGGGGACTATGAGAAAGCCAAAGAAGTTGCTTTGGAAATGCGGGAGCTCTTTGGGGAGGACGGCTACTACCTGGAACTCCAGGACCACAACATCCCCGCCCAGAAGAAGGTAAATGAGGGGATCCTGCGCCTGCATGAGGAGACCGGTATTCCCTTGGTGTGTACCAACGACGCCCACTATCTGCGCCGGGAGGACGCGGAGATGCAGGACATCCTCATGTGTATCCAGATGGGCAAGACGGTGGATGACCCGGGACGGATGAAGTTTGAGACCCAGGAGTTCTACGTCAAGAGCGAGGAGGAGATGGCAGCCCTTTTCCCCCGGGAGGCCCTGGACAACACGGCGAAGATTGCGGAACTCTGTAACGTGGACTTCACCTTCGGCAAGTACCACCTGCCCCACTTCCAGCTGCCCGAGGGGTGGAGCGACGGCTACGCCTACTTTGAAAAGCTGTGTCTGGACGGGTTCCGCTGGCGCTATCCCGATGAGCCGTCGGAGTACCGCAAGCAGCTGGACTATGAGATGGCCATGATCCAAAAGATGGGCTTTGTGGATTACTTCCTCATCGTCTCCGACTTTATCGCCTACGCCAAGGGCAACGGCATCCCGGTGGGACCGGGGCGCGGCTCGGCGGCGGGCTCCATGGTGTCCTACTGTCTGAACATTACCGACCTGGACCCCATGAAATATAACCTGTACTTCGAGCGCTTCCTCAACCCCGAGCGTGTCACCATGCCTGATATCGACATTGACTTCTGCATCCGCCGCCGCCAGGAAGTCATTGACTACGTGGCCCGAAAGTACGGCGCGGACCACGTGGCTCAGATCGTCACCTTTGGTACCATGGCCGCCCGGGCAGCGGTGCGGGATGTAGGCCGGGTGCTGAACATGCCCTACGCCGATGTGGACGTCATCGCCAAGCAGATCCCCAGCGGCCCGGGAGCCCTGCACATCACCCTGGAGGAGGCTCTGAAGCTCTCCAAACCACTGAAGGAGTCCTACGACAGCGACTACAAGGTGAAAAAGCTCATCGATACCGCCATGGCTATCGAGGGCATGCCCCGGAACACCTCCACCCACGCCGCCGGCGTGGTCATCACTAGCCGCCCGGTGAGCGACTATGTGCCTCTGGCCAAGAACGACGACCTGGTGGTCACCCAGTATATTATGACCACTCTGGAGGAGCTGGGCCTCTTAAAGATGGACTTCCTGGGCCTGCGCAACCTCACCGTGCTGGATGACGCAGTGAAGCTGGTGCGGCGCAAGGAGCCGGACTTTGACATCCACAACATTCCCGAGGACGATGAAGCCACCTTCCGGATGATCTCGGAGGGGCGCACCTCCGGCGTGTTCCAGATGGAGTCCTCCGGTATGACGGGGGTGTGCGTGGGTTTAAAACCCCACAGCATTGAGGACCTTACCGCCATCGTGGCCCTCTACCGTCCCGGCCCTATGGAATCGATTCCCCGGTTCATCTCCTGCAAGAACAACCCGGAGAAGGTGACCTACAAGCACCCCTCTCTGGTGCCCATCCTGTCCAATACCTACGGCTGCATCGTCTACCAGGAGCAGGTCATCCAGATTTTCCAGCAGTTGGGCGGCTACTCCCTGGGTCAGGCCGATATGGTGCGCCGGGCCATGTCCAAAAAGAAGGTCAAGGACATTGAAAAGGAGCGGGGGACCTTCCTCCACGGCGACCCGGAGCGAAATATCGCCGGCTGTGCCGCCAACGGGATTCCCGAAAATGTAGCCCAGAGCATCTACGACGAAATCTACGACTTCGCTAACTACGCCTTTAACAAGGCACACGCAGTGTGCTATGCCTTGGTGGCCTACCAGACGGCGTGGTTCAAATGCCACCATCCCAAGGAGTATATGGCCGCTCTGCTCACCTCGGTGCTGGACTCCAGCGAGAAGGTGGCCGAGTACATTGCCGAGTGTAAAGAGTGGGATATCCAGCTTCTGCCCCCCGATGTGAACGAGTCGGAGACCAACTTCACCGTTTCACCCCAGGGCATCCGCTTTGGCCTGGCTGCCCTGAAGGGAGTGGGCCGGAATGTGATGAACGCCATGCTGGAAGAGCGTGTCAAGCATGGTCCCTTTACAGACTTTATGGACTTCTGTGACCGCATGTTTGACCACGATCTGAACCGGCGGGTGCTGGAGAGTCTCATTAAGGCGGGGGCCTTTGACCGCATGGGGTGCCGCCGCGCCCAGCTGATGCAGGTGTTCGGCCAGGTGCTGGACGGCATCGCTGCCAGCCGCAAGCGGAACGTGGAGGGCCAGATGGACCTGTTCGGCTTCGGCGGGGGAGAGGGGGAGAGTACACCTCTGCCTACCCTCCATCTGCCTGACATTCCGGAGTACACCCCCCAGGAGCTGATGACCATGGAGAAGGAGGTCACTGGCCTCTACCTCACCGGCCATCCCATGGACGCATACCGGGAGATCGCCCGGAAGCGGGGTGCGGTGACCATCGGTTCCATCCTCAACGACTTTGACGGGGAGGAGGGCCCCCAGCGTTTTCGGGATGGGGAACGGGTGACGGTGGCCGGTGTGATCGCCACCTACAAAACCCGCACCACCCGAAACAACACCCTCATGGCCTATGTGAACCTGGAGGACGACACGGCCTCCATGGAGCTGCTGTGCTTTTCCCGGGTGCTGGGGGAGAGCGGAGGCTATATCCGGGAAAACAGTGCAGTGCTGGTCACCGGGCGGATCTCGGTACGGGATGAAAAGGAGCCCCAGATCATGGTGGACACCATTTCTCCCCTGAATCAGGGTGAGGTCCAGCAGCAAGAAAAGGAGCCGCGGCTCTACATCCGCATGCCCAGCCGTCAGGACCCCAGAATGCGGAAGGTGGAGCTGGTGCTGTCCTTTTTCCCTGGAGAGGGGCAGGCGGTGCTGTATTTTGAGGACACAAAAAAGCGCTACGGCGCCCGGTGCCTCATCCATCCGGCGCTCATTCAGGACCTGAAGGAGCGGCTGGGGGAGGAAAACGTGGTGGTAAAATAACACCACACTACCTTATAATATAGAATGTTTGGATATAAGATAGGATAAAGATAAATAAAAGGCTCCTCTGACGGTGAGTCAGAGGAGCCTTTTTGCTTAAAAATTTACGAAACAAATACCGCCTGCACCAGGACCATGTACAAAATGGTGCCGCCAAAGATGGACAGCAGGTTGTTGTGCTTCCAGATGTGGAGGATCACCACCACAGCTACCGCCAGCAGGGCGGGCAGCCACTGGCTGAGCACCGCCGGGTCCAGCAGAGAGGTGAGGTTGGCCTCCACTGCCAGGATGTTGCTCTTCAGGCAGTAGATAATGAGCATGGCGATCACGGCGGGGGGGAGGACCCGGCCCAGATACAGCACCAGCTTGGGGGGATGGTCGCCATGGTCAAAGAGAAGGAAGGGGAGAGCGCGGGTCAAAAAGGTGACAATGGACATGACCGCGATGGCGGCGATGGCCTGGGTAGTAGTCAGCATACCGATTCCTCCTCCTCATGTTTTTTCTCTTCCGGGGTGTCGTCCAGACGGTCCCGCAGCAGAAGCAGAACCCCTACAATCACAGCCAGGGCGGGCAGCAGCATGTTGTCCGCGCCCACCAGGGTGAGGCTCACCAGAGTGACGGCGGCGCCCAGCAGAGCGGGCAGATGTTTTTTATAAGCCTTCCACTGGTCTACGGCGATGACCACAAACAGGGCGGTCATGGCAAAATCGATGCCGGTGGTGTCGATGGGCAGCAGCGCTCCCGCCACCGCACCGATCACAGAACCCAGGATCCAGTAGGAGTGGTCCAGCAGGGCGATGGAGAAGTAGAAGCTGCGGGGCTCCACACCCACAGGCACCTGCACCGAGCTGAGCAGGGCGTAGGTCTCGTCGGTCAGGGAGAAGATCATGTAGAATTTTCGCAGTCCCATGCCCCGGAATTTCTCCAGCATAGACAATCCATACACCAGATGGCGGAAGTTGATAAGCAGAGTCATCAGGGCCACAGTACCAAGTGCGGCATGGGTGTTGAGCAGCTGCACACCAAGATACTGGCCCGAGCCTGCATAAATAGTCAAACTCATGAAAAAGGCCCAGATGTAGTTATATCCGATAGCCTGGAGCATAAAACCAAAGGCCATGCCGATGGCCAGGTATCCCATCAGCACAGGCACAGTCACCGGAAAGGCGGCAGAAAGAGCGTTACGATTCACACACAGTCACTTCCAAATTATACAGAGTCCGGTTCCCCATTTTACTAAAACTTTTTCGAAAATGCAAGGCCGGGATTGGGGATGGATGGTGCAAAAAAGGAAAAGTATTGTTGCATTTTTACAGGAAAGGGTGTATGATATGCTCTGTAAAGTGAGCCGCTTTGGTGTGAATTTTATGTCGTACCAAGGGCGCAGCTTATGTGCGGCCGCTGCTGTACCGCCGTTTTGCCTGGATTTTCTTGGGCAGTTTGCGGATATTTTGGGTACGGCGCGCGTCCCGGAAATGGCAATTTGCCATCCCCGCGGAAAAGTACGGGAAGTTTTTCCCGGCGGAGCGGTTTGCTCCCTGGCGGGGGAGGACATTGCAGGCCGGAGGGGACGTCGGATGCGTTTGCAGATGATTTTGACACAGGACCGGCGGTTTCTTTTTGAAACAGAAAAGGGACCGGCGGGTTTTGTCGTGTCAAGTGATGCAAAACTATGGGCCGCAAAAATATCGTGAGGAGATTTAGGGAGGGCTGCATAACGTCGGCGCAGGGCGCCGGCACCAGAGAAGATCGTTGAATAATCCCCAGCAACTGCAGTATAGGGAGGTTGAAATCCGAATGAGTAAATTTCTCAAACGCTCTGCGCAAGGTGCGGGAGTTCCCCACGACAAGAGAACTTCCAACCTTGAGACGGTAGCGATGCCGCTTCCGTCAAAGATCGTCCTGTCCATGAACCAGCACATCGGTGCCCCCGCGGCGCCTGCGGTGGCCAAGGGCGATCAGGTGTACGTAGGCACCATCGTGGGTAAGGCCGGCGGCTTTGTTTCCGCCGATATCCACTCCGGTGTGTCCGGTACGGTCTCTGAGATCACCACCATCACCGGCTCCACCGGTTCCATCCAGACCGCCGTGGTCATCGTGCCCGACGGCGAGCAGAAGGTGGACCCCTCCATTGCCCCCCCTCAGGTCACTGACCTGAAGTCCTTCCAGGATGCCGTTCGTGCCAGCGGTCTGGTAGGTCTGGGCGGCGCCGGCTTCCCCACCGCGGTGAAGCTCGCACCCAAGAATCTGGACGAGATCGATACCCTGCTGATCAACGGTGCTGAGTGTGAGCCCTATATCACCTCGGATAACCGCTGCTTCATCGAGGATACCCACTTCATTCTCAGCGGTATCAAGGCTGTGATGAAGTACCTGAATATCCCCAAGTGCATTATCGGCATCGAGGCCAACAAGCCCGAGGCCATCGCCAAGATGAAGGCCGCCATCGACGTGGCCGGCATCGAGGTTAAGGAGCTGCCCTGCCGTTACCCCCAGGGCGCTGAGAAGGTGCTCATCGAGAACTGCACCGGCCGCGAGGTTCCCTTCCCCGGCCTGCCCTCCGATGTGGGCGTGATCGTGATGAACGTCACCTCCACCGCCTTCGTGGGCAAGTACTTAGAGACTGGCATGCCTCTGACCACCAAGCGCCTCACCGTGGACGGCGACATCGTCAAGGAGCCCAAGAATGTGGAGGTCATCATCGGCACTCCCATCCAGGAGCTGTTTGACTTCTGCGGCGGCCTGACCGAGGAGCCCGGCAAGGTGCTCTACGGCGGCCCCATGATGGGCACCTGTGTGGCCAGCCTGGACCAGCCCATCCTGAAGAACAACAACGCGGTGCTGGCCTTCTCCAAGAAGTTTGCCCACATGCCTAAGGCCACCAACTGCATCCACTGCGGCCGGTGCGTCAACGCCTGCCCCCTGGGTCTGGCGGCCAAGGACATCGTCAAGGCCTATGAGAAGGGCGATGTGGAGCAGCTTCAGGCGCTCAATGCCGATCTGTGCATGAGCTGCGGCACCTGTTCCTTCGTCTGCCCCGCCAAGCGGCCTCTGGCCCCCTCCATTGCCCTGGCGAAGATCATGATGAAGAATGGAGGTAAGAAGTAATGGGCAACAAACTGATCGTGACTGCCGCGCCCCACATTACCAGCGCGGACAGCACCCAGAAGATCATGCAGCGGGTGTGCATCGCCCTGCTGCCCGCTCTGGTAGCCTCCGTGATCATTTTCGGCATCAACGCCCTGATCATCACCGTTGTGACGGTGGCTGCCTGTGTGATTTTTGAATACCTGTACTGCAAGCTGGTGGGCCGTGAGGTATCCATCGGCGACTTCTCCGCTGTGGTCACCGGCCTGCTGCTGGCCTTCAACCTGCCCTCCACGCTGCCCTGGTGGATGCCCATTGTGGGCGCCTTCATCGCCATCGTGGTTGTGAAGCAGCTCTTCGGCGGCCTGGGTTACAACTTTGCCAACCCCGCTATCGTGGGCCGTATCGCCATGGCCATGGGCTTTGCCGGCCGCATGTCCACCTACGGCTTCCCCCAGGGAGTGGACGCCACCTCTGCTGCTACCCCTCTGTCCTCCGCGGCTGAAGGCATTGACTATGTCACTTTGCTGCTGGGCACTCACGGCGGCGTGCTGGGTGAGACCTGCGCCATCGCTCTGATCATCGGTGGTGTCTACCTCATCGTCACCAAGGTCATCAGCCCCACCATTCCTGTGACCTACCTGGCCACTGTGGCTGTGCTGAGCCTGATCGCCGGCAAGGATCCCATCTATCAGCTGCTCTCCGGCGGTCTGCTGCTGGGCGCCTTCTTCATGGCTACCGACTATGTCACCTCCCCCACCACCACCAAGGGCAAGCTGGTCTTTGGTATCGGTCTGGGTATCATCACCTGCGCCATCCGTTTCCTGGGCCGGATGAACGAGGGCGTTTCCTTCGCTATCCTGCTGATGAACCTGATGGTTCCCTACATTGAGGTCCTGACCCGTCAGGATCGTCTGGGCATCGCCAAGGTGAAGAAGAGCAAGGAGGGTGCCGCGAAATGAGTAACTGGAACAAGATCTTTAAGCCTATTGTGGTGCTGGTTATCATCTGCATTGTGATCACCGGTGCCCTGGCTGCCACCAACAGTGTGACCGACCCCATTATTGATGAGGCTACCCGTGTCGCTCAGCAGAAGGCTCGTACCGAGCTGCTGCCGGAGGCCGAGGACTTTGAGCCTGTCACCGGTGTGGAGGTGGAGAACGTCTCCGATATCTATGCCTCCACCAACGATGTGGGTGTGATTATCACCAGCTCCGCCAAGGGTTACGGCGGCGATGTGGTGGTTATGACCGCTTTCAATCCTGACGGTACCATCAAGCAGATCAAGGTTACCGAGCAGGCTGAGACCAAGGGCATTGGCAGCAAGGTCGTGGCCACTCCCTCCTATTGGGAGAACTATATGGGCCTGGACGCCTCCGACGCTCTGGTTCTGAACGAGGACGTGGATGCGGTGACCTCCGCCACCATCTCCAGCACGGCTTTGATCAACGCGGTGAACTCCGCCATCGAAGCCTACAACGCGATTCCTTGAAAGGCAGGTGTATAAGATGAGTAAGAATCCCAGTAAACTTAAGATACTGACCAACGGTATCTTAAATGAAAACCCGGTACTGCGGCTCGTTTTGGGCACCTGTCCCACCCTGGCTGTCACCACCATGGCCTCCAACGGCATTGGCATGGGCCTGGCCGCCACCTTCGTGCTGCTGTGTTCCAACATCGTTATTTCCGCCCTGCGGAAGATCATCCCTGATCAGGTCCGCATTCCCTGCTACATCACCGTCATCGCCGGCTTCGTGTCGGTGGTTCAGATGCTGGTCAAGGCCTTCGTGCCCGCCCTGGACTCCGCTCTGGGCGTGTACCTGCCTCTGATCGTAGTTAACTGCATCATCCTGGGCCGTGCTGAGATGTTCGCTTCCAAGAACGGTGTCATCGACTCCGCTCTGGACGGCATCGGCATGGGCATCGGCTTCACCATCACCCTGACCATCATGGGCACCATCCGTGAGATCCTGGGCTCCGGCACCTGGATGTCCGGTCTGGACGGCCTGATCACCTCTCTGCCCGAGGGCTTTGCCATTCAGGTCCTGCCCGAGTCCATCGACCCCTTCACCATCATGACCAGCGCCCCCGGCGGCTTCTTTGTCTTCGGTGTGATGATGGCTGCCGCTACCTGGCTGACCACCCGCCCCAAGAAGGAGAAGGACTCCGCTCCTGCTGAGACTGCGGAAGGAGGGAACGCGTAATGAACGCTATGCATCTTGCAAGCATCTTCTTCACCATGATCCTGGTGGATAACTACGTTCTGGTGAAGTTCCTTGGTATCTGCCCCTTCCTGGGCGTGTCCAAAAAGCTGGACAGCGCCGTAGGTATGTCCCTGGCCGTTACCTTCGTCATGGTGCTGGCTACTGCCGCTACCTGGCCCATCCAGACCTTCCTGCTGACTCCTGAGAGCGGCGCTTGGGATCTGGGCTATCTGCAGACCATCGTCTTCATTCTGATCATCGCCATCCTGGTGCAGCTGCTGGAGAACATCCTGAAGAAGTTCATCCCCGCTCTGTACAAGGCTCTGGGCGTGTATCTGCCCCTGATCACCACCAACTGCACCATCTTGGGCGTGACCGTGCTGAACATCGACAACGGTTATGACTTTATGGAGAGCATCGTGTGTGCTGCCGGCGCCGGCCTGGGCTTCCTGGTGGCCATGGTTCTGTTCTCCGGCGTGCGCCGCAAGGTGGAAGAGGCTGTGACCCCCAAGTGCTTTGAGGGCCTGCCCATCACCCTGGTGGCCGCTGCGGTGACCTCCCTGTCCTTCATGGGCTTCGGCGGTATCATCGAGTCCATCTTCGGTGCTTGATTAGGAGGGAGAGAAGAGTATGAATCCGATTATCATGGCAATCGTCCTGGTTGCCGTCATTGGCCTGATCGGCGCGATCATCCTGGTGGCTGCCTCCATCTTCATGTATGTGCCCGTGGATGAGCGGGTGGAGAAGATCACCGGCGTGCTGGCCGGCGCCAACTGCGGCGCCTGCGGCTGCGCGGGCTGCGCCGACTATGCCAAGAGCATTGTCGAGGACGGCAACGCCATCAACAAGTGTACCCCCGGCGGCGCCACCACCGTGGCCGCCATTGCCGAGATCATGGGTGTGGCTGCCGAGGCTACCGTGCCTATGAAGGCGGTCGTGGCTTGCTCCGGCACCTGCGACAAGACCTCCAAGAAGTATGAGTTTGAGGGCATCCAGAGCTGCCAGGCCGTCAAGGGCCTGTACGGCGGCGACGGTATGTGCCAGTACGGCTGCCTGGGCTACGGCGATTGTACCCGCGCCTGCGCCTTCGACGCCATTCACATCGTGGACGGTATCGCCAAGGTGGACCGGGAGAAGTGCACCGGCTGCGGCGCCTGCGCGGCTGCCTGCCCCAACCACGTGATCAGCGTGATTCCCGAGCACAAGCGTAAGCCTGTGGTCGCCTGCCAGAACAAGGATAAGGGCGCTCAGACCCGCAAGGCCTGCACCGCTGGTTGTATCGGCTGCATGAAGTGCACCAAGGTGTGTCATTTTGACGCCATCAAGGTGGAGAACAATGTGGCCTACATCGACCAGGAGAAGTGTAAGGGCTGCCAGCTGTGCGTCAAGGAGTGCCCCATGGGCGTTATCCACATTCCCTCTGCTCTGTAAGAAAAGGGAAAAGCCTTTAAAAACAGATCGCTCCCCGTTTCGGGGAGCGATTTGTTTTTTCTGTCTATAAACGGAGAAAAACCAATCTACGAGGCATCTCCTTAACTTTGTGGAGGCGAAACGAAGTTTCGCAGAAAGTTCTTTTCCACGCTTTCTTTCAAGAAAGCGTGGAATCGTCCGCAGAGCCGAGAATCTGGTGACAGTGGGCAAGAGCATCTTGCAGCTCCTGGTAGGCGGAGGCGCTGACGATGGACGAGGTACCGGCCTCATATTCGGCCATGGCCCCGTGGATGTTGACCAAGTAGCGCCGCTGGCCCACCGGAGCACCGTCCCGATGGATCATATAGTAGGGAGTGTAGCTTACCCCGGTGACGGTGGTCTCACCCTGGGCATCTTTGGTCAGCTCCAGGTCCAGAATGGCTGTGGTCTTGGTCTCCAGCTCCTGCTGGTTGGGGAGAAAATTTCCCAGAGAATAGCACACAAAGCCCTGGCGCTCCGTTCCATCCTAGCCGATGGCGGTAACCGTCTCATAGGGCTGGAGCACATGGGGATGCCCGCCCAGCACCAGATCAGCGCCCTGTCCCACCAAAAACTCCGCCAGAGTCTCCTGATAGCTGTTCTGCGTGTTCTGATATTCCACGCCCCAGTGGATCATCACCGCAATCAAATCGGTGTCCAACGCCCGGGCGGCGGCCAGGTCGGCCTCCATCAGGGCCTTGTTAGGCTGAGAGAGGGTGGTGTAGTAGTCCAGATTGAACAGATTGGCGGCATACATGGTATCTGAGCTGAGTTGGAAGCCGTTGAGCCCATAAGTATAGGAGAGGAAGGCCACCGAAATACCGCCCACATCGGCTACGTAGATGCCGCTGTTCTCATCCCGCTCCACTTGGGAGCGGTAGGTGCCCACATGGGCCAGTCCGGCCTCGTCCAGCACGGCCAGAAGCTTGGCCATATCCCGGGCGCTGATGGTCAGACCGCCGGCATAGTAGGTGGCGCCCATACCGATCTCGGTGGGAACAGGCTGGCTGATTTGGGTTTGGATGCTGCGGCACAGCACTCCTTTGGGCTCATACAGATTGGCCAGCTGCTCCGGGCTTAAACGGGCGGCATGGAAGGAGGCGTTGATATCCAGGGGGCCGAAGAACTGGGCCTGGAGATAGTCGTCCAGCAGCTGTCCGCTGTCCAGCTCCAGGGTGGTGCCGAAGCTGGACATACCAAAATTACTGTATGCCCAGCTGTCGGCACGGTCCGGCTCACGATCACGCCAGGAAGAGGAGCGGCTGAGGATGCTTGTCAGCCTGTCCAGCCCACGGGTCATCTCCAGATTCTTCAAGGTGGAGCTGTGGGTCATGAGGGAGCGGGGAGAGGGCTGCCGGAAGGAATAAGGATTTTGGGCGTGTTCTCCCCAGTAGCTACTGAGAGGGGCGTCCAGATCCAGAATTCCGTCCTGAGCGAGCTTCATAGCGGCCATTCCCTCAACCACTTTGCTGATGGAGGCGATGCGCACCGCAGTATCGGCGGTCATAGGGCGCTGATCCTGCACGGCCCAGCCCCACGCGCCGCACTGTGTCACTTCGCCGCGCTCCACCACGGCCACGGAGAGGGCGGTGGCGGAGTAGTTTTCCATGACCTGCTGGATGGCCTGGTCCATATCTTCCTGGGTCAGCCTGGGAGCAGGCGCGAGAGTCTCCGATGAGTTCAGGGAGCTGTCGGGGGTGTTGGAGGAAGTGTCCGCGGGGGGGTGCTGGGGATCCGATGAGGATTGAACCGGGGATGGAGCGCAGGCGGACAGAAGGGTGAGCAGCAGGACGCAGAAAGGAAGAAACGTTCGCTTCATCATAGGCAACTCCTGTCGAGAAATGGAAGAAACCGTCGGGTTTTATCCATTATATCGAAGAAACAGAAGGAAAACAAGCATAAAAAAGCCCCGCCGGAGCGGGGCTGAGGGATCAGGGGAGAGGGAGGCGGTAGAGCATGCAGGGACGGCCGCCGGTGTCGTAGTTGACCTGGGTGACTGCCTCTCCTTGGCTGACCAGATAGGTGAGGTAGCGCCGTACTGTGACAGTGGAAAAGCCGGAGCAGTCGGCAATGGTCTCACAGGTGGCGCCAGCTTGAGGAATCTGGCGCAGACAGGCGCGGATGCGGTCCAGGGTGCGGGTCTGCAGGCCCTTGGGGATGGAAGCGGCGGGGGCTGCGGAGGGGAAGAGGGCGTCCAGTTCCTGCTGGCTCACATTGTCGTGGGAGACCGCTTCCCGGTGCTGACAGAAGGTATCCAGGGCCTGCTGAAAGCGACTGGCGGCAAAGGGTTTGACCAGATAGTCGGTGACTCCCAGCTTCAGCAGAGCATCCACCGTCTTGCTGTCGTTGGCGGCGGTGACCATGATCACATCGATGCCGATCCCCTCCATACGGAGAGTGCGCAGCAGTTCCAGGCCGGTCATACGGGGCATATAGACGTCCAGAATGATCAGATCCGCCGTATGGTGGAGCAGCCACTCCAGGGCCTCGTGGCCGTTGGAAAAGGCGCGGGCCAATGCAAAGCGGTTGTCCCGGGCCAGAAAGGTCCGGTGGAGCAAAGAAATCGTGGGGTCATCCTCCACAATCACAGTTTGGTACATAGAGACCTCCAGTTAATTGAGAGGGAATTAGTTCCGTCTCCCTTGAGTAAAAAAGGTGAGGAAGAAAGACGTACCGGATTTCGGCTCGCTCTCCACACGGATCTCGCCCTGGTACAGGTTCACCAGTTCCTTGATCCTGGCCAGGCCGATGCCATGGCCGTTCCCCTTGGTGGAAACATTGGGCTCAAAGATGTAGGGCAGCAGCTCGGGTACGATGCCGGGACCGGTATCTTCCACGCACAGGAGCAGATGGTCCTCCTTTTCCCGGATGCTGACGTTGATCTCCCGCAGCTTCCAGGAGGAGCGGTTGAGACACTCGGTGGCGTTTTCGATGAGGTTGCCCAGAATGGTCACCAGCACGCCGGAGGGGAGGAACCGCTCGTCGCCGGACAGCGAGCTCTTGGGATCCAGATGCAGATGAATGCCCAGTTCGGAGGCTCGGCTGGTTTTGCCCACCAGAAGGGCGGCTACGGCGGTGTCCTGGATCTGGTTCATCACCCGGCTCACCGACTGATGGTGGACCTGAGAGATATCCAGGATGTACTGCTCTGCTTTTTCCGTTTGTCCCAGCTGGATCATGCCCAGGATGGTATGCAGCTTGTTGACAAACTCGTGGGTGTAGGCCCGCATAGCCTCCACCAGATGGCGTACGCCGGTGAGCTCTTCCGCCAGGGAGGTAGCCTCGCTGCGGTCCCGGAAGATGGCCACCGCGCCCATGATCTTGCCGTTTTCCCAAATGGGCATCCGGTCAGAGATGGCCGAGCGCAGGCCGGGGATATGGGAGAGATGCACGTTGTATTCCGACTTGCCGGTGGTGAGCAGCCGGGAGAGGTGGGAGTCGGGGTAGATGTCATGCAGAGGTTTACCTAACACATCGTCCAGGTTTTTGGCATTGACCATACGCAGACCAGCCTGATTCATATAGACGATCCGGGAGTCGGTATCAATGGCCAGAATGCCTTCTTCCAGGGCGTCCAAAACGCCCTCGCGCTGGTGGAACATTCGCAGGAAGGTATCCGGTTCATAGCCCATGAGCGACTCCTTGATGGAGTAGGAGAGGTGGCGGGAGAGGACCAGACCCACGCTGGCGGCGAGAAACGAGAGAATCAAAAAGCAGGCCACGGTATCGATCACCGTCCGGTTGACGCTGCGCACCCCGATGCCGACCGACACAAAACCAAGCAGGGTGCCGTCCGTGTCGTGAACGGCGGCCTGAGCCCGGTGCTCTACGCCGGAAATGCCCGCGCCGGTATCGACCTCGCTGTCCTGTCCATGGAGAACCGTCAGATTATCCAGATCGGGATATGTAGTACCCACATAAGAGGGGGCCGGGCTGTACACGATGGTACCGGAGGTATCAGCCACCACGATGGCGTCGATGTCCTGAACCCGGGAGATGGTGCCGTTGAGGTAATCGGTGAGCACCTCGCCGTCGGAGCGGCCGGCCAGCACATCGGCTACATCGGGAGACTGGGCCAGCACCAGGGCGGAGTTCATCAGATTCCGGTCCAGGTTGTCATACTCCATGCGCAGAGAGAAGGCCAGAGTGGTGGTCATCCCCAGCACGGCAGTCGTCAGAACCAGGAACAGACTCAGGGACTGGATCTTCTGGCGTATGGTCTTCGAGCTATAAAATTTCATTCCGATACCCCTCCAAAAAATGCAATGTCCGCACGCAAGGCAGGCAGAGTGCAGACCGGTTGAATGTGGAATGGACCTGGCAGGGTTTCTTTAAAATTTATTATAAGGATTTATCACAGTAATGTCAAATATGGATGCAAAAATAAACAAAAATAGACAGCAAGTGCGATAAAAAATAGATAATACGACGAAAAAACGGGGCGGTGAGCGGGAAGAGTCATTTTTTTTACTTTAAAAAGACTTCTCAAAAAAGACCGGCAGGATTTACAATAGGGACGGTGTTTTGTAACGCGCGGTACGCCGCGCCGGATCATCCGGGAGGTGGTTATTTGGAACAGATCAAAGAAAAGCTGCTGGAGGAGCTGCAAACGCCCACGGCGTTTACCATTCCCATAGGAAAAGGGATCCCCATTACCGAATCCGTGGTGGTGTCCTGGATCGTGATGGGTGTGCTGATTCTGGCGGCTCTGCTGCTGACCAGTAACCTGAAGGTGGAAAACCCCAGCAAGCTTCAGGTGGGCCTGGAAGAGGCGGTGCAGTTTTTAAATAACTTTGCTGACAGCAGCATCGGAAAGCATGGAGCGGTTTTTGCTTCCTATTTGGGGACCATCGCGCTCTACATCCTGCTGAGCAACATCATCGGCATCTTCGGTCTGGTGCCCCCCACCAAGGACATCAACGTCACCGCGGCGCTGGCAGTCATGAGTGCGTTTTTGATCTACGGAGCCCAGTTCCGGTACCGGGGACTTCGGGGAGGTCTCAAACAGTTTGCCAAGCCCATGCCCCTGCTGCTCCCCATCAACCTGATGGAGATCATCATCCGGCCCCTGGCCCTGTGTATGCGACTGTTCGGCAACATTTTGGGTGCTTTTATTATCATGGAGCTCATCAAGCTCATTTGCCCGGCGGTGGTGCCTGTGCCCTTCAGCATCTACTTTGACCTGTTTGACGGCACCATCCAGGCAGTTGTCTTTGTATTTTTGACCGCGCTGTTTACCGGCGAAGGAATTCAGGACGAGGAGTGAACGGCTCCGTGCCGCCGCTCCCAATTTAAGGAGGAAATTGTACCATGGAAATCGGAATGCTTGCGATCGGAATGTCTGTTATGACCGGCATCGGCGCCGGTATCGGTATCGGAATTGCCACCGGTAAGGCCAGCGAGGCCATCGCCCGCCAGCCTGAGGCCTCCGGTAAGATCAACAGCGCCCTGCTGCTGGGCTGCGCTCTGGCGGAAGGTACCGCCATCTTTGGTTTCATTACTGCTCTGCTGATTTTGTTCATGGGCTGAGACCGGAAGGAGGAAAGCTGCCATGTTGGAATTTCAAATTTCCACCATTGCGCTCACCGTTCTCAATCTGCTGATCCTGTATGTGATCCTGCGCAAGCTGCTGTTTGGGCGGGTCAATAAGGTTCTGGATGACCGGGCCGCCCTGATCCAGCAGACTCTGGATGAGGCTAAGGGAGAGAAGCGGAAGGCCGATGAGCTCAAGCAAGAATATGAGGACCGGCTGGCCCAGGCCCGCAGCGAGGCCAACGGTATTCTGGCCCAGGCCAAGACCCGTGGTGAGAAGGAGTACCAGGCCATTCTGGCCCAGGCTCAGGAGGATGCGACCCGGACCCGGGAGCAGTCCAAGGCCCGTGCCCAGGCGGAGCGGGACGAGATGTTGCGCACTGCCCGGCGTGAGGTGGCCCAGCTGGCCATGGAGGCGGCCTCCAAGGTGACCCGGAAGGCCCTGGATTCCGATTCGGATCGGGCAATTCTGGATGATTTCCTGGCGGAGGCAGGTGAAAAGAAATGACAGAACTGATTCAGCGTTATGCCGCCGCCCTGTATGATCTGGCCCAGACCGACAATATGGGACTGACCGGCGCAGCTCAGGAGCTGCTGGAACAGGAGCAACTGTGGAAGGTGCTCACCAGCTCCGCGGTACAGGTGGAGGAGAAGAAGGAGCTCATTCGCTCCGCTGCCCCGCTGGCCGGACTGGAGCCTCTCAAGGCATTTCTCTGCCTGCTGGCGGAGGAGGGCCATCTGGACCTGTTCCCCGACATTCTGGAGGAGGTCCATCAGCTGGAGCTGGCGGCCGACGGCGGCGCCGTTTGTGTGATGACCTGCGCCCACAAGCCGGACCAGGCGGCGCTGGACGATGTGCGCCGGGCGGTGTGCCGCCTGCGCAATCTGGACCGGGTGGTCCTCCAGGTGAAGATCGACCCGGAACTGCTGGGCGGCTTTGTGCTGGAGGTCCAGGGTGTGACCTACGACCGCAGTGTCAAGGGCCGTTTGGAGCGGCTGGCCAAGGGGCTGGAGAAGGGCGCCTCGGTCAGCGAGAGTATGGAAGAGCTGATGGGAAGCCTGCGGGATACCGTGAAGGGCTTCCAGATCGGCCAGGACACCAGCGAGACCGGACGGGTGCTGGAGGTGGGCGATGGTATCGCCACGGTACGGGGTCTGGACCGGGCAGTATATGGCGAGCTGGTGGAATTTGACACCGGAGTCAAGGGTATGGTCATGGACCTGTCCCGGGAGACTGTGGGCTGTGTGCTGCTGGGCCGGGAAGAGGGCCTGGGCGAGGGAAGCCGGGTCACCCGTACCGGACACCCCGCTGACGTGCCGGTAGGCCGGGCTCTGCTGGGCCGGGTGGTGGACGCCATGGGCCGTCCCATCGACGGCTTAGGTCCCATCCATGCTGCCGATACCCGCCCCATCGAGCGGGAGGCCAGCGGCGTTATTTCCCGCCAGGCGGTCAATGTCCCTCTGCAGACCGGTATTCTGGCCATCGACTCCATGATCCCCATCGGACGGGGCCAGCGTGAGCTGCTCATCGGCGACCGCCAGACCGGCAAGACCGCCATCGCGGTGGATACCATCCTGAACCAAAAGGACCAGGATGTGATCTGCATCTACGTGGCTATCGGCCAGAAGGCCTCCTCGGTGGCCCATGTGCGGGATACCCTGCAAAAGCACGGGGCTATGGAATACTCCATCATTGTCTCGGCCACCGCCAGCGATCCCGCTCCTTTGCAGTATATCGCCCCCTACGCCGGCGCGGCTATGGGAGAGTATTTTATGGAACAGGGACGGGACGTGCTGATCGTCTACGATGACCTGAGCAAGCACGCCGTGGCCTACCGGGCCCTGTCTCTGCTGCTCAAGCGCTCCCCCGGCCGTGAAGCCTACCCCGGCGACGTGTTCTACCTCCACTCCCGCCTGCTGGAGCGGGCCTGCCGCCTGACAGAGGAGTACGGAGGCGGTTCCATGACCGCCATCCCCATCATTGAGACCCAGGCGGGCGACGTGTCCGCCTATATCCCCACCAACGTCATCTCCATCACCGACGGCCAGATCTACCTGGAGACCGACCTGTTCTTCTCCGGACAGCGGCCGGCAGTGAACGTGGGACTGTCCGTGTCCCGTGTGGGCGGCGCGGCCCAGACCCGGGCCATCAAGCGTACCGCGGGCACCATGCGTATCGACCTGGCCCGGTTCCGGGAGCTGGAAGTGTTTACCCAGTTCTCCTCCGACCTGGATCAGGCAACCCAGAAGACCCTGGACCACGGCAAACGGCTGCTGGAGCTGCTCAAGCAGCCTCTCTACCAGCCCATGAAGGTGAGCCGGCAGGCGATTCTCCTTTACATTGCCACCAACGGCTTGCTGGACGAGGTGCCGTTGGATCAGGTGCGGGAGTTTGCCCTGGACTTCTCCAAGCGTATGGAGCTGGAGCACTGGGAGCTCACCGCTGAGGTGCAGCGCACCGGCAATCTGTCCGGCGTGGCGGTGGAGACCATCCGTGCCGCTCTGGCGGACTATAAGAAGGAAAAGCTGCCCCAGGCTCAGAGCTAAGGGGAGAAAGGAAGGCGAGGCCCGTTGGCTGGAATCAAAGAGATCCGCACCCGGATCAAAAGCGTGGAGCAGACCCTGAAGATCACCAACGCCATGTATTTGATCTCCTCGGCAAATCTGCGCAAAGCCAAGGGGCGGCTGGACAATACCGTCCCCTATTTTACCAAGATATTCAAAACTATTGCCCACATTCTCCACCACTCTCCGGAGCTGGAGCACGATTTCTTCGACCAGCGCCCCGATGTGGAGCCCCAGGCGCGGAAGGTGGGTTATATCGTGGTCACCGGTGACAAAGGACTGGCCGGCGCATACAGCCATAATGTGCTCAAATTGGCCCAGCAGAGGGTGGAGGGGGAAAAGAACCTCTCCCTGTTCCTGGTGGGCATTGTGGGCCGGGTCTACTGCCAGAACCGGGACATTCCCTTTGTAGAAGACTTTAACTATGTGGCCCAGAATCCCACCATGCGCCGGGCCGGCGAGATCACCGACGAGGTGGTGGCACGGTTCCTCAGCCGGGAGCTGGACGAGGTGTACATCATCTACACCGAGATGGTCTCCGCCCTTCGCCTGGAGGTGCGGGAACAGAAGCTGCTGCCTCTGGTCCGGGAGGACTTCCCATGGGACAAGGAGGACGAGCCGGAATACCGGCAGGAGATCCGCTATATCCCCTCGGAGGAGGCGGTGCTGGACAACATCGTGCCCAATTACATCCAGGGCATGATCTTCGGCGCTCTGGTGGAGTCCTACTGCTCGGAGCAGAGCGCCCGGATGACCGCCATGGAGTCGGCCAGCGACAACGCCAAGGACATGCTGAAAAAGCTGTCCCTGACCTATCACCGGGCCCGCCAGGCAGCCATTACCCAGGAGATCACCGAGGTGGCCGGCGGAGCCAGGAACGCCCGCTGATGGGCAGACGGACACAGAGAAAGGTGTGTGGCGCAATTGCAGGAGCGTAAAGGAAAAATTGTTCAGGTCCAAGGACCTGTGGTTGACGTGGAATTTCCCGCCGACGCTCTGCCCTCCATCCAGGATGCCCTGTATGTGATGGTGGGGGAGGAGAAGCGGGTCATGGAAGTGGCCCAGCATATCGGGCATGAAACCGCCCGCTGCTTCATGCTGGCCCCCAGTGAAGGAATTGGCCGGGGCATGGAGGTCATCTCCACCGGCGGCCCCATTGCCGTTCCCGTGGGCAATCCGGTGCTGGGCCGGATGTTTAACGTGTTGGGTGAATCCATCGACGGCAAGGGAGCGGTCAAGACCTCCGAGCGGTGGTCCATCCACCGTCAGGCTCCGCCCTTTGCCGACCAGAGCCCCGTGGTGGACATCTTTGAGACGGGCATCAAGGTCATCGACCTGCTGGCTCCCTACGCCCGCGGCGGTAAGATCGGCCTGTTCGGCGGCGCCGGCGTAGGCAAAACGGTGCTCATTCAGGAGCTGATCCACAACATCGCCACCCAGCACGGCGGCTACTCCATCTTCACCGGTGTAGGCGAGCGTACCCGTGAGGGCAGCGACCTGTGGCGTGAGATGAACGAGTCGGGGGTCATTGAAAAGACTGCTCTGGTCTTTGGCCAGATGAACGAGTCCCCTGGCGCCCGTATGCGTGTGGCCCTCACCGGCCTGACCATGGCCGAGTATTTCCGGGACCAGCAGCACCAGGACGTGCTGCTGTTTATCGACAACATCTTCCGTTATGTCCAGGCAGGCAGCGAGGTGTCCGCCCTGATGGGCCGTATGCCCTCCGCCGTGGGCTACCAGCCTACCCTGGCTAACGAGATGGGTGCGCTCCAGGAGCGCATCACCTCCACGAAAAACGGAGCCGTTACCTCGGTGCAGGCGGTCTACGTCCCCGCCGACGACCTGACCGACCCCGCTCCGGCGACCACCTTCACCCACCTGGACGCCACCACGGTACTTTCTCGTAAGATCGTGGAGCAGGGCATCTATCCGGCGGTGGACCCCCTGGAGTCCACCTCCCGTATCCTGGAGCCCGACGTGGTGGGCGAGCGGCACTATAAGACCGCCCGTGCGGTGCAGGAGCTGCTCCAGCGCTACCGGGAGCTGCAGGACATCATCGCCATCCTGGGTATGGAGGAACTGAGCGAGAACGACAAGCTGGCCGTAGAGCGTGCCCGCCGTATCCAGCAGTTCTTCTCCCAGCCCTTCTCGGTGGCTGAGCCCTTTACCGGCATGGAAGGCCGCTTCGTAAAGCTGGAGGACACCCTGCGCAGCTTCGAGGCCATCCTGGGCGGCGAGCTGGATAACCTGCCCGAGGCCGCCTTCAGCATGGTGGGCAGCGTGGACGAGGTGCGCAAGAAGGCTCAGGACATGGGGGTGTTGTAACATGGCCGAGGAGCGGCAGTTCCACCTGGAGATCGTGACCCCGGACCGGCAATTTTTTATCGGCGAGGCCCAGGAGCTGACGGTGCCCGCCATTGACGGCTCCCTTGGGGTGTTGGCCGGCCATGAGCCGGCAGTCACCGCCCTGGAGCCGGGCGAGCTGCGCTACCGCGCCGGCGGAGAGTGGCACGAGGCGGTGGTCAGCCAGGGTCTGGCGGAGATCATGCCCGACCGGGTGATGGTGCTGGTTTTTTCCGCTGAGCGCCCCGAGGAGATCGACTGGGCCCGTGCCGAGGCTGCCAAGGAGCGGGCAGAGGAGCGCCTGCGCCAGAAGCTGAGCATGCGGGATTATTACAATTCCAAGGCCGCCCTAGCCCGTGCTCTGGCTCGACTGAAAGCAGCCAAGCGGCACTGAAAACAGCATAAAAAACCGCGGTTTCCAACGAAACCGCGGTTTTTTTCTATGTTCGGTTAGTCGACGGGCAGCTCCCGGACACAGGCCACGCCCAGCGCGCCCGGACCAGTGTGGCAGGCAATGCTCATGGGGAGCACGGTGGAGTAGACCTGGAACTGGGGGAAAGCCTGCTGGACGAATTCGTTCCACTCCGCACCCAGCTCGTCAGAGCCGGAGTAGGCGGTCTGGACGATGAGCTTGCCCTCTCCCTCTAGGCAGGGGAGTTTGGCCTCCAGTGCATGGACCAGCTCCGTCTTGGCGGCCTTGGTGCCCCGTACCTTCTTATAGGCGTCCAGCTTGCCGGCCTGGAGCTGAAGGATGGGCTTGAGGTTCAATGCGCTGCCCAGCAGAGCAGCGGTGGGAGTGATCCGGCCGCCTTTTTTCAGATAGTGGAGGGTGTCTACCATGATGTAGATCTGGGAGTGGAGAGAGGCCTCCTCCAGGCGCTGCTTGATCTCTGCGCCGGACTTGCCCCGCTCCCGCAGAGCCAGCGCGTCCAGCACCGACTGGCGCTGGGGGGCGGAGATGCGCTTGTTGTCGGCCACAAACACCCGGCCCTCATAGGGATCGTCGCAGGCCAGGCTGGCGGCGGTGGCGGCGGTGCCGCTCAGACCGCTTGTCATGGGGATGTAGACCAGCTGGTCATACTCCTCCAACAGCTTGTCCCACAGCTCCATAGTATCAGCAGGGGAAGGCTGGGAGGTGGACACATCGGCCCCCTGGGCCAGGCGGGCGTAGAACTCAGAAGGGAACAGGTCGATTCCCTCCAGGTACATCTGACCGTCGATCTGAATGGGCATGGGCAGAAGGGCAACGCCCAGCTGCTGAGCCTCCTGGGCGGTGATGCCGCTGTTGCTGTCTGTCATAATGGCGATCTTCATTCCAAATTTCTCCTACTTTGCAGAAGATAAAGGGCACGCCGATGCTGCCGGGTGGACGGTGCACCTGGACATGCCTTAAGATATATTAAGATTATTTTATGGTTCTTGTTCGAACTTGAGTAGATACAAAATCAGACAAATGCACAAAAATAGGACAGATTTAATAATCTGTCCTAAAAAGAGGAGGCGGAATGAGACTTGGGCTGGGTGGATAAGATCTGGTGGACTGTGTCGCTGGAGAGAAGCTTTTCCAGCATAGTGACGGCGGGTTCCGGGTCGGCGGTCATGCCGTTGTGTGCCCAGTCCAGCAGCACGCCGGTGATGCCGTGGGCGTAAAAGCGGGAGACCATCCGGATCTGCTCCTGGGACAGGGCGGGCTGGCTGTCAGCATGGAAGAGCAGGTGGGCCACCAGGCCCTGGTAGAAGTCCATCAGACACTCGGAAAAGCTGTTCTGCCCCTGAAACTCAAGGACGTTGAGATAGAAATCCCGGTTTTCCTGCATGTACTTACACAGCGAAAGCAGGCTGTCCCGCCAGTGGCCCAGGGAGATGTCATCGCTGAGGATGGAGGTGATCTCGGTATAAAAGATCCAGGAGATGAGATCATACTTATCTTTGAAGTGATAGTAGAAGGTGTTGCGGCTGATTTTGCACTCCCGGGCGATGTCCCCCACGGAGACGTTGACAAAGGATGTGGTTTTCAGCAGCCGCTTGAGTCCCTGGGCGATCATCAGTTTGGTAAATGCAGCGTTCGACACCGGTCGCTACCTCCTTTGCTTGTCTTGGAGACCTATATTTTACCATTGTTTTTGGTGAGGAGCAAATCTTTTTCCGGGAAAGATATGGGGACGCCGGAACAGTGAGTGCCAAAAGAAACCGGCACTGCGCACAAAAAACAATGTATATAATTGTTTATTTGGGCGAAAATGTTTAGGGGTAGATTGACAGGCAGGAAGGGGTGTGCTATACTCCCGCCAGAATCCATGTTAAATAGGTGTGTTACTGTACTGTCAGGCACTAACCTTAGCTATTACATAGACAAAATGTAATAGTTGTCGGTTAGTGCTTTTTTCATCTGAGCAACTGGCCGGCGAGCTTGAATAAGGAGGTTGCACGATGAAGGAAAAGTTTTTTGGCGTGCTGCAGCGGGTGGGCAGATCCTTTATGCTCCCCATCGCCATCCTGCCGGTGGCAGGACTGCTGCTGGGCCTGGGAAGCTCGTTTACCAACGAGACCACCCTGGCCACCTATAACCTGCTGGGCCTGATGGGTCCCGGCACGGTCCCGTACTTTATTTTCTCCGTTTTGAGCAAGTGCGGCGGCGTGATCTTTGATAACCTGCCCCTGATCTTCGCCATCGGCGTGGCCATCGGTATGGCACGCCAGGAGAAGGAAGTGGCCGCCCTGGCCGCTGCCGTCTCCTTCTTGGTGATGCACTCCAGCATCTCCGCCATGATCAGTCTGACCGGCGGGGTGGAAAACCTGCTGGAGGGTTCCACCGCTACCGTGCTGGGCATCACCTCGCTGCAGATGGGCGCCTTCGGCGGCATCATCGTAGGTCTGGGAGTTGCTGCCCTGCACAACCGCTTTTATAAGATCCAACTGCCCCAGGTGCTCTCCTTCTTCGGCGGCACCCGGTTTGTGCCCATCATCAGCACCCTGGTCTTTGCCCTGGTAGGCATTCTGATGTTTTTTGTCTGGCAGCCCATTCAGGAGGGCATCAACGCCCTGGGCATGGTGGTGTACAGCTCGGGCTACTTCGGCACCTTCCTGTTCGGCATGATCAAGCGCCTGCTCATTCCCTTCGGCCTGCACCACGTGTTCTATCTGCCCTTCTGGCAGACTGCTGTGGGCGGCACCATGGAGGTGGCGGGCACCATGGTGGCCGGAGCCCAGAACATCTTCTTCGCCCAGCTGGCTGATCCCACCGTGACCCACTTCTCCACGGCCGGTACCTGGTGTTTCACCGGTGAGTTTGTGCTGTATATCTTCGGTTTCCCCGGAGCGGCTCTGGCTATGTACCGCTGTGCCAAGCCGGAACGGAAAAAGCAGGTGGGCGGCCTGCTCCTGTCTGCCGCTCTTACCTCCATCCTCACCGGCATCACCGAGCCTCTGGAGTTCTCCTTCCTGTTTGTGGCCCCGGTGCTGTTTATCATCAGCTCCGTGTTTGCAGGCCTTGCCTATATGCTCTGCCACATCCTCAACATTACCGTGGGCCTGACCTTCTCCGGCGGCTTTATTGACCTGGCCCTGTTCGGCATCCTCCAGGGCAATGAAAAAACCAGCTGGCTGCTGATTATCCCCCTGGGCATTGTGTTCTTCCTGGTCTACTACTTCGTGTTCTCCTTCCTCATTAAGAAGTTTAACTTCAAGACTCCAGGCCGGGAGGAGGGCGACCAGGAGACCAAGCTGTACACCAAGGCCGACTACAACGCCCGCAAGGAGCAGGGCGGGGAGGACCAGGTGTCCGCCGCCATTGCCCAGGGCTTGGGCGGCGCGGCCAACATCTCCGATGTGGACTGCTGCGCCACCCGCCTGCGCTGCACTGTCCATGACGCATCCAAGGTGAACCAGCAGGTGCTCAAATCCACCGGTGCGGCCGGTGTGATCCAGAAGGGTCAGGGCGTCCAGGTGGTCTATGGTCCTCAGGTCAATATCATCAAGGCCAACCTGGAGGACTACCTGCGTTCCGGCGCTGCCGGAGCGGAGCAAGCCGCCATCCAGACTGAGCCCGAGAGCCAGGAGGAGGCCAAGCCAGAGCACGGCGCTCTGCTGCGCACCATCGTCATCGGCAGCCCCTTCCACGGGGAGTCAGCCCCCATCACCGCATCCCCTGACGAGGCCTTTGCGGAGAAGATGATGGGCGACGGCGCTACTGTGGTGCCCTGTGAGGGTGTGGTCACCGCTCCCTGTGATGCTACCATCAGCTTTGTTTTTGACACCAACCACGCCATCGGCCTGGAGCTGGAGGACGGGGTAGAGATGCTCATCCACGTGGGCATCAATACCGTGGCCCTGAAGGGCCAGGGCTTCAAGGCCCTGGTGCAGGAGGGTGACCAGGTGAAGAAGGGCGATAAGCTTCTGGAGTTCGATCTGGACTATATCCGGGAGAACGCCTCTTCCACCTCCTCGCCGGTGCTGTTTACCACTATGGAGGACAACCAGCAGCTGCGCCTCATTAAGGCTGGCCACGTCAAGCCGGGAGAGGACCTGCTGGCCCTGGATATCTACGAATCTTGACCTGGACGGGGGGATGAGAGAAGCATGTATCGAATTACAAAAGTGCTCAACCATAACGCGGTGCTGGCCCAGAACCTGGACGACCGCCAGGAAAACCTGGTGGTAGGGAAGGGCGCCGGCTTCGGAAGAAAGCCCGGAGAGCGGGTGGACTTCTCCGGAGAGGTGACGGTGTACCAGCTCTCCCAGAAATGCGACCGGGGTAACCCCCGGGAGCTGGTCAAGCGCATCGATCCCATCTACCTGAGCATCGCCAACAGCATCATTCTGGACGCCCGGAAGACCTTTGGTCAGGTGGACACCAGCATCCTGGTGCCCATGGCCGACCACATTGCCTTTGCCGCCCAGCGCATCTCAAAAAATGCCCCCCTCAGCAACCCTCTCACCCCCGACATCAAGGCTCTGTTCCCCCAGGAGTACGAAGTAGCTGCCCGGGGCGGTGAACTCATTCGCCAACAGACCGGTGTGGTCTTCAGCGACGACGAGCTGGGCTATATCGCCCTGCACGTTCACTCCTCGCTGGAGTCCATGCAGGTCTCCCAGGCCATGCAGACCGCCGCTATCATCCGGGAGTGCGTAGACCTGGTGCAGCAGGAGACAGGTGTGGTCATCGATGTGTCCTCCCTGTCCTATAACCGCCTGATGAGCCACATCAAATATATGGCTGCCCGCCTCATCAAAGGGGAGAAACTGAGCATGGATGTCAATACCATCATGCGCCAGTCCTGCCCCAAGGCCTTCGATATTGCCCAGGAGATCTGCCGCCAGCTGGAGCGCAGCCTGGGACGGCAGGTGGACGAGGCAGAGGTGGGATACCTGGCCATGCATGTGCAGAGGGTATTTTCCACCGAACCCAGTGTGTGCTGATCGCCGCAGGGACTGGCTCGCGCCGGTCTGAGCGGTTTCAAAATCCATTGTATATGATAGAAAGGAAGTTTTACCCATGAAGCAGTTTACCTATGTGATTCAGGATCCCCTGGGCATCCACGCCCGTCCCGCCGGAGCGCTGGTCAAGGCCGCAAAGCCCTTTGCTGACACCGCTATCCAGGTGGTCAAGGGCGACAAGAGCGTAAAGGCCACCCAGCTGATGAAGCTGATGGGCCTGGGCGTCAAGACCGGAGACGAGATCACCGTCACCGCCGAGGGCCCCTCTGAGGAGGCCGCCATCGCCGCCATGGAGCAGTTCTTCAAGGAGAACCTGTAAGGAATATACAAAAAGAGGCGCCCGCTGCCGGAGAAAGACAGCGGGCGCCTCTGAGAAGATATGGAAAGGGATCGAGACATGAAGATCATTCAGGGGCAAGGGGTCTCCAAGGGAATTGAGCAGGGGACCATCTATTTCTATCACCGCGCCGCCGCCCAGGTGGAGATGCGTACCGGGGCGGATGAGCAGGAGGAGCGCGCCCGGCTGGAGCGGGCCAAAGAGCGCACGGCCCAGCAGCTGAGCGATATGGCTGAGAAGGCCAGAGAAGAGGCCGGGGACGAGGCGGCTGTGCTCTTTGAGACCCACGCCATGTTCTTGGAAGACGAGGATTACACCGGGGCCATGGATGAGCTGCTGGCCCAGGGATTCAATGCCGAGTACGCCGTGGACCAGGCGGGGCAGGAGTTTGCTGCCATGCTGGCATCTATGGATGACCCATACATGCAGGCTCGTGCCGCCGACATCAAGGACGTGACCGGCCGCATTTTAAATAACCTCATGGGGGTGGTGGCGGGAGGCATCGACTCCGATGTGCCCGTCATCCTGTGTGCCGACGATCTGGCACCCTCCGAGACCATCCAGCTGGATAAGAGCAAGATCCTGGCCATTGCCACCCAAAAGGGCTCGGGCAACAGCCACACCGCCATCCTGGCCCGCACCATGGGCATCCCCGCCGTGTGCGGCCTGGGAGAGGACTTCAACGAGGATTTTCATGGCAAGCAGGCCTATATTGTAGGGGAGACCGGCCAGGTGATTCTGGAGCCTGATGAGGAGACGCTGGTCTCTCTGAAAGCCCGCCACGCCAAGCAGGAGGAGACCCGGGAGCTGATGCGCAGTATGGTGGGCCAGAAGGATGTGACTCTGGACGGCAAGCAGGTCAACGTGTACTGCAACATCGGCTCTCCCGAGGACGTGGCCTCCGTCCTGGCCAACGACGGCCAGGGTATCGGCCTGTTCCGCTCGGAATTTCTCTATCTGGCCAGCGAGGATTATCCCACCGAGGAGGAGCAGTTCCGGGCCTATAAAGAGGTCGCCGCCGCCATGAACGGCAAGCGGGTGATCATCCGCACCCTGGACATCGGTGCGGACAAGCAGGTGGACTACTTCCATCTCCACAAGGAGGAGAACCCCGCCATGGGTCTGCGGGCCATCCGCATTTGCCTCAACCGCCCTGAGGTGTTCCGTACCCAGCTGCGCGCCCTCTACCGGGCCAGCGCTTACGGGAAGATCGCCATCATGTTCCCCATGATTGCCAGTGTGTGGGAGGTAAAGGAGTGCCGCCGGGCCTGCCAGCGGGTGATGGACGAGCTTACCGCCGAGGGAATCCCCTTCAACCCGGATACCGAGATCGGCATTATGATTGAGACTCCCGCCGCGGTATTTATCGCCGATGAGCTGGCCCAGCTGGTAGACTTTTTCTCCGTGGGCACCAACGATCTGACCCAGTACACCCTGGCCTGCGACCGGCAGTGCAACGACCTGGGCAAGTTCTTTGACCCCCACCATCCCGCCCTGCTCCGGGCCTTGAAGATGACCGCGGATGCCGCCCATCAGGCCGGTATCTGGATCGGAATCTGCGGAGAGCTGGGCGCTGATCTGAGCCTGCTGCCCACCTTCCTGGCCATGGGCATCGATGAATTGAGCGTCACCCCCACGGCGGTGCTGCCTCTGCGCGCCGCTATCCGCAAGAGCATCGCCAAGACCTGTACTCTGGAGCTGCTCAACAGCTAAATCGTTCATGAAATAAAAGCCGCCTGACCCTTTGCAGGGTCAGGCGGCTTGATTTTACTCTTGCGGGAAGGAAAGGATGGGTGTAAAATGTTAAAATCGTGTTAAAAAGGGATAACTGGAAGGAGGCCCGGGAGGATGGCGCAGACCCACGACTTTTCTCAAGGCGAGATTTCAAAAAACATTATGTCGCTGGCGCTGCCCATGACGGCCGCACAGCTCATCAATGTGCTGTACAGTGTGGTGGACCGGATGTATCTGGGGCGGCTGCCCGGCCATCTGGCCCTCACGGGACTGGGTCTGACGATACCGATTATCTCCATTATCATGGGTTTTGCCAATCTCTGCGGGACCGGCGGCGCGCCTTTGTGCTCTATCCACCGTGGCAGGGGTGACAATGAAGAGGCAGAGTGTGTGCTGGGAAATGCCTTTACACTGCTTTTGATCTTCGGTACGGCGGTGACAGTGTTTTTCCTGGCTCTGCGCCGCCCGGTTCTCTACCTCTTCGGCGCCAGTGACGCTACCTACCCCTACGCCAGCGCTTACATGACCATCTATCTGCTGGGTACTCTCTTTGTCATGATTGGTCTGGGGATGAATCCTTTTATCAACTCCCAGGGCTTTGGCCGGGTAGGAATGATGACCGTAGGTCTGGGAGCAGTAGTGAACATCGTACTGGACCCGATCTTTATCTTTGGGTTAGATTTGGGTGTAAAGGGAGCTGCCTTGGCAACCGTGATCGCCCAGGGATGCTCCGCAGTATGGGTGCTGCGGTTTCTCACCGGCCCAAAGGCCGTTTTGAAACTTCGTCTGGGGTGCATGAAGCTGAAAGCCAGCCGGGTGAAACGGATCATTACCCTGGGCCTGTCCGGCTTCTTTATGAATCTCACCAACAGTCTGGTGCAGGTGGTGTGCAACGCCACCCTCCAGGCCTACGGCGGCGACCTGTACGTGGGTATCATGACCATCATCAACTCCCTGCGGGAGGTGTGCACCATGCCGGTACAGGGCCTGTCCAACGGAGCACAGCCGGTGACCGGCTTCAACTACGGGGCAAAGAAATATGAGCGGGTGCGTCAGTCCATCCGGTTCAGCGTGACAGGTACCGTGCTGTATGCTGCAGCCTTCTGGGCCATTGCCATGCTGTTCCCTGGATTTTTGATCCGGATTTTCAACAACGAACCCGATGTGATTCAGCACGGCATCCCGGCCCTGCGTATCTACTTCTGCTTGTTTATTCCCATGTCTTTGCAGATGGCAGGCCAGGGTGTGTTCGTCAGCCTGGGCCGCTCCAAGCAGGCAGTATTTTTCTCCCTGCTGCGCAAGGCCATTATTAACGCGCCGCTCACGGTCATTCTGCCTATCTGGATGGGGACCACCGGCGTATTCACCGCCGAGGCGGTATCCCAGCTGCTGGGAGGTATGGCATGTATCCTCACCATGTACTTTACCGTCTACCGGAAATTGGGCACCGAGGCCGCCCGCACCGTCTGAAGCAAGCGCGCTGCAAGTTTGCAGCGCGCTTTTTCTTGACTTCGAAGGTTTACCATGATAAACTTCAAATGGGAAAGAGGTTTATCTAGATAAACCCATAATCTGTAAGGAGGTGACATTATGGAAAAATTGACCGATGGCGAGCTGCGGCTGATGGAAGTGCTGTGGGATCTGGCACCTATTAACTCCACCCAGCTGGTGGCCGCCTGCAAAGAGCGGCTGAGCTGGAGCAAGAGCACCACCTATACCGTTCTGCGCCGCCTGGTCCACAAGGGGGCGGCGGAGAACCGCGAGGCCACCGTGACCCCCCGGTACACCCGGGAGGAGGTGCTGCGGGACCAGGGCAGCGAGCTGCTCACCCAGGCGGGAGGGATGCTGAGCCTCTTCAACGCCTTTTTCAGCGGGCGGCGGCTCACTGCCAAGGAGGCGGAGGAGCTGAAGGAGCTCATCGACCGGCACACCTGGGAGGAGTGAGACCATGAAGTGGTTCTTTGCGAATTTCCTGTTTGATATCTGGAATGCGGGGCTGACTGCCGGGCTGACGCTTGGCGTCATGCTGATCCTGCGCCCGGTACTGTGTAAGCTCCTGACGGCCCGGCAACGGGCTTGGCTAGGGATGCTGGGGTGGTACGGGACTGGGTTTGCGCCCATGTTCGGCTTGCTGGGGTGGCTCCATATTCTTCCGGTCACGTTTCGGGATTTGATCACGCCGCGCACCGGGATCAGCAGCTGTGAAATCCCAGCCTATTTGCCCGAAAACTACCAAGGCGCGGGGGAATACGCCGTGGCCCTGCCTGGAGGCAGGGCGGTGTGGGTGGAGTTCAGCGACGGCATTGTGATCGCCCTGGCCCTGCTCTGGATCGGTGTGGTCGTGGCCCTGACGCTGTGGCTGACGCGCAGAAGCAACCAGATGAAAGCCCTGGGACGGCAGGGACTGTTGCTGGCCGACGACGACCCGCTGCTGTTCCGCAGCCTGCCCCGGCGGCCAGAGGATAAGCCGGTGGGGGTGCGGCTGTGCCGGGGGCTGCCCACCAGCTTTGTGTACCAGGATGGGGAAAAGATCAACGGGAAGCGGTACAACATGATCTACCTCCAGGAGGAATTGTCCCCCCAGCGGCGAGTGCTGGTGCTGCGCCATGAGTGGAACCACATCCGCCTGCACCACAGTTGGATGAAGTGCTGGGCCAGTGCGCTGCTGATCCTGTTTTGGTGGAACCCTATTTTGTGGGTGGCCTACTACTTCTTCTGCCGCGATCTGGAGATGGCCTGCGACGAAAAGACCCTGGACGACCTGACCGGGTCGGAGGAGCGCAAGCAGTACGCCCAGACCCTGGTGGAGCTGGCGGCAGGGAAGATGCTGTGGGACGTTCCCCTGGCCTTCGGGGAGTGTGACGCCATTCCCCGGGTGAAGGCGGTGGTGGCCTGGCACGACCCCAAGGAGTGGGTCAAAAACGCCAAGTGGTGCGCCTTTGCCCTGGTGTTCCTATTCTTTGTGGGCGGACCACAGAACATCCCCTACCTGCCCCAGGAGCTGGTCCAGTACTGGCAGCAGGAGGCAGTGGAAGTAGAGCTGCCCGGCGGCTGGACGCCGGTGGAGCGCTGGATGAGCGTAGATCAGGATGGCTTTGTGACCCTGCTGGCTAAGGACACTCAGGGGATCTGGCATGAGCAGATGTATGTCTATCGGACCCGGGACCGAGGTTTTCATGGCAGCGACAGCTGGTATACTCTGTCTGAGCCCCCCGACCTTACCGGGTTCCAGCAGGGGCTGTGGTAAAGAAAAGACGGCGCAATACCTGGGAGGGATAAAAATATGTACGCACTGGCAAATATCGCTTTGATGCTTTGGAATATGGGCATTGCCGCCGGGATGATGCTGGGAGCCATGCTGCTGCTGCGCCCGGTGCTGCTCCGGCTTCTGACCGCCCGGCAGCGGACGTGGCTGGGTATGCTGGGGTGGTATGGTACCGGGATGATCAACCTGTTCAGCGTACTGGGATGGGTACATATCCTGCCCGTTACCTTCCGGGATCTCATCACCCCGCGCACCACCGGCAGAACCGCAAATGAGTTACCAGCCTATCTCCCGGTGGACTACCGGGGGACGGGGGAGTATGTCATGGCTCTTCCGGGAGGCAAGGCGGTGTGGGTAGAACTGACCGACTGGATGGTCCTGGCCGTGACTTTGGTATGGCTGGCGGGTATCGCGGCTCTGAGCATTTGGATGTGGCGCAGAAGCCGGAGGCTGAAAGCCTTGGGACGGCAGGGGGAACTACTGGACCCCAAAGACTCCGGCCTGAAATGGCTCCAGGAGGACCGGGACACAGCGGTACGGCTGTGCCGGGGGCTGCCCACCAGCTTTGTGTACCAGGGCGGAGAAAAAATCGAGGGGAAACGGTACGATATGATTTACCTCCAGGTGGAGCTGCCGCCCCAGCGGCGGGAACTGGTGCTGCGCCATGAATGGAACCACCTGCGGATGCGCCACAGCTGGATGAAGTCCTGGGCCAATATTGTGCTGGTATCTTGGTGGTGGAATCCTATTTTGTGGGCAGCCTACTACTACTTCTGCCGGGATATGGAACTGGCCTGTGATGAAAAAACTCTGCGGGATCTGGAGAAGGGAGAGCAGAGGAAACAGTATGCTCAGACTCTGGTAGAGCTGGCCTCAGGAAAGATGCTGTGGGGCGAACCTCTGGCCTTCGGGGAGTGCGGCGCGGTAGCCCGGGTGAAGGCGGCGATAGCCTGGCATAAACCCCGGTGGTGGGTTAAGTTGGGCAAGTGGTGCGCTTTTGTGCTGTTGTTCCTGTTCTTTGTGGGGGGCCCCAGGAACATTCCCTTCCTGCCTGAGGATGTGGTTTGGAAATGGCAGCAGGCGGACATTGAGGTAGAGCTTTCGGGAGACTGGACGCCGGTAGAGCGCTGGATGCGGGTGGAACAGGACGGAGATATGGCCCTGCTGGCCAAGGATACCACAGGGAAGTGGCACAAAATGAGCTATTGGTGCAGTGCATGGGACGGAACTTTTTTGCGCATGAGTGACTGGGAGACCATGTTGGGCACTCCGGACCTGACCGGGGCCCAGGAGGGACTGTGGTGAGACGATTTTAACGCAAATAGGCCCGGGAACGCTGGTATCCCGGGCTTTTTTGCGTCCACTTGTCAAATGGCATGAAATGTGAGAAAATAAAGCATCCTTTGAATGTGAAACGGGAGGAAACCATGACCGACCTGTTTGAAAAATCCATGATCACACTGGAGCTGCCCCGGGTGCTGGAGCAGCTCTCTGCCTGTGCTGCCACCCAGGAGGGCAAGGAGAAGGCCCTCCAACTGCGGCCCATGACCGACCTGGACGATGTGCAGCGTGCCCAGGAGGAGACCTCGGCGGCGGTAAAGATGCTGGTGCTCCGGGGCAGTCCGGGCCTGTCCGGAGTTAAACCGGTGGGAGCCATCCTCCACCGGGCGGACATGGGGGGCAGCCTCAACACCCGGGAGCTGCTGGAGGTGGCAGCGGTGCTCCGCTGCGCCCGTACTGCCAAAGAGTACGGAGACAGCGAGGAGAAGACCCCCATCTCCCACCTCTTCCACGCCCTCACCCCCAACCGCTTTTTGGAGGACACCATCACCAACTCCATCGTGGGAGAGGACGAATTGGCCGACTCGGCCAGCAGCGAGCTGGCCTCGATCCGCCGCCACATGCGTGCCACTGAGGCCAAGGTGCGGGATATCCTGCAAAAGCTGATCTCTTCCAACCAGTCCAAGTATTTGCAGGAGTCCATCATCACCATCCGCTCCGACCGGTATGTGGTGCCGGTGAAGTCGGAGCACAAAAACGCCATTCCCGGCCTGGTCCACGATGTGTCGGCCTCCGGCTCCACCTTCTTTATTGAGCCCATGGGCGTGGTAAAGGCCAACAACGAACTGCGGGAACTGCTGGCCAAGGAGAAAAAGGAGATTGAGCGTATCCTGGCCGAACTATCCGCCCAGTGTGCTGCCCACAAAGAGGATATTCTGGAGGACTACCAGCTGCTGGTGTGGCTGGACGGTATCTTTGCCCGGGGCCAGCTGTCTTTGAAAATGGAGGGCTCCCAGCCCAAACTGTCTGACAAGTATTTACGCTTGCGCAAGGCCAGGCACCCGCTGCTGGATAAGAAAAAAGCAGTGCCCAACGACCTGGAGCTGGGTGACACCTTCGATACTCTGATGATCACCGGTCCCAACACCGGCGGTAAGACGGTCACCCTGAAAACCATCGGCCTCATTACTCTCATGGCCCAGTGCGGCCTGCACATCCCCGCCGGGGCCGACTCCACGGTGCGGATCTTTGACCGGGTGCTCTCCGATATCGGTGACGAGCAGTCCATTGCCCAGTCACTCTCCACCTTCTCCTCCCACATGACCAACATTGTGGGCATTCTTGAGGAGGCGGATGACCGCACCCTCATTCTGCTGGACGAGCTGGGCGCAGGCACCGACCCGGTGGAGGGCGCGGCTCTGGCTGCCGCCATCATCGAAAGCGCCCGGGGCATGGGGGCCGCCGTGGCCGCCACTACCCACTACGCCGAGCTGAAGGTATACGCCATGACCACCCCTGGGGTGGAAAACGCCTCTTGTGAGTTCAACGTGGAGACGCTGGCGCCCACTTACCGGCTGATTTTGGGCATTCCCGGCAAGTCCAACGCCTTTGCCATTTCTCGGCGGCTGGGACTGCCGGAGTATATCATCGAAAAGGCCGCTGCCCGGCTGGATGCGGAGAACGTCCGCTTTGAGGACGTGCTCACCCGGCTGGATCAGCAGCGCCAGGAGATGGAGGCCGAGCGGGCTGAGGCCAAACGCCTGAAGCTGGAGATGGAGCAGTCGGCCAGCAAGGCCCGGGAGTACCGGGAGAAGCTGGAGGCTGAGCGTGCCAAAGTGGTGGAGAAGGCCCAGGCTGAGGCCCGTGCTATCATCGAGGAGGCCCGGGCGGCCAGCGACCTGGCTCTGGCTGAGCTGAAAGAGATCAAAAAGCGCCAGGATAAGCTGGACTGGCAGCAGGTGAACGACAGCCGGGCCGAGGCCCGCCGCCTCCTGAACGAGGCGGAGCGGAACATCGGCGGTCCTGCCCAGGAGCCCGAAGCACCCCCGCCCACCCGAGACGCGGCTGTGGGCGACACAGTGGAGCTGCTGAAAATGGGCACCAAGGCTACGGTCCTCTCGGTGAACAAGGACGGCACCCTTCAGCTCCAGGCGGGCATTTTGAAGATCTCCGCTAAGCAGAGCGAAGTGCGGGTCGTGGAAGGGGAGACCGAGACCCAGAAGGCCACCCGGAAGATCATTGCCAGAGCGGAGCGGACCATCCGCACCGCCGCGGTGCCCAGTGAGATCGACCTGCGGGGTATGATGACCGACGAGGCGGTGATGGCGGTGGAGCGGTTCCTGGACACCGCCATGATGGGCAAGCTGGAGACGGTGACCATCATCCACGGCAAGGGAACCGGTGCGGTGCGCAATGCCGTACGCAGCTATCTCAAGCGCAGCCGCTATGTGAAAGCCTTCCGCCCCGGCCGTTACGGCGAGGGTGAGGATGGCGTGACTGTGGTGACGCTGAAATAAATGGTAAGTTAAAATACTAGATTTCGACTTGTGGTCAAAATATACAAAAAATTTTTTAAAGAAAAATAAAAAATCGTCATTGAGACGAAAGAAATGTGCGCCCGGAATTTTTTGGGACAGTTTTGCGTAGATTTGTGAAAAATGTCATTGACGGGAACGGCATAAATCTGCTATGCTAAGGACACAATATGACGAGTGCGGAGGTACGGTTGTATGTATAGTCAGGAAGCGGTCGTAAACAACCAGGTTGGCCTGCACGCCAGACCTGCTACTTTCTTCATCCAGAAGGCCAACGAGTTCAAGAGCGCCATTTGGGTTGAGAAGGACGAGCGGAAGGTGAATGCCAAGAGCCTGCTGGGCGTTCTGTCCCTTGGTATCGTGAAGGGCACTCCGATCAAGCTGATCGCGGATGGCCCCGACGAGAAGGAAGCGGTAGAGGCCCTGTTTAAGATGATTTCCTCTGATTTCTCCGAGTAATCAAGTATTTCAACGGAAAAGGCACCGCTGCGGCGGTGCCTTTTTTCTTCTCAAATGCTTGGACGGCGCAAAAGCGCCGGAGTGTTGCCGCGCTTTGAGGCAAGAAAAATTCAAATAGGAAGGGAGGGGGCGTCTATGACCTTTGATGAGTTAAAAGAAAAAGCCCATGCTTTGCCGCTGAAACCCGGCGTGTACATCATGCAGGATGTACACAGTACCGTTATCTATGTGGGCAAGGCCAAGGCCCTGAAAAACCGGGTCAGCCAGTATTTCCAGGACTCCGCCTCCCACACCGAGAAGACCCGGGCTATGGTGTCTCAGATCGACCATTTCGACGTGATCATCGCCGACAGTGAGTTTGAAGCCCTGGTGCTGGAAAACTCCCTCATCAAGCGCCACCAGCCCCGGTACAACATTCTTTTGAAGGACGACAAGGGGTATCCTTATATTCGTCTGTCAAAAGAGGAGTACCCCCGCTTTTCTCTGGCCAACCGGGTGGCGGAGGACGGGGCGCGGTACTTCGGTCCTTACGCCAGCCGCCACAGCACCCAGCAGATCGTGGATGCCCTGCGCACGGCTCTGCGCCTGCCCACCTGCCGCAGGCAGTTCCCGCGGGACATCGGCAAGGAGCGGCCCTGCCTCAATTTCCATATGGGCAAGTGCGACGGCTACTGCCGCCCTGAGATGACAAAAGAGCGCTACGACCAGGCCATCGCCCAGGCAGTGTCCCTGCTGGAGGGGAAATTTAAGGAGGTCAAGGCAGACCTCACTGCCCAGATGGAGCAGGCCGCCGAGGAGCTGCGCTTTGAAAAGGCCGCTCAGATTCGGGATCGCATCAAAGCCATCCAGCTGCTGGGAGAGCGGCAGAAGGTGGTGGCAGGCTCCCTGGCCGATACCGACGTCACAGGCTTTTTCCGGGGCGAGGCCAAAAGCTGCTTTGTGGTGCTCCACTATCTGGACGGGGAGCTGGCTGCCAAGGACATGGACCTGATGGAGCGGCCCATGGAGGAGGAGACGGGGGAGATCCTCTCCGCTTTGCTGCGCCAGTATTACGCCGGGCGCAGCCGCCTGCCCCGGCAGATTTTGCTTCCCTGCGAACTGGATGACCAGGTGCCGCTTACCCGCATGCTCAGCGAGCAGGCCGGGCGGCGGGTGGAACTTATCACTCCCCAGCGGGGAGCCAAAATGGACCTCATCAAGCTGGCCAACCAGAACGCGGTGGAGGAGGTCACCCGGGCCACCACCCGGGAGGAGCGGCAAAATAAACTGCTGGAGGCCTTGGGGAAGATGCTGGGTCTGGAGCAGGCCCCCCGGCGCACCGAGTCCTACGACATCTCCAACACGGGAGCGGATGACATGGTGGCATCCATGGTGGTCTTTGAGAACGGGCGGCCCCTGAAACGGGACTACCGCCGTTTTAAAATCAAGGACCTGACCGGGCCCGACGACTATGCCTCCATGGAGCAGGTGCTCAAGCGGCGCTTTCAGCGGTATCTGGACGGGGACGAGAAGTTTGGGATCCTCCCTGACCTGATGCTCATTGACGGCGGCGAGAACCATGTGAAGATTGCCCGGCGGGTGCTGGATGACTTCGGCCTGGACATCCCCGCCTTCGGCATGGTGAAGGACGACCGCCACCGTACCCGGGCTCTGGTAGCTCCTGACGGGCGGGAGATCGGCATCCAGGCCATCCCGGCGGTGTTTGCTCTCATCGGTCAGATCCAGGAGGAGACCCACCGTTTTGCCATTGAGTTTAACCGCCAACAGCGGAAAGGACGGGTCCAGGGCTCGGCGCTGGATAAGATCCCCGGAGTGGGGGAGAAGCGGCGCGCCCAGCTGCTGAAAGCATTCAAGAGCGTCAAAGCCATCCGCCAGGCTCCTTTGGAGGAGTTGGAAAAGGTGGTGCCGAAAAACACGGCACAGGCGGTATATCAGTTCTTCCGCAGGGAAGAGACGAAGGATTAAGAATGAATACTTTGGATGTGAGGTGACCGATATGCGCGTGATTTCAGGAACCGCCCGGGGACGTCGGCTGGGAGAGCTGGAGGGAATGGAGACCCGCCCTACCACCGACCGGGTAAAAGAAGCCTTGTTCAATATCGTACAGTTTGAAGTGCCGGGAAGGAAAATCCTGGATCTGTTTGGAGGCACCGGCCAGCTGGGGATCGAGGCCCTGTCCCGAGGTGCGGAGCACTGCACCTTTGTGGATCAGCGCAGCGATGCGGTGACTCTCATCAAAAACAACTTAAAAGTGACGGATTTGGCCGGAAAAGGCCGGGTGGTGCAGGGAGATTCCTTGGGTTTTCTCCAGACCTGCGGGGAACAGTTCGACGTGATTTTCCTGGATCCGCCCTACCGTGCCGACCTGCTGGAGCGGGCGGTGGAGGCCATCGCTGCATTTGACATTCTTCGGGAACATGGTATAATGGTGTGCGAAAGTGCGCTGGACAAGGTTTTGCCCACACTGAACGCCCCCTATGAGAGGGGAAAGGAGTACCGGTACGGCAAGATCAAGCTGACCATCTACCGGAAAACTGGGAGGGAACTCCACGGATGAAAATCGCAATTTACCCCGGCAGCTTTGACCCGGTGACGCTGGGGCATTTGAATATTATCAAGCGCGCCGCCCTGTGCTTTGACAAGCTCATCGTGTGCGTGATGATCAACTCCAACAAGCACGGTATGTTTACCCCCGAGGAGCGGGTGGAGCTGCTGCGGCGCTCTACCGCCCGTTTTCCCAATGTGGAAGTGGACTTTGCCGAGGGCCTGCTGGCCGCCTACGCCAAACGGCGGAAGGCCCATGTGGTGGTCAAGGGTCTGCGTGCCGTGTCCGACTTTGAGCAGGAGGTACAGATGGCGGTCATCAACCGCAAGCTGAACCCTGGTCTGGAGACCATGTTCCTGGCCTCCAGTGAGAAATACACCTACTTAAGCTCCACCGTGGTCAAGGAGATGGCCCGGTATGGAGCCAACCTGGAGGAGTTCATTCCCCGGGAAATCGTGGCTGATGTGAATCAGCGCATGAAGGAATTGCAGGAAAGGAAGGGTTGACAGATGGCGAGCGGTGTGGAAGAGCTGCTGGACATGTTGTTTGACATGGTGGACGAGGCCAAAAATGTGCCCCTGTCCAGCGATAAATGTATGATTGAGCGGGACCGTGCGTTGGATCTTATTGACGATATCCGTGCGCAGTTCCCTGTGGAGCTGACCGAGGCCAAGAAGGTCATGGCCACCCGGGCAGACATGCTCTCTTCGGCCAAGCGGGAGGCGGAGGCCATCCGGAAGGCGGCCGAGGATAAGGCCCGGCAGATGGTGTCGGAGGATGTCATCACCCTCCAGGCCAAGCAGCGGGCCAACGAGATGATGCAGCAGGCCGAGGAGCGCAGCCGGGAGCTGAAGCGCTCGGCCAACGAGTACTGCGAAGACGCTCTGCGCCGTACCGAAGAGGCAGTGTCTGAGGCCTACGACGAGATCAAGAAGTCCCGTGCCCGCTTCCGTGCTGCTGCGGGAGCCGCTGCTGCCGCCAGTTCTGGCAGTTCCCGGCCGGTGTATGACGCGGCTGCGGACGTGGATTGAGCCTTTGGATGAAAAGCTCGTGGGGGATAGCCCCTGCGGGCTTTTTTCTTTTGCCAGAAAATGAAAATGCAAGAAAAGAAAATCTTAACTGCATTTTAATACGGGAACACTTGACATTTTTTCATAACTGCTCTAAAATAACTTCAGCTAGGCGAAAAAAGAAAAGGCTCGCCTGGCGGGTGTTTCCGAGCAGGGTCCCAAAATAGATGAATTGATCTTTGAGAAATGACCAATTTCATAGATTTTACCCGCGGAAATAACCGGCGGAGCGCCGTTGGATCGCTCCGGGCCGGATGGTTTTCGCGGTGTTTTCTTTGTTTGGGAAACTTGCAGGATGCGGCGGCGGTGGATATTTTCCCTGCATTTTGAGGGAGGCTATGCCGCCGGAAAAGAAGGAAGAAGGAGGTGAACAGCATGACGATGGTGAAGCGGGACTCCAACAGCATTTGGAGCCTGGTACGGGAAGACCGGGATATCGATGATCTGATCTTCGCCGGTGAGACTCTCAACGGCCGGGAGATGTCTCAGCCGTGCAGCGACCGGTGAGAGGCATGGACAATATGGATAATACCGATCTTTAAAAGCCGCGGCGGTTTTCCTTCCCAACTGCCGGCGGCTTTTTTATTTGCTCCAAAATGCAGGAAGCCCGGGAACGGCAAACCCAAGAATTTGTCAATTATTTGGACTCAGGGGGTTGCGTTGTGGAGCGAGATATACTAAAATACTAATAAGTGAGTCTTCCGGCGCCCTAGCCGGCGTCACTTGTCAGGTTTGAATGCAAGCAGACCTGCAAATTGCGAGACAAGCAACATGGAGGTTGATTCAGAATGAGAAAGGTCCAGTTTACGGAAACTGTGCTGCGTGACGCGAATCAGTCGCTGATCGCCACCCGGCTTCCCTACAGCAAGTTTGAGCCCATCCTGGAGACCATGGATAAGGCTGGCTTCTACTCCGCCGAGGTCTGGGGCGGCGCCACCTTTGACGTGTGTCTGCGTTACCTGCGGGAAGATCCCTGGGAGCGTCTGCGCAAGATCCGTGCCAAGATGCCCAACACCAAGCTGCAGATGCTGCTGCGCGGCCAGAACATCCTGGGCTATAAGCACTATCCCGACGATGTAGTACGTAAGTTTGTCGAGTACTCCGTGAAGAACGGTATCGATATCATCCGTATTTTCGACGCCCTCAACGACGTGCGCAACCTGGAAGTGGCCATTGATGAGACCGTTAAGCAGGGCGCTCACGCTTCCGGTACCATCTCCTATACCACCAGCCCTGTGCACACCCTGGAGAACTACGTGAAGATGGTCAAGGACCTGAAGAGCATGGGCGTAAAGTCCATCTGCATCAAGGACATGGCCGGCCTGATGGGCCCCAAGGAGGCCTACGACCTGGTTTCCGCCATCAAGGACGCCGTGCCTGAGCTGCCCCTGGTCATCCACACCCACTGCACCACCGGTCTGGCCTACATGACCCAGCTCAAGGCTGTGGAGGCCGGCGCCGACGTGCTGGATACTGCCATTTCTCCCTTCTCCGGCGGCACCTCTCAGCCCGCCACCGAGTCCGTGGCCTACTCCATCCGTCAGATGGGCTATCAGGTTGACCTGAACGACAAGGCCCTGACCGAGATGGCCGACTTCTTCAAGGGCGTCCGGGCCGACTTCCTCAAGAGCGGCACTCTGGATCCCATCTCCATGTCCACTGATACCCAGTGCCTCAACTACCAGATCCCCGGCGGCATGCTGTCCAACCTCATCTCCCAGCTGAAGATGATGAACGCCATCGACAAGCTGGACCAGGTGCTGGAAGAGACCCCCAAGGTCCGCAAGGATATGGGCTATCCTCCTCTGGTCACCCCCACCAGCCAGATGGTTGGTTCTCAGGCTGTGCAGAACGTGCTGGCCGGCGAGCGCTACAAGGTGGTCGGCAAGGAGATCAAGGCTTACTGCCGCGGCGAGTACGGCCGTACTCCCGCTCCCATTGATCCCGCCATCCAGAAGAAGATCCTGGGCGACACCCCCCTGGTGAAGGGCCGCTTCGCCGACAGCCTGGAGCCTGAGTTCGAGAAGACCAAGAAGGAGCTGGGCGCCACCGCCAAGAGCGATGAGGACGTGCTGAGCTACATCGCCTTCCCCCAGGTGGCCATGGCCTTCTTCAAGGACCGCGAGGCCGGTTTCCCCGCCAAGGAGGAGCCCAAGAAGGCGGCTCCCGACCCCAAGGCGGCCCCCGCTCCTGCGCCCACTCCCGCCTGGCAGGGTCCTGTGTACTATGCTGAGGTTCCCGCTCCTGCGGTGCCCGGCTACACCAGCCGTCCCATCCCTGCCTTTGCCGCTTCCTATCAGCCTCCTCACCTGAAGATGGGCAGCCAGGGCGATTGCACCGGTACCTTTACCATTACCATCGACGGCAAGCCCTTCCAGGTCTCCGTGGAGCGCGCTGACGCTCCCGCCGCTGCCGCCGCTCCCATAGCCGCCGCTCCTGTGGCTGCTGCTCCCGCTGCCCCTGTGGCGGCTCCCGCTCCCGCCGCGGCTCCTGCTCCTGCGGCTGCTCCCGCCCCTGCTGCGGCTCCTGCCGCCGCCCCCGCCGCTGTGGCTGCCGGCGAGACTGCCGTCAACAGCCCCATGCCCGGCAACATCTTTAAGGTGGAGTGCAAGCCCGGCCAGGCCGTGAAGGCCGGCGATGTGCTGGTGGTGCTGGAAGCCATGAAGATGGAGATCGAGGTCTCCGCTCCCGTGGACGGCACTGTCAAGTCCGTGTCCGCTGTGGTGGGCACCGCCGTCAACACTGACGACCTGCTGGTCACCCTGGGCTGAGCCTAGTCTGGTAATACATCACGATCTTTTCCGCCCCCTCCAAGTGAGGGGGCGGATTTTTTCTGCCCCAATTTGAAACCAAGAGGCGGGAAGCTGTGTTTATAGGGTAGACGCGTCAAAACAGAAGGGAGGCGGAGAACATCGACGAACAGGAAGTATTAAAGAGGCTGCACCGGGGCGACCCGGCGGGACTGGAGGCTCTGATCGAGCGCTACACCCCTTATGTCGCCGCCATCGCCGCCCGGATGATGCCGGGCTGCCCCCAAGAGTGGGAGGAACTGACGGCGGACGTCTTTCTGTGTGCCTGGCGGGAACGAAAGAAGCTGCAGCCGGGAAAGGTGAAGAGCTGGCTGGCAACAGTAGCCCGGAACCGGGCGCTGAATCGGCTGCGGAACCGGCGGGAGCTGCTGCCTCTGGAGGAGGACATTCTGGTATTGGCCCAGGACAGCCCTCAGCGGGAGCTGGAGACCCGGGAGGCGGCGCAGCTGGTGCGGGCAGACTTGGAGACGTTAGAGCCATCGGACCGGGAGCTGTTTGTCCGCCACTACTACTATGGTCAGACCGTAGAAAAGGCGGCGGAGGAGATGGGAATGAACTGCTCCACCGCCAAGACCCGGCTGCGCCGGGGCCGGGAAAAGCTGAAGCGGCAGCTGGAACGGGAGGGATATATCTTTGAAGAAGATTAAGATTTCCGAACTGATGAACGGATATGTGGATGAGGAATTGCAGCCCAGAGAAGGGCTTGTGGATCGGGAGCGGGTCAAAGAACTGGTGCGCGCCCGGGTGGGCCGGAGACGTGTGCAGAAGCGGCGGGTGCTGTTGGTAGCAGCGGCGCTGACTGTGTGCCTGGGGCTGGTGGGCTGGAGCTGCGCAGAGGTATACGGAGAGCGGATCTTTCAGCTGGTAGGCGGCGGCCAGATCACCATCGGCGACAGCGGAGAAGAGCACTATGTGGAGGCCCATCCTTCAGACGGCTATGATGAGAATGGAAAGCCTTTGGTGGTCTCCTTGGAAGAGAACCGCCTGTGGGTGGTGGCCCGTGGCCAACGGGTGGACGTCACCGATCAGGTGGATGAGAAAACTCCCTATGTGGATACCTGGTGGGACGGGGAGGGGAACTTCTATCATGTGATCGTGGGCGGGACCCCGGAGGACTACGGTTGGTACGAAGGCGTCACCGTCCCGGACGGCTCCGGAGGGGGAAGCGGCATACTGAGCAGCTGTACCGACATTTCGCCGGGGGAGCAGAACAACGTGGAGTGGTTTACTCGGGGCCGGGAGCAGGTCCGGGAGCTGTGGTATGCCCGGTGGCAGGAAAATCAGAAATAAATCACGGCCAGGGGCGGCGGGAGAACTTCCCGCTGCCCTTTTTGCCTTATGGGGCAAACTGACCAGGGATTCCAACCCTTAAGAAGAACCTTGCGTCATTTTAAACAAGATTTAAGAGCGCTCTACTTGAAAAGCCCCTGGAAACATGGTACACTGGCTTGGAATAGAACAAGTGATGGACCCGGTTCGGGTCTGACGGTTAACAGGAGGATGCTGTGAAAGGAATCGTATTGGCTGCCGGAAAGGGCACCCGACTCTACCCTATGACCAAGCCGGTGTGCAAGCCGTTGCTGCCTGTGTATGACAAGCCCCTGATCTACTATCCCATTGCCATTTTGATGCAGGCGGGAATTTCAGACATTATGGTCATCGTTCCCCCGGATGAGACGGATACCTTCCGGGCTCTGCTGGGAGACGGCGAGCAGTATGGTCTGAAGATCACTTACGCCGAGCAGCCGGTGGCCCGGGGTATTGCCGACGCCCTGCTGATCGGTCGGGAATTTGTGGGGGAGGACCGGGTGTGTCTGGTGCTGGGAGACAATATCTTCTATGCGCCCACCCTGGGGGATACCCTGAAGCAGGCTGCCGCCAATGAGAAGGGAGCTACCGTGTTTGGTTACTGGGTGGAAGATCCCCACCCCTTCGGCGTAGTGGAGTTTGATAAGGACGGCAAGGCCATCTCCATCGAGGAGAAGCCCCGCCATCCCAAGTCCAATTATGTCATTCCCGGTTTGTACTTCTATGACAACCAGGTCATGGAGATCGCCGGAAATCTGAAGCCCTCCGCCCGGGGAGAGCTGGAGATCACCGATGTGAATCTGGAATACCTCCACCGGGGTCAGCTCCAGGTAGTGCCTCTGGAGAAGGACTTTACCTGGCTGGACGCGGGCACCGCGGACAGTCTGATGGATGCCGGACGGACCATCAAGGAGATCCAGGACGAGACGGGGCGGTATGTGGGCTGTCTGGAGGAACTGGGACTCCAGGAGGGGTGGATCAACCAGGACCACGTCCACGCCATCGGCGACGAGCTGAGCATGACCCTGTACGGGAAATACCTCCAGTGTCTATAAACCATCAAGAGGGCCGCGCGGCCCTCTTTTTAAACGAAAGGGGAAGAACATATGAACGCGATTGGTGCTTATTTCAGTCCTTCGGGAGGAACGAAGCGGGCCTGTGAGCTGGTAGGCGGCCTGTTTGATGCAAAAGAGTATGTGAATCTGGGAGGCCGGACCCGGGCGCAGCGGAACTTCAGCAAGGACGAGCTGCTGGTGCTGGCGGTGCCGGTGTACGCCGGACAGATGCCCGCGGTGCCCGGCCTGCTGGACGGCCTGAAGGGGGAGAACACTCCCTGTGTCATTCTGGCCACCTACGGCAACCGCCACTATGACGAGACTCTGGCTCAGGTCAAGCGCATCCTGGGGGAGCAGGGCTTCCGGTGCGCCGGAGCCGCGGCGGTCATCACCCCCCACATTTTTGCGCCTACCCTGGGGGAGGGACGCCCGGACGAGAAGGATACCACGGTTCTGGAGCAGTTTGTCCAGGGTGTGAAGGAAAAGCTGGCGGGAGAGAACTGGACGGAAGCCGCCGTGCCCGGCAACCCCAATCCGCCCCCCAAGCCCGCTGTGCCGGTGAAGAAGGACCGGGACTGGGACACCTGCCTGGGCTGCGCCATCTGCGCCAAGGCCTGTCCCACCGAGGCCATGGACCTGAAGACCCTTATGTGGGCGGACGATAAGTGCATCAGCTGCATGTCCTGTGTCTCCGCCTGTCCCACCGGAGCTTTGGGCTTTAACAGCTCTCTGCTGGCCCAGAAGCTCACCGCCAATTTCTCTGCCCGCCGGGAGGTGGAGACCTTCCTGGAGGGTTAACTGTCCATGAAGAAAATCCTTATGCTGGCCACCGGAGGCACCATCGCCTCCAAGGACAGCGGGCAGGGACTGACCCCCGCCATTACTTCCCAGGAAATTTTGAACTATGTGCCCGCCATCGGCCAGCTGTGCCAGGTGGAGGCCATCCAGCTGATGAACCTGGACAGTACCAACATTACTCCCCGCCACTGGCAGGAGATGGCCCGGGCGGTGGAGGAGCACTATGACCAGTACGACGGTTTTGTGATCACCCACGGTACCGATACCATGGCATACACCGCCGCCGCCCTGTCCTACCTCATCCAGTATTCCGAAAAACCCATCGTCATCACCGGTTCTCAGAAGTCCATCTGTCTGGAGAACACCGACGCCCGGCTCAACCTGTACAACAGCTTTCTTTACGCCGCGGCGGAGGGCTCCCACGGTGTGAGTCTGGTCTTTGACGGCAAGGTAATTCTGGGCACCCGTGCCCGGAAGGAACGCACCAAGAGTTTTAACGCGTTTTCCAGCGTGGACTATCCCGAGCTGGCTGTTATCCGGGACGGAAAGCTCATCCGCTATCTGGCGGAGTTGGAGTACCGGCCCAGGCCGGTCTTCTATCATAAGATGGAGGAGCGGGTGCTGCTGCTGACCCTGATCCCCGGTATGGGTGCTGACGCGCTGGAGGCCCTGCGGGACCGGTATGAGGCGGTGATTTTGCAGAGCTTCGGCGTGGGCGGCCTGCCCGGCGGCGCGTCGGGTCCTCTGGCCCAGGCCATGGAGACCTGGCTGGAGGCGGGCAAGACCATCGTCATGATGACCCAGGTGCCCTACGAGGGCAGCGATATGGAGGTCTATCAGGTGGGCTATCAAGTAAAAGAGAAGTATCAGCTGATGGAGGCCTATAACATGACCCTGGAGGCGGCCACCGCCAAACTGATGTGGGCGTTGGGACAGACCCGGGAAAGCGGACAGGTGCGGCAATTGTTTGAACAGCCGGTACAATTTGACCTGATCCGTTGAAATTACCTTAAAAAATAAAAATAAACAGAAACGAGCGGAGTCCAGAGAGGGAATCAATGGATTCCACTCTTGCTTATTTGGGGATTTTGTGGCAGAATAGGGAGCGATGAAGCTCATATGGAAGTGTAAAGGAGGCGCTGCTGTGAAGAGATTGCGGGCTGCTGCGGCCATAATACTGGTGCTGCTGCTCTTGTGTGCCGCCCTGCCCTGCGCCGTCCTGGCTGCGGGGGAGGGAGAGAGCCATGAGACCACAGTGCTCTTTACCCACGACCTCCACTCCCATTTTCTGCCCCAAACGGCTGCCGACGGCGGAGAGTCGGGGGGCTATGCCCGGCTGGCTACCGTGCTCCGGCAGGAGCGCGCCCAGCATCCCGATGCTTTGACGTTGGATGGTGGTGACTTCTCCATTGGTTCCCTGATCCAGACTCTGTACACCTCAAAAGCGCCGGAGCTGCGTACCATGGGAGCCCTGGGCTATGACGCCACCACCGCCGGAAACCACGAGTTTGACCACGAGGGACTGGGTTTTGCCCGGATGCTTACCGCTGCCCGCACCAGCGGGGATACGGTGCCTGCTTTGCTCATGGCAAACTACAAGCCCTCCGATGCTAACCCCGACCAGCTGGATATCCAGCGGGCGATGTCGGCCTACGGGGTGAAGGACTACATGCTCCTGGAGCGGGGCGGTATCACCTACGGCATTTTCGGCCTGATGGGTACCGACTCCGATGATTGCGCCCCCACCTCCGGCTTTACCCTGGAGGACCCCATTGAGGCCGCCAAGCGGTGTGTGAAGGCTCTGGAGGAGCAGGGCGCCCAGTTCATTATCTGTCTGTCCCACGGCGGTACCAACGTCAAGGAGAGCAAGTCGGAGGATCAGCAGCTGGCCAAAAAGGTGGACGGCATCGACCTCATTATCTCCGGCCACACCCACACCACCCTCACCGAGCCCATCGTAGAAGGGGATACCTATATCGTCTCTGCCGGGCCTTACTGTGAGAATCTGGGCTCCATCACTCTGGAGTGGACTGAGGATGGGGAGAAGACCCTAAAGGATTATCACTTGACACCCATTGATGAGACAGTAGCGGAGGACCAGACCATTGCCACCCTGGTGGAGGGATGGAAAAATCAGGTCAGCTCCAGCTATCTTGCCTCTTATGGCCTGAGCTACGACCAAGTGCTTACCACCAGCGACTACGACCTGCCCAAGCCCCAGAACAAGGACCGGGTAGACAATGCCCTTGGAAACCTGGTGGCCGATGCCTACCACTGGGCCTCCACCACACTGGTGGAAGATGCCCCCGATGTGGAGACGGTGGCGGTAGTGGCCGACGGGGTGCTGCGGGCCTCTCTCTACAAGGGGAATATTACCACCTCCCAGGCCTTTGACGTACTGTCCATGGGCGTGGGAGAGGACGGAAAGTCCGGCTATCCCCTGGTATCCTGTTATCTCACCGGCAAGGAGCTGAAAGCGGTGATGGAGGTGGACGCCTCCGTGTCCCCCATCATGACGGGCACCCAGCTCTACATGTCCGGCGCTCAGTATTCCTTTAATACACACCGGCTGATTTTTAACCGGGTGACCGGTGCTCAGCTGGAGGAGCCGGCTTACGCCGTCAATTTCGGGTCCCAGAGCCTGTCCAAGCTGGAAAACGACAAGCTCTATCGGGTGGTCTCCGGGATGTACTCCGCCCAAATGCTGGGCACCGTGAAGGACAAATCCTTCGGTATCCTGTCCATCGTTCCTAAGGACGAGAACGGACAGCCTATTACTGACTTCTCCACCCGGATCCTCCGGGATAAAAACGGCAATGAGATCAAAGAGTGGTACGCCCTGGCGGCCTATCTCCAGAACTTTGGCACCGACGGCGTCCCCTCTCACTATGAGGCGGGCAGCTGCAAGACCATCAGCACCAGCTGGAACCCCATTGAGCTGGTGAAGAACCCCAGCCTGTTTTCCGTCGGACTGGTGCTGGTTTTTATCCTGCTGGTGGTTTTGGTCGTCTTCCTGGTGCGCACCCTCATTCGCCGGGGCCGGAGAAGACGTGGCGGAGGCTACCGCCGCCGGCGATTCCTGTAAGGGAAGATCCCTTTCCTGATGTTGTTGTCCCTGCGCGGCTGGGCCGCGTATACATATAAGAAACGCAGGGAGGCGCTCTGACGCAAGCCGGAGGACCGAAGTGCGGTTCGAGGAGGAAAAACAGTGAAACAGTATGAGATCGCAAAAAAGAAGGTGCTCACGCCGGAGATCAGCCAGATCTCCGTCTACGCACCGCTGATCGCTGCCAAGGCAAAGGCCGGTCAGTTCATCATCCTCCGTGTGGATGGGGAGGGGGAGCGTATCCCTCTGACCATCTCCAGCGCGGCGGATGACCTGGTCACCGTGATCTACCAGAAGGTAGGCGCCACTACGTTGGCTCTGGATCAACTCAATGAGGGCGATTGCCTGCACGACTTTGTGGGCCCTCTGGGTGAGCCGACCCATGTGGAAGGATACGGCCGCGTGGCGGTCCTGGGCGGCGGCCTGGGCTGTGCCATTGCGCTACCGGTGGCCAAGGCTCTGCACGAGGCCGGCAATCAGGTGGACCTGATCGGCGGCTTCAAGACCAAGGATATCGTCATCCTGGAGGAGGAGATGGGCAAGGCCTGCACCGACCTGCACATCTGCACCGACGACGGCACCTACGGCTACCACGGTTTTGTTACCGGGAAGCTGGAGGAGCTCATCAACAGCGGCGTGAAGTTTGACCACGTGTTCGCCATCGGTCCTCTGATGATGATGAAGTTTGCCTGCAAGCTCACCGAGAAGTACAACATCCCCACCACCGTCAGCATGAACCCCATCATGATCGACGGCACCGGCATGTGCGGCGGTTGCCGGCTGACCGTGGGCGGCGAGGTGAAGTTTGCCTGCGTGGACGGCCCCGACTTCGACGGCCA
>CDTY01027913.1_pt1 | contig 63417 bp, 54 predicted proteins | sample 557731 | NCBI WGS metagenome assembly CDTY01 (sample SAMEA3182101, study PRJEB8094) | gut metagenome | biome: human; feature: gut; material: Stool; isolation source: human stool | place: Canada | collected 2013-02-12
TTTTTTCTTTTCTCCCACGTGGGTATAACACGCTGAAAATTAGTTTTCACTTTTTTTGCGCAGAAACGGCTGTTTACCGTCACAAGTTTTTAGTCGTTTTATGTCCGCTTTTGCGGTTTCTTGCAGTGAAGAATACTTATGGGCCAAATATTCCGGATGTACAGCATGGACTTCCAAAGGTTTAGTCCAGCAAATATTCCGGTTGTTATTTCTATTCTATAAGGTATCCTTTTATCAAAGGGCGCGCATTGTATGTTGAGGCCATGACTTCACCGTAAGCGCCTGCGGAACGGATAGCCAGAAAATCGCCGCGGTGGGTTTGCGGAAGCATAATATCTTTTGCAAAGACATCGCTGCTTTCGCATATCGGGCCTACTACATCGTATTTTTCCAGATCCTTGTCGCTCGAAAGGTTTTCTATACAGTGGTATGCTCCATAGAGAGCCGGACGTATGAGATCCGTAAAGCCTGCGTCGACAATTGCGAATTTCTTGTTGCTTGTGGATTTTTCAAAAAGGACCTTGGTTATGAGGCTTCCGCATTGTGCTGTTACAGCTCTGCCCAATTCAAAGTGTACGGTCTGATATGGGCGTACCTTTAAATTGTTCCTATATGTGGCAAAATAGTTTTTGAAATCAGGTATTGGGTTATCGTCCGGATTGTCGTAATCTATTCCGAGCCCTCCGCCCACGTCTACCATTTCGCATTTTATTCCCTGCCTGTCAAACTCGTCAAGTAATGTGTTTATTACATTGCAAAGGTTTGCAAAACAGTCAAACTCTGTTACTTGTGAACCTATGTGAAAGTGAACTCCTAAGAAATGTATCCCTTTTAGAGATTCTGCAAGTTTAACGGTAGGAATAACGTCTTCCAAAGCTATTCCGAATTTGTTTTCCTCTATACCTGTTGTTATGTTGGCGTGGGTATGGGCGTCTACATTCGGGTTGATACGCAAGGCAACGGGAGCGGTTTTGCTCATCTTCCGGGCAATCTCGTTTATTACTTCGAGCTCCTGGGTGCTTTCTACGTTGAATGCCTCTATACCGGTATTGAGTGCAAATTCTATTTCTTCGTCTTTTTTGCCTACGCCGGCAAATACTATTTTCTCAGGAGCGAAACCGGCCTTTACGGCTTTGGCAATTTCTCCGCCGCTTACGCAATCCGCTCCGAAACCGCCGGCTGCAATAATGTCGAGTATTGCGGGATTGTCGTTGGCTTTTATTGCGTAATGAATGCGGAAATTACTGTCTGCTTTTGTTGCTTCCTTTATAGCGTTTATAGTATTGTTGAGTATAGTCTTGTCGTAAAGGTAATACGGGGTAGGGTGGCTTGAAATCTGATTTAACGTGATGCCTTTCATATGGAACGTTTTATGCGTGTCAGTCGTTGAACAGTTTTTCGCTTAATGCTTTCAATGCTTTTGCCTTGTCGTCAGAGCGTATAAGGAACGAGATGTTGTGATAGCTTCCTCCGTATGATACCATCCTGACAGGAATATCGCTCATTGCGCTCGTGATAAGACTTTCGTATCCTACGTTTCCCCATTCAAGGTCTCCTACAACGCAAATTATGCACATATCGTTGTCGATATCTACAGTTCCATATTTTTTCAGCTCGCTTATAATTTCGTTTAAATGCGTTTTGTTGTCAATGCTCATCGAAACTCCTACCTCCGAAGTCGTGACCATGTCAATGCTTGTTTTGTAGGTTTCGAAAATCTCAAATACCTTGCGTAAGAAACCTGTGGCAAGCAGCATTCGTGAGGAGACAATCCTTATAACGGTAATGCCATCCTTTGCAGCGATAGCTTTTATTTTGCGTTTTTCTATGTTGTTGTTAATTATGGTACCGGGGGCCTTTGGGTCCATCGTGTTCAGAAGTCTAACAGGTATTCCGGCAAATTTAGCAGGAAGGATACAGGTGGGGTGGAGTATTTTGGCACCGAAATACGCTAATTCGGCAGCTTCGTCGAAATTCAATTGCTTTACAGGCTTTGTGTTGTCAACAAAACGAGGGTCATTGTTGTGCATACCGTCAATGTCGGTCCAGATTTGGATTTCTTCAGCATTGATGGCTGAACCTATGAGTGACGCAGTGTAGTCTGAACCACCTCGTTTAAGGTTATCGACCTCGCCTTTAGAGTTGCGGCAGATGAAGCCTTGGGTGATGTATATATTGTATCCATGGTTGTCGTCCAGGATTTTCTTCAAGTGCTGCTCTGTGTAAAGCAAATCCGGTTCGTCGTCTTCGGTAATTCGCATGAAATCCAACGCTGATAACAAGCATACATTTTTGCCGCATTCCTTAAGATAGTTTGTCATCATGTTGGTGCTTATTATTTCACCTTGGGCAAGTATCTCTTTTTCGCAAGTTGTGCTGTATCCTTGTTTTGTAAGCGAACGCAAATATTTGAATTCGTCAATAATAAAACGTTTGGTTATTTGTTTGTATTCTTCGGTTGAATACAGTTCGTCTACGTGTTTGCAATAAATACCTTCGAGTTTTTTTATTATATTATTTGCTCCAAGGGGATTGTTCTTGCTTAAGTAATCGGATATTTCGACGAGAGAATTCGTAGTTCCTGACATTGCTGACAGTACAACGAATTTTTGCTTTTCGTCAGATATAAGTGAAGCGACATTCTTTATACGTTGGGGTGAACCTACCGAGGTACCACCAAATTTCATTACTTTCATTTTCTTAATCTGTTGTTAGGTGCGTTTTTGTTTTATCTGTTATTTTTCAGATGTTTCTATGTCTTTAAGTTCAATTGGTTCGCAAAAGTCGTCGGTAACTTCTTTAAAAGTTCCTTCACCGCAACGGTATACCTTTCCTGCAAATTTATTAATCAGGTCAAGGTTGTGAGTGCTCATTATTATCGCGGTACCTTTGGCATTAAGTTCTGCCAAAAGTTTTGTAACATTCATGGCGGCATTTTTGTCTAAGTTACCGGTTGGCTCGTCTGCCAATATTATTTGTGGTTCGTTTAGTATAGCACGCGCAATAGCTGCTCTTTGTTGTTCGCCGCCTGAAAGTTCGTTGGGAAATTTATCTTCTTTTCCTTCCAGCCCTACACAGTCCAATGCTTTTTTTATCCTTTCACGTATTTCGTTTTTTTGTTTTATTCCGGTAGCGCGTAGAACAAACTCAAGATTCTTGCGAATATTCATGTCGCTTAACAGCTTGTAATCTTGAAAGATGATTCCTTCTTTTTTTCGCAAGTTGGGAATGTGCTTTCTTTTGATTTTTGACATATCGTATCCCAAAACAGTTGCCTCGCCACCACTAATTTTCAGGTCTGCATAAAGTGTTCTGAGAATGGAACTCTTTCCAGAACCAACAGGGCCAATGATATAAACAAAATCACCTTTGTTTACACTGAACGTAACGTCCTTTACAATATCGTATTCCCCCTGTCTTATCAAGACATTGTTATAGGTAATAAGATTCTCATTTTCCATGTTGCAGCAATTAATTAATGTTTATGCCAACCTGGCTGGTGACGTTCTGCCAGTTCACTTATAACTTGTTCTATGCGCAAACCTTTTGATGTTAACAATACAATAAGGTGGTATAACATGTCGGAGCTTTCATAGATAAGCCTTTTGTTATCGCCTTTTACGGCTTCTATCACAGCTTCAAGCGCTTCTTCACCAACCTTTTGTGCCATGCGTTCTGTTCCGTCTTTGAAAAGACTTGTGGTGTATGAATTCTCAGGCATTTCTTCATGCCTTTTGTTAATGAAGTCTTGCAGCTCGGTTAGGAATAGTACGGGATTCTTTTTATTATCTTCACCCCAGCAAGTGTCAGTCCCGGTATGACAGGTCGGTCCGTGTGGGATTGCACGAATCAGCAAGGTATCATTATCACAATCGGTTTTTATACTGACTAATTCAAGGTAATTTCCACTTGTTTCACCTTTTGTCCAAAGACATTTTCTGGAACGACTGTAGAATGTTACTTTTTTTGTGGAAACGGTTTTTTTGTAAGCTTCCTCATTCATATAACCAAGCATTAGCACATTTAGTGTTACACTGTCTTGGATTATTGCAGGAACCAAACCGTTTTGTTTTTCAAAATTTATGTTCATGGCGCTTTGTGTTTTTCTTATTTAAATAGTACTATTTTTTATATTACTGTCGTGAAAAATATTGTTTTGCAGTTATAGCCTTACTTCTATTCCTTCTCCGTGAAGATATTCTTTTAGTTCGGGTATTTTTATTTCACCATAGTGGAATACACTTGCCGCTAGAGCAGCGTCGGCGTGTCCCTTGCTGAAAGCATCTCGGAAAGATTCTTTATCGCCTGCACCTCCTGAAGCTATGATAGGAATGCCTACAATATTATTTAGTGTAGATAAAGCGTCGTTTGCGAATCCTGTTTTCGTTCCGTCATGGTTCATGCTTGTGAAAAGTATTTCCCCTGCGCCTCTTTCGTATCCTTCTTTTGCCCATTCGAATAGTTCACGCTCTGTAGGCACGCGTCCTCCGTTGAGATAACATTGCCATTTGTTGTTTTCATATTTAGCGTCTATAGCCAATACGCATATTTGCGAACCGAAGTGCTTTACAATATCGTCTATTAAAGAAGGGCAACGTAATGCCGCAGAGTTTACAGCTACTTTGTCGGCTCCGGCTTCCAGCAAACGCTCCACATCGGAAAGAGCACTTACTCCACCTCCAACAGTAAAAGGTATGGATAATTCCGCTGCCACTTTTCTTACCATTTCAGTAAATGTCTTGCGTCCTTCTGCACTCGCTGTAATATCAAGGTAAACGAGCTCGTCGGCCATTTGTTCACTATAGGCTTTTCCCATTTCTACTGGGTCGCCTGCGTCACGTAGACCAACGAAGTTTATGCCTTTTACGGTGCGTCCGTCTTTTACGTCTAAGCATGGAATTATTCGTTTTGCTAACATGTAGTGTTCTCCTCTTTTATAAGTCTTGCTTTTACAAGTTGAAACCTCCTTTTTGTCGTGTATTTATTGAATAAAAGTTTGTGCTAATTCTTCAAGGTTAATTTGTTGTTCGTATATGGCTTTGCCTATGACAACTGCAGGAATTTTGGCTTCATCCAGTTTTTTTATGTCATCTAACGAACTTATACCACCGCTTGCAATTAGTTTGCAATCGGGGAATTGTTCCATAATGGTTTGGTACAATTCAATATTTGAACCGCACAGCATTCCGTCGCGCGAGATATCAGTACATAACACGCGGCGTATATTTTTATTCCGGTATCTTGATATAAGTTGATTAAGAGTAATGCCTGAATTTTTTGTCCAACCGTTTGTCCTAACAATGTTGTCACGAACGTCTGCCGATATTATGAATTTTTCAGCTCCGAACGAATCTGCCCATAGCGAAACTATATCCGGGTCACTTACCGCTATACTTCCAATACTTACTGCGCTTGCGCCCGCTTCAAATACGTTTTTTAGGTCTTCTTCAGATTTAATTCCACCGCCGAAATCGACAATTAAATTTGTGCGGCTTGTTATTTCCTTTAGTGCTTTTATGTTTATTACTTTTCCTGAACGTGCGCCGTCTAAATCTACTACATGCAGCCGCTTGAAGCCCAATGCCTCGAAATTTTCTGCCATAGCGGCGGGACTTTCGCTGTAATCTGTAATCCTTTGGTAATCTCCTTGGGACAGCCGTACACAATGTCCGTTTATTATATCAATTGCAGGTATAATCTTTATCATAGTTCAATATTCATCTTTTTTAATAGAGGCAACGTCATTACATGTCTAAAAAGTTCTGTAGTATCTGCTCACCAACTTTTCCGCTTTTTTCAGGATGGAACTGGACTGCATAGAAATTGTTCTGTTCCATGGCAGCACTGAACGAACCGGTGTAGTCGGATACCGCCGTTGTGTATTCACATACAGGTACGTAATAGCTATGTACGAAATATACATAGCTGTTTTCATCGATATTCCTAAATAAACGGCTTCGTAGGTTTGTTATAGAATTCCATCCCATTTGAGGAATTTTTTCCTTGTTTGCAGGTATGAATTTCTTCACCCTTATTTGCGGAAATATGCTCATGCAGTTGGCGTTGCCTTCCTCAGATGTCGCACACATAAGTTGCATGCCAATGCAAATTCCCAATACAGGCTGCTGCAATTCACGAATAAATTCATCCATTCCATAGCGGCGCAAATATGCCATTGTGCTTGCGGCTTCTCCTTGCCCCGGAATAATTATCTTGTCAGATTTTTTTAATGTATCCTTGTCGTCAGTAACAATACTTTCTCCTCCTAATCGTTTTATAGCAGCTTGTACGGAAAAAATGTTTCCGGCGGGATATTTTAAAATAGCAACAGTCATTATTATAATCTTGTAAGACAGTTTTGCCTGTTTTTATATAGAATTATGCAAAGATACAAATATCTACCAAAACATAAAGTCGTAATTGCATTTTTGTCATAATTTAGCGGCTTTTCTGTGAATATTGTTATTTACCGGTAACTTTTTTGACGAAAAGTGCCGTTTATGTTATAATAAGGCGGTCTTAAGGTGTAGCGGATGTAATTATGTATATTTACCGTTTAAAGCAGGTACAGTGATTAAGTTATTGTGTGAAAGATTACGTCATTGCTTAATTTTACTACGGCATGATACGGATAGTTTGAATGTCATGATAATATAACTCTATCGCCGGCTTGAATGGCTAAAGCGCACTCTACCTTTTTCATGTCGTTGTATTTATGCATAAGTTCAGCCGATAACTCTTCGTTATTAGCAATTTCAGGGTTTGCTAACTTGGATAACAGTTCGTTTAGGATTCTTTCAACACATGCTAACTTGTAAGCGATTATCATCTGCGGTATTATTTCTGATATGCGGTTTTCTATGCTATCGTCATTAACATTTTGCCCACGGCTTAGGTAGTATTTTTCGCTTTCTATTTTTGCAGTTAGCTGGCTTATGTTGGAGTTGGGGTGATACAGAAAATATTTATGAGCCGAAAAGTTTTCTTCGTGTGAATGCTCCAAGGCTTCTTCGAGTATGTTTCTATATATAGGGTTGGAAAAACTCAGACCGTCTAAATTTGTTTCGTAGTTTATGTACTCAATAATGTTCATACTTACGGTTCCGTTTTCTGTCTCAACGTTTCCGACCTCGCGCTCTCCGTACAAGATTATCATTTGTATTAGTTGCCGTTCAGCCTTTTCTGTCGCGGTCAAAGGCATTTCTCCACTTTGAACGCTTCCATCTATTATGTCTTTATGTGTTTCTGCTTTTGGCTTTTGTTCTTCGTCGTTATTCGTGTGTGCTTCATTTTTCAAACGGGCTTCCTTTTGTTCGCGTTTCAATCTTGCAACGGCATCAATTAGAAGACTTTCGTCAACATTCATTTTCCGGCTGCATTCCTTTACGTACATAGAGCACAGGATTTTGTCGGGAATTACCGATATGCTTTTGACAATATTGTCAACCAGTGCAGCACGTCCTACAGGGTCGCCGGAACTCTCGTTCATAAGTAATTCTGTCTTGAATGATATGAAGTCGGATTGGTGAGAGTTTATATATTCCTGAAATTCTTTTGCATTGTGCTTGCGGGCAAAACTGTCCGGATCGTCGCCATCGGGAAGCAAAACGACTTTCACATTCAGTCCTTCGCTTAAAAGCATGTCGATACCTCTTAGCGAGGCTTTTATTCCGGCGGCGTCACCATCATACAATACGGTTATGTTGTTTGTAAACCTATGTATTAGTTTTATTTGTCCCGGAGTCAACGAAGTTCCTGATGAAGCGACGACATTTTTAACTCCGCTTTGGTGCATTGATATTACATCTGTGTAACCTTCAACCAAAAAGCAACGGTCTTCTTTTACGATAGAGTGCTTTGCTATATATAATCCGTAAAGTTCGTTACGTTTATTGTAGATTTCAGACTCGGGAGAGTTGACATATTTGGCAGTCTTCTCATCGGTTTTCAACACGCGACCACCAAACGCTACTGTTTTGCCGCTTACTGTATGCACGGGAAATATTACGCGGCCGGAAAAACGGTCAATCATTTTTCCATCATCGCGTTTGTAACATAGTCCTGTCTTTTCAAGGTATTCATCCTTGAACCCTTGAGTACGGGCAGCTTCTGAAAGAGCAGTGCGTTCTTTGGGGCAGAACCCCAGGCCGAATGTCCTTATCGTGTCGTCGCGAAAGCCTCTGCTTCTGAAATACGTCATTCCTATGGCTACGCCGTCGGCATGGTTGTGAAGTATATTCTGAAAATACTTGGCCGCCCATTCATTTAAGACGAACATGCTTTCTCTTACGTTTTCGGCCTGTCGTTCTTCTTCGGTCTGTTCTGTTTCGCGAATTTCTATATTGTATTTATTCGCCAGCCATCTTAACGCTTCGGGGTAAGTGAACTGCTCGTGTTCCATCAGGAAATGCACCACGTTACCCCCTTTTCCGCAGGAAAAACATTTGCAAATGCCGCGTGCCGGCGACACGTAGAACGACGGGGTTTTTTCGTCGTGAAAAGGGCATAGTCCCCTGTAGTTTACACCGGCGCGTTTTAAGGTAACGAATTCCGACACAACATCGACGATGTTTGCCGAATCCATTATTCTCTGCACTGTTTCCCTGTCAATCATTGTTGATTAGTATTATTCTTTTATCCTTAGTTTTCCGTTCTTGTCAAAATAAATCTCGTCAATGCAAACAACTCTGTCCCAGTTTGGCTTTTTACAGTTTGGGTCTGCGTGGCGGTGGTAAACAATGTACATCTTGCCGTCTTTTGATGTTACAATAGAATTATGTCCGGGTGACGAGATTCCTTTGCTTAAATCTGTAGTCATCAAAGGATTGTCTTTGTACTTTTTCCATTTTCCCAGTGGCGATTTTGCTGTCTGTACACCTATGCCGTAATATTCGAATCCTGTGTCGTTGGCCGAGTATGTCATGACGTATTCGCCGTTGTGCTTTATAACCCAAGGCCCTTCGTTGCAGCGGTTCTTTTTCCAATTAACCTTTTCCCATTTTTGCGAAGCCTGGGATATAAGCACCGGGTCACCCACGAAACCGGACAAATCTTTTTTGAGCTTTACGCCGTATATTTCGCCCACCCCGATAGTATCGGAAAGCATGGTGTTCTTACTATAATATAAGTAAGGAGTTCCGTCGTCGTCAATGAAGATGTCGCAATCGATAGCTGTGTATTTGGGCGCGAACCATGGAACGTATAAGTCCTTGAATCCTTTGTCGGGATAATCGCTTACGGCTATACATGTCACCAATCCCTTATGCTCGTTGCTGTAGCAACTGTATGTCATATAGAATTTGCCGTTGTATTTTCTTACTTCGGGAGCCCAGAAGCAGTCTACGCCCGGATGGTTTTCACCAACCCTGAAAAGGGGGCCGCCGTAAGTCCATGTGCGCAAGTCTTTAGAGTAGTAGTAATCGAAACCGTGCTTTCCGTCTGTAGTACCTGTTGTTCCTGTGAGGTAATAAACACCGTTATCCTCGTAAACACATGGGTCTGCCACAGGGACGGGCTTGCCGTTATCTTGAAACACAATGCTGTTTTTGTTTTGTGCAAACGCGATTGTCGGCAATGCAGAGAGGAAAATAATGGCCAATAATGTTTTCATTTTATTTATTGATTTTATTGTGTAGATACTTGGGTATTGCTGCTTATGCATATACGTGGTTTTACGAAATATTCCGTGTAGCAATAATTAGTAGCAAAGATACATTTTTTCCGGTTAACCGTAAGCCAAATTCCTGTCTTGTAAAAAACATAAATGCCGTGCGTGAATGAATATTCAGAACAAGGTGTGAGAAAACAGAAAATATGTCCGATGTATTTCAAAATATGTCCGACCTATTTTAAAATATCTCGGACATATTTTTTGCCCCAAAAGACGTCTGTGTAAACTATTGAAAATCAATAAGCATTTTGTAGACAAAAATTTTGTTCGTAAGGCTCAAAATGAATAATTTCTGCAACGTGAAAGAATATTTATAGATAAGCTCTTATTACATCACTACAACTCTTGCAAAGGATGTATAATTAGTTAGTACAAGTTAGTAAATCTGGATATGTGCAATATTATAGATTTAGTAGAAAATGTATTTGATTATTTTTCAGAACTTCTTAAATTTGTTAGTCTGATAATTATATGATATTTTGCAGGCGAAAAAACAAAATTAAATCTTAATACCATAAAGAATATGTTGACTAGACGTTCATTTTTGAAGAAGTCTTCTGCTGTTTTGGCAGCGGGAGTAATGCATTCACTGTTTGCTCCGTATGAAGCTGCAGCCCGAAAAGTAGGTGCAAACGATAAAATCCGCGTAGCTTTGATAGGTTGCCGTAACATGGGTTGGTCTGACTTGTCTGATTTTATGCGACATCCGGAGATTGACTGCGTGGCCTTGTGCGATATAGACCAAAACATTTTGCGTAACCGCGCGGCGGAGATAGAAAAATCACGCTCCAAACGACCCGAGGTATATACCGATTACAGGAAACTGTTGGACAGACAAGATGTAGATATTGTTATAATCGGAACTCCCGACCATTGGCACTGCCTGCAGATGACGGACGCTTGTTCTGCCGGCAAAGATGTGTACGTGGAAAAGCCTATAGCCAATTCAATAGCCGAATGCGACGCAATGGTGAAAGCAGCAGAGCGTTACGGGAGAGTTGTTCAGGTAGGACAGCAACAACGCAGCGGTGAACATTGGGCTGAAATGAAGCGTTTTATCGACGGAGGTACACTCGGTAAGATTTCCTGCGTGGACGTTTGGGGTAATTTTGCTTATGCCGCGTTAGGAAAACCGGTAGCAGATACACCTGTTCCCGAAGGAGTGGATTTTGACATGTGGCTCGGTCCTGCACCTGAAAGGACGTTCAACCCGCAGCGCTTTCACGGCTCTTGGAGAATGTTCTGGGATTATGGCGGTGGTTTGCTGACCGATTGGGGAGTGCATTTGTTGGACATGGCTCTGTGGGGTATGAATGTTGATGGCATGCCTAAACGTGTGTTAGCTGCAGGAGGAAAGTGGGCTTTTCCGGAAAACGCTCCTGAAACGTTCGACACGTTGTCGGTAATATATGAATTCAATGATTTCCAGATACGCTGGAGCAATCATGCCGGTGCCGAGATGGGGCCTTACAACAGGAATTACGGTTTGGCTTTCCAAGGTACGAACGGAACGCTTGTAATAAACCGCGAAGGGTGGGAAGTTATTCCCAACGGAAAGAAAATCGAAGCCTTTACAGGAAAAGCCGATTTCAACGACCATAAGAAACATGTGGATAATTTCCTGGCATGTGTCAGGTCGCGTTCTTTCAATACGGCTTGCACGATACAGAACGGTTCCCTGTGTGCCAAATATGCGCATCTCGGAAATATCTCGGCACGCATAGGTGAATCGCTCACTTATGATGACGGCAAACACACTTTTCACAACAAGGAGGCCGACAAATTGGTATGTCCGGATTATCGTTCGCCATGGCGTTTACCCGAATGGAAAGATTGATAAATACGTAAGAAACACAGTATAATCCGAAATGACAGTTAGTAATAAAATGCCGTCTTTTATGTTATAAATTACGATAGATGTATTCTTGAAAACTCGTTTATAATAAATCAGAAAATTAATTAGTAACTTTGTCGCGGAAAACAGAACAAACTAATCATAAAAATGGACATTACAGGAAAAATAATCTTTGCATCCGAACCTCGTACAGGGACTTCCAAAACAACAGGGAACCCATGGATGACACAAGATTTTGTTATTGAAACGCATGAGCAATATCCCAAGAAATGCGTGTTTACCGTTTTTGGTAAAGAAAGGCTTGAGCAGATGAATCTACAGGTAAATGGAGAATATACAGTATCGTTCGATATTGACGCGCACGAGTTTAATGGCCGTTGGTTTAACGACATACGTGCATGGAGGGCTGTACCTGTGCAAGCAGGAGTCAATACAGCTATGAATCAAGCTCCGCAATATGCTGCAGCTGCTCCTGCACAGACACCGCAAAATATGCCGAACGACCCGATAGGACAGGCACAGGATAACGTTGACGATTTGCCTTTTTAATAAACTGTTGTTGGAATAATGGCATATATGTATCAGAAAATGTTTATGCATTAAACTTATAAGAAATGAAAAATCTGAAAATCACATCATTGTTATTAAGTTTAGCTTTAGTGTTTGGCGGATGTTCCAGCATGAACAACAAAGCTAAAGGTGGAATTATTGGCGGCGCTGGCGGTGCGGCTTTAGGTGCGCTTATAGGCCACGCAGCAGGAAATACAGCAGTAGGAGCTGTAATTGGAACAGCCGTAGGTGCAGGTGCAGGTGTGCTTATTGGAAACCATATGGACAAAGTGAAAAAGCAGGCTCAGACCGTTGAGAATGCCAAAGTTGAAGAAATAACCGACAGCAATGGCTTTAAAGCTGTTAAATGTACATTCGACTCTGGTATATTGTTCGCTACAAGTTCTTCAGAGTTAAGTTCGGCTGCAAAAAGTTCTTTGAATGATTTTGCTCAAAACGTACTTAATGTAAATACGAACGTTGATGTCGACATACAAGGTTATACTGATAATCAAGGTTGGAAGAACAGTACAGCAGCTGAAAGTGTTGAAAAGAATCTTGATCTTTCCCGCAGACGCGCACAAGCCGTAGAATCATATTTGAAATCATGCGGTGTTTCGGGCAAGCAAATAAAGAAAACATCAGGATTCGGCGAACAGAATCCTGTAGCTGACAACAGTACAGAAGTTGGTCGCCAGCAAAACCGTCGTGTAGAAATCTACATGTATGCGAGCGAACAGATGATTAAGGAAGCACAGGCTGCTTCAGCTAACTGATAAAGTAAGATATAAAATAAAAACCGCCGGTTCAGTCATGCTGTATCGGCGGTTTATATGTATAAAGCAATTATGTATTTGTTGAAAGTTATTTTAAAACACGTATTACTGTGGATTGTAATAGTGTTTTTTGCTTCATCCGTCGGAATGGTGTTATTATATAAGTTTGTTCCTGTGTATGTCACTCCGTTAATGATAATACGTTTGGCCCAGCAGCATAATAAAAGCGAAAAACTGAAATTAAGGCACAAATGGGTTCCGCTTGATAAGATTAACAAAAATTTGCCGGTTGCAGTTGTCGCGTCAGAAGACCAGCTGTTTATGGAACATCATGGATTCGACTTAAAGCAAATAAAAAATGCGGCAATAGAGCGTCTGGAAGGTGTAAGAAAGCGTGGCGGCAGCACAATAAGCCAACAAACGGCTAAAAATGTTTTCCTGTGGCCTGAATCGTCTTGGCTTAGAAAAGGGTTCGAAGTTTATTTTACAGTACTTATAGAGTTTGTATGGGGCAAACGCAGAATAATGGAGGTATATCTAAACAGCATAGAAATGGGTAATGGCATCTACGGCGCGGAATCTGTGGCCAAGAATCATTTTAATACCACTGCTGCCGATTTGACTAAAGGACAGTGTGCTTTGATTGCCGCGTCGCTACCTAATCCGTTACGTTTCGATTCTTCAAAGCCATCAAATTATTTGAAAAAGCGCAAAAGAGCAATACTAAGGCAAATGTCTTATGTAGAGCCAATGATTTTGCCTTTATATTCAGATGATAAATAAGACAGATTCGTATTCGTTATAGTAGCATGTTAATATACCCTGATTACTCGGATTCCCAATTGTGATTTTCTTGTTTTCTGGTATTCATATAAGGTTTGTGTGTCGAGAATAACTTTGTTTTTTAGACTTGAGGCATTAAGCAAATGCAGTTTCCCGTTTTTCCAGACAGCGATTCCAACGTGACTTATTTCTAATCCTTTCTTATTTGTAATCAGAGCAATTATGTCACCGTCTTTTATTTCTCCCAATAAATCTTTCCCGTTGTTAAGCAGACTTTTAGGTATATAGTTGACAGCCGTTCCGCTTATGCGCATTTCTGCTTCCTTTATTTTGGCAACCATAGCGGTGTCGTTTTTAAGCTGCTTGTAATATTGCGGATTTGTAGACATGAAGTCAGCCTTTATAATTTGTTTTGCGATAAATGGATAAGCACCTTTTTTCCCAATGTCTTCAACAAGTCCTTTTTCTTCATTGTATTTAATCCATTCGGAGAAGTAATGCAGCCTTGACGAATAATCTGTTATCTCGCCATTACGGTATCGCAAACTGCGCAGCACATCACAGTAGTCAGAGAAACGTTTTTTCCCTTGTTTGGCAGTTATTGCCATTGCTGCGGAGTTTTCAACCAATGTTGTGCAATCGAGTTCTTTCATGTTAATTATGAGGCATTCGCTGTCGCTCCTTTCCAATGTATGGGCAACATAAGGCCTGCCTATCATTTTGTTTGCAAAATATAAGGTAAGCTCGTTGGGTGTTTTTCCCGAAGGTGCTTCCGAAAGCCACCTTTCTATTTCAACGGAATCCTCGGGATTGTAAATAACGTTTACCGTAGCAAATACCTGCGTAAATGCTTGTGTTATAATTAAAATAGCAAACAACTTTAACCTGTACATAATAATAAATATGTTTAATGTCGTTTTATTCTTAGTTTTACCGGAAACATTTTGCGTATCCTTACCAGCATGACAGATAATTTTCCACCTGTTATTATTATACTAACACCCATTATTATCATTATCATTCCTGTTAAGATACGGAACGTTATAGGCTCTTGCAACAGTACGATACCGAGAAGCACTGCTGTTAGAGGTTCCAATGCGCCAAGTATGGCGGTAGGAGTGCTGCCAATGTACATTATGGCTTGTGTAGTGCAATAAAATGAAATTGCCGTCGGCAACACCGCCAAACCTAAGAGGTTAAACCACATGTACCAATGCGACGGAGTGGAAAGTTCTCTGCCAAAGTTAGAAATTGAAAAGTAAACCAACAAACCAAATATTAGGACATATAGAGTAAGTTTCAATGTAGCCATGTCCTTTAAGATTGAATGGTTTACGTACACAAGATAAATGGCGTATGAAGAAGCAGATAATAATACAAACAAGACTCCCTTGATATTTAATGTAGTGCCGTCTTCAGTTTGATATAACATGAATATACCGCCTATTGCGAGCGCAATGCAGATTGAGCCGAGCCAGCCTAATCGTTCATGGAATAAAAGTGCCATTATAATAGCTACGAGAATAGGGTAAACAAATAAAATGGTGGACGCTATGCCTGCTCCTATGTAATTATAACTTTCAAAAAGCGCGAGAGAAGACACGCTCATTACTATACCCATGGATATGACCGGCAAGATTTCTTTCTTTTTGAGCGAAAAGGTGCGGCCACGCATTTTCATCATTACGATAATTATAGGAATGGCCAGCAGGTATCTGAAAAACAGAACACTGTTTGTATCCATACCGTTTTTGTAGAGAGGAATTGCAAATATAGGGTTAGTTCCGTATGTGGCTGCTGCAATGGCACCTATTATATATCCTTTGGTTCTTATGTTCATGTTTTTTGTGTTACAAGGTTATGGTATGATGTTAATCAAAACAAGAAAATGAAAACTTTGTGTATTCCTATGGATAGAGGTATTGGTGTTCTCGAAAATTATGTCAGACATATTTTGAAATATGTCTGACATAATTTAAAATAGGTCGGACATATTTTTTTCTTGCTAATAGCGGATAAGAAAACTATCCAGCTTATTGCGGACAAACATATTAAACAGTCGTGTTTGTTCATTGTAGTATAAAGTATTTTGCAAATAGAAAATCCATGTATTTAGCTTGTCTTAAATTGACATGCAAAATTAACAGTGATTATCGAATCATGAGTAATTTTGTAGCATTGAAAACTGCAAAAATTGTTGTGTGAGTTATAAAATGTTGCTTGTTCCGTTTTTAATTGCGTTGGCAATTTCTATGACAAAAGGAGTGCATGCGCAAGAATCGTTTTGTTTTATGGAACTTAACGCAGAAAATTTTTTTGACCCTATAGACGATAAGGATAAAAGTGATGACGATTTCCTGCCGGGAGCTCCGAGGGCTTGGAGTTGGAAAAAATTCTGGAAAAAGACAAATAATCTGACAAAGGTAATAGCAGCTGCAGGTAATATTGCACCGCCAGATGTGATAGCTTTATGCGAAGTAGAGAATGATACTGTTCTTACATACTTGACAAAGATAAGCACTTTGCGCAGGGTAGGTTATGAATATTTAATAACGCAAGGTGATGACATACGCGGCATGAATGTGGCTTTTATATATAACCCCCAAACGTTCAAGGTGCTATGTCACGAAGGCATACGGCCCGATTTTAGCGGACTGCCGGATAAAAAGACCCGCGATGTGCTATACGTAAACGGCATGGTATTAACCGGTGATACGGTTGATGTTTTTGTTTGTCATCTTCCAAGTAAGCTTGATAGGAGAAAGGAAGGCCGTGAATATAGAATGAGGATTGCTCTGCAAATACGGGCTAAGATAGATTCAATAATGGCAGTAAGAGAAAATGCAAACGTTATTGTTACGGGAGATTTTAACGACACGCCTGACGACAAGGTCTTGCTTCATGGCTTCAAGGCAGAAAACATATATGGCAATATTGATAATCCAAAGAAAAACGGTTTATACAACTTAATGTTTGGAAAAACAGCCAATCATGGTGTAAAGGGTACGTATTGTTATAAGGGCGAATGGGAACTTCTCGACAATTTTATAGTGAACGGCCGTTTGATAGATGATAAATCAAGATTTTATACTTCATACAGCCAATGCAGTATTTTCGCGCCCGACTTTCTGCTTACGGAAATTGACGGGCGATTCGAACCTTTGCGTACATACAAAGGTTATAAATACGTTGGTGGATTCAGTGACCACTTGCCGGTAGTTGTACGCTTCAATTATTCGTGGTGATAAGGTTCTCCTTTTATTATTGTAAGGGCACGATAAAATTGTTCCGCAAAAATAACACGGACCATCTGGTGTGAGAATGTCATTTTAGAAAGCGACATCAATTCGTTTGCCATCGCTTTTATTTCAGGAGAGAATCCATAAGGGCCTCCTATTATAAATACAAGACGCTTGGAAAGAGTATGCCACTGGCGTTTTAGCTTTTCTGCAAATTCAACGGAACGGTATTCTTTTCCTCGCTCGTCAAGTAGAATTATCCAGTCGTCATTTTGTAGCAGCTTTTTTATCGATTCTCCTTCAGCGGCGCATTGTTTTTCGTTTGTAAGACTTGAGGTGTTCTTAGGCTCGGGCACAATCTTAATCTCGAAAGGCACGTAATGCGCTATGCGTGAAGCATAGTTTTCAAGGAGGGATTTTAAGTTTGAATCAACGGTTTTTCCTACAAGTATGAGTATTATTTTCATAGCACCTTACTTGCCGTTTTATGGTTTAGCATCGATAAAACGCTCTAACAATCCTTCGAATTTATCTATTCGTCTGTCGCGCAAGTACGGCCACCAGCGTCTTACATGCTCGGAACGTGTAAGGTTTATTTCTACGAGCAGGTTTTCTTCTTTGTCTTGGGAAGCCTGTGACAATATCTCTCCTTGCGGGCCGCATACAAAGCTGGAACCCCAGAATTGGATTCCGTTGCCGTTTCCTGAGGGAGCGCTCTCATATCCCGTCCTGTTTACAGAAATTACAGGAAGTCCGTTGGCCACTGCGTGCCCTCGCTGCACTGTTATCCAGGCTTCGCGTTGCCGCTCCTGTTCTTTTTTCAAGTCGCTGGGTTCGTAGCCTATGGCTGTGGGATATATTAACATGTCAGCCCCTTGGAGCGCCATTAGACGTGCTCCTTCCGGGAACCATTGGTCCCAGCACACTTGAACGCCGAGCTTGCCTACTGAAGTATTGATTGGTTTGAAGCCTATGTCCCCGGGTGTGAAATAGAATTTTTCGTAGTAACCCGGGTCGTCGGGAATGTGCATTTTGCGATACAAGCCTGCAACAGTTCCGTCTTTTTCAAAGACTATGGCCGTATTGTGGTATACTCCGGCTGCGCGCCTCTCGAATAGCGATGTAACCAAAACAATGTTACATTCGGCTGCTATTTTTGAATAGAATTCTGTAGAAGGCCCGGGTATAGGCTCTGCCAAGTCGAATTTATCAACATCCTCGGTTTGACAAAAATACAATGAGTTGTGCAATTCTTGAAGTACCACAAGCTGCGCTCCTTTTTCGGAAAGTTCGCGGATGTTGTGTTCCAACTTTGCTTTGTTGTGTTGTATGTTTTCAGTGTTGGACTGTTGTACAAGCCCTACTTTTAATATGTTCTCTTTCATTTGTGCAGGAGTATGGATGTCTATTTAATTGTCAGCTTTATTTTCTGCCTTTGTGTTTAATACGTTTGCCGGGAACTGCATGGTAGAGCAATGCAGCGAGCCGTGCTGCCGAAGCAATGGAAGGCAAGGTATGCGAACAACTTCATAGCGCGGAAAGAGTCGCTGTATGGCCTTTGCCGCTGTTTCGTCGTTTTCCGGCTGGTTGTAAACAGGCAGGAGGACAGCGTTGTTAATGATAAGATAGTTCGCGTATGTGGCCGGCAGCCTTTCGCTGTTCTCGTTTTCATCCGCCGGAGCATAGACGGGTTCGGGCAAGGGTAGGGGAACCAATTCGTAAGGCTCACCCGAGGGTTGCCGGAACGATTGCAATTCTTTTTCCATAAGGCTGAGGCTTTCGTAATGGCTGTCGCCCTTGTCGTAGCATTTTACGTATGCGATTTTCCCTTGCGGGCATAAGCGAGCCAGCGTGTCTATGTGCCCGTCGGTGTCGTCCCCTTCCAAATGCCCATGGCTCAGCCATAGAATGTTGGAAACGTTGAAGAATCGCTTGAGTTTTATTTCTATGTCCGCCTTGTTCAATTGCGGGTTTCTTGTCGGTGTAAGCAGGCAACTTTCTGTGGTAAGCAACGAGCCTTGCGCGTCCACTTCGATTGAGCCGCCTTCGAGCACATAGTTATTGCAGTCAGTGTAAGTGCCTTTGAAATAGTTGTTGCCGAAAAGGTTGCGGTTTATGGCGTTGTCCTTTGAGGCTTCGAATTTGTTTCCCCAACCGTTGAATTTAAAATCCATGAGCTCGGCGCCATTTGGCCCGAGGACGGTAAGGAAACCGGTGTCACGTGCCCAAGTGTCGTTTATTTCACTTTCGGCTATTGTGATATTGTCCAAAGCTTTGGCGGGCATGTGGCGTTTGAGTATTACGCCGATTTTTTCCGGAGCTGACGTTACAATTAAGAGTCTTTCGCGCGAAGCTATCTCGTAAGTCATGCGTATGTACACTTCCGTCACTTCGTCGAGCATGTATGCCCAGTCGGTTTCTTCGGTAGGCCACACTATTTCCACGCCGCTTTGCGCGTACCATTCGGGAGCAAGGAAACGCGAACGTGTTTCTTCGCGTATCTCATTATACCATTCGCCTTTAAGTTCTAATGTAAAGTCAATTAAATGGCCTTTGTTTGCTTTGTAGAATAATCCCATGTTCAGAGTGGCGTGAGTTCAAATACCGAGTACGAAATTACGATTTTCGGCACAAAACACAAAATGCGAATTAAATAGAAAGTACAGAAGGGAACGGAACGGCCGTTTTTGTCTGCGTTTTTGGGGCGGTTTTCAAACGGGTTTTCACGGGGGAAAAAATATGTCTGACATATTTCGAATTATGTCAGACATATTTTGAATTATCTCTGAGATATTTTTTCTTAGCTCCCATGTGGGGTAAACGTACTGAAAATCAGTTTTCACTTTTTCCTGCCCGAATACAGACATTTCCGTGTCGGGGTTTCCTTTTCTTGGGGCTTGTTTCGTCGGGCCGGGAGAATGCGGATTTTGTTAAAGCCTGCGCCTGTATGGTAAGCTAAAAGTCGCTGTTCGATATGATGTTGCAATGGTCTGCGCGGAGCACTTCTATGCAACGGTTCAAATCGTTCGGCCTTATTACCGTGTTTGCCGTTTTGCCTTCGGAGAAAGCATACATGTATTCGATAAAAATATCTTTCTTAGCCAGGCTCTCGAGAATTTTCGATAAAGCTCCCGGCACGTTGGGGCAACTGATACATACTACGTCGGTAAGTATGACTGCAAAGTTTGCGTTTCTCAGTACTTCAACCGCTTTGTCAACGTCGGAAACAATGAGACGTAGTATTCCGAAGTCCGTAGTCTCGGCCATGCTGAATGCCTGCATGTTGATGTTGTTGGCTGCCAAAGCTTTTGCCACATCGTTTATCCGGCCGCTTTTGTTTTCAAGGAAAACGGAGATTTGTTTTATTATCATAGTTGTAGCGTTTTTATTATTTCAAAACTCGGTTGTCAATCACTCGCACGCTTTTACCTTCACTGCGCGGTATGCTGTTGGGTTCCATTAGTTTGACATCGGCACTTATCGAGAGCACGCTTTTCAGACGGTCGGACAACTTCTTTTTGAGCTGCAACATCATGCCCATTTCGTCGCAAAAATAATCTTTGCGCACTTCAACCTGCACCTGCAACGTATCGAGGTTGTTTTTGCGGTCGACAACCAGCATATATCGCGGTTCAAACTCCGGCAGGTCGAGTATGACGCTTTCAACTTGCGAGGGGAACACGTTTATTCCGCGGATAATAAGCATGTCGTCGCTTCTGCCCAAAATCCGGCTCATGCGTACGCATGTCCTTCCGCAGGGGCAATCGCCTTCCAGCAGCTCGGTGAGGTCTTTGGTTCGATACCTGAGTAGCGGCATACCTGTCTTGGTCAGGGTTGTGAAAACGAGTTCTCCCACTTGGCCGCGCGGCAGAACTTCCAGCGTATCGGGGTTTATGATTTCGGGGTAGAAATGGTCTTCGGCAATGTGAGAACCGTTTTTACATTCACATTCGTATGCCACTCCCGGACCTATGATTTCGCTCAGTCCGTAAAGGTTGTATGCATTAAGCCCCAAACGTTCCTCTATCTCGTGGCGCATGTTTTCCGTCCACGGCTCTGCGCCGAAAGCTCCAATGCGAAGCTTGATGTCGTCTTTTGTCATGCCGTGTTTTTCCATTGCTTCGGCCAGATACAGTGCATACGAGGGGGTGCAGGCAATGCCGGTGACGCCAAGGTCTCGCAGCAGGCGGAGATGTTTCTCTGTGTTACCGGTAGAAGTAGGTATAACTGTGGCGCCAATGTGTTCTACGCCATAATGCGCTCCCAAGCCGCCGGTAAACAAACCATAGCCGTATCCTACTGAGAATATATCGTTACGTGTTACTCCGTAGGCCGTTAGGCAACGCGCCGCGCTTTCTTTCCAGATTTCAATATCGCGCCTTGTGTATCCTACTACCGTGGGATTCCCTGTAGTACCCGAAGAAGCATGTATTCTTACTATTTCAGATTGTGAAGCCGATTGAAGTCCTGTAGGATAATTGTCGCGCAGGTCTTGTTTGGTGGTAAATGGCAATTTCACTATATCCTCGATTGTTTGTATGTCTTCAGGCGACAAATCCATTTCTTGCATTTTGTTCCTGTAGAAAGGTACATTGTGATATACCAGATCAACTAACTTATGCAAGCGTTTGCCTTGCAAGTCGCTCATCTCATCGCGACTCATGCATTCTTTGTTTTTATTCCAAATCATGAGTTGTATGATTAGTTTTTTTAATTGTTTATCGGGTGGTCTTCATGAAATGCTCTCATGCGTTCTTCCATAATAGGATACAGGTCTTCTCGCATACGTGAAGTGCACGCACGCACGCCATGCTGTTCGCTTCCTGTTGTAGACAGGTTTATACAACTTACTCCGTAATGAAGCAGTTCGCAAAGTAATTCGCCGCCGCTCATGTTTCCATAACCTATGGTAAAGAAGAAGCCATCTCCAACAGGGCGTGTAACATCGTAATCGTATACTATATGAAAACCATTATCGGTAAATATTTTCTTCATGCGGTTTGCCCTTACTGCATATTCGTGAGTGTCGGAAACGAAATCAATCTCTCCGTCGCATGCGGCACGTAACATTTCTGCATACCCGTATTGTGTTGAAGCCGTGCAGCCACTTGTTATCATGTACAATATTGAGGCAATAAAAGTTTGTCCGAATATACCGGAGTCTTCATATCTTTCGGCTAACGCAGGGTAATAGGTGTCAAACAGTTTGTCGGATATACAAGCCAAAGCCATTCTCTGGCCGGCATAGCTGAATATTTTAGACGATGAAAGCATTATAATGTAATTATCAGTATACCGTGCCACTGTTGGAGGATAGGGCGGCTGATATGGTTTACCTAAATCCTGGCGGAAATCCATACAGAAATATGCCATATCTTCTAAAACTGTAGCGTTGTAGCGCGTGGCAAACTCACCTATTATTTGTAACTCCTCTTCTTCTAAACAGATCCATGCAGGATTGTTGGGATTTGAATAAACTATTGCCGCGATGTCACCGTTACGCATGTAACGTTCTAATGGCTCACGGAGTGCTTGACCGCGATAGTTATGAATGTCGAAAGATTCCCATTCTACACCTATTATTCGTAACTGCGATTTTTGAATAGGGAAGCCAGGGTCGATGAACAATACTTTGTTTTGACCTTTATTACGTTGCGTGCACGCAATAAAAGAAGCAAAAGAAGCAGCTACGCTTCCAACCGTTGGAATACAGGACCGCGCACTTATATCGATGTCTATAAATGCTTTGACAAAGCGGGAGGCTTGCTCCTTAAGCTCCTGCACTCCTGCAGCTGCGGGATACTGCGAGCCTACGCCTTTGTCTAAGGCAGCTTTTTCGGCCTCGATTCCTATTTTGTTTGCAGGAAGTCCAGGAGAGCCTTGGTCCATTCGAATGAAAGGTATTCCTGTAATGCTTTCCAGTCGTGAAGAGACCAATAATATTTCACCAATTGTTGCATTTGATAAATTGGCTATGTTTAGTTCTTTTACAACACGTTTCACCAATTCATCATCAAATACTTGATGTTTCATATTTAAAATGCCTTTATTTTTGAACCAGCGACTTCAAATCCTATATCAAATGCTTTATTGTTCATTTCTACTATTGTTCCTCCTTTTGCGGCAAAGACTCTGCCTATGCCTTCGCGTAGTTGTTTGGGTGTTATGATGTTTAAAACATGCGCTGCCGCGCCCAGAAGTATTACATTTGAGCACTTAGGCATATTATTTTCTTTCGCGATTTTTTCAACGTCAAGTAGTATTACGTTTGCGAATGATTTCAGTTCTGCCAGCAAGGTTTCTTCTTCTGGATAATTAGGTATGTTTTTGATAGGAGACGAAGACGTTATAATCCATCCGTTTTTGTTCAGGTAAGGAAGATAGCGTAATGCTTCCATCGGTTCAAGTGAAATAATCATGTCTGCACATCCTAAAGCTATAAGATCTGAAGCTATTTCTTTATCTGAAAGACGAAGGTTGGACTGAACATCTCCGCCACGTTGGCTCATTCCGTGTACTTCAGCTTGTTTCAGCATTAATCCGGAATTGGTTGCTGCTTCGCCTATGATGGTTGCGATAGTAAGTATTCCTTGCCCTCCAACACCTGAAAGTATTATGTCCTTTTTCATTGCTTATTTGAGCTTTTTTGTTTTAACTTACGGTTTAATGTCTGAATACATTCACGACGTGGAATGATAACGGAAACTCCGTTGTATTCAATTTCTTCACGGATTATACGGGTTATTTCTTCCATGTTTTGTGGCAACGGAACTACTACCCGTATATGTTCCGGTAATACACCTAAGCCTCTGCATATGGCTTCGTATTTGTATGTTCCGGCAGAGTCTTGCCCGCCCGTCATTGCCGTTGTCAGGTTATCGGAAATAACTACCGTTATATTTGCCTTGTCGTTAACTGCGTCCAGCAAACCCGTCATACCGCTGTGTGTAAAAGTAGAATCGCCAATAACTGATATGGCGGGGAATACACCGGCGTCGGCAGCACCCTTAGCCATCGTTATAGAGGCGCCCATGTCGACACATGTATCTATTGCACAAAATGGGGGCAACGCTCCAAGTGTATAGCAACCTATATCTGAAAAAATGCGGGCATTAGGATATTCTTTGGCAACTTTGTTTAAGGCTATATACACATCTCTGTGTCCACAGCCGCGACATAATGCAGGTGGGCGGGACACTACGTTGTTTGCGGTAGCATAGAACTGCGAGGACTTTATTTTCATGGCAGCGGCAACATTGTCGGGAGTAAGTTCTCCGGTGCGTGGCAGGTCGCCTGTAAGTCGTCCTTTTATTTCAAAATCTTTTCCCAACAATCCTTTTATTTGTTCTTCAACGAATGGTTGTCCGTCTTCTACAACTAATATTTTTTTGCAGTTGTCTGCAAGCTGGCAGACCATTGTTTCAGGAATAGGATATTGTGAAATCTTCAATATGGAAGACTCGTTATTGTCATATTCTTTTACATAATTATATCCAATTCCGCAGGCTATGATTCCTGTGTCGCTTTTACCGTTCGTCTGGATGTACAGATGGTTGAACGGACTTTGTAATGACAGGTCTTTTAAATGGTTTTGTTTTGACGTTAATTTTTCATAGCTGCGTCGTGCGTTTGCAGGTAGCAGTACCCACGAAGCCGGGTCGTTGGAGCATGGAAGACTGTTCAGCGGAGACGCTTCGTCTTTTACGGAAACAACGGCACGCGAATGCGCCATGCGGGTGGTAATCCTTAATAGTATAGGGAGTTTTTCTTCTTCGGATGTTTCAAAAGCCTTTTGTATCATTTCGTAGGCTTCTTGTTGCGAAGAAGGCTCAAGTATAGGAATTAAGGCAAATTTTCCATAAAAACGTGAGTCTTGTTCGTTCTGGGAAGAATGCATTGACGGGTCATCGGCCACAATAACTATAAGTCCACCGTTAACGCCGGTTATCGCAGAGTTTACAAACGCGTCGGCTGCAACATTGAGGCCTACATGTTTCATGCAAACAATGCTGCGCATGCCTGCATAAGACATTCCTAAGGCTGCTTCCATTGCGGTTTTTTCGTTTGTGCACCAAGTGCAGTGTATTTTTCGTTCTGCACTTAAAGGAGATTTCTGGATATATTCGGTAATTTCCGTGCTGGGCGTTCCCGGATATGCGTAAACGCCTTTTATGCCGGCGTGCAGTGCGCCTAATGCAATGGCTTCATCGCCCAGCAATAATGTTTTCCTCATTTTATTATGTTTTAGTTTTGTTTTATTTCAAATGGATCAGCGTCGTTTTGTACGGGGAATGTTTTCCTGAACTGTTCTAACATGCTCAGTTCTATTTCTCCGCTTATGTTGTCTTCCATATTGCGTTTACATTCTGCCATGGTATTTCCATAAGGGTCAATCAAGGCTGTACCTCCGCAATACTCGCACGAAGGGTCTGTGCCAACGCGGTTTACCCCGGCTACGTAACATTGGTTTTCTATGGCACGCGCTCTTAACAGTGCGCTCCAGGCATTTACTCTCGGTGTAGGCCAACTGGCTACGTATATTATCATGTCGTAGTCGCCACGATTACGTGACCATACAGGAAACCGTAGGTCGTAGCATGTTTGCAGCAGTATCCTGACGCCTTTGTAGTTGACAATTACACGGTTTTTTCCGGGGGTAAAATGCAAATGTTCACCTCCGTATGTAAACAAGTGCTTCTTGTCGTAGTACGCTTCAATACCATTGGGTGTGATGAAATAAAAGCGGTTGAAATAATTCGTACCGTCGAATACCGCAACGCTGCCTGCGAGTGCGCAACCTTTTTCTTTGGCTGTTGTGCACATCCATTCGACGGTTTTGCATGGCAGTGGTTCTGCTATGTTTTCCGGTTTTGTGCAAAATCCGGTTGAGAACATTTCAGGCAGGACATACAAATCTGCGACATCTGCTTTAGATAGCAACTGTTCTATGTGTTTGTGGTTGTTTACGGGGGCGGCCCACGTAATGTTATTTTGCAGCAAACTTATTTTCATGGCACAAAGAAACAAATATCGTATATTATAGGATAAATCTAAACAAAGATACGTTTATATTCCTATTTTACCAACATTATGGCAATTATAAATTAAAATAATCGGGAAATGACGACTAAAAACGCGAATTAATCGAGGAAAAAGTGAAAACTAATTTTCAGGTGGTTATACCTCCTTAGGAGGAAAGAAAAAATACAAGGCCGGAATTTTAAAATATGTCTGACATATTTTGAATTATGTCAGACATATTTTTTGCCTTATGAAAACTGCTTTGAAACTTGTCTTAAAAAAGCAGACATTAGCAGACGGGAGACTTTGTTGTGACGGTAGCCGGGCGTGTCTTACTCGTGTATGCTTGGTTTTTCAAGTTCGTATTTGTACTTCTTGTCGGCAAGTTTTAGAAGGAATGCTACAAGGAATGACAAAATTGCTATGAAAGTGAAAATGCACATGGGCAGGGTGTAGTCGTATAAATTACCTTTGTTGCTGCTTTGCACTACACAATAATTGTCGAGCACGACTCCTATCAATGCAGGCACTCCCCATAAGCCGATATTCTGAATGAAAAATATAAGGGCGTATGCCGTTCCCAACTGCTTAACCGGGAAAATTTTGGCTACCGAAGGCCACATGGCCGAGGGTACGAGCGAGAATGCGATTCCTAATATAATCATAAGTCCAATGGCAACCCATTGTGCTTTTATAAACGGAATAGAGTAAATGCCGTGTACGAGAATCAGCAGCATTGCACCGAACATCATGATTGAAGCCGCCTTGCCTTTTTTGTCGATAAATCCTCCGAAGATAGGTGTAAGTATCAATGCTCCAAGGGCAGGCAGGCCTGCAAATGTGCCTGCAATGGATTCGCTTACACCATATTTCGTTGTCATTAATTCGGTGGCGAACTTCTGGAATGGGAACACGCATGAGTAGAACAGAACGCAGAGTATGGCAATAAGCCAGAAACCTTTGTTTGAAATTACGGCTTTCACGTCCTTGAAAGAAAATTTGTCCTCGGCAGAACTGTTGTCATCTAATTTTACCTGCTTGTCCAGTTTCTTGTCCATGAAAGTAAAGCAAATGAAAGAAATCATGCCTCCGAACAGTAAAATCAGTCCGATAAAAAGAGGAGTGGGAAGGCTATAGGCATTAGCAACCGGTATGGCTACTGCGTATGCAGCCTGTGAACCAATTCGGGCCAAAGCTACTTGTATTCCCATAGCGAGTGCCATTTCCTTGCCATGAAACCATTTGGCTATGATTTTTGTTACCGTAATGCCGGCTACCTCAGCGCCGACACCGAATATGGAATATCCGGCCGAAGCTATTAAAACGTCTTTCTTAAAGCCAAACAGAATGTCCTGTGTGCCGCCTAAAACAGTAATGGCATAATATTCCATGCTTGTTCCGAGAACCATTAGCACAACAGCCAGTTTGCCAGTGAAACGTATGCCGAATCTGTCGAGAATCAAGCCTCCCCATATCAGCATAAGAAGGAACACATTCAGGAAGCTGTATGCCCCGGTGAAAATTCCGAAGTCGCTGCTGGACCACCTTAAATCCTCTTCAAGCATAGATTTAAGCGGGGCCATTACATCGTTTACGTAATATGCTGCCATCATTGTAAATGCTACAATGAACAGTGCACCCCAGCGAGCAACTATGTTATCGTTTAATTTGTTCATGGTAAAATAATATTAAGTAGTTTTAGTTTTTCAGCCATTTATCCAACCACCTGAAGAATGTTCGTTGCCATAATATAGCATTCTGCGGTTTCAAAACCCAGTGGTTTTCGTCAGGAAACAAAAGCAACTGCGCAGGTATACCACGCAAGCGTGCTGCGTTGAATGCCGATTCTGCTTGAGTGTATTCAATGCGGAAGTCTTTTTGCCCATGTATGCACAGGATTGGCGTGTCCCATTTGTCGACGAACATGTGGGGCGATTCGCTGTATACCTTTTGCATTTCGCCACCCGGTTTTACCCACGGGGCAGAACCCATATCCCAATTAGGGAACCACATCTCTTCGGTTTCTAAGTATTGCTGCTGCGTGTTGAATATACCGTCGTGGGCGATAAAGCATTTGAAGCGTTTGTCGTGATTACCAGCCAACCAATACACGCTATAGCCGCCAAAGCTGGCACCAACGCAACCTAAACGGTCTTTGTCGACATAAGGCTCTTTGCAAATATCGTCAATGGCCGACAAATAATCTTTCATGCACAAGCCTGTGTAGTCTCCGGAAATTTGTGTAAGCCATTCATAGCCGAAACCAGGCAAACCTCTACGGTTAGGCGCTATGATGATGTAACCGTTTGCTGCCATTATCTGGAAATTCCAGCGATAACTCCAGAATTGGCTTACTGGAGATTGAGGGCCACCTTCACAAAAGAGCAGAGTGGGGTATTTCTTGTTCTTGTCGAAATGAGGAGGGTATATGACCCAACATAGTTCCTGTTTGCCGTCAACAGTCTTAACCCAGCGTTCTTTTACTTCGCCGAAAGTAAGTTTGTTGTATATGGATTCGTTTATGTTTGTGAGCTGGTAGGATGTTCCTTTCTTGATATCAACAAAAAATATATCGTCCGCCATGCTCATGCTTTGCTTCTTAGTCAGGAGTTTGTTTTGGCGGGAATCAACATCAACTAAGGTGTAATCGCATACTTCGTCCGTTATTTTGCTTACTTCACCTTTTAAATTCGTTTTGTAAAGGTTTGTCTTTCCATGCCAGACACCAGAAAAATAAAGTTCCTTAGAGTTATCGTCCCATACGAAATCATTGACTCCGCTGTCGAACGTCTCGGTAACGTAAGTTTTGCTGCCGGTAGAAAACTCAAACACACATAAACGCGTACGGTCGCTTTCGTAACCGTCGTGTTTCATGCTCGTCCACGCTATGTATTTCCCGTTTGGAGAAAATTTAGGTTTATCGTCGTAGCCTAAATTGTAATCTTCATTTTCGTTGTATTGTATTTGATGTTTTAACGAAGATGTTGCATTAACTACTGGTGCTTTATAATTTTCAGGTTTACATAGGTTTTTTGTTTTGCCTGTTTCCAAATTGTAAAGGAAAATATCACTGTCAGTACTTATCGCATAATCGCGGCCGGTTTTCTTTCGCATGACGTAAGCCAGTGACTTGGAGTCCGGACTCCATGCAAATTCTTCTATTCCACCAAATGGGCACATAGGGCTTTCGTATGGCTGTCCGTCCAATATGTCACGAGCATTGGTTACTTGCGAACCATCAAAATTAGCAATAAAGGGATGAGGTACGGAACGTACATATCTGTCCCAATGTTTGTACATGAGCTCATTGATAACCATCCCTGTTGCTTTTGGAAGGTCGTCGTCATTCTTTATTATTGATGTTTCAGTGGGAACATCGTGTATAAGTACAACATGTTTCTCGTCCGGTGAAAAAAGATACCCATTAACGTCTGTTTTCTCGCTTGAAATGCATTTGCGGTTTGAACCGTCGGTGTTCATCATCCAAAGCTGGCTCGTGCCATTGTCATCAGCACTGAGGAATACAATTTTTCTACCGTTTTCTATGAAATTCGCGTCAGACTCGCTTTTTGAGGTGTTGACAGTGAGTTTCTTCGTTTCTTTTGTTTCACTGTTTAGTATATATATTGCTGAGTATCCTCTGTTCTCAGAAATATTATATGTAGTTACGGTATAAAGTATGTTTGTTTTGTCGGGCGATAGTATTGCGCTGCCTATTCTTCCCATTGACCAAAGCAGTTCGGGTGTTAATCTGTCGGTTGGCAGATTGTTGTTATTCGCGTAGGCTTTCGTTGCTATCGTAAAACTACACATAAAAGCTATCGATACTATAAATGATTTAGCTAGTTTCATTTTCTATGTTGTTGTTTTAATAACTCTTCCTGTCGCTTTTGTAATGCCTCTAATCGTGCAGCCATGCCACTTACTTTTTTGGGATTTTCCTTGTTGGCTTTGTAATTTGCCTCAAGTTGTTCCATGAGTTTCTTTTCGTTTATTGTTTTTCTCAAAACCCACATGGTAAGAGCACTGAATAGCAGTGAAATGAAATAGTAGTAGTTAAGACCTGCCGAGTAATCGTTAAATATAAAGAAGAACATAACAGGCATGAGGTACATCATCCAACGCATTATTTTCATTTGGTCTGCTTGCTGTCCGACCATCATGTCTTTCTGCATTCTCATACTCATTACGCTATATAATATATTGGTGCAACAGAACAGCAGGCAGAATGCACTGATGTGGTCACCGATAAGCCATATAGGACTGTCAAAAGTTATAATGGGATCGTACGTTGAAAGGTCGTCTACCCATAGGAAACTCTGTTGACGCAATTCAATTGCGTTAGGAATGAAATTAAACATGGCAATCCAAATAGGCATTTGAATAAGCATTGGCAGGCAGCCTCCCATTGGGCTAACACCATATTTGCTATATGTGGCCATTATTTCCTGTTGCTTTTTTAGATTGTCTTCAGGATTAGGGTATTTTGCGATTATTTCATCCAATTTGGGCTTTAGCAACCGCATTTTTGCAGAACTTAATACGCTTTTTCTCGTGGGAACATATACGATTATGCGCAGTAGGATAGTGATCAAAAGAAGAACAATGCCCATTGATAATCCTAAGTTGGTAAGCCAGTCGAACACGTATATAGTGAAATATCTGTTGATATACCTGAATAACGGCCAACCTAAATAAACAAGTTGTTCCAACTTTAAATCCTTGTCTACGCCCACTATTTTGTCAACTTTTTGCAGTGTGCGGAATTTGTTGGGACCTAAATAAAAAATGAATTCGGTAGGTTGCTTTCCGGTAGGGTCGAAAAACGTTTCTGTTTGTGCTTTATAGTTTTTCAAATATCCGGAGCCTTCTTCTTCCAGATTGCTTTGTAGTTCTGCTTTGTTGAACTCTTGTTTGGCAATTAAAGTAACGCCGAAGAATTGCCCTTTGAACGATATCCAATCGAGCTTTTCATTTAGCGACTGCTCATCTTCTTCTGCGGTACTGAGTCTGTCTGTTCCTTCATCCTTTATTTTATATGTAAGTGCAGTATATTGGTTCTCAAATTTGTATCCACGTTCTTGCTGCTTTAGTTTCTCGTTCCATTCTACTCCCATTACCTTGGATGTAGGCAGTAAATATTTTTGCATTGATTCGGCTTTCACCGTTAGGTGCAGCAAATAATTTTCGTCGAGTTTATAGTCGAAAATTATTTTTCCACCGTCAACAGACTGTGCTGTCATTGTTACTGTGGAGTCCGTAACGTTGCTGGGTGTAAAGTCAAGATCCGATGTTTGTATGTTGTCGTTTTTGCCAGTAAAAATGAAATTCAAACTTGCGTCTTTGTTGTTGTATAACTCTAATGGATTTTTTTGCTGGTCTTTGTAATCTTTTAAAACTGCAACACCTATTTCGCCACCTTTTGAACTTATACCAATAGATATATCTTCATTTTTTAAATATGTGAGTGTTGGTTTTGTACTGTTACGAATGAAAGTAGTATCTGCATTATGTTTTTGATTTTCAGCTTGCAGTTCGGCAACATCTTTCTTTTGTTTGTCGGCTTGGGCAGCAGCCGCAGCTTCCTGCTTTTGTATTTGTTCTATTTCTTCTTTACTTGGGCTGTTGAAATAGCTAAAACCTATTAAAACTGCTATTATTAGTACAAATCCTATAACAGTATTCTTGTCCATTATTTTGTGTGTATTGAAAATTAACTGTGGTTTTGGTGATAATGTTTATTGTGGTTTTTCTGTCACTGGCCTGGAATGTTCTGTAGTTAAAAATGACCTCGAAAAAAATATCTCTGAGGTATTTTGAAATATGTCTGAGATATTTTAAAATAGGTCAGACATATTTTTTCTTACGTCCCGGGAAGTGTATAATGATTGAGGGATAAATCTCGATGTTATTTATACAATATCTGTTATGCTATTTATCTTGTCTTTGCAATTAATAAATTATTCTTGTGTATAAAGGAGAATGTTTATTCCGGTTGCTTTTTTTCGGATTTGTTGGCAATCACAGCTTTGATAAAGTTTAGGAATAGTGGATGAGGGTGCAAAACAGTACTGCTGTATTCTGGATGGAATTGTGTTCCTACATACCAGGATAGTGAGGGTACTTCTACTATTTCTACCAGATTCGTTTCAGGATTTACACCAACGCACTTCATTCCTGCCTGTTCAAATTCTTTGCGGTATGTATTATTGAATTCATACCTGTGGCGGTGGCGTTCCTCTATTTCTTTTACCTTGTAGGCATTGTAAACCAAACTGTTTTCGTCAAGTACGCATTTGTATGCTCCTAAACGCATGGTACCGCCTAAATTCGTTATGTTTTTCTGTTCTTCCATAAGGTCGATGACGTTGTGCTGTGTCTTTTCGTCCATTTCTACGCTATTTGCGTCTTCGTATCCCAAGACATCGCGTGCATATTCAACGACCATCATTTGCATTCCTAAGCAAATACCGAATGTTGGAATGTTGTGTTCTCTGCAATATTTTGCTGCTACAATTTTTCCTTCGATACCTCTTTGTCCAAATCCCGGACAGATAACGATTCCATCCATGTTTTTCAGCTTTTCTTCAACATTGTTATTGAAGAGTTTTTCGCTGTTTATGAAGCAAGGAACAACTTTGCGGTCGTTATATGTTCCGGCTTGTGACAATGATTCAAGTATACTCTTATAAGCGTCCTGCAAGTCGTATTTCCCAACAAGCCCTATGTTAACAACTTCGGTTGCTTTATGGCGGCGTTCCAAAAATGCTCTCCATGGGCCAAGTCCCGGCGTTTCTCCTGGCTCTATTCCCATTTTACGCAAAATGGTAGAATCGAGTCCTTGGGCTTGCATGCTTAATGGCACTTCGTATATTGTAGGTAGGTCAATGCTTTGAACAACGGCATTGAAATCTACATTGCAGAAACTGGCAACTTTCTTGCGTAGACCTTCATTAAGTTCATGCTCTGCTCTCAAGACTATGATGTCAGGCTGTATTCCTAAACTCTGCAACTCTTTCACGGAGTGTTGCGTGGGCTTGGTTTTCAATTCTTTGGCAGCTGAAAGATACGGAACGTAAGTAAGGTGCACGCATATAGCGTCACGCCCTAATTCCCATTTTAATTGACGAATGGCTTCGAGGAAAGGCAGGCCTTCAATATCGCCGACCGTTCCGCCGATTTCTGTTATTACAAAATCAAAATGGTACTTGTTTCCTAAATACAGGATGTCTCTTTTTATTTCGTCGGTTATATGCGGAACTACTTGTATAGTCTTTCCTAAGTAATCTCCGCGCCGTTCTTTTTCGATAACGCTCTGGTATATACGTCCGGTTGTTATGTTGTTTTGCCTTGTGGTTTTTATTCCGGTAAAACGTTCGTAGTGTCCTAAATCCAAATCGGTTTCTTGTCCGTCTGCTGTTACATAACATTCTCCATGTTCATAAGGATTCAGCGTACCCGGGTCAATATTAATATAAGGGTCGAATTTCTGTATCGTTATGTTGTACCCTCTCGCTTGTAATAGCTTTCCTATCGAAGACGAAATAATACCTTTTCCCAATGAAGAAGCAACACCGCCGGTTACGAATATATACTTTGTTTTAGCCACGTCGATAATATTTTTAATTTAAGACTTTTCGTTCATTTGTTTGGTTTTATCTATTTAGCGTAATAAATACCAAATTGCTTGCAAAAATACAAATTTTTAGTCTATGTGGTTGTGACAACGATAAAATAAATTACCTTTGCAATATGATATTATCCCCTGTGTCAGAAATGAGGCTTTCTTTTTTAGTTATTGTATTGTTCTTAAATTTTTGCTATGCGTCTGCACAGTCGCATTTACAACGTCGGCAGACATCAAAGCAGCTCTCATATAATGAACTGGTTGTAAAAAAATATATTGATACCTTACAGACTATAATTAAAGCGGATACCCTAACTGAAGTTGAGAGCGTTCTGAATAATCCTTATTACTATCCTTTGGTGCTGACGCCGACATTTTATTATTTCCCGGTTAAAAATGTTATGGCTTGCAACTGGACTCCGAAGCGTATACATTCAGACAATCCGTTGAAAATAAAAATGCCGGTTGCTTTAGAAGACAGCTTGTCATCTGTTATTACGCGTAATTTAATGTGGGTGTATACACAGCGGCCTTGGCTTACAACAATAACGGAGCAGGACATATCTAACGCAGAAGGAATTCGTGCGGATATAAAATCGCCTCCTGTAAAGGAGAATATAAAGATAACGCCTGCTGATAATAAAATAGATTTGGGGCTTGATGATGCTACAATAAATGTAGTTACTCGTAAACCGAATTTTTGGTCTTTCGGCGGTTCTTTCTCTTTACAGTTCTCGCAAAGCTATATTTCCGACAATTGGTATCAAGGTGGTAATAGTAACCATTCTTTCTTGTCAACGGCTAATTTAAGAGCTAATTATAACAATAAGTCAAAGTTGATTTTTGAAAATTCTCTCGAATTACGCTTAGGATTCCTTGAATACAAGGATGATAAGAAGCATAGATATCGCACGAACGACGATAAAATTTTTATGTCGAACAAATTAGGTTTGCAAGCGTTTAAAAATTGGTATTATACATTCTTACTACAGACACAGACGCAATTTTACCCGAATTACAGCGCAAACAGTGATTATGTAAATTCGGACTTTTTATCTCCGCTCACGTCCAATTTTTCAATAGGTATGGAGTATAAGCTTAATGTCAAGAATTTTAATTTGTCGGCAAATATTGGTGCTTTGTCGTATAATTTCAAGTATGTAGACAGGAATAATTTGCGAGGAAATTATGGGATAAGAGCACCTCATAGTTCTGATACGGAGTTTGGTTCTACTATAACGATTAATTATACGTGGAATATATTTAAAAATGTATCGCAAACCTGTCGTATATATTATTACACCAATTATGAACGTGTTCAGGTTGATATAGAGAACACAACAAAATTTTCGTTTAACAAGTATCTTAATACACAGTTGTATTTATATCCTCGTTTTGATGATACTTATTACAAAGACGGGAAATCTGAATTTTTCCAATTCAAAGAACTGTGGTCGCTTGCTTTTAATTACTCGTTCTAAGTGAGTGAAATTACTTTTCGTTTATAACATGCTACGGAAAAAGTTTGTATATATAGTTGTTGTATTTGTTTGTAGTATAATAGTCTTAGCTGACAAATATAAAGAAGATAATAAAAACATTACAAGAAAAGAAGTCGTTGCTTCCAATCGAAACACAAATTTGAATCCATTTCCGGAGCAACAGTCTGCTAAGATTAAAGAAAATGTCGAGGATGTTGCAAACGAAGAAAATGAAAATATTAAAGGCTTAGAGATACCACTTGCACCAAAGAATACCCAAAGTTTGTTGTTGAAGCGTAAAGCATATACTGTTTCATTTAATAAGATGACAAATCAGCCGGACTGGGTTGCATGGTGTCTTACGGATGATGAACTGTCCGGCAAGGTGTCACGTAGTAAGGACTTTTACGAGGATCCGGATCTTCCATTAATGCACCGCGTTGTTTCAGAAGATTACAAAGGTTGTGGATACGACCGTGGCCATATGGCACCTGCTGCTGATATGAAATTCAGCGCACGTGCAATGCGTGAATGCTTTTATATGAGTAATATTTGTCCGCAGAACCATGAACTTAATGCAGGCGGATGGGAAAAGGTCGAAAGAGCATGCAGACGGTGGGCTGAAAAATACAAGAAGGTATATATAGTTTGTGGCCCAATATTTAGTGGAAAAAGTAAATCTATAGGTCGCGAACACATTATAATGGTACCGGATTCTTTTTTCAAATGTATTTATACAAAAGGGAAAAAAGGACATCAAGCTATAGCCTTTATTTTTAAAAACACATCGACAAAGCAAAACATGAATGAAGCGGTTGTTTGTGTTGACAAGGTTGAAAAAATAACGGGAATGGATTTCTTCTATATGCTTCCTGATGATATTGAATGCGAAATAGAACAAAGTTGTAGTCTCAAACAATGGCAGTAGCACGATGTTCTATTAGTAAGAACGACAAGGTGTAAAACAATATCTATCCGTATTAACTTATTCTTTCATTAGTTCTTTGTATTTTTGCTAACAATTAAAATTTAAGAGGATGTATACAGAAAAGGAATTAGTGGACAAACTTATAGACTTGTCTTTTGCAGAAGATATTGGTGATGGAGATCATACAACATTATGCTGTATTCCAGAAGAAGCTCGTGGAAAGTCCCGTATGATTATAAAAGAAGAAGGAATACTTGCCGGCGTAAAGATTGCGGAAGAAGTATTCAATAGATTTGATTCAACATTGAAAGTCGAAATTTTGATAAACGACGGAACAAAAGTCAAACCTGGAGATGTGGCAATGGTTGTTGAAGGCAGCGTAAGAAGCCTTTTGCAAACCGAACGTCTTATGCTAAATATAGTTCAACGAATGAGCGGAATAGCAACAATAACACATAAATATATGGAATTGTTGAAAGGAACAAAGGCTAAAGTTTTGGACACTCGTAAGACGACTCCCGGAATGAGGATACTTGAAAAGATGGCTGTTAAAATAGGAGGTGGCGAAAATCACAGAATCGGCTTATTCGATATGATCTTATTAAAAGATAATCATGTCGATTTTGCTGGCGGAATATCGAATGCGATTGATCGCTGCCACGAGTATTTAGAAGCCAAAAATAAAGATTTGAAAATAGAAATAGAGGTTCGTTCTATAGATGAACTCAATCAAGTTCTCGAACATGGTGGTGTCAACCGTATAATGTTAGATAATTTTTCTGTAGAAGACACACGAATGGCTGTTGACTTGATAGGTGGAAAATACGAAATAGAGTCTAGCGGCGGTATAACTTTGGATACGATTAGAAGTTATGCAGAATGTGGAGTTGATTATATATCTGTAGGCGCACTGACACATTCTGTAAAGAGCTTGGATATTTCATTTAAAGCATGCTGAATAAAGCAATTAAACACGTAAGTATGAACTTAAATATCAATAAGAAAAAAATAATTCTTACCATATTATCCTTTTTCTTGTTTATACCGGTTTCGTATAGTTGTACAAATTTTATAGTTGGTAAAGACGCGTCATCCGATGGCTCGGTTATGATTACTTATGCTGCTGACGATTATGGTATGTATGGCTCGTTGTGGCATTTTTCTGCAGGTAAACATTCTGCAGATGAAATGCGCGAAGTTCGTTGCTGGGATACAAATGAGTATTTAGGCGAAATACCGGAGGCACCAATTACATATAATGTTGTAGGAAATATAAATGAACATCAGGTCGCAATAGGAGAAACTACATTCGGCGGAAGAGAGGAATTAGTAAACGAAAAAGGACTTTTAGATTACGGAAGTTTGATTTTCATAGCTTTGCAACGTTCTCGTACAGCCCGTGAAGCCATTGAAGTCATGACTTCGTTGGTTGAGAAATATGGCTATTGTAGCGAAGGCGAGAGTTTTTCTATAGCTGATAAGAACGAGGCCTGGATTTTAGAGATGATTGGTAAAGGGCCCGATGAAAAAGGTGCTGTATGGGTGGCTGTACGGATACCTGATGACTGCATAAGTGCGCATGCCAATCAAAGTAGAATACATAAGTTTGATCTCAAAGACAAGAAGAATGTAATGTATTCTAAAGATGTAATAAAGTTCGCACGAAAAAAAGGATATTTCAGCGGAAAAGACGAAGACTTTGATTTTGCAAACACATATTGTCCTGCAGATTTCAGCGGCTTGCGTTTTTGCGAAGCACGCGTTTGGAGTTTTTTTAATCACTGGTGTGACGGCATGAACAACTATTTGGACTATGCTTCAGGCAAAGATTTGAAAGCAGAACCGATGCCTTTATATATAAAGCCAAAGCGCAAACTTTCCGTTCACGATTTGATGAACTGTATGCGCGACCATTATGAGGGAACACCTTTTGATATTACCAACGATTTAGGAGCCGGAATGTACTGTTCTCCTTATCGTCCTACACCTTTGACATGGGAATATAACGGCAAAGAATACTTCAACGAGCGTCCTATTTCTACACAACAAAGCGCATTTGTTTTTGTTGCTCAAATGCGCTCCGATATGCCTGACGCAGTAGGTGGCATACTTTGGTTTGGAAATGATGATGCAAACATGGTTCCTTTTACGCCTATGTATTGCAGTATAACGCAAGTGCCACAGTGTTTTGCCCGCGAAACGGCGGACGCCGTTACTTTCTCGTGGAATTCTGCTTTTTGGGTAAGTAATTGGATATCAAACATGGTTTATCCACGTTATTCCATGATGTTCCGTGATTTGGAAATGGTGCGTAATGAATTGGATTCGATGTACCTTTCACAACAGAAGGATATAGAAGATAAAGCAATAGGCCTTTATCGTGAATCACCTATTAAAGCAGTACAATACCTTACCGATTATTCAAACAAAGTAGCAAATAAAATGCACGAAAGATGGAAAAATTTAGGGATTCATCTCGTCGTAAAATATAACGATCAGGTAATAAAACCTGAAGAAAACGGCGCTTTTGCACGCACAAAAGCGGGATTGGGAAAGACCGTTTATCGCCCGGGTTTCCCCGACAATTATAAAAAAGCGATAATAGAGCAGACAAAAGATAAATATCTCGTTCCTAAACAGTAAAAGATAGAATTAATATAAACATATTTAGCATTATGGAAAATCAAAATGATTTGATAAGGCAATGTGAATTAAAGGCACAGCAATGGTTAGATTCGCCAGTATACGACGATGTTACAAAAAAAGCTGTGCGCGAAATGTTGGACAAAGAGGATAAGACAGACCTTATTGATTCTTTTTATCAAAACCTGGCGTTTGGCACCGGAGGTCTTAGAGGCATAATGGGTCCTGGTAGCAATAGGATGAACATATATACTGTAGGTGCGGCAACCCAAGGGCTGGCAAATTATTTGAAGAAGAATTTTGCAGAAAAAGATGAAATATCTGTCGTTGTAGGGCATGATTGTCGTAACAATAGCCGTTTGTTTGCAGAAACGTCAGCAAAGATTTTCAGTGCGAACGGAATAAAAGTATATCTTTTTGACGATATGCGTCCCACGCCTGAAATTTCTTTTGCTATACGTCATTTACATTGTCAGAGTGGAATAGTAATAACCGCATCCCATAATCCTAAAGAATATAACGGGTACAAAGCATATTGGGACGACGGTGCGCAAGTTTTGTTCCCGCATGACCAAGGTATTATCGACGAAGTGAATAAAGTCCGTCCCGAAGATATTAAGTTTACCGGTAACGATAACATTATTCAAATAATAGGTGAAGATATTGACGCTGAATATCTCAATCAGATTCATACACTTTCTATTGATCCAGAAGTTATTTCCCGTCAAAAGGATTTGAAAATAGTATATACTCCTATTCACGGAACAGGTATGAATTTGATTCCGCGTTCTTTGAAATTATGGGGATTTGAAAATGTTAATTGCGTGTCCGAGCAAATGGTCAAAGACGGCAATTTCCCTACAGTCGTTAGTCCTAATCCCGAAAACGCAGAAGCTCTGACTCTTGCACTGAAGTTGGCAAAGGAAATAGATGCTGACATAGTAATGGCGAGCGATCCTGATGCCGACAGGGTAGGCATGGCTTGTAAGAACAGCAAAGGTGAATGGGTGCTAGTTGATGGAAATCAAACTTGCATGATTTTCCTTTATTACATAATTAGCAATAGGATTGCCCAGAATAAGATGAAAGGCAATGAGTTTGTTGTTAAAACTATTGTTACCACGGAGCTCATAAGCGAAATAGCCCGCAAGAACGACATAGAAATGCTTGATGTCTATACTGGTTTCAAGTGGATAGCACGCGAAATCAGACTTAGTGAGGGGAAAAAGAAATACATAGGCGGAGGCGAGGAAAGTTACGGCTTCCTGGCTGAAGATTTCGTACGCGATAAAGACGCAGTTTCTGCTTGTTCATTATTGGCAGAAATATGTGCGTGGGCAAAGGATCGTGGAAAAACCTTGTTTGACGTGCTGATGGATATATACGTTGAATATGGTTTCAAATTGAACAAAACAATCAATGTTGTTAAACCCGGAAAGTCGGGGGCGGATGAAATCAAGGCAATGATGGATAATTTCCGTGCCAATCCTCCTCGTGAGATAGCCGGCTCGCCGGTTGTAAAAGTAAAGGACTTCAAGACGTTGAAAGAAACAGACGGCAACGGTAACTCCACCGAGTTGCAAATGCCTGAGCCGAGCAATGTATTGCAGTGGTTCACGGCAGACGGCACAAAGGTTAGTGTGCGCCCATCGGGAACGGAGCCGAAGATAAAATTTTATATCGAAGTGGGCGGTGAAATGGGTTGTCCGAAGTGTTTTGACAACGCTAAAGCTGCAGCCAATGAGAAATTTGTGGCTGTACAGAAATCGTTAGGTATATAATTTTAATACATAAGCCAAAGGGCAAATATGAAGATGTAGAATTCGTTTATATTTGGATTCTACATCTTTTTCTTTTATGCCTGTATATGATTGCCTTATGTTGTTGTAGGCTCGCGTAACTGATGACTCTTGCTTTATATTATGAATAAAGAATTAAAACAAAATTATATCTGGAATATATTCCGAGGTCGTGACATACTTTTGAAAAAATCCGAAAGCGGCGCATTTCTTATTCCGCAGAGCGAAGTACCGCCAATAAAACCGGAGACAACGGAACATGTACATGAATTTGAATCCGCCAAAGGCTTACCGGTGCGCGCGTTCCAAGTTTCTGTCAGCACGGTGCCGCCCGAGGGTTATGATTTCGTGCCTTTAAGAATCAGTTATGAGTATCTGCCGCCTGATATATACGAAATGGCAGGAAAGATGGAGGAACTGATATATTGGGATACGAGAACTAAATATTGCGGAGTATGCGGTTCACCAATGAAATACAGCACTAAGATAAGCAAACGCTGCGTTGAATGCGGGAATGAGATTTGGCCGCAGTTGCAAACTGCCATAATTGTGCTTGTAAAACGTGACGACAAGATATTGATGGTACAATCCAAAAATTTCCGTGCTGATTACATGGGGCTTGTGGCCGGTTTTGTAGAGACAGGAGAAACACTTGAACAATGCGTTGCGCGTGAAGTAATGGAAGAGACAAACATCCGCATTAAAAATATCCGCTATTACGGAAGCCAGCCATGGCCGTATCCGTGTGGATTGATGGTTGGATTCGTCGCTGACTATGAAGGCGGGGAAATGGAGTTGCAGACATCCGAGCTGAATAAGGGCGGATGGTTCGGCGCAAACAATTTGCCGCCCGTTCCGGGAAAGGTAAGCCTTGCCCGGCGTCTCATAGACGCATGGCTCGCACGCGAAATATAAAGTATCCTACTGGTGTTTTCACATGATAAAATGGTGAAGAATTATCAGTGCATATATGGCCAAAATCGACGCCTTCAATGCTCAAAATTTGAAAACTGGAAAACAATGTATTAAGGCCTGCTTGGAGGAAAGGAAAAATATGTCTGAGATATTTTAAAATATGTGCCTTGTATTTTGAAATAGGTCGGACATATTTTTTCGCCTCTCAAAACGGTTTGAAAACTTGTCTTAAAAAGACAGACAAATTCAGGCATGAACTTTTTAAGGTCGAATGCGAAAGCGGCAATTTGAAAATCTAACTGTTTAAACAAAATGATAGATTAATCGGATTTGCCGTTTGTATCTAAATGAGTACTTTTGTGGGTCTGTAACGCGGCTTGTCTGATTTATGTTCACAGCAAAAGCGCCATAGATAAAAAATGCATGGATAAGATTGAAATACAGAATGTTTGTCCTAACGTGTTTGCCGATTTTAAAGAATTGCGCAGCGATGTTTGGAAAAGTGACATTTGCTTTGAACGTGGCAAAGCATATCTGATAGAAGCCGCTTCCGGAACAGGCAAGTCTACGCTTTGCAGTTATTTGTTGGGCTTCCGGCATGATTACACGGGAACGATAACTTTTGATTCGCACAACATAAGAGGCCTTGGAAAGAAGGACTGGGTTAATCTAAGAAAAAATGAAATGGCTATGCTTTTCCAGGAACTTCGCTTGTTCCCCGAGTTGACAGCATTTGAGAACGTTGAGATAAAAAATGTACTTACCCGACATAAAAGTAACACACAAATAAAGGAATGGTTTGAACGCATAGGGTTGGCCGACAGGATTTATACTCCCGTAGCCAAGATGAGTTTCGGGCAGCAGCAACGCGTTGCGCTGTTACGGGCGTTGGTTTGTCCGTTTGAGTTTATATTGCTCGATGAGCCTACCAGCCACCTTGATGATGATAATTCAAATATTATGGCACAACTTGTGTTGGAAGAAGCCGAACAGCGCAATGCTGCAATAATCGTTACAAGCATAGGGCGGCATATGAAGTTGGACTACTATAAAACATTCAATCTATGAATTTGGTACGTAAACTTTTACACCGTCATATAAGTATTCCACAGTTTCTTGGATATTTCTTTGCTAATATATTGGGCATGTTTATAGTGCTGCTCGCCGTTCAGTTCTATAGCGATGTAATACCTATGTTTTCGGGCGAGGACAATTTCTTCAAAAAGCAATATGTAGTTGTTTCCAAACATATCGGAACGGCCGGGGCTTTCTCAGGAAAGACCAATGTGTTTACGCAATCAGAAATCGACGAACTGGCCGCGCAGCCTTTTGCAAAAAGAATAAGTACATTTACATCCTCCTCATATAAGGTTTCGGCTTCTGTTAACGTTTCGGGCAATAGGTCGATTACGACAGATTTGTTTTTCGACGCCGTAGACGATTACTTCGTAGACGCAGATAAGGACATTTGGCAATATACTCCGGGAGAAAAAACGGTGCCGATTATTTTACCTCGAACATACCTCACATTGTATAACTTTGGATTTGCGAAGAATTACGGACTTCCCGGTGTGTCGGAAGGTTTGGCGGGAATGATAGACATGAAACTGATTATAAATAGCGGCAACAGTTATGACGTGTTCAACGGAAAGATAGTGGGATTCAGCGGCAAACTCAACACAATGTTAGTGCCACGCTCGTTCATGGACTGGAGTAATGAAAAGTACGGAAATAATGTCACAGAAGGTCCGTTGCGACTTGTTGTGGAAGTAGACAACATAACCGACGCAAGAATTGCAAAATACATGGACTCCCATGGCCTTGAAGTGGAAGAAGATAAACTGGACGCAGGAAGAATGACTTATTTCCTGAAGATAGTCACGGGATTGGTTCTTGCTGCTGGCTTGTTGATAAGCATACTGTCGTTCTACATACTGATGTTGAGTATTTACTTGCTTGTAGAGAAGAATACCGATAAGTTGGAAAACTTGTTGCTCATAGGATATTCTACGGCGAAAGTCGCTTTCCCTTATCAACTTTTGACTTTGGTGATGAATGCATGTGTGCTTGTTGTTTCTTTGGTAGCGGTTCTTATAGTCAGAAATTATTATCTGAAGTTGATTTCGTTGATGTATCCTCAAATTAGTGGAACGCAGATGACAACAGCTTTGGTTACAGGTTTTTTATTGTATTTGATAGTTTCAATAATAAATATAACAGCAATACGTAATAGAATAAATTATATTTGGCATAGGCGTAAATAAAGATAGTATAATGGTGTCTTTTCTGTCTTTGCACGAAAATGTGGTTAAGTGATAAATGGAAAAACTGAAGCAGCTATATAAAAAAGTATATGGAGCGTTTCCGTCAGCGATAGAAAAAATCGAAGGGTCAGGGAGCAATAGGGCATATTACAGACTGTCAAACCCGGATGTCTCAGAAAAAAGCGTTATCGGAGTGGTGGGACAGTCGCGCGACGAGAATCACGCTTTTATTTATCTGACGGAGCATTTCAATTTAAGAAAACTTCCGGTGCCTTCAATCATAGCCGTAGATGACGATGAGATGAGATACCTGCAAACAGACTTGGGCAACCGCACGCTTTTCGACGCTTTGGCAAAAGGACGGGCCGTAGGTGGCAGGTATACCTTGGCAGAGAGAAAGTTGCTGCAATCGACAATAGAAGCATTGCCCGAGTTACAATTCCGCGGAGCACGCGGTTTGGATTTCTCGCACTGTTATCCGCAGTCTGAGTTTGATAGAACGGGAGTGCTTTTTGATTTGTATTATTTCAAATATTGCTTTTTAAAAGCAGTTGATTTGGATTTTCACGAACTGAAATTGGAAGCAGCATTCCAGTTGATGGCCGACGAATTGACGGCTGAACATTGCGAGTCGTTCCTTTATAGAGATTTTCAAGCGCGAAACGTAATGTTGTCATCCGACGGAAAACCCTATTTTATAGACTATCAAGGAGGACGACGCGGCCCGTGTGAATACGACGTGGCTTCTTTTCTCTGGCAGGCTTCAGCACGATATTCCGATTCATTAAGGCAGGAATTAATAGACAAGTATATTGAATCGTCTAAAAAGTACACGGAAATAAATGAGGCCCACTTCCGCAAACGGTTGCCTTTGTTCGTACTTTTCCGATTAATGCAGGTATTGGGAACGTATGGCTTCAGAGGTTACTACGAAAGAAAGCAGCACTTTATAAGTAGCATTCCACCGGCAATTACTAACCTTAAAAAATTATTGGCCGCGAATGCTTGCCCGTATCCCTATTTGAACGATGTACTTACACGCTTGGCAGAGCTGCCCCAATTCGAAGAACCAAAGAAAGTAGAAATAAAGCGCGAAGACGGGTACCGTATAGCAACCACCAATATATATAAAGCGCATGAGGAGGACGGACCGCCTACTTTCTCAAAATATGAAAACCGCGGTACATTGGTTGTGCGCGTGTTCAGCTTTTCTTTCCACAAAGGCATTCCCGATGATGAAAGCGGTAATGGAGGTGGTTATGTTTTCGATTGCCGCAGTACGCACAACCCCGGTAGATATGAGCCGTATAAAAAGCTAACGGGTTTGGATGAGCCGGTAATTCGTTTTCTTGAAGATGACGGCGAGATAATAACATTCCTCGATAGTGTGTATAAGCTGGCAGATGCTCATGTTACTCGTTACATGCAACGTGGTTTTACCGATTTGATGTTTTCATTCGGTTGCACGGGCGGACAACACCGGAGTGTTTATTCGGCACAGCATTTGGCTGAACATATAAACAAGAAGTTCGGAATCGAAGTACGCGTGTGTCATCGTGAACAAGGCATAAACAGTGTTCTTCCGGCCAAGGCAAAAAGGGATACTGCAATATCAAATAATAAATAGCGATTGTTCGTACAAAAGTAATGAGATGAAAGAAAATATCCCAGATAAACCAAGAGCAATGATTTTGGCGGCTGGTAAGGGCACGAGGTTACGCCCGTTGACCGATAGCATGCCTAAGGCTTTGGTGCAGGTAAACGGGGTTCCTCTGATAAGGAAGCAAATTGAAAAGTTGAAATCTTTCGGTTTTGAGGATATAACTGTTAATGCACATCATTTTGCGGATATGTTGTACGAATACATAAGGTGCAATACTCCGGATGGCGTTAAAATCAAGGTGTCATTTGAAAAAGAAAAACTGTTGAACACAGGCGGAGCATTACGTAAGGCTACAGAATATTTGCTTTCCGACGGTTACAACAATAACGTTTTGGTTCATAATGTAGATATACTGAGCAACGTAAATCTTAAAGAGTTTTATGTAAATTCACTTCCTTATGACGCCAAATTATTGGTAAGCGACCGGAACAGTTCACGACGTCTGCTTTTTGAACCAGCAACACTCAGATTGGTAGGGTGGACGAACCTGAAAACGGGCGAAGTGCTTACGCCGTTTAAAGACCTTGATGTTCGTTCTTGTAAAAGCTACTCTTTTTCGGGGATACATGTTATTTCTCCGCAGTTGTTAAAGGAAATGTGTTCGTGGCCCGAAGAGTTTTCGATTATAGATTTTTACCTCGACAAGTGTGTGGATTTTAATATACGTGCAGAGGTTTCAACATCGCTTAAACTTTTGGATGTTGGGAAAATAGAGACATTAGCGGAAGCCGACAAATTCGAAAGAGAATTGAATCTGTAGCAAGGGCGGACACCTGCTTTTTAAGAGTCCTTAAAAGTTTGAACAGGCACGGTTTTTCACACCATTATGAGCCTGGAAAAAATATGTCTGACATATTTTAAAATATGTCAGACATATTTTGAATTATCTCTGAGATATTTTTTCCGAGGTCATATCGGGTAAGCTAAATTTTAATGTATCGAATGTATGGTGCAACAAAATTTTAAGATATGGCAACAATCAAATTAACGTTTCGTGCTTCTTTATCAAAAGACAAGGAAGGCACATTGTATTATCAAGTGATTCACAAACAGGTGGCACGGCAAATATGTACCGGATATAAAATCTTCCCTTCCGAATGGAATAAGGATGATTCGCGTATAATATTTCAACCGTCAATTGACGATAAGCGACATACTTATCTTATGTCTATTGCAATCCGAATAAAAAAAGATATGACAAGTTTGGAAAGTATTGCTAAAAAATTAAAACAGACCGGCAAAAGCTACTGCACCGATGACATAGTGTCGCAATTCGCGGTGTCATCTATCGAGAACGGTTTTATTTCGTTTTGCTATAACCTTATATTGCAAATGTCTTTAATAGGGAAAGAGCGTACTGCGGAAACCTATAAAACAGCGCTCAATAGCTTTATTAGGTTCAGGTGTGTAAAAGATGATGTTCCTCTAAAAGATTTAGACAGTAGCTTGATAATGGAGTATGAAAGTTATTTGAAATCCCGTGGTATATGTCCGAACAGTTCTTCTTTCTATATGCGCAACTTGCGTGCAATGTATAACCGTGCGGTAGATAAAGAAATAATTCAACAAAAGAATCCTTTCAAGCATGTATATACCGGTATAGATAAAACTGTTAAACGTGCTATAAGTATTAAGTCGATTCGACAAATACGTGATTTGGACTTAGTTAAATACCCTTCGTCCGATTACGCAAGGGATATGTTTCTGTTCAGCTTTTACACACGCGGCATGTCGTTCGTAGACATGGCTTATTTGAAAAAGAATAATTTGAAAAACGGTTTCCTGTCATATAGGAGACACAAAACCAACCAGCAATTATTTGTTAAATGGGAAAAGCCCATGCAGGACATTGTCGACAAGTATGATACATCTAATTCGCCTTACCTGTTGCCAATTATAAAAAATTCAAGCAGGGAATCCCGGCGGCAATACGTAACAGCAGAACATTTGGTTAATTGCAAACTAAAGAGGATAGGGAAGAGTTTAGGCTTGAGTATTCCATTAACTACGTATGTAGCGCGGCATAGTTGGGCCAGTATAGCTAAAAGCAAAAACATTCCACTTTCAATAATCAGTGAAGCAATGGGACATGATTCGGAAAGCACAACGCGTATATATCTTGCTTCTTTGGATACATCAACTATAGATAGAGCCAATAAAATAGTATTGAAATCTTTATAATAGACATTATAAATAAACAGGCCTGTTATTAAGGTATCTGATAAATAAAAGAAAATAACAAAGACAAACAGAATTCGCTGCTACTTATCTCTATAAGAGAAGTACGAAAATATAATACAAACTATAAAAGTCTAATTAATAACAAATAACAGCTTGATGTCCTTTATTGCTAAGAAAATAAAAGACACGCTCCCACTTTAATATTAGCTATTTTATACAGTTATGATTTAAAATATGATTTTACACCTTCTTTTTCTTGGATGTTAATTCGACTTTTACTACTTTTGCACTATTAAATACTTCTCTTATAGAGAAAAAGAGCAGTTTTTCCGCGGAGACGTTAGTATTTCTCTTATAGAGAAAAGTATCGGCTATTTTGTCGAAACTTTTGAAAGAGCAAACAATAACTGTTTGATATACATAAATATAATAAATCAAACAGGATTAGAAGACTTGTTTATAAGCTAAGGATTTAAGCAATCAAATACTATTTTAAGTGCTGTTTAATGACGGATTCATATGGTTAAACAGAAGTGCAGGATGTTAATATGATTAGCCGTTTTTTGATTCGGTTTTTAATATATACCTAAATGTAATACCTTGTTTGATTGATATGTGTTTGGTTAATAAAAACATTAATGTTCAAACGGCAAAAAGAGAAAAAAGAGAAAGGGAACAGTTTGAACGGGTTCACAAAATTATTACGGAGCAGCAGTTGTATTTGGATCCTATGTTTTCGCGCAAGAAGTTTATCACAATAAGTTTTGTAAATAAAAACAAGGTTGCTCGTTTGCTTACTAAATATACCGGTACGAACCTCAATGGTTATATAAATGGACTGCGCGTGGATTATGCTTTAAAACTGATGCTTGAACATCCCGATGCTCCTTTAAAAGCCATATCGGCAGATGCCGGATTCAATAATATACGTACATTTTATAGAGCGTTCTTTGCTAAATTTGGAGTTACGCCTTCAACATATAAAATGAATCATGAAATTACGGATTGCGGATTTTTACATTGATGTTGCATGCGACGAAAACGTTATTGAATATCTTCCGAATTTGAGACCCTTTGTGGTAGCAAAGGAAGAAGTAAACGAACCAGTCATTTGTCGTGTAGAAACAGGTGATTGTGGAATACATCAAAATGAATCGGCACCAGTATATACAGGCTTTTTGGAAGGAAGAACGATACGTTTATGGCTGACACCCGATAGCTGTTGTTTTTTATTGACTTTCGGTGAAAATAGTTATTGCTTACAAGCAGACCGCCGTTGGACTCGTGTAAAAACAAATTGGAAATCGGGTACGTTAGAATCATACGTTGCGTTGAACGATATTATAATGCTATCTTTTGTTTATAGTGCGGCATTTTACGATACAGCAATAATTCATGCTTCGTGCATTGCTATTGGTCGAAACAGTTGTGCATTTGTCGGACCCTCAAGTGTAGGCAAAAGCACCCAATCGAGTTTATGGAAAGAATATATACCTGGTTCTCGTTTGTTGAATGATGATCAACCAATAATACGTTTTATGGCAGATGATGGTGTGTATCTGTATGGCTCTCCATGGAGTGGTAAAACGCCATGTTACCATAATGAATCTGTTTGCTTAAAGTGTTTGTTCTTTATGGAGCAAGCAGATGAAAATAAGATAGTCCGCCTAAGTGGGATAGAAACATTTCAAAAATTGTTGAAATCAACCTCGTTGATAGGTAGGGATACATACAGTTTCGATAAAATAAGTAAAACTCAGGCCAAAGTTGCAAGCTGTGTACCTGCGTTCCTGTTTAGGAATATAAAAGGAAAAGAAGCTGCCGATTTAGGCTATAAGACTTTTGTGCATTGTGTTCAATGATAATAAATTATACAATTATAAATGAGTAAAAAGATTTAAAGTGTCATGAAAAAGATATTTTTATTGCTCTTGATACCTCTTTTAATAGGAGGGTGTTCGTCATATAAAAAATCAATATATCTCCGCAATGATGAAGTACTTGAAAAAGCGCAACAGAACAATAAACAGTATGTATACAGAGTAATGCCAAAAGATGAGTTGACTATTACAGTCAGTACATCAGACCCGGCTTCATCTGTGCCGTTTTATCGTAAAATAGGACAAGCCAAAGACCAAGCGTCGTCGGCTCAGGGTATGAACAATGCAAAGCTTTTAGATTACTTGGTAGATAACGAAGGCAATATCGATTATCCGGTTTTGGGAAAACTGCACGTTGCCGGTTTAACTACGCGTGAATGCGAAGCCTTAATACGAAAAGAGTTACAACAATATCTCAACGAAGTTCCAAACGTAACCGTGCGCACCTCAAATTATAAAATCAGCGTGTTGGGTGAGGTTAAATCGCCCGGTACTTATACCGTGTCTGATGAACGAATCAATATTTTTCAAGCTTTGGCATTGGCAGGCGATATGACGGTTTTTTCTGTTCGCGACGATGTGCAGTTGTTGCGTGAGGATTCATTAGGGAATCGTCGTGTATTACATTTGGATTTGACAAGTGCCGATATTGCTTTGTCGCCTGATTATTATTTACAGCAGAATGACATCGTTTACGTAAAACCTACAAAAGCCAAAGTGCATTCAAATACTTTCAGTAACAACAGTTCCACTTGGGTAAGCTTGATGAGTCTGGCAGCTACAATAGCTTCGTTAGTAATCGTTGCCGTTCAGTAGTATACAATCCCAGTAACATATTTATAATCCTTTTATGAACAATCCGAATAATAAGAATAATTTTAATGAAGGTGGAAAACCGGTAGATTATAAGGCCCGTTTCTTTGAATACCTACTATACTGGCCTATATTTATAATTTGTCTTATATTGGCTTTAGGAGGAGCTTACGTTTATTTGCGTTATCAGGCTCCAGTGTATAGTGTAAGTTCTACAGTCTTGATAAAACAAGGAGACAAAACAAAACCTTCTGCAGTCACTCAGTTGGCGGCTATGCAGGATTTGGGTACAGTTTCCATGGCTAATAATTTTGATAATGAAGTCGAAATCCTGCAATCCTATTCGCTTGTAAGGAAGGTCGTCGATCGCCTGAAGTTATATATAGATTATTATCAGGAGCGTAAAGGTGGATATGATTTATTGTTGTACGAAAATATACCAGTGCATTTATGGATGTCTGTTGAAGAAGCAGAGCATTTGCCTTCTATATTGTATGTACAGATAGAAGGAACTGCTGGTAGTACGCATAACGTATCTGTAAAATATACACAAAACGGAGAAGAACAATTAATTCAAAAATCATATAAGCGTCTCCCCGCCGTATTCATTACGCCTGTAGGTACGCTTAGTTTATCGGAAGATAGTACGATTACAAAAGGCTCACGTTACGCATACTCAGCCTCAGTAACGAATCCTTCTATTGTTGCGGATCGATACAAGTCTCGCTTGAGTGCTGCGCCAACCAGCGAATATACTTCTATAGTGCGACTTGTATTAAATGATACAAACATAAAAAGAGGCGAGGATTTTTTGAATTCTTTAGTTTCTATTTATAACGCTGAGGCGAATGATGATAAAAATCAGGTAGCTATGCATACTGCTCAGTTTATAGATGAGCGAATTGCTGTTATTAACGATGAATTAGGAGTTACAGAAACCGAATTGGCCAATTATAAACAACGAGCCGGTATAACGGACCTTAGTGCAGACGCACAACAAGCTTTGCAAGGTAATTCAGAATATGAACAAAAACGAGCGGACAATACGAATCAATTACGCTTGGTAAACGATTTAAGGCAATATTTGGAAAATCCGGCAAATGATGATGAAGTAATCCCCGCAAATGTTGGACTTACCGATAATGGCCTCGTTAATATAGTGAACCAATACAACGAGATGATGGTAGAACGCAAACGATTGCTGCGGACATCTAAACCGACCAGTCCGGCAGTAATTAGTTTGGACGAAGCTATTGCAGCAACGCGTGCAACTGTACTAACAACTGTGGCAAACGTAGAGCGTGCCCTTCAAATTACACGCAACAGCCTTGATGTGGAAGCTGGCAAATATCGTTCCCGTATAAGCAATGCACCAAAGCAGGAACAAGAATTACGTAATATAAGTCGTCAACAGGAAATAAAAGCAGACTTATATCTTATGTTGTTGCAAAAGCGTGAAGAGAATGCTATTACGTTGGCAGCTAAAGCCAATAACGGCCGAATCGTGGAGCCACCACGTCTGTCTGGGCAAATAGCTCCAAATAGCCGTGACATTTATATGATTGCGTTTATGCTCGGGCTGGGTATTCCTTTTGCTGGTATATGGCTATCTCGGGCATTGAGATTTCGTATAGAAACTCGTGAAGACATAGAGCGCATTACAGATGTAACAATTGTAGGTGATATTCCACAGGTAAAAGATATAGCAGCAAAAAGTATTGTAATCAGTGAAAACCAGAATGAAATAATGGAGGAGGTCTTTCGCAGTTTACGTACTAATATTCAATATATGTTGCAGGAAAATCAGAATGTTATACTATTTACTTCTACAAGTTCTGGAGAAGGAAAATCATTTACAGCTAGTAATTTGGCGGCAAGTTTCGCCTTTATGGAAAAGAAAACGGTTGTTGTTGGTCTTGATATTCGTAAGCCTGCGTTGGGACATATATTTGGCTTGGATAGTAAATTACCCGGTATAACTCAATTTTTGTCAGCTCCTGCAGATTATGATTTGTTGACGCTTTGCCAACCAACTTCGCTGTCGCCTAACCTATTTGTGTTACCGTGCGGTGCACTTCCTCCAAATCCGACTGAATTAGTTGCTCGTCCTTCATTGGAAAAAGCAATAGAGATACTAAAACAACATTTCGATTATGTTGTTTTAGACACAGCTCCAATAGGTATGGTTACAGATACACAAATCATAGCTCGTGCGGTCGATCTTTGTGTTTATGTGTGCCGTGCCGATTATACACGGAAAAGTGAGTTCGCACTGATAAATAGTGTTAGGAATGAAAAGAATGTTTCGCATTTGTGTGTGCTGATAAATGGAATCAACATGGACAAGCGCAGAAACGGTTATTATTATGGTTATGGTAAGTATGGAAAATATGGCAGATATGGTTACGGACGTAAATACAAATATGGCTATGGAGGTAAATAATTTGAATGACTAACTCGAGGACAAGTAAAAGTATAAAGAATGCTAAGGTTGCTCTAATATTTTATTTTGCGCAGTTAGTATTAGGCTTCTTTTCACGCAAGGCATTTTTTGACTATTTGGGCAGTGAATTTTTGGGGCTCAATACTACTGCGTCAAATTTGTTAGGCTTTTTAAACTTAGCAGAGTTAGGTGTATCGGCAGCAATATGTTATTTTTTATATCAACCACTTTATGAAAAAGATTATGATAAGCTGAACAAGTTAGTTACGATACAAGGATGGATATATCGTAAAGTAGCATATATAATTATCGGAGCTTCGTTGGTGTTAATGTCATTTTTTCCAATGATATTCAGCAAGACGTCATTACCTTTATGGTATGCATATTGTATGTTCGGCGTTTTACTGTTTAGCTCTATTCTTGGATATTTTTATAATTATAAACAGATCGTATTATATGCCGACCAAAAGAACTATAAAATACAGCAATATGTACAAGGAACAGGTATTTTGAAAATGATTCTTCAGATAATAGCCGTTTCCTATCTTCCAAATCCGTTTTGGGGCTGGTTGGTACTCGAAGCCATCAGTGCTGTGGTTACAACTATTATCTTGAATTTTATTTTAAAGAAAGAATATCCGTGGCTGAAAACAAGTACAAAGGAAGGCAAGGCGTATATAAAAGAATATCCTGAAGTGTTGAAGAAAACAGGGCAGGTTTTCTTTCATAGAATAGGAGCCGTAATTCTAGGACAGTCCAGCCCTTTGATTATATATGGTTTTACAAGTTTGACGACGGTTGCCCTGTTTGGAAATTATATGCTTATTATAAATAAAGTAGGCTTCTTATTAACCTCAATATTCAGCAGCATTGGAGCTGCAATAGGAGATTTGGTTGCTACGAAAAACCAGCAAAGAATAATTAAAGTTTTTTGGGAGCTATATGATTCGCGATTATGTATTTCGGTAGTAGTTTTAATATGTCTTTTTCATTTGACTAATCCATTTATAACGATATGGTTGGGTAAGGATTTTTGTTTAAGCAAAACGTTTTTATTGCTTTATATAATGTTGAGTAGTATTAGTATGACGCGAGCGACTGTAGATAGTTATATAAGTGCACATGGATTGTATAAAGATATTTGGGCTCCTATGACGGAAGCTGTAATTAATGTGAGTATGTCTGTGTTATTAGGAACTTATTTTGGGTTGAATGGTATAATTGCAGGTATATTAATTAGTCAAGTTGTTATAATTTCTATATGGAAGCCTTATTTTTTGTTTAAAGCTGGTTTAAAAATAAGCGCAAAAAAATACTTCATTCCGGTTATACACCGATATATTATAGTTTCCGTTTTATTTGTGGCATTTCATTTCTTGTTTCTATTTTTAGATATAGAAAGAATAGAAAGTGTAAAAGATTTTATATTAAATGCGGTTGTTGTTTGTATTAGTAGCTTGATTGTGGTAGGCATAATTTTTTATGTTATGTTTCCTGGAACAAGAGATTTTATAGAACGAATATTGCTATCACTGCGAGCTAAATAGGTCAACTTAAAAATGATTTAAAGATGATATATAAGACAAAATAATCGGACTAAAATAAGGTACGTTAATGCAGGAAAAAATAAATAATGATGTTTCTATCACAATATCCGCAGTCCGATTTCCTTTAGCGTTGTTGGTAGTATATATTCATAGTGTCGGAGATGCAAATGCACCCTTATATGATTTTAGATTGTTTTTTTCAATTGATTTCTTATGTTTCGTAGTTCCTACATATTTTATTTTATCGGGCTTCTTGTTTGCATGGGATATAAACAACGACGCAGATTGGTATAAAATAAAATTGAAGAAGAGGTTTAATACTTTGTTGATTCCGTATATAATATGGAATACAATAACGCTTATATTGGATTATGCCAAATATTATAAAGGAGCAAGCAGTTGGTTGGATTACTCAAATATTATAAATTGGGGACAAATTCTATTTTACGGTTATATCGATTATATGCCTATAAATATGCCACTTTGGTATATTAGAGATTTGATGGTTTTAGTGCTGTTCTCTCCTCTTTTGTATGTGCTGATTAAAAAGTTTTGCTTATTTACATTTGTAGTAGTTGCAATATATTATTTTATTGATGTGGGGCCTTTTATAATACATCCGGTTTCGGTAATGTTTTTTTTATTAGGAATGATTTTAGGAATGACACATACAATTTTATTGTTGAAATGTCGTTTTGTCGCGATCTGTGTATTCGTAGCATTAACGGCAATATCTATATATAAATTTTTAGGATGGCATTGGGCGCTAAATATATATTGCCTTACAATGCCATTCTTATTTATTTATATAATAAGTAAGGTGATCTGTAATGAAAGCATAAGAAATGGACTTATAGAATTAGGCAAATTTTCAAAATTCATATATTTCTCCCATTATCCAATAACATTAATTCTTTCAATAAAAATTATATCAGCCCTACTACCAGAGTATTCTATGCTAAATTATGTAGTAATACCAATTTTAGCCGTGATAATAAGTGTTGTTATACAGATAACGTTAAAGAAAGTGTTGGCCGTCGTAAAAGTGTTTTATAGATTATGATATCTATCATAGTTCCTGTTTACAATGCAGAAAAATATATAGAGCGTTGCATAAAAAGCATAATGAGTCAGACTTATTCTGAATGGGAATTGATTATAATCAATGATGGCAGTAGTGATAAAAGTCCTTTGATATGTGAAAAATTCGCTATTGCTGATAAAAGAATACATGTAATTCATTCTGCGAATGAAGGAGTAAGTTCGGCAAGAAATAAAGGATTGGATGTAGTAAAGGGAGATTGGGTCACCTTTGTTGACGCCGACGATTGGATTGAAGATAATCATTTGCAGTGTTTTGTTTCACAAGCTACAAGCTCGGTTGATTTATGTGTTAACAGCTTTATTGCAGACATGAGGTATGGTGCAAGATCGTTTCATTATCCGGAATTGATAGTTTCCGGTAATTATGAAAGCGTAGAAATCTTTTTTACCGTACTAAAAATACATTCACAGTTTTTGTGGAATAAGATGTTTAGAAGAAGCTGTATAGTAGAAAATAATATTAGATTCAACACAACATTAAACTTAGGAGAAGATAATGTTTTCATATTGGAATATTTAAATCACATAAAAGGAATATCATCGTCGCCGATTTGCACTTATCATTATGATCAGAAAGACGAGAATCCAATGTCTTTGGGGCGGCGTAAACGTTCCGAAGAAGATTTGAGTTTTCAATTGAAGATGAACTATGAAGCAATTATGAAATTGTATAAAACATATAACAATCAAAGAATATTTAATTATGCTTCTGATTATTACTACACCAGAGTATTTCAAAGGTTAATAGTGCCTTGTATAGTTTGTAATAAGGGGTTGGTTAAACCTGTTTTACAGTCGGTAAGATATATAGAAAATATAAAAGCTTTGGATTTTTCTAAAATTAAAGATAGGACAATAAGAAAATATTGGAATTCGGTAGAGTGTGGTAAGGAAAAATCAGCTTTATTAGCCTTATATATTTACATATTGAACAGATGGTTCAAATCAAATCTAATCAGCATTGCTGTGGTTGTGAGGCGTGTGTTCAGAAATGCCCTTCACAATGTATAACATTAGTGCAAGATAATGAAGGCTTTTATTATCCGCAGGTAGATGAAGAAAAGTGCATTCACTGCAAGCTATGTGAAAAGGTTTGTATGTATGCTATGAAGCAAACGTATGTAACTCCATTAGAAAAGGTTTATGCGTATATCAACGGCGATAAGCATGTTTTAAGAAAAAGTTCTTCTGGAGGAGCATTTGCGGCATTAACCTCGCAATTCATCGATGATAGTGGTGTCGTGTTTGGAGCCGCGTTTGATTCAAATTGGAATGTACGCCATATAAGCATATATGAAAAGGAAAAACTTAATCTTTTGCAAGGCAGCAAATACGTACAAAGCCAAGTTGGTGATACCTATAAACTGACAGAAGAATGTCTGAAAGCAGGACGAAAGGTGTTGTATTCTGGAACTCCGTGTCAGATAAAAGGACTTAAATGTTATTTAGGTAAGGATTATGAAAATTTGTTGACTGTTGATTTCGTATGCCACGGCGTTCCAAGTCCTGGTATATGGAGATTATATTTAGATGAGTTAGTTAAAAGCTCAAATAATATAAAGAGAATAAATCAAATAAAAGATATCACATTCAGAGATAAAACCGTAAGCTGGGAAAAATTTCGTTTTGTAATAAAGGTAAATTTAGGAAAAAACGACGATTTCGATTTGTGGGCGGGAATATTTAATAAAAATCCGTTTATGAAAGGCTTTCTTTGTAATGTGTATTTACGTCCGTCTTGTTATTCATGCCCAGTAAAAAACGGTCGCTCTAGCAGTGATATACAAATGGCTGATTTTTGGGGTATAAAAGAAGTTTGTAAAACTTTGTACAATAAAGATGGAGTTAGCATGTTGATTGCACAATCCGAAAAAGGGGATGCGCTTTGTCGTAGCTTAAAAGGATATTTATTACCTCAAATTAATGATATAACGTTATTAAATCAATCCTATGGTAAAAGTTCTGTCCCTCATTCTAAACGCAGCCAATTCTTTAACAGAATAGAATATGAACCTTTTATTCCTCTTATTAATGAAATAACTCGATACACATTAAGAGATAAGCTGTATTGCTGGGCACGGGTTATTTTGAAAAGCTTAGGTGTTAATTACCGACTGAATAAAATAGTATGTAAATGGAGAAAAAAATTGCAATCGTAACAATGTGGGATACGCAAGACAACTATGGACAGGTATTGCAGTGTTATGCGTTGCAAAGATTTTTTATAGACCAAGGTTGTGATTCGTTTTTGATTAAGACCAAATCTGATACACAAGCTCCGGCAAGTTTGTCAAAAAGGTTGCTGTCTCTTCCTGCAAAAGTGCTGTCTTTAGATTTTTGGGATTTATTATATTTTCGCTATAAGCAGAAAAAGTTTTTTAAATGCTACGGTTATATCAACAGACGTTTTGATGAATTTAGGAGTTTATACATAAAAAGTACAAGTAAGATATATGATATCAATGAACTGATAAAAGAATGCCCCGAAGCCGATATCTATATAACAGGGAGCGATCAGGTTTGGGGGGCTCTTTCCGATTTGTATTTTTTGAATTTTGCGCCAAAAGGCAAAAAGAGGTTTTCGTATGCGGCAAGTTTCGGAAAGAATTCTTTCAGTAAGTCTGATTTAAAAAGAATGTCACAATATTTAAAAACATTTAATATGGTGACGGTTCGAGAAAGTATAGGCGTGGATAAATGCAAGCTGATGGGGATTATTGCAAAGCGTATTATAGATCCTACAGGATTGTTGACCTATAAAGATTACATTAATATGGCCCGCTTGCCTGATGAAAAAGGTTATATTCTATTGTATTTATTAGGCAATTATACGGATGTACATATCGGCAGTATATTCAAGTTTGCAGAAAGAATGCAGCTGACGATAAAGTATGTGGCAAGTCAAGGTCGAAATGACCATTTTCCGAAGATTTTTCCAAGTCCTACCGAATGGCTTGGGCTTATTGCCAATGCAGGATATGTGATTACAAATTCTTACCATTGTTGTTTATTTTCGGTTTATTTTAAAAAGCCATTTTGGGCATTGCGGCTGACAAGGATTTTTAAAAATATGAATTCTCGGATAGATACATTGTATTCAATATATAAATTACCCCAAGTTGAATCTTTAACCGAATTAGTAACAACTTCTTTTAATTATAATGTAATTAGCAGATTACTGGAGCAGGACAGAAACGAAGCTGTTGAAATATTAAAAACGTGGATAAAGTAAGAAGTTATGTTCTCATTAAAACAAGCTACGTTTAAATATTGGATAAAGATATATTGTTATAATAACGCATTCATTCGTCCTATAAAGCATAATATAAAGTGCGAGTTTTTGAGTAATATGATTTTACTTGTTTGCTCTCCTTATATATTATTTAATTATTGGTTTACACTGTTGTACGAGAGACTTTGGGGATTTAAAAAGGTCGAAAAATTAATGAATGCCGAGAAAGAGAAGCATTTTAAATACGAGTTTGCAATAGTGGTAATCAGTAAAAATGAAGGTCCTTATGTTAGAGAATGGATTGAGTTTCATAGAATATCGGGAGCAGATAAGTTCTATTTTTATGATAATGATAGTGATGATGATACAGAAAAAATTTTAAATCCTTATATAAAGGAAGGTATAGTTGAATATACGAAAATACTTGGTAAAGGACGTCAGATAAAAGCCTATAATGATGCTATCAAGCGTCATAAGAATGAATGTAGGTGGATGGCATTCATTGATATGGATGAGTTTTTGATGCCTACTGATTATGGTAAAAAATTGAACAAAGTAGTAGAAGATATAGTATATAGTGCTGGCGGCGGTGCTGCCGGGGTAGGCGTGAATTGGGCTATATACGGGACTTCAGGATTCAAGAAGAAACAGACAGGTCTTATAATTGAAAACTACAGATATAGAGCAGAAAATGAGTATTACTTAAACTTTCATATCAAGTGTGTTTGTAATCCACGGCTTGTAATAAACTACATTTCTCCGCATTATCCTTTATATATACGCGGAGGATACTCTGTAAAAGAGGCATATGGCTCACGAATAACAGGTTGGGGTGCAAATCATATTATCTATAAACATTTGAGAATAAACCATTACTACACAAAAAGTGAAGAAGAATATATGAAAAAATGTGCGCGCGGATTAGGAGACCGTGTTGGTACATACCCAGAAGAAAATTTTGAATTATACAATAAAAACGATGTATATGACTTTGTAATAAGCCCTTATATTAAAATTGTTAAGGAGCGTTTGAAGAACATCTCACAACAGTAATACTTGATTAAGATCTTTCGTTTTGCATGATACCTAAAAAAATTCATTGGTGCTGGTTAAGTGGCGACCCATTGCCTGATAATATTCAAAAATGCCTTGATTCGTGGAGTAAATGTTTGCCGGATTATACAGTTAAATGTTGGACTGCTGAAAATTTCGATGTGCATTCTGTTTTGTATGTAGAAGAAGCTTACAAACAAAGGAAATGGGCTTTTTGTGCCGACTATATAAGGGCTTATGCTCTTTATAATGAAGGAGGCATATATTTGGATTCCGATGTCATGGTACTTAAGTCATTTGATGAGTTCCTTCAATATGGTTTCTTCTCGGCCGTTGAATATATTCCTGATAATGTAGAGTGTTTTAAGGTTAATGAAAGATTTTTGAATTCGGACGGCACCAGAAAAATAAATGTTCCTTACGTGCATGGGATTGGTATACAAGCAGCAATAATGGGTTCGGTGAAAGGTCATCCGTATATAAAAGCCTGTTTGGAATATTACCAGAAGTTGCATTTTCAGATGAACAAGGGATACGATAATATGGCTATTATCGCACCTAATATTTATGCCTTAAACGCAGAATCTTTTGGATTTAAATATAAGAATGAAGATCAACGGTTGGGCAAAGATATGATGATATATAAAGATGAGGTATTCTGCATCCCTGAGTTCGTGAATCAAAGAACTTATGCAGTACACTTAGTTGCCCATAGTTGGTATAGTCCGACATTCTTTCAAAAAGTGTATTCTAAATTGGCTCAATGTAAGTTTTTAAAAAGAATATTTGATATTCTAGAAAAAAACAAATGTTCTCGATTTGTTATAGCCGCAATAAAAAAGACAGTATGGCTAAAATAATTAATTATGATATTAAACAAAGTCAGTAATAATTCGATTATAGATATATTATTTATTATAATATCGACCTGTGCTGTTTCCTCATATATAGGAGGGCCTGTTGTGTATGGATTTATTGTCCTCTATTCGTTATATGTTGTGTTGCTGAAAGACAACGAATTAAAGTCAACAAACTATTTATGCTTGTCTATTTTCATAATTGCTTTCATTAGTATACTGGTTAATTTTAAAGATATAGAGCCGGTATTCCGACCGGGCGAAAGAATTATTATGCTTTTAATTGTTATGCTGGCTTTTTCTCCGATAATAAATAGTAAAACTACGTTTTTATATAGAAAAAAAACCTTTCTATATTTTACAGTAGGATTAATAATAATGGCTGTAGCCTCTGCCATATTGGCATTTACAGGTTTCGGGTATGTTAATGGTATCTTGTTAGGCCTTAGTGACTGGCCAAATTCTTTGGGATATGCTTTAGGAATATCAATAATAACAATGCTTATTGGCTTGAAGAGTTCTAATTGGATAATAAAGATTTGCTGTTTGGTTGGAATAGGATTGTGTATTGTTACAATTCCTGAGACAGGAACGAGAACTTCATGGTATTCTTTACCCGTAATATTTCTTATTTATATCTTTTTTAATTCTGAATCTATAAAAACTATGCTTGCAAAGTTTCTTTTAATGTCTGTTGCATTGATTTTACTTTTCGCATTGTTTAAACCAGATTTGTCATTAATAGAAGCAAAAAATGAATTGGCGCGTAAAAGAGGAGAACACAGTAGGGAAAGTTTGTTTGAAGCAAGATTTAAGGAATTTAAAAGTTCACCAATTATAGGAGTTGGTACATTCCGGTGTTTAACACAATATCAAAAAGTAGATACTAATGGCCATGTTGAAAGTGGTAATTCTTTTCTGGCGTTTTTGTCTATGAACGGCATAATTGGTTTTATTGCTTTTATTTGTTTTTACATAAAAACAATAGGTGGTTTTATTAAATATATAAGTATAAAACGAATGAATAAATTATCGACGTTTGAACAAAATATAAGTTTAGTATTGGTGTTTAATTTTATATATATGTTACAGGCCGGTGCATTGTTGAATCCAGGCTTTTATATTACTGGTTTTAATTGGCTTTCGTTAAGTATCGCATATATGCATCCACGTTATTGTAAAATTTGCAATGATAAAGAAAATGAAATCAATAAATTGTCGAATTAATTATATAGATGGAATAAAAGGGCTTGCTATATTTCTTGTGATATATCACCATGTGTTCTATTTGTGCACTAATGAAAATGCGTTTTCACTTCATGATTTTCTTTTTGCATATACTTTGCCTTTGTTCTTTTTCGTAAGCGGTTTTGTACTATATAAATCGACTTTAATTTGGAATATTAAATATGCACAACAACTCTTGCTTAAAAAACTTAGGACTTTACTTATTCCTACAATAATTTTTTTGTTATTTGCAGATTTTATATTTAAAAATAATGTATTGAATAGCTTTTTGTCTTTTACAAAAAATGGCTATTGGTTCACCATAACGTTGTTCGAATATTTTGTTTTATTGGTTGTTATTGAATACTTGATATTTAAATTTAAAATAGTCAAAAGGGAGTCTTTGATTCTTGTCTTATTCGCAATGGCAGTGGTTTCTGTTCCTTTTGCGTCGTACATTATTCCAATGTTGGATTTTAATGAGAATTGGCTTTATAATCTATTAGGGATAAGGCAGTTCTACTATTTCATATATTTTGTGTTTGGTATATTAGTAAGAAAACACTTCTCAGCTTTTGAAAAATACATATTTCAAGATAAAGTATTTGGTACGCTTTTAATTATGTATATTGCCTGCTTTGTTTTTAAGAACTTGTACGAAACCATTGTGCCGATAACAATATTAATCAAACTTTTCGAGGCTTTTTCAGGCATTTTGATTGTCTTTTCGATTTTCAGAAAGTATTCTAATATTTTCGAAAATAATACTTTTATTGGAAAGTCGCTACAATTCATAGGTAGGAGGACTTTGGACATATATTTACTTCACTATTTTTTCTTACCCGGTTTAGGTGCAATACATTTTTTTTCTAATGGTTTTCCTGATCCAGTGCTGGAATTTCTCATAGTGTCATTTTTTTCAATTGTAACATTACTTTTTTGCTTGGCAGTCAGTAGCGTTATCCGTGTAAGTCCGAGTCTCGCGCATGTGCTGTTTGGCGTTAAAAAACAAAGTTAATAATGAGATTGTTTGCGCTGTTGCTTGTAGCCTTTTTGCCTTGGCGTGTAAAACGCTTTGTACTTAACCGGTTTTTCGGATTTGATTTATCGCCTAAAGCATATATAGGATTGTCGCTTATTGCACCGAAACATTTGGTAATGAAAGAGGGAGCGCGTATAGGGCATTTGAATGTGGCCATACATCTTGATAAGATGTTTTTGGGAAAGAACTCAATGATAGTTCGCTCTAACTGGATAACGGGGTTCCCGGTTAGAACTGAATCCCGTCATTTCTCTCATCAGCCGAATCGGGATTCTTCACTGTATTTGGGTGACGAATCGTCTGTAACAAAACATCATCATATAGATTGCACTAACACGGTAACAATAGGCAAATTTGTGACGGTAGCCGGCTATTCATCCCAGTTTCTCACTCATTCCATAGACATATATAAATGCCGTCAGGACAGCCGTCCTATTGTGGTGGGAGATTATTGTTTTATAGGTACAGGGGTTAAGGTATTGGGGGGAGCAATCTTACCGGATCGTTCTGTTTTGGCTGCCGGTGCGGTTCTTACAAGACCTTACACAGAGGAATGGAAAATTTACGGTGGTGTACCGGCCAAACCGATAAAGGATATATCGTCAAATGCCGCTTATTTTAATAGACCGCATGGTTTTGTTTACTGAACAAGCGCTGTTCTCTGTATGTAAAAACAGACAATAAAAGCAAGAAAAACGAAGCGGGAATTGAGCGTCATTTTTGTTTGAAAAGATGAAAACTGTTTTTCAGCAAATTAGACCCTCTTCAGAGCAAAGAAAAAATACAAGGCACATATTTCAAAATATGTCTGACCTATTTTAAAAT
>CDTY01000390.1_pt1 | contig 62990 bp, 53 predicted proteins | sample 557731 | NCBI WGS metagenome assembly CDTY01 (sample SAMEA3182101, study PRJEB8094) | gut metagenome | biome: human; feature: gut; material: Stool; isolation source: human stool | place: Canada | collected 2013-02-12
TAAATGTGTCTACCTATATCAGGATAAGACAGTGACCGGAGCCGTCATGTGAAGTCGTACTCTTCTACATAAGCGTCGAAGTACTCCGTCCGTTGGAGTCCTAAGTTACGGGCAATTGCAATGACTTGTTGCTGCTCGGTTGGTGAGAGCAAAGTTTCCCCTTTCCGCTTCTGATAATATCTTCGGATACCCCATAAGCCGATGAGCCGGTAGCGGAACGTGCCGGACTGGCCGACAGAGATGGCTTCTGCCGTATGGATAAAGCCTTTGGCATAGCGCACTTTCTTATTCGAGCAATAATATTTGCATTTTCCCGCTGTGGACTCTATTGCTTTCGGATTCAGTACATATAGGAAGATGTTGTTTGAGGGTGCATACGTATATGCAATCCGGCGCAGGCAGGTGTCAGTATAAGGGCATGTGTCAGTAGCGCATAAGCCGAAGTTATGGGGAACTTTGGAATAATCGAAAGTTTCTTCTTTCATCATTTTTTTGTTTAAAGTTCCGCAAAGGTACAATTAGTTTGGAGATTGATGGGTGCTTCACCTGATATTTGTTTTATCCCGAAAATATTATGTATTTTACGTAACGTGAAATGCGTAACGTAAAACATGGAATCATTCCGCCTTCCGGTTTCCGCATTTCGTCTTCCCCATTCCGCACCCCGTCCGTAAATGCTTCCCGCTTACTTGCCGCAGGACTATATTTGCAGAAAACATTTGCATATTCCCATGAAGACAAACTCTGTGATTCTATTGGTGTTGTGGCTTGCGGCGTGGCCGTTCTGCTGCCGGGGGCAAGGCTATATCAGTTACGACTATCTGCCCGAAAGTTCGTTGAAGGATGACCTCGGCAACGAGTATGGTTCGGGCAGCCTGATGATGGTATCGGGAAGGTATAACCTGCCGCTTTCCGTCAGGCATGACGACAAGGGCAGGCTGGTGGCGTGGTCGGCAACCGTCAATGCTGCCTATGGCGTATTCCATAATAAGGGGCAGGCGCGGGAGTTGAATCCGGACAATCTGCTGAATGCCAGTCTGAATATCTCCCACATCCGTCCCCTGTCCGACAAGTGGAGTATCATAGCCTCTGTGGGCGGCGGTGTCTATGCCCCGTTGGACGGGGTTTCCATGAAGACCCTACTGGCTAATGGAGCAATCATCTTTGTCTATAAACTGCGGAAGAACCTCGACTTGGGCATCGGTGCGGGGTTGACGAACTCTTACGGTATCCCGATGATACTGCCCATGATGTACTTCAGTTGGAGGAATGCCGGCAGGTATGAGCTGAAAGTGGATATGTCCAGCGGCATGAAAGTGTCCGTCGCCACCTGGCTGAACAAGAAGCTGAAGCTGGAACTGACCGCCCTCGATATGGACGGCATGTCTGCCGTGATGGAAGTCGACGGGAAATCGAAAATCTATTCTACCGTCATGCTGAGGTCATACATCAGTCCTTCGTGCCAGTTGAGTAGGAAGACGGCTGTTTATCTGGGAGTGGGCGGTAACTGGATACGCGGGATAAGTATGTCGGACCGTAGTTTGAAAGGTTTTCTCAATAACTTCAAGAACGATGAGGACGAGCCTTGCTTTAGACCGACTCTGCGCCTGACGGTGGGATTCAGGTATACGCTGAAATGACAAATGCCATTTTAGTAAAGACAAGAGGTAAAATAGTATCTTTGTCGCAATAACAGACACGTTTTATGGTAAAGTATTTATTAGTAGAAGATGAGCGCTTCGCCTACGAAGAGCTGAAGCGTATGATGCAACGGCTGCGCCCTTCCTGGCAGTTGGCGGGCTGGGCAGAGAGCGTGGAGCAGGCTGTACTGCTCTTGCGTCAGGGTAGCCTGGACTTGATGATTGTAGATATCCGCTTGTCCGACGGGTTGAGCTTTGAGATATTCGAGCAGTGTCCCGTCGATTTGCCCGTTATCTTCACCACCGCCTACGACGAATATGCCATCAAGGCTTTCAAGGTAAACAGCATCGACTATCTGCTGAAACCCATTGAAGAAAGCGACCTAGAAGCAGCCTTGTGCAAGTTCGAGCGCAACAGTGCCCTCCGTTCTGCGGCTCCCGAATATCGGCAACTGGAACTCGGCTACTTGGCAGCCAACAAGAAGAACCGTTTTCTGGTGCAGGTGGGCGATACCTTCCGCTACGTAGAAACTCCGGATGTCGCTTTCTTTTATAGTGAGGACAAGCTGACTTATCTGCACCTCTTCTCCGGGAAACGGTATATCATCAGCTACTCGCTGGACCAGTTGGAGGGAATGCTGGATAGGGATGTTTTCTTTAGGGTTTCAAGGAGCTGCATATCCAACATTAGGTCCATCCGGAAGAGTTCCAGGTACTTCGGCAGTCGCTTGAAGCTTTACTTCGAGCCAGAGTGCCCGCACGAGGTATTGGTGAGCCGCAGTCGCGTGGCCGATTTCTTGAAATGGGTGGACGGAGTGGTATGAGTTATAAGTTATGAGGCATAAGAGATACATATTCCTTTTTATACTGACGGTTTCCGTCTCGTTGCTTGTCATAGGGTGCGTTTATAACGTCATCAGCGGTAAGCCGTGGTATGCGAATATCATGGTGCAGTTCTTTCTGAATCTTCCTTTGTGCATAGGGCTGGGGTTCATCGACTTTGGGGTTATCAACTTGATATATAAAAGACTGAAACAGCGCAACAATGCGGTGAGGATTCTGGTGGATATTGTGTTGACCACTGCACTGGCTGTTCTGTTGACGTACATCTTGAACTTCCTGCTGATGGGCGGGCATGGAAATTTCTGGCATATCCTGAGAAACTCCCTGCCGGTAGTGCCGTGGAACTGGATTATCGTTCTGCAGATAGAGATATTCTTCTATAGCCTGCAACGTTCGGAGATGGAGAAGCAGATGGCTGTCATCGAGAAGGAGAAGGCGCTGTATCAGTTCGAGGTGCTGAAAAACCAGATTAATCCCCATTTCTTATTCAATAGTCTGAATGTCCTTGCCTCCCTTGCTTATCAGGATACCGAAAAGACGAACCGGTTTGCCAAGAAGCTGTCTACGGTGTACCGTTATCTGCTCACTACGCATGGCAGAGCTACGGTGACCGTGCAGGAAGAACTGTCGTTCGTAGAGTCGTATTTATACCTGGAGCATATCCGCTTTGGCGATGCGCTGCATGTGGAGATAGAAGATGATTTGCGGAATCATCATTGTCTCGTCATTCCTGCCAGCATACAGATGCTTGTGGAGAATGCCTTGAAGCATAATATCAGTACAAAGAAGTCGCCGCTGATAGTCCATATATCCATAGGAAACGAAGGGATTACGGTACGCAACAATCTTCAGTTGCGCAACTATGTGGCCAGTAATGGAGCGGGATTGAAGAACCTGCAACGGCAGTATGCCCTATACGGCACGCTGGTGGAGATTCTTAAGGACGAAAAGGAGTTTGTGGTGAAACTTCCCTTTGTGGGCGGAGACGTGAACCGTCTCAACACAATATAGTCCTCTTCCCGAAGAAGAATCTGGAAACGTGCATTTTGTCCATAGCCCACGCCATACCCATGCAGCCGCTAAGAGTGAAGGCGGTGGCAGTGACAAGGAACAGCATCCCCGTAGGGTCGAAGGCGAACACGGGCAGAAACGCCTTGGACAGAATGGTGAAAATGGGTGAGAAAAGGAGTATGACCAGCGTATTGCGCCCTATAAAGAAGGAAAGCCGTTTGGCTTGTACCGGCAGATAGCCGTAGGCTGCCAACAGCAGGCTGATGGAAAGCCAGGTGATGGCGACTCCTGCCAGAGTACCCCTATCCAGATTGGCGGGAAAACAGCATAGTATTACGAATGGAACAATGGCGAAGGTTGTGGCGCGAAAGACTTGTGTAAAACGAAGCCCGCTTTGGCTCACTGTCATGCCGATAAGGAAATAGAGGGCATTGGAGAAGTTCATCAATCCTCCCCAATGGGAAAGGGCAAACAGGCAGACACCGGTCACAACCAGCCGGGAGACAACCGACAGCCGTACATAGCGGAATGTGATATAATAGATGAGGCTGCACAGAATCAGTGTATGCAGATACCAGTAAGGCCCCATCGGATGGAGGAATATCTTGTCGAGCAATACGGTAGGAGTAATGGCATCTACACTTTCGCGTACGGGCAGGAAATGCGACATCACCGTATAGGCCGCCTCCATGCAGGCATACGGAATGAAAATCCATAGAAACTTGCGGAGAAAGCTTCGGGCATCCTTCCGGTTATTGGCCAGATAGCCCGAAATAATCAGGAAAGCGGACATGTGGAACGTATAGACGATTTGTTTCGCATACGGATACTTGTCGCCTATATATACAAGGTGGAAGATAATCATCAGGGTGATGAAGATGCATTTCAGATAATCTATCTCTTTGACACGGCTTTCCATATAGGGTAGTTTTCTGCGTATTGTTATTGATGGCACAAATATATATACTTCCGTAAACTTATTTATATTTTGCAAAGGGATTAAGCTTATTTTCTCTTTTACCGATTGCTTTTATGTATGGAAAATGTATATTTGTGCATGAATCATTAACTTAATGTAAAACAGACTATGATAACAAGCCAATTACTTCACCCGGCCAGTATTGTGGTAGTGGGGGCATCCAACAATGTACACAAACCCGGAGGGGCTATCCTGAAAAATCTGCTTAGCGGCGGATATACCGGTGAGCTTCGTGCCGTGAATCCGAAAGAGACTGAAGTGCAGGGTGTTGCTGCCTTTGCGGATGTGAAGGACATTCCCGATACGGACCTAGCCATCCTTGCCATACCTGCCGCGCTTTGTCCCGATGCGGTGGAGATGCTTGCTGCGGAGAAGCAGGTGAAGGCGTTCATTATCCTTTCTGCCGGTTTTGGTGAGGAGACCCATGAGGGTGCTGTGCTGGAAGATCGCATACTGGAAACGGTGAACCGGTATGGAGCCTCTCTGATAGGCCCCAACTGTATCGGTTTTATGAACTCGTGGCATCACAGTGTATTCAGCCAGCCCATCCCGCAACTGCATCCGCAAGGGGTGGACCTGATTTCCAGCTCCGGTGCCACAGCGGTGTTCATATTGGAGAGCGCCGTGACCAAGGGATTGCAATTCAACTCTGTATGGTCTGTGGGCAATGCCAAGCAAATCGGCGTGGAGGATGTGTTGCAATACATGGACGAACACTTCAATCCGGAAGCGGATTCCAGAATAAAACTTCTTTATATAGAGAGTATCGGTGACCCCGACCGTCTGCTGTTTCATGCATCCTCGCTCATCAAGAAGGGCTGCAAGATTGCGGCCATCAAGGCGGGCAGTAGCGAAAGCGGCAGCCGGGCGGCGAGTTCGCATACGGGGGCCATTGCCAGTAGCGATTCGGCGGTAGAGGCCTTGTTCCGTAAGGCGGGTATTGTGCGTTGCTATTCGCGCGAGGAGTTGACGACCGTAGGTTGTATCTTCACACTGCCGGAACTGAAAGGGAAAAACTTCGCCATCATTACCCATGCCGGCGGTCCGGGAGTGATGCTGACCGATGCATTGAGTAAGGGTGGACTGAATGTTCCGAAACTGGAAGGACCGGTGGCGGAGGAACTTAAGGGTAAGCTTTTCCCCGGTGCGGCTGTGGGGAATCCCATTGATATTCTGGCTACGGGTACGCCGGAACATCTGCGCCTCTGTCTGGAGTATTGTGAGGAGAAGTTTGACAATATTGATGCTGTAATGGCTATTTTCGGCACTCCGGGACTGGTGACCATGTTTGAAATGTATGACGTGCTGCACGAGAAGATGCTGCATTGTAAGAAGCCGATTTTTCCGATTCTTCCTTCCATCAATACGGCAGGAGCCGAGGTTGCTGCTTTTCTGGCAAAAGGCCATGTGAACTTTGCCGATGAAGTGACTTTGGGCACGGCACTTTCGCGGATAATGAACGCCCCGCGGCCTGCCAATAATGAAATCGAGCTCTTTGGAGTGGATGTTCCCCGTATCCGCCGGATTATAGATTCCATTCCTGCGGACGGTTATATCGCACCGCACTATGTGCAGGCATTGCTCCGCTCTGCAGGTATTCCTATTGTGGAGGAGTTTGTTTCGGACAACAAGGAAGAAGTGCTTGCCTTTGCGCGTCGCACGGGATTCCCGGTGGTGGCAAAGGTGGTGGGGCCGGTGCATAAGTCGGATGTGGGCGGTGTTGTGCTCAATATCAAGAGTGAACAGCATTTGGCATTGGAATTCGACCGTATGATGCAGATTCCCGAAGCTAGTGCTATCATGGTGCAGCCGATGTTGAAAGGGACGGAATTGTTTATCGGTGCCAAATATGAAGAGAAGTTCGGACATGTGGTACTCTGCGGTCTGGGCGGTATTTTTGTGGAGGTGCTGAAGGATATATCTTCCGGTCTTGCACCGTTGTCCTACGAGGAGGCTTACTCCATGATTCACTCGTTGCGTGCCTATAAGATTATCAAAGGTACGCGTGGGCAGAAGGGAGTGAATGAAGATAAATTTGCCGAAATTATTGTACGGCTTTCCACCTTGCTGCGCTTTGCAACGGAAATCAAGGAGATGGATATCAATCCATTGTTGGCGACTGAAAAGCAGGTGATAGCGGTGGATGCGCGCATTCGGATAGAAAAGAAGTAGGAAATATTGCAGCTCTAAATCCCCCTTATCTAGCGAGATAGAGGGGGATAGGACGAATCTTTCATTCATTGGGACGCATTTTTTATCGTTCGTTGGCAAAATGGCCTATATTTGAGGTCTAAATAATAGAGCGATGAAGAACACGAATCTGAAGAAAATGCTGATAGCTTTTATATGCCTGATATGTTTTTTCACTTGTTATGCACAAACAATCGGGGAGCACTATTATCTTAATAGTCTTACTATCCGGGACGGACTATCTCAAAATACAGTATACGATATTCTACAAGATAAAGCCGGCTTTATGTGGTTTGGAACCAAAGACGGTCTAAACCGCTATGACGGTTCGTCATTTAAGATATTCAAATATGATAGGACAGATGAGTATAGTCTTGGGAACAACTATATACTTGCTCTATATGAAGATGTGGAAGGCAATATTTGGGTGGGTACGGATATGGGATTGTATATATATTATCCGGAAAGAGATGTTTTTGAGCCTTTCAAACAGTTAAGTGATGAAGGTACTACCATAGATAATGCTGCAGCCATGATTGTTGGAGACAAAAATGGAGATGTGTGGATTACGGTAGAACGCCAGGGTATATTCCATTATAATTTGCAGACAAAGGCATTGAGGAACCATACACTTAAGGAGTTCCCTTTTTTGACTTCGAATGTACATTGTGTTGTTTTTGATAACAGTGAAACGATTTGGATTTATGGAAACGGATTGTTCTATTCAAAAGACGGACTCAAGACGATTCATCCTTTTGTCTCTTCCGATGGTAAGAAGGTCTTTGAAGGTGATCCGCTCATGAAGGTACTGCCGGGGGCTTATAACTGCTTTTACATAGCTTCTGTCGGTGGAGGTATAAAGGAAATGAATCTTAGTTCGGGAAAAGTCCGCGATTTGCTGTTGACAGATGAGACGGGGGAACGGATATGGTGCCGTGAGTTGATGTCTTTTTCTGACGATGAATTATGGATAGGATGTGAGTCTGGGATCTATATTTATAATCTTCGAACAGATAAATATGTGCATTTGAAAAGTTCTATGTATGATCCGTATTCACTGTCGGATAATGCAGTTTATTCTTTGTGTAAGGATTGCGAAGGTGGCGTTTGGATAGGCTCTTATTTTGGAGGTATCAATTACTATCCGCATTCATATACTTGTTTTGAAAGATATTATCCGAAGGGAGTGAATGATGGCTTACATGGGAAACGGATACGTGAGTTCTGCCAGGATAGTCAGGGAAAGTTATGGATTGGAACAGAAGATGGTGGATTGAATAGGTTTGATCCGGTGACGAAGGAATTCAAGTTCTTTACTCCGAGTCTTGGTTTTACAAATGTGCATGGGTTGTGTTCGGTAGAGAATGAGCTTTGGGTAGGAACTTTTTCCAAAGGACTGAAGGTAATTGATACCCGTACGGAAACTATTGTAAGGTCATATCAATATGACGGCGGCCCACATTCCTTGAATGACAATAATGTTTTTGCTATTTGCAGGACTGCTGCAGGGGACATTTATATTGGGACAGGATGTGGCTTGATGCGTTATAACAGACAAACGGACAGTTTTGATATAATTCCGGAATTAGTAGGAATATTTGTGTATGACATTAAGGAAGATACCAGTGGAAACTTGTGGTTGGCTACATATGTTTGTGGGGTTTTTCGTTATGATGTCAGTAAGAAAGAATGGAAGAATTATGTACACAATGAAAAAGATGAAAAGAGCCTTTCCAACAATAAGGTTCTGAGTGTTTTTGAAGATTCACGCCGGAATGTCTGGCTAACTACCCAGGGACGAGGAATTTGTCTGTTTCATCCGGAAACAGACAATTTTACGCGCTATGATACCGGTAATGGATTGCCGAATGATGTGGTTTACCAAATTGCAGAAGATGAAGACGGGGTATTCTGGTTAACGACGAATAATGGTTTAGCCCGTTTTGATTTAACTTCAGGAGCAGTAAAAGTATATACGATGGCAAATGGGTTGCCGAGTGACCAATTCAACTATCGTTCCAGTTTTAAAGATAAGGACGGTACTATCTATTTTGGTAGTATTGACGGTTTTGTCGCCTTCAATCCAAAGACATTCTCGGAAAATAAATATGTTCCTTCTGCCGTCATTACCGATTTTCTCCTTTTCAATAAAGAGATGCGGGCTGGTGCTGAGAATTCGCCGTTACAGGAAAATATTACTTTCTCGGATAAGTTGTTACTCTGTGCGGAGCAAAATTCTTTTTCTTTCCGGCTTGCTGCTTTGGGGTATCAGGCTCCGAAGATGAATAAACTGATGTATAAGTTGGATGGTTTTGATAGTGAGTGGTTGACTGTAGGGGAGAGTCCGTTGGTGACTTATTCTAACCTGCATTATGGAGATTATACGTTTCGGGTAAAGGCAGGCAATAGTGATGGAATATGGAATGAAGAAGAGACGACTTTACATATCCGTATTCTGCCGCCTTTCTACCTTTCTGTTTGGGCATATGTCGTTTATGCATTACTGTTCTTGATTTTCTTTGCCTATCTTTATCTCTATCTGAAGCAGCGGAATAACAGAAAACAACAAAGGCAGATGGAAAAGTTCGAGCAGGAGAAAGAACGTGAAATCTATAATGCAAAATTCGATTTCTTTACGAATGTGGCACATGAGATACGTACTCCTTTAACTTTGATTAAAGGACCCTTGGAAAATATCATTCTAAAAAAAGATGTTGATGCGGAAACTCGTGAGGATCTGAATATCATGGAACAGAATACGGAACGCTTACTGAATCTGACGAATCAGTTATTGGATTTTCGCAAGACTGAAAGTCAAGGATTCAGTTTGAATTTCACTAGATGCAATATAACGGAAGTAGTACAGAAGACACATTTGAGATTTACTTCTCTTGCCAAACAGAAAGGACTGGATCTCACTTTGAAAATACCTGAACGGGCTTGCTACGCGCATGTCAATAAAGAAGCTTTTACCAAGATACTCAGTAATCTGTTGAGCAATGCCATGAAGTATGCAGAGAGCTATGTGCAGATTTTCTTGGAAACGGATATGGCTGTGGAGAATGGAATATTCCATATTCGGACGGTGAATGATGGGCCTATCGTACCGGATACAATGAAGGAGGAAATATTCAAACCATTTGTCCGTTTTAATGGGGAGGAAAATGGAAAGGTGGTTTCCGGCACAGGTATTGGACTGGCGCTTTCCCGTTCTTTGGCTGAACTGCATCGGGGAAGTTTACGAATGGTGGAGGGAGAAGACGCAAATATATTTTGCCTTACTCTACCACTCACCCAAGATAATGCTATTACGATGGAATCTGGGGATGTCAGTAATATGGAACCTTCTGCCGAACTCCAGGCGAAGTGGGAGGAGCTTAAAGAAAATAATGAAAACAGATATACTGTATTGGTAGTTGAAGATAATCCGGAAATGCTTTCTTTCGTAAGTAGGCAGTTGTCGCATGAGTATATCGTTCTGACAGCTGTCAATGGAGAAGAGGCTTTGCGTATATTGGATGAAAATTTTGTGAACTTGATTGTAAGTGATGTCGTGATGCCACTAATGGATGGCTTTGAGTTATGCAAGACTGTAAAATCCAAATTGGATTATAGTCATATCCCCATCATCCTATTGACAGCTAAAACTAATATACAGTCTAAAGTAGAGGGGTTGGAGCTAGGAGCTGATGCATATATTGAGAAGCCTTTCTCACCGGAATATCTTTTGGCTGCGATTGCCAGCTTGATTAAGAATAGAGAAACGCTACGTCAAACTTTTGCCAAGTCTCCCTTTGTGGCTGCCAATACAATGGCGTTGACAAAGGCTGATGAGGAATTCATTAAAAGGCTGAATGAAATAATTCTTTCTAATCTTCATAGTCCGGAGTTCAGTATGGAGGATATGGCTGAAATGCTGAATATGAGCCGTTCTAATTTCTATCGGAAAATAAAGGGAGTACTTGATTTGACTCCTAATGAATATTTGCGTATAGAACGCCTGAAGCGTGCAGCCCAATTGTTGAAGGATGGTGAAAATCGGGTCAATGAAATTTGCTATATGGTAGGGTTCAATTCTCCTTCTTATTTTTCCAAATGTTTCTTAAAACAATTTGGGGTATTACCTAAAGATTTTGTGGACTGAAGTGGAAGGTCTCAGGGTAAAGTATGTATTTTCAATAAAAAATAAATATCAAAAATCGGAATATTATGAAATGTATGGTTAACAAACTATTTATCGGTGCACTGTTCCTTTTGGGCGCCTTGGTTTGCAGTTGTCAAAACACAACGGAAAATACGGTAGAGAGCAGTGTAGAGGGAAAAGACACACTAGGATTTAAGTATATTGATATTGTTCATATCACACATACTGATTATGGCTATACTGACCATGCATTGATTGCTGTTGATTTGCATAAACGTTTTATTGATGTGGCATTGGATTTGGCATTGAAGACCAAAGATGAAATTCCGGAGAATCGGTTTGCATGGACAGTAGAAGCGTTAGATCCATTTTACTCATGGTGGAATTCAGCTTCTGAGGACAGACGGGAATCAATGCTAGACATGATTGAAAACAAACAGATTGGAATCAATGCTATGCCTTTTCATATACACCCTTATGCCAATAAGGAACAATGGGATGAGATGTTTGACTGGATTCCTAAAGATATGTGGTCTCAATTGGATATTGAAGTGGGTATGCAACATGATGTGAATGGTTTCCCACGTGCAGCAGCAACAAGGTTACTTGACCGTGACATACATTATATTTGGACTGGCATTAATCCGCATTGGGGTGGTTCTCCGGTAGAGCAACCTGGTGCTTTTTGGTGGAAAATGCCTGATGATAGAAAACTTTTGGTTTGGTCAGGATATCCTTATTGGCAAGGTTATCTTTTCTTTGCGGAAAAGGAGTGGCGTTTACAACAGCGGGAATATGCCAATACGCAAACATCATGGCCGCGCAATGGTAATATTCTACAGACTGATGATGTATCTATGCATGGAGCATATGATGTGTGTGTGAAACGCTTGAAGGATTTGAGAGAAAAAGGGTACGATTACCCCTTCCTTACATTGACTTTTACCAATGAGTGGAGATGTGATAATGATGGTCCTATGCCACAGTTGCTTGCTTTTATCAAAAAATGGAATGAGATGGGTTTCAAGCCTATGTTGCGTATGAAAACAGCAGGTGAGGCGATGAGGAATATAGAAAAGGAGATTGGAAATCAATTGAGAACTTTCGAAGGTGAGTGGCAAGATTGGTGGGCTTTTGGTGGTGCAGCTATGCCACGCGAGATGGAAGTGGCACGTCGTGCTGTTTACCATACAAAAGCGATCAGTTCGCCAGTATGGGGAGAACTGAATAGTGGAGCTAAAGATGAATTGAAAGAGATTAACCGTTTGTTATGCCGTTATTTTGAACATACATATGGTTCTAATGAGACTTCAGAGGCACCTTATAGTTTATATACGCAAGGACAGCTGAATGAAAAGAATGGTTTTGCTTATCGTCCGTGGGAGCGGGGAAAATATTTACTGGCACAACTGGCACGTAATAAGTTCGCGCAGGCAGATGCTGGTTTGTATGTTGTTAATGCGGCAAATGCATCTTATACAGGATGGGTTAAACTGGATGTTACCGGTTTTAGGGAGGTAGACTATAAATCTGTACGAAACTTGGAGAATGGAAAGTCATATCCTTTGTTTAAAGAGGGAGATTATGTTTGGCGCTGGGTAGTTGATGAGAATCTTAATACTAGTCGTGAGGCGATTCCCGGAGGAACTGAGGCATGGTTTTGGGTATCTGATATGCCGGCTAATTCGTTTACTCGTTTTGCACTTGATACCTCGGAGGTAGAGATTATTGATAAGAAAATAGATTTGCCGGAGTTATCTTTTGATAAGAACGGTTGGGTGACATCTGCACGCTGGAAAGGTATGGATGAACCGTTGTTTACGGAAGGGCTTGCCGACTTCATGGTAGTACACTTCAATGATATGGACAGATGGTCTCAAGGTGATATCTATATGCATATGGATGAAGCACAACGTATAGAGAAGTTCAATGAGATTACTAGAATGGAGTGGGCAAAACCGAAAAGTAAGGCTAAAGTGAGAGAAACACCTTATTCATGGATTGTTTCGCAGGATATGGAACATCCAAGGGTGAAGAATATGAACCGTCAGGTTGAGATTTTCAAAGAGGTTCCGAGAGCGAAGGTTAATATTTTCTTTGACAGAATTTCATCAATAGCACCAGAAGTATTCTATGCTAAGTTTCCTTTTCCTCAGGATTGTAGACAACCGGTTGCTACCAATGGAGGAATTCCTTATGAGCTGTACAAAGAACAAATACCTAACTCATGCAAGGACTTTTTTGTTATAGACAGCTGGGTGAAATATGAAGCGGAGGATGGTGCACGGATCTGGTCGTCAGGAGACGTTCCAATTGTCAGTTTTGGAGGACATCATATGGGGATGCGATTGCAGGATGCTCCTAAAAAAGAAAATGAACTTTATGGTATGCTTTACAATAACTTATGGGTAGTTAACTTCTGTGTAGATTCTCCCGGTGAAATGAATTTTGAGTTTGATTTGACATACCGTGAAGGGAAACAGTCTGTTGAGCAGCTCACTGATATGGCTGATTCGTATTATATTCCGATGTCTATTGTGAATACTCCAGAGGCACCGGAAGATCCGGTAGTCCATAAATATTTGAATACACCCCAACGTTTGACGTCGGGATACTGACTAAGACTATGTATGGACTGTAAGGGAGCTTATGTATTGGTATAGAAAATATCTGGTATAATTTTAATATCATGACAAATAATGACATGTAGTAAATTCTTTTTGGTCTTGCTGATGCAGGTGTTTATACTTTCTTCGTTTGCTAATGGTAATGAGATAACTTTTTCCTCTTTGTTGCAGGAGATGACCAACCGTGAGTCATTGGTTGATTATCCATCTCCATATTACACTGTGCGGCAGTTCAGCAGTTATGACCGTTTCTCAGATCATGCAGTGAAAGGTTCTTATGACTGGTTTGCCAATTGGGATTTTAGCCAGTTTCTTCGTACGGAAGAAAAGGATGGACGTAGGGAATTTGTTATGTTTGACGCAGAAGGACCTGGTGCTGTAGTACGTATATGGATTACGGTGGCCAACTATAATGATAACGGTATATTACGTTTTTATTTGGATGATTCGGATATACCAGCTATTGAAGGTGAGGTACTGAGTCTTATCAGTGGTCACTTTCTGGCAGATGCGCCTATATCTACGTCTGTATCTCCTTTGACTCCTTATAAACAACGGGGACATGATTTGTATTTACCGATTCCTTATGCAAAGCATTGCAAGATTACTTATGAAACTCCTGGTATCACTGCAGCAGGGAATCGTCCACCCGGAGAGAACTTCTTTTATAGTGTAAACTATCGCACATATGATAAGGGAAGTATTGTAAAAACATTTACTTTGGATGATTTGAAAAAGGAAGCTGATGTACTTGATGGTACACAGAGGGAACTGATGGAACAACCTATTCTTGAAGGAAAATATCAAAAAAAAGTATCTGGGGATAAGGCTATTACGAATTTATCGGGAGAGAATCGGATTGTTCTAGAGGGTGGAGGAGCTATACGTGGTATACAACTTAAACTATCTGCTGATGATTTGGCTCAAGCTTTACGTTCCGTGATACTTAGAATTACTTTTGATGGTAATCAGACAGTTTGGTGTCCAGTTGGTGATTTTTATGGAACGGGTAATCGTCTTTCGCCTTATAGTTCGTTTTATACTACTGTAAGCAAAGATTCTATGATGACTTGTTATTGGGTGATGCCGTATAAAGATAAATGTGAAATTTCTCTGGAGAATTTGAGAACTGAAGTAGTGAGTACATCTCTTACTGTTTATTCGTCTGATTGGGAATGGAATGAGAGAACCATGTATTTCGGCGTAGGCTGGATGGAATATCATCGTAAATATACAGGGTTACATAAGAGTATCAATGGGACATTGGATGCAGAAGACATAAACTTTGTAACTTTAACTGGTCAAGGTGTTTATGTTGGTGATGCTATAACAATCTTTAATACAGTTGGTGATTGGTGGGGTGAAGGGGATGAAAAGGTATATATTGATGGAGAAAGTTTCCCGTCACATTTTGGGACCGGGACGGAGGATTATTACGGTTATGCTTGGTGTATGCCAAATTTCTTTGAACATCCTTTTATTGCCCAACCCGATGGCACAGGAGCTTATCAGCCTGGACACGTGGCAAATTTGAGATATCGTGGGTTGGATGGCATAACGTTTAAGAAATCTCTTGTTTTTGATATGGAATTTTGGCATCAGAGTGCGACATATGTCAATTACGCACCGACTACTTATTGGTATATGCTTCCGGGAGGAAAAACGAACCGGAAACCAGAAGAAAAGATGGCTGTAATTGATATAGCGAAGCATAAGAATGACCTGGTGAGTAACTCTGTTGACAAAAATGGAAAAGTGGAGGGAGAATTTATGAATATTTCTGTAACTGGTGGCATGGAACGAACGCAGTGTATTCCTGAGATGAATTGGAGTAATGGAGTACAGTTTATATGGAGAGAAAGTAGGAAAGGAGATTGTGCTAATTTAGGTTTTGTGGTTGATGAGGGAGGAAAATATTCGGTAAAGTGCAGGTTTACGATTGCCCCAGATTATGGTCGCTTTTCTGTTGAGGTAAATGAAAGTCCGGTTCTTCCCTCTGTTGATACTTATAATTCAAAGTTGAGCATGATGACAGTTGAACTAGGTATATTGGAGCTGAAGAAAGGGGAGAATTTCTTGAAACTTGTACAGCTGGATAAAAATGAAAAGGCAGTTAATTCATTGATAGGATTGGACTATTTGACTGTAGAAAAGGTAAAATAGTCTCAGGATATAAGATGTGAAATAGTTTGGAATGGGATTGAGACTTTTGTATTATTTATTGGGACATTTATTATATGCTAAATCCTTTTTGCAGGTTAATTTTGTGGTCAGTAGCTGTTTGAGTATTTAATTCTAATAATTCAATTCTAATACTATGTTTATCATTGAAAATTATTCGTTGGCAGTAGTGTTTTGTTTTATAACAATGCTGTGTTGGGGGTCTTGGGGCAATACCCAGAAGCTAGCGGGCAGTCGTGTCTGGCGATATGAACTCTACTATTGGGATTATGTAATAGGTGTGTTACTTTTGTCACTTCTGGCTGCGTTTACAATGGGGAGCGTAGGGGAATTGGGACGAGGTTTTGTTGATGATTTGTTGCAGGCTGACGCATCTAATCTGGCTTCGGCTCTTATCGGGGGTGTCATATTCAACCTTTCCAATATTCTACTTTCTGCCTCTGTTTCTATTGCAGGTATGTCTGTGGCCTTTCCATTGGGAGTAGGGCTGGCTTTGGTTCTGGGAGTATTCATTAATTATTTTAATGCACCGCAAGGTAGTCCGGTATTCCTTTTCTTAGGAGTTCTGCTGGTGATTGTGGCGATTGTCTTTAATGCTTGGGCCTATAAGAATATGGGAAAAGGTGGGAAGCAACAAAAAACAAAAGGTATTGTGATAGCTATAGTGGCAGGTATTATGATGTCTTTCTTTTTCCGCTTTATTGCAAGTTCTATGGATTTGCAGAATTTTGAATGTCCTGAAGTCGGTAAGATGACTCCCTATACAGCAATGGTGATTTTTTCTATTGGTATTTTCACCAGTAATTTCATTTTCAATACAGTCGCAATGAGGCATCCTTTTGTCGGTACACCTACATCTTATGAGGATTATTTTGCAGGTAGTTTCCGTTTACATGCTGTAGGAATATTGGGTGGTATAATCTGGGGTATTGGCAATCTGTTCAGTTTGTTGGCGACGGAAAAAGCTGGTGCTGCCATTTCATATGGATTGGGACAAGGTGCTACGATGGTGGCTGCATTCTGGGGTGTATTTATTTGGAAAGAATTTGTGGGAGGTCCTAAAATAAACAGAGCTTTACTGACATGTATGTTCATTCTGTTCTTGTCTGGAATCGGTTTGATTATTTATGCGGGACTTTAAATGGTAATTTATATATCTAATGATGAAATGGAAAAATGTAAGAAAATAGTTGTGGTCGGTAGCACGAATGTTGATTTGATTGCCCGCGTCAGTCACCTGCCTGAACCGGGTGAGACAATAGGAGATGCAGAATATTGCCTTTCATATGGAGGCAAAGGAGCTAACCAGGCAATTGCTGCTGCCCGGTCAGGAGGACATGTCTCATTTATTTCTTGTCTGGGAGATGATGCCTATGCAGATACACTTATAACCTCTTTTGTAGATAGTGGAATTGATGTGGATTATATTCAGAAGTGTGTGAGACACTCTACTGGGATTGCTTTTATTTTTGTTGCGGAAAATGGAGAGAATTGCATTGCTGTGGCTCCAGGGGCAAATAATTTATTGCGAGGAGAAAGAATGGATACTATTCTTCCAGTTATAAAAGAAGCGGATGCATTGGTGCTGCAGCTGGAGATTCCTTATGAATCGGTGATTTCGTTGATTGAGTATGCTCATACTGTTGACACTAAAATCATTTTGAACCCAGCTCCGGCCAAGCAGATACCTTCTTATATCCTGGAGAAAGTGGATATTCTTATTCTGAACGAGACTGAGGCTATGCTTATAGCAGGACAGTCATTGGACTTTTCGGAACCGATAGGTATTGCTCGAAGTCTATTGAGAAGAGTAGGACAAGTCGTAATTCTGACATTGGGAGCAAAGGGGTCGGTTATTGTTTCGGATGAGATGGAGAAACAGATTCCTTCATATGTAGTGAATACAGTAGATACGACAGGAGCTGGTGACACGTTCTGTGGTGCTTTTGTAGCTCAGTGGGTGGAAGGAGTAGATTTACAGGATTGTGTACAGTTTGCAACAGCAGCTGCTGCTTTGTCTGTCACAAGAATTGGAGCGCAAGTTTCGATTCCTTATCAAAAAGAAGTAATTGAATTTATGCGCAATAGAATACTATAGGCTATTGGATTTGCAGAATACTTATGAGATAATATTATGAAAACAATCGGAAAAAAATTAGTTATTGTATTAATCTTGTTTTTGGCTGGAGGAACAATGACTTCTTGTCACCAACAATCTTCGTCAGTTACAAATACCATGTCTACAAGCCAACTTTTGGATAAAATAAAAGGAGGATGGGCAGGACAAACCATTGGAGTTAGTTTTGGCAGTCATACGGAGTTCAGATATCAGGGAACATTTATACAAGATTATCAGTCTATCCCATGGCATGAAGGCTATGTACAAGAGTTAATGGATTCTTGGCCCGATTTGTATGATGATATTTATATGGATTTGACATTTGTAGATGTATTGGAAAGAGTTGGACTAGACGCTCCTGTTGATTCTTCTGCCATTGCATTTGCGACGGCAGACTATAATTTGTGGCATGCTAATCAGGCTGCTAGATACAATATTTTACATGGGGTAAAGGAGTCTGGGCATTGGTTGTTTAATCCCCATGCGGATGATATAGATTATCAGATTGAAGCTGATTTTGCTGGCTTGATGAATCCTGGTATGCCAAATTCTGCTTCTGAGATTAGCGATAAGATTGGACATATTATGTGTTATGGTGATGGTTGGTATGGTGGAGTATATGTGGGTGCGATGTATAGTTTGGCTTTTATATCAAATGATATTCAGTATATTGTGGAGGAAGCTTTGAAAACCATACCTATTGAAAGTACATTCTATCAATGTATTTCGGATGTAATAAAATGGCATAAACAATACCCGGATGATTGGAAACAGACATGGTTTGAATTGCAGAAACATTATTCGGAAGAAGTTGGATGTCCTGATGGAGTTTTTGCACCATTAGATATTGATGCAAAGATAAATGCAGCTTATATTGTTCTTGGTTTGTTGTATGGTAATGGAGATTTTACTAAAACAATGGAAATATCTACACGTGCTGGGCAAGATTCTGATTGTAATCCTTCTTCTGCCGGTGGTATTTTAGGTGTGATGCTGGGCTATAGTCAGATTCCGGAATATTGGATGCAAGGTTTGAGAGGAGCAGAAGTCAAGAAATTTAAATATACTTCATTGAGTTTAGATGATTTATATGCTATTAGTTATAGACATGCTCTTCTAATGATAGAGAAAAATGGAGGGACGGTGTTTGACAATCAGGTAATGCTACCGATACAAAAGCCTACTGCTGTACGTTTAGAACAATGTTTTGAAGGAGTGTATCCGCTGGTTAAGAAAGGATTGAACTGTACAGATATTGATACTTTATCTTTTGACATAGATGGGGTTGGTTTTGTAATTAGGGGTGAGGCGATTCGTAGGGACTATAGTCAACCGGATGATATTATAAAAGCAAAACTTTATATTGATAATCATTTTGTAGAGGAAGCTGAGTTTCCAACAAGTTTCCGTTATCGTCGTTTAGATCTTTTCTGGAATTATCAATTGCCCAATGGAAAACATAATATCAAGGTAGTGGTTGATAAACAGAATGTTAATGCATTATTGCGTTCATGGGAATATATTGTGTATTCTGATAAGAAACAACAAAGTTCCTATTAGTTCTGTATAGGAAAAAAATTCTATTTTTTTCTCCTTAAGGGGATGTTTATGGTATTTAATGAGACATTTGTTTCATCGAAATACTGTTCTATAGTCTACTTTTGCTCTTAGTAATAGGTATGGGTAAATTACTATATCTACTTCTTTGTTGAACTAAAAATATGGTATTTAAAATTATGAAAAACAAAAGCGTTCGAACAGAAATTCAAAAGAGTTTTCTTTGGAATTTTAAGTTGTATGCATTTATAGGGTGTTTGGCATTTCCCTTGAATGTATTAGGTGAATCTGTTTCCTTTGACACTGACAATGTTGCTTTTATGTCTCCTTCTCAAAGGATTAAAGTTACAGGTATCGTAAAGGATGAGGCTGGTATTACTCTTCCTGGTGTAAATGTTGTAGTAAAAGGAACAATTATCGGTACGATTACTGATGCTAATGGACAATTTACATTAGAAGCTCCTAGTGACGGTGTATTGTTGTTTACTTATGTTGGCTTTGGAAATCTTGAACTGCCAGTTAATGGAAAAGAGAATCTGGAAATCATAATGAAAGAGGGAGATACTCAATTGGAAGAAGTTGTGGTGGTAGGGTATGGTACTCAGAAAAAGGTCAGTGTAGTAGGATCTATATCCAACATTGCTCCTAAAGCTATTAAGCAAACTGCAACCACTTCACTACCAAATGCGCTTTCTGGTCGCATGCCAGGTATTATAACACGACAGACATCTGGTGAACCAGGATTTGATGCAGCGTCTATTTATATTCGTGGTATTGCAACTTGGGGAGAAAAGGCACCTTTGGTTTTAGTAGATGGTATTGAGCGGTCTATAAGTTCAGTAAATCCAGATGAAGTCGAAAGTTTGTCTGTACTTAAGGATGCTTCGGCAACTGCTGTTTATGGTGTGAAAGGTGCTAATGGCGTTATTCTGATTAATACAAAGAGAGGTAAGCAAGGTAAGCCTCAAGTCTCGTTCCGAACAGAATCTGCTATTCTTTCCAGCTTGGCCGAGCGTAATTATATTGACGGTTATGAATATGCCTCATTAATGAACGAGGGATTGGCTAATGTGGGCAAGGCTCCTCGTTGGTCTAATGAAGAGTTGGAGAAATTCCGTACAGGTTCAGATCCTTATTTATATCCGAATGTGGATTGGATAGATAAGGTTCTTAATAAAAATTCATATCAGACAATAAACAATTTGAGTGTAACTGGCGGTAATGAAATAGTACGGTATTACGTGAATTTGGGATATTCAATGCAGACAGGTATATATAAAACGGATAAAAGTAATCCTCATAATACGAATGCAAAAGTTTCCAGATATAATTATCGTTCTAACGTAGATATAAACTTGACTAGAGACTTGGTTGTAGAGCTGGGTGTTGGTGGTATTATTGATGACCGTAATTATCCGGGTGCTGGTGCAGCAGGTATCTTTAATGGTTTACGTGATACTGGACCTATTGCATTTCCTGTGACGAATCCGGATGGAAGTATCAGTGGTCTGCCTACGTATATCGGCTCTAATCCATGGGGACAATCTACGCAAACGGGTTACTCTGATGAGCATTTGACTACTATACAATCTACAGCAGGTTTAACCTGGGACTTATCTCGTTTAGTAACAAAAGGACTATCGGTGAAGGGGCATTTCTCTTTTGACTTTTATCACGCAAACAAAGCATTGAGATATAAGGAATTTGGTATAAAGCAATATATTGGCAAGAATGAACAAACTGGAGAAGATCAATATATTACACACCGGGACGATAAGGCAATGGGGTATAGTATCGAACAAAATTCAAATCGTGCTATCTATATGGATTTTTCGGTAAATTATCAACGCACATTCGATAAACATTCTGTTGCAGGTATGTTACTTTTAAATCGTCGACAATATGATAATTTGTCTGCTGGGACTTCTATTATGAATTTACCTTATCGAAGTCAAGGTTTGGCGATGCGCGCGACTTATGACTATGCACAGCGATACTTTATAGAATTTAATGCGGGCTATAATGGATCAGAGAACTTTCCGAAAGGAAAGCGAATGGGCTTCTTCCCTGCTATATCTTTAGGATGGTTAGTTTCTGGAGAATCTTTTTGGAAAGATAATTTAGTAAGCAATTTGAAATTAAGATTTTCACATGGAGAAGTTGGTAATGACCAAATTGGTGGTGATCGTTTTTTGTATTTGACAAAGATGGATCAGAATTGGGAACAAGTGTACTATTTTGGACAAGATCAAATTAGATGGCCCGGTATTATTGAATCTAAGATTGGCTACAACAATGTTACTTGGGAAACTGCGGTTAAAACGAATTTAGGACTTGATTTAGGTTTGTGGAAAGACCGTTTTAGTTTACAGATGGATTTTTTCTATGAAAAAAGAAAGGGTATTTTAATGCAACGCCAATCTGTACCAACGGGAGCAGGTTTCTTGGCTGCAAGTGTTTTATGGGGTAATTTGGGAAAAGCAGAAAATAAAGGCTTTGATGCATTGTTGGAATTTAAAGATCGTACTTCTTCCGGATTGTTCTATTCATTACGCGGGAATGTAACATTTGCTCGTAGTAAAGTACTTGAAAATGATAAAGCCGATCCACTCTATTCAAATTTGTCCGAGATAGGACATCCTATCGGTCAACCGTTCGGTTTGGTAGCTGCTGGATTTTTTGAATCAGAAGAAGATATTGACAATTGGTATGACCAGTCTTTATTGGGTGGACGTCCAATACCGGGAGATGTGAAATATAAGGATATCAATGGAGATAATATTATTGATTCAAATGACCAATGCGCAATAGGTTATACTCGTGAACCAGAATTGGTTTTTGGATTTGGTGGTACGATTGAATATAAGGGATTTGATTTGAGTGCCTATTTTACAGGTGCTGCTCGTACGAGTACTTTCTTCGAAGATCGTACTTTCTGGCCATTTGCTAGTGGTATGGGCTTTTTCAATGTATTCAAGGAAATTTATGACAATCGTTGGACACCTGAAACTGCTGGTGCAGCAAAATATCCGGTGGTTACGGATGGCTTTAATGTACAAAGTATGCGGCGGTCGACGGTTTGGCAGAAAGATGCTAGTTATTTGCGTTTGAAGAATCTGGAAGTTGGCTATACTTTGCCAAAGAAAGTTGTAAGTAAATTGAAGATCAATAATCTCAGAGTGTTTGTAAACGGAACTAACCTTTATACATGGGATAAGATTAATCACACAATTGATCCGGAATCTGATAATTGGTATCCTATTCAACGGGCTGTGAATTTTGGACTTGCAGTGGATTTTTAAAAAGTAGAACGATTAAACTTGAGCGAATATGAAACGTATTAATATAGTTTGCATCACTTTGTTGATGATATTATTGGGAGTAAATACTTCATGTGCTGATTACTTAGATAAAGCACCTGATGAAGATTTGACCCTTGATGATGTGTTTACACGAGAGAATTATGCAGAGCAATTCTTATCATCCATTTATTGGAATATGCCCTGGGAATTGAATTTCACGAATGATTGGGGGCACAATCCATTCGTTGGTGCGGCAGATGAGCTGGATTATCCTTATACAAATTGTTTTGCCTACTTCATGAATAATGGGTCCTGGACACCTGATAATGTTTTAAAAGATATTTCCAATATGGCATACCAGGGTATTAGAAAAACGAATATCTTTCTTGAAAATGTAGCTAAGGTTCCTATGGATGAGTCAAAGCGTGCCGGTTGGATTGGAGAGGCTACTTTCTTACGTGCATTTTTTCATTTCCAATTATTGCGTATTTATGGGCCGATACACATTACAGAGAAAGTATTTGATCCCAATGAAGATTTTTCAGAATTGTGTAAACGAATGCCGTTAGATCAGTGTGTAGATTTTATTACTAACGAGTGTGATAAGGCTGGAGGTATGCTGAAAATGAAAGAAGGAGCAGACAGATATGGTCGTGTGACAAAAGCTGCTGCTATGGCATTAAAGGCGAGGGCTTTACTTTATAGGGCTAGCCCCTTGTGGAATGGTAATCCTGATTATGCAAACTTTACAGATAAAGAAGGAAATCACTTGTTCCCCCTCTCTTATGAAGCGGAACGTTGGAAGATTGCTGCCGAATATACCAAAACATGTATAGATGAAATGGAAAAGGCAGGTTATGGGTTGTATTATGCACCGTCAGGTGACCCAATGGAGAATTACCGTTACTTGTTTGTAGAGAACTGGAATAAGGAGATTATTTTTGCAAAGAATGTGGCGATTTATGACCAGATGGAACGTGCTGCCGCTCCGCTCAGTTTAGGCGGTTGGTCAGGCTTATGTCCTACTCAGGAGCTTGTTGATGCATATGAAATGGCAGATGGTACAACTCCTATTTTAGGATATAATGCTGATGGTAGTCCAATAATTAATTCTGAATCAGGATATTCTGAAGAAGGGTTTACGGAAGAGGCAGATGCAGAGGGGTATTATCCGGAAAATACTTTTAATATGTTTGTAGACAGAGAACCGAGATTCTATGCAACAGTTACTTATAGCGGTGCTTACTGGAGAGGACGTCAGATTGATTTCCGTATGGGAGCTCCTGATGGACGTACTGGTGGACCTGACTATACAACTACTGGTTATCTGATGCGTAAGTTTTTGGATGAGGATGGTGTAGATATTTTAAGAGGAGTTTTTGTAAATAAGACATGGAATTATTTCCGTTTGGGGGAACTTTACCTCAATTATGCAGAAGCATTGAATGAGGCTTCTGGTCCGGTGGATGATGTCTATAAATATGTAAATTTGATTCGTAAACGTTCGGGATTGCCAGGGTTGAAGGCAGGTTTGTCTCAAGATGAAATGAGACAAAAAATTAGACGCGAACGTCAAGTGGAATTAGCTTTGGAGACTCATCGGTATTTCGATTGTAATCGTTGGAAGATAAGCGATCAGGTAAAAGCGGTCCATGGTATGGATATTGGTGCCCGTGATAATAGTTTCTTTAAACGTACTTTGGTTGAGGAAAGAGTATTTGAGGCACCTAAGCACTATTTGTGGCCGTTCCATCAAGATGAAGTTAATAAGAATCCTGATATTTTTGTACAGAATCCGGGATGGGGTGGAATTAATTGATAGCTGAATTTGAACTTAATCAAAGAGGTTCGGTAGGCATGTAAAGTATTTATATGAAATTCATATACTTATAAGTATGAAAAAGGTGATATTATTGTTCTTGTTATACTTTAGCTCTTCTCTTTGGGGACAGTCAAGGGATGTCACAGAGTACGTTGATTCTATGATTGGAAATTCTGATTCGAGATGGATGCAATTTCCCGGACCAGCTATGCCATTCGGAATGGTAAAGCTTAGTCCGGACAATCAGGGGAATGTATGGAGAGGTGGTTATGAGTATAAAATTAATCAGATCATAGGTTTTAGTCATATACATAGTTGGACGATGGGGGGCTTACTGACCATGCCTGTTACCGGACCTCTGAAAATTAAGCCGGGAGAAGAAAACGAACCTGATAGCGGCTACCGCTCCCGTATTAATCATAAAAATGAGAAAGCTTCTTTATCATATTATTCAGTCCTTTTGGATGATTATAATATAAAAGCGGAACTAACTTCTACAACACGTACGGGGTTTCAAAGGTATACATTTCCAAAATCGGATAGTTCCCGTATTTTATTTGATTTGGAGAATGGTTCGGAATATCCATATGAAGTTAGATGGGCTTCTATATCCAAAGTCAGTGATTATGAAATAGAAGGTTTCTCTACCCAATCGTCGTATGATGAGCCAACCAATCTGCTGAATGATTATACAGTATATTTTGTTGCTCGTGTCGATAAACCGATGAAATCTTTTGGAACATGGGTCAATGGGTATGTGGATACTACTTCAAGCATTTGTTGGGGAAGACATGATATCGGTGCTTTTATGAATTTTGATACGGAGGAGGGTGAGATTATCCAGCTTAAGACTGCTATATCGTATGTGAGTATTGAACAAGCACGAAAGAATTTGGAAGTGGAGTCTGGAGGCTTTGGCTGGAACTTTGATGCAGTCCGTAAATATGCCGTTAATGAATGGAGAAAAATCTTAAGCACCATTGAAATTGAAGGAGGAACTGAGAAAGATAAACGAAAGTTCTATACGAATTTATATCGTTCTTATTGTTCAAGGACTATTTTCAGTGATGTGGACGGTCAATATGTTGATATGTATGAGCGAACACAACAATTGAAAGATCCTGCTTCGCCTATTTATGGCTGTGATGCTTTTTGGAATACTTTTTGGAATCTCAATCAATTGTGGGCACTTGCTACTCCAGACATTATGAATAAGTGGGTAGAGTCATTATTGGAGTATTACAGAGTGGGTGGATGGTTACCCAATGGACCTCCGGGAGTGGAGTATTGTGATATTATGGGAGCTCAGCATGAGATACCTCTTATGGTGAGTGCATATCAGAAAGGTATTCGTAATTATGATGTAGATAAAGCGTATGAAGCTGTTAAAAAGACCTTGACAACACAGGGAACAGCACTTTCTTCTGGTGGTATTGTAGGCAATAGGCATTTGGATGTTTACTTGAAGTATGGATTTGTGCCTTATGGTGAGAAATCTCATCATAATGTCTTTGGAACTACCTATGAGGGGCCAACTTCTAATACATTGGAGTACGCTTTTGATGATTGGAATGCGGCACAATTTGCCAAGGCTCTTGGCTATGAAGAGGATTATGATTATTTTACAAGACGTGCTTATAATTATAAAAATGTTTTCGATTCGGAAACGAAATATGTCCGGCCGAAATATAGTGATGGAACGTGGATGCCGGATTTTGAACCTATTAATAAAGATGAGCATTCTACCAGTTGGTCGTGGCTGGGCTCTGGATTTGTAGAAGGTAACTCGTGGCAATATACGTGGATGGTACCTCATGATATGAATGAGTTGGTTAAGATGATTGGTAGGGAAGAATTTAACCGTCGGTTAAATGAAGGATTTGAAATTTCTTCTGAATACAGTTTCTCTCCTCCGGGTGATAGGTTCAGTGCGGCTTATGTGAATCACGGTAATCAACCGTGTATGCAGGCGGCTTTTCTGTTTAATTATTCTGGAAAGCCTTGGTTAACGCAGTACTGGGCACGAGAAATGATGAATAAATATTATGGCTCGACCCCTATTCATGGTTGGCCGGGTGATGAAGACCAGGGACAAGGTGGAGCTTGGTTTGTAATGGCTGCAATGGGGCTGTTTGAAGTGAATGGAGGAGGCTGTGTGGAGCCTTTTTATGAGATTAGTTCGCCATTATTTGAGAAGGTAACCATTCATTTGGATGAAAAATACTATAAAGGTGGTAAGTTTGTAATTGAAGCAAAAAATGTGTCCAATGAGAATCGGTATATACAATCTGCCAAATTGAACGGGAAGAAACTTTCTAAACCTTGGTTCTATCACTCTGAACTGGTAAATGGGGGGGAACTGGAGTTGATAATGGGGAAAAAGCCTAATTATAAATGGGGAAGTAGGCCGCAAGATGCTCCACCTTCCATGTCTTCCAATACCCAGTAAAAAATCAATATGTGTATTGTTTAATTGATTAATACATTAAGAATGAAAAAAATAAATTTGATTATGTTGTTCTTTTTGAGTATGTTCGCAACTTTAGATGGTCATACTCAAGTGAGGGGTGGAGAACTAGGAGGGTTGACTACTATTCAAGAAGGTGTCCGTAACCGTAGAATAAGTAGTGCCGATAAAACGGGGAATAATAATGATAATGTAGGTCCTATAAAACCAGGAGAGAAATGGAGTGTTGATATTCCGGGTACTGGTATTATTAACCATATTTGGTTTACTATTGCCCCGATGCATATTATGAGAAATGATCTCATATTCAGGATATATTGGGATGGACGGTCTACTCCTTCAGTAGAGTCTCCGATTGCTGCTTTTTTTGGAAATGGATGGGACGAGCATTATGAATATGCTACACTCCCATTGGCAGTTGGTCCTACAAATGGGACTGGTTTGGTTTCTTATTTCCAGATGCCTTTTGCCAATGGTGCCCGTTTAGAGATAGAGAATCAAAGCGATATAAATATTGATTGCATCTATTTTTATGTAGATTATGTAGAAATGAGAAAATTGCCGGTGGGTTCAGGACGTTTCCATGCATGGTATAATCATGAATTGACGGAAGCTTTACCAGAAGGTGAAACCGAATGGGGATTGGTAGGACCAATGGGTAATAATGTGGACGGTGCTAATAACTATCTGTTTGCTGATATAAAGGGTAAAGGACATTTTGTAGGGATAAATTATTATGTCCATTCTCCTTCAACAATGTGGTATGGAGAAGGAGATGATATGATATTCATTGATGGTGAAGAAAAGGCATCTTTGTTAGGTACGGGCACTGAAGACTTTTTTAATACTTCGTGGTGTCCGAAGACCTTGTTCAATCATCCTTATTATGGTTATGCAAGGGTTAATAATGACAATGGTTGGTTGGGAAGAACGCATGTGTATCGTTTCTTTGTGGCAGATCCGATTTATTTTGAGAAATCGTTAAGAGGGACAATAGAACATGGGCATAATAATAATTTGACACTGGATATTAGTAGTGTGGTATACTGGTATCAATCAGAAGCTGGAGTTCTACCTCCTGCTCCGACCAAAGAAGATAGAAGGCCTAAAGCTTTTATTCGTGATCAGGATATACATAGATGGAGGCATGAGTGGCGAAAGAATTTGGGTAATGGTGCCAAACTGTGGGGAAATGAAACTCAAGTTGGGGGATAATTCGATAACGTTCTATCTATGAGATTCAAATAAACATGATAAACAAATTTAAGATGATTATGAAATTTAAGATTGTATGGGTATTGGTGATGATGCTATCTCTCCATGGCTATTCTCGGGAAAAGTATGGTGATAGTTTCTCTTTTGCAAGGTCTGGAACGGATATTCTTGAAGTAAGGAAAGGAAATTTATCGGTAGGAGCGTCCACTGTGGCATCTTCTTCCAAAGGGAAGCATTCTTCAGCCAAAGCTGTAGACGGTAGTTTGACTTCTTTCTGGCAATCTAGCCAGTCTGCCGGATGGATTGTAGTAGATTTGAAAACCTCTTATTCATTGACTAGCATTTGTCAGGTATTTCATGAATCGTCTGTTTGGAAATTCAAGGTAGAAGGCTCTGTTGATAAAGAGAATTGGTTGCTGTTGGTAGATAAGACGAAAGGAGCTTCCGGTGATGTTTTTGCAGAAAGTGTGAGTGGCGTGTACCGTTATGTAAAATTAACTGTCCTTGAGTCTAAAGATGGTTTTCTGCCTTCTTCGAAAGAATTTGTTATAAATGGAACAAATGCGGATAAGAATATTGCTTTAGGTAAGCAATGCACTAATGTGGTGCTGCAAAAGGATCATAATCCGAATGATGCTTTGGATGGAAATATGTCAACCTATTGGATTGCTGATAATGAGCAGTTTCCCCAATCTTTGACTGTTGATCTGGAAGAGGTTTGTACGTTATCCGGAATTCAGCAAATCTTTAAAGACCATGATAGCTGGAAGTTTAAGATTGAAGGTTCCAATGATGAATTGCACTGGGCTGTTTTGGTTGATAATACAGATGGTATTAGTGGATTTGATTTCAAAACTCCGGTTTCAGGAGAATTCCGTTATATTAGACTGACTATTTTGGGCTCAGCGAAGGGATATTGGGCACACAGTTGTGAATTTCGAGTTTTTGGAACAGAAAAAGATGTGGTTTCTTTAGGCGGTCGGGAACTTGAGGATTTGGCCTTTAATGCTTTAGCTGCCACTTCTTCGTTTTGCGACAATAATCATACTCAGAAGAAGGCCTTTGATGGTGACAATACTACTTTTTGGTATGCGGACAATAATGCTTATCCGCAATGGTTATGTGCGGATTTAGGTTTGCCATGTGATGTTCGGAATATAAAACAGACTTTTGTGGAAAAAGATGTTTGGTCCTTTATTATTGAAGGGTCAAATGATAATAAAAAATGGGACTTATTGGCAGACTGTCGTTCGGGTATTGCCGGTACTGAGTACGTAAAAGAATTGAATGGTGTATATCGGTATATCAAATTAACTATATTGGATGCCAAAAGTAAAAGTAGAGCAGGTAGCCGTTCGTTGGTCATTAAGGGGTTTGGTTCACCACGTAATGCAACGTGGTGGGAAGAGACTTCTGGTATGACAAGGTATTACCCCAAATACTATCGCCAAACGCTTAACTCTATAAAAGACAGTTTGGATATATTGCAGGCACAAGGTTATCGTAATATTGAACTTTCGGCTATATATGAAGGTGATCCTAGTGTGTGGGGAGGGCTTGGAGCTACAAATAACTATGCCATAGACCCGTCTATTGGAACATTGGAAGATTTTGAGGACCTTCTCCGTGAAGTACATGCACGGGATATGAGGCTGACTTTCTTTGGAAATGTTGGTTATTGTTGGTATAAAGCTCCTTTCTTTGAAAAAGCATGTGATGATCAGCGTAATGGTGTATATAGTAAGGAGAGGAACTGGTTTCATTTCAGTGATAAGAAGTTGAATGACAATTGGTTTTGGAGTGACAGAGCCCAGGCTTATTACTATTCGTGTTGGGGAAACTCGGATGGGGCTGAAGGACGCATTCCAAGCTACAACTTTAACAATTGGGAGTGGCAGGAAGAGTGTCGGAATTATCTGGACTTTTGGGCAGATAAGGGGGTGGATGGAATACTTCTGGATGCTCCTGAGGTCTATGATGGTATTACTGACGATATTATCAATGAGTCTATTATAAAAGTTTTAAATCGTAGAGGCATTCTAACTAATGCGGAGGGAGCTTCAAATATTGAAAAATGGATTAGCAGGTTTGATTTTAAACTAATTCAAGGTTTTGATATGTATGGTTGGGGCGGTGGAAAAAGAAGTGAGGTCTTAAATGCCAGAAGAAATCAGAACCCATGTGAATTGAATGGAAAGTTGAAGAGTTATAGAGACCGTATTGTGGCATTGGGGGCAACAACTATTACTCCACCAATGTGGGAGATTCCAGCTACTAATGAGGAGCGCCTTTTTGAATTGGCTTATTTAATTTCCATGGGGACAGTAGTAATAAACCATTATGGTGATCATCATTCGGATTATATAGCCCAATTAATTCTTGATAAGTGGCCTCAAAAGGACCAGAAGAAGTTTTATGATTTAATCAGGTTGCAGAATGGCTATAACGGGTTGGCTCCCATGGGACAGCGCACTTGTATTCCTTCAAATGATGATAGTAAGTATACTGTCTTTAAACGAAGCAATAAAGATGGGAAAGTTTCGGCCCTAGTCATTATGAATTTCCAGAATAGTACGGAAACCATTTCTGTGAATTTGAAGAATACGGGTATCTTGCTGGGACAAACTCCTCTAAATCTATTGGATGGAGATAATATACCACCTGTATTGTCTGAGGACTATCATATTACATTGCCTCCTTATGGGTATATGATACTCGGTATTCAAAATGAAGAATAAGATGTGAGAATTTCTTCTGTATAATATGTGGAGAACTACTATTATAAAAAGATAATAGATTTCTTGATCATGATTCCGTGGGGCTGGGAAGTTCCACGGAATTTTATATTTTTATTTCGCGACGATTTATCCTGCCCAGTCCTCCCTATCCAGATTTCTATATCCGATAGCTTCCGCCAAGTGTGCCGGCTGTATCAATTCGCAGCCTTCCAGGTCGGCGATGGTGCGTGATACTTTCAATATACGGTCGTAGGCGCGGGCCGAAAGGTTTAGGCGGTTCATGGCAGTTTTGAGCATGGCAAGTCCTTTGTCATCCGGACGGGCGTGGCGAGCAAGCAGTTTACTGTTCATCTGGGCATTACAATATATGCCGGGAATGTCTGCATACCTTGCTTCTTGAATTTGTCGGGCACGTATCACACGCTCGCGTATGGTGGCGCTCGATTCGCCGGGGCGAGAATCTGCCATCTCTTCAAAGGGGAGTGGGGTGACTTCAATTTGCAGGTCGATACGGTCGAGCAAAGGTCCGGATATGCGGTTCAGGTACTTTTGTACTTGTCCAGGACTGCATACACAAGCCTTGGTGGGATGCGTGTAATACCCGCATGGACACGGATTCATAGAGGCTACCAGCATAAAACTTGCCGGGTACTCTACATTGCATCGGATGCGTGACACGGTAATCTTCCTATCTTCCAGCGGTTGGCGAAGAACCTCCAATACGTTACGGCTGTACTCTGGCAGTTCATCAAGATATAAAATTCCGTTATGTGCCAGACTGATTTCACCGGGCTGGGGGAAACTTCCTCCACCGGTCATCGCTACAACACTAATTAACTATTAGGTGGTGGATTGGTGTTTTTGAACTTTATATAAACAGTCAATCATACAAAAAGGAGGAACTATACGAAATGTATGCTCCTCCTAAACCGTATTATATAGAAAATTTGTTTTATAGCTTTTCAATCTCTTTTTTGGTCAATCCAGTTGCTCCCATAATTAACTCTATTGAAGTGCCGGATGATTTCAAATAACGAGCAACTTCTATAGCTTTTTGTTTTTCTCCTTCTTCAAACCCTTCAACCCTACCTTCCGCTCTACCTTCCTCACGTTCAGTATTGATATTATCACGGAGAATAACAATATTATCCAAGTGGCGGTAATAGGCAGCAAGCTCATCCTTAGTCATACTATCCAGCTTTAATCTTTCACGAGCCTCCTCAAGACCGGGAGCTGTAGCACTGGAAGGTATCTCTCCGGTATTCAGGTAGTAGATCCATTCTTCCAGAGGGCTTTTAGCTACTTGATTGAAACCGTTCACTTTCAGAATATAGTATTCGGGATATAACTGGCTTACCGTATCTACCTTGAATGTCTGCTTCTGGAATGGAGTGAGTTCTAGAAGATCATTGGTGTGGATGCCTCTGAATTCTGTCTTTCCATGATAAACGAAATCAGTTCCATGTCCCAGAGAGAAATAGACAATATTAACGCTATATACCTTACGAACCTTGTCATAGCTTTCTCCCCTATTGATATACTCAGTCACCAGCTTTGAAGTGCCGAACAACATACGCTGGAAGTAGGCATATTCATTATTGTTCTGCACCTCTATCAATACCAGTTCACCCTTGGAGTTCTCGGCAAGCATATCAACACGGTTATACTTGTCATACTCATCCTCCTGATTGCTTTCACTTTCCAGGAGTCGCTGAATAATGATTTTCTCACCCAATAATGTAGTGAGCAGACCTTCAAGAACACTGAAGTTCGCCTTGTTCCTGAGCAGACGTTTCATAGCCCAGTCAAAACGGATTATCTGATTCTTATTGTTGCTATTCATAATTGTCTAATATATTGGTTACTACAAAGGTAAACAAAAAGATTCAGAGTACCAAATTTACAAAAAATCTCTCCATTTCCAAAGCCCTCAAACTCTTATATATGATAAAAATCTTGGAGCATTATTTAGCACCATTGGAATAAGGTGTGTCAGCTCCAAGCATTATAATAATAAACAATTACCGGGTTAACTCTAATTTCAGATAATGGTTAGAAATTTAATTCGAAGGATAGCAACGATACAAGTAGTTTTCACAGCTTTAGTCTTGATAATTGAAAGTATGCAGTCTGTCGGAAAGTCAAGTCAGAGCGAGGAACTGTGACGACGGCTTTCTATTTTTTTCTTCCCCTTCCTTGATTCCCCCTCAAAGCCTTATATATGAGAAAAATGTATATAAGAGCAATAGAGAATAGAAATAATAACTAACAATTTAAAATTAAGAGACATGGGAAATTTAATTAAAGGATTGAAGGTCGCAGCTTATGTGGCCGAGATTATCGTGGCAGGTTCCGTAGTAATCGAGCTTGCAGAGAAATATAATGGCAAATTCGGAAAAAAGAAGATTGCCACGAGTGAAGTCAAGGCCGTTGATGCTGCGACTGAAAACTGATAGAGCGTCTGTGAATGGATTATGACAAGAAAGCGGACGTGATAATAACAATATTGGAGGTAGCAACTTCAATACTCAAAGGAATAAAGAAGCTAAGAGGTATATTCATAAAAGCGAAGAAATGACACCTCTTGGCTTTTTGTTTTTTCACCGCATTTTATTAACCGACTAAAAAATAACAAGAGTATGGAAACAATGACTAATGAACTTACCATCATTCCAAGAACAATCGGAATGGTAACAAGAATGATGGATGCAATTGGGGTCGAAGATGCTGTAATCGTATCGGAAGAAGAACAGGAGGAGCATCCAAATTTTATTGAGAGTAACACTTCAGGTATTACACTTGAAGAACTTGAAAGGAACTGTATCGTACCCAGCTTCGGAGACAACCAGCTAACAATCAGCCACCAAAGATTTATTCATAGAGTGGAGGAAGCAGCCGGAATGTATTTTGCAGGAGAGAACTTTGGAAACACAGAAATCAGAGTATCACATAAGATTTTAGGTAGGGTTCCGGGAGCATTGACCAAAAAGAAAGAGGAACTTAAACCGGAAGATGAAACGATTTATTATCAGAGAATGGCTTTTTGTTTTCACATCAAGTCTATGAGTAGAATGATGAACGGAGAAGAAGTACATTTATGTATCGGAGGTGTAAGAAGTCTGAATGAGGAGAACTTATATGCCCGAAAATCACCCGAGAAATTTAAAATCTTTATCGGATGGAGAGTGAAAGTTTGCTCAAACCTTATGTTACTGAACGATGGCTTAACCGGGCGACTGGAAGTAATGAGTGATGCAGATATATACAGTTCAGCACTCAGACTATTTCAAGACTTTAACCCTGAACAAAATCTCAGGCTGCTTGAAAACCTGGGAAGAACGAAGATTTCACAGGAACAGTTCTGTCAGATAATTGGTAGGCTCAGATTATATCAAGCTTTACCCGCTTCACAACTTAAAGAACTGCCAAAGGTGATTTTAGGTGATTCCAATGTCAATGCAGCTACGAAAGGCTATATAGAAAACCCTAATTTCGGGTTACGTGGCAGAGAGAATATCACTTGTTGGGATTTGATGCAGCTACTCAATGACGCCGCCAAACAATCCTACATAGACAAGTTCCTGGAGAGAAATCAGAACTGTACAGATTTTGCGGTTGGTATCCAGAAAGCCTTGAACGGTGAGGATACGGAGAATTACAGTTGGTTTTTGAGTTAGACCTAAAAATAAATTAACTCACAAGGGAGAAAGAACTAAAATATGGCAAACCGGTTCTTTCTCCCTTTTTTGTTGAACCCTTTGACAGATATATGATATGGAAGTGAATGATATTATGACATACATAGACAGATTGCTGCAAGGCTGTTCTGATAAAAGATGTGCTGAGATTCTAAAGGAAGTAACGGAGGAATGTCAGTCACGTATAGATGAATGTAAGAAAGGTGCTTATTCTAAATCATTGCAATAGGAATAATATATAAACAATAATGAATATTATGGAAAGATACGAATTGGAAAACAGCAGGGAATTCAAGGCTGCAAAAGAACTTGAACATGCCTTGAACGATTATGGGTGGAATGAAAAGAAGTTCGCTATTGCAGTCACTACATTCCACAGGACCCTGCAACAGACTTTATTCAGAAGTATGGTTGAAGTAATAAGAATCATGGGAAGCGAGGATTATGGATATGACTTGAGGAACAAGGCTTCGCATGAGATATGTAAAAGGATAATGGAATCAGGAGTTTTAGAAGAAGAAGCTATACCATTTATCTGAAAAGGTTGAAACATACCAAAATTTGATATTCTGAGGAGGGATATTTCCGATAAAAAGGAAGTATCTCTCCTTTTTTATTTACCGATAATTTAAAATTCAGAAGATTATGTTATACTATAATTTTTACGGTTACGAAGGATTCAAGGCCCTTTTCGGACTTGAAAAAAGAGAGAATGGTACAGTGGTAAGAAAGAACAGGATACTGCTGAGCCATCTGAAAAATCCTGCATTGCTCAGATATTGCAGGGAACATGATAATTATACCTTGTTACATATATATGATATGGCTGACCTACAAAAGAAGGTATTTGAAGCCATTATCAAATCAGGAGAGAATGATGAAAAGTTGCCTTATAGGGTGGAACTGATAGGCAAGACATATTATTCCTCCCGATATCAGACTGACGAAACCAAAGGTGTATGTGAGGACTTGGATAAAAACTCGGTCCGCTATATGAATATTGAACGTAACCGGGTTTTCAAGATGAGGGCCGGAAAATTCATGAGAGGGCTTATCCTTGAAACAGAAATAGGAAAACTGCTCTCTCCAAGTGTCGTGAACTGGATTTCGGGAGACGTCTTTACTCAAAACTGGTGGACTTATACACACGGGAAATCACCTGATATGGAATTGCATGTGAATAAGGAGTTTTGGAGAATCTATGACAGCAACTGTTGTAAAGGGAATTTCGGTTCATGCATGGTGGATGAGAACAGGACTTCGTTCTATCATGATGCGGTAAAAGCCAAAGCAGCTTACATAACTGATAAAACAGGTTTGATTGTAGCCAGGTCCATTCTTTTTACCGATGTTACAGACCAGGATGGCAAGAAATGGAGGTTGCTTGAAAGACAGTATTCCTCGGAAGGTGATGATGTATTGAAACGCCTGCTTGTGGATAAACTTATTCAGGAAGATTATATTGACGGTTATAAGATTGTAGGTGCTTCCTGTCATGATGCAAATTCCTTTGTGGATGTTTGTGGCAACTCACTGTCTGACAGAAAATTTGAAATAGACTGTGAACTGGAACTGGAAGACACGCTTTCCTATCAGGATTCTTTCAAATGGTATAGTTATAATCAGAACAAAGCCTATAACTACGAGAACTCCGAAATCTCATACAACCTTGATACGACAGACCTTAATCTTTACGGGGATGATGATGAAGATGATGGGGAATGGGATGCTTACCACCAATACTATTGTGATGATACAATTTGTTGCTATCGGAATGGAATAGAGATTTGGGTGGATTCAGAGAACCTGGATGATTTTGTATGGATAGAATCAAAACAGGAATATCACCATGAGAACGACTGTGTCTGCTGTGATGAATGTGGAACGAACATTCTTTTGGATGATGCCATGTGTTCGGAAGTGACGGAGAAATACTATTGCTGTAAGGAGTGTATGGAGAAAGCGGAAGATGAATTCAAGCGGAAGAACTGGTATTATTCCGAGTATGATGAAGCATGGTATGAAAGCCTTGATGATATAACCCGAATCAATATCTGGAATGAATCGGAAGGAGTATATGAAGAGAAATCCATTGGTATAGACACTTTGGACAGTCTGATTGGGAATGAAGATGTATGGGAGTTTGGTGAGGATGTATTTGACAAGGTAAGTCCGAGTACCAATCTTCCGTATGGTTATAAACTTAAAAAAGAAATGAATCATGAATATACAATTGTTGAAGAAGCTGTATAGTATCTACAGCCCGAGCGGAAAGGAACGGAAGATGGTAAAGTTCCTCTGTTCCTATATAAAACAACTCCCCGGAAACATATCTGTATCAAAGGATAAATTCGGGAACCTATATGTGGTAAAGGGAGAATCAGAAACTTACCCTTGCTTAGTGAGCCATATCGACCAGGTTTCACACTGCAACCATTCAAAGGATTTCAAGTCTGTAGAAACCAGAGATATTATATTCGGTTATTCGCCAAAGAACAGGAGGTTTGAGAATTTGGGAGCCGATGACAAAAACGGAGTGTTCATCTGTCTTGAATGCCTGAAGAAATATGATGCTGTTAAAGTTATATTTTTCAGGGAGGAGGAGACTGGCTGCAAGGGAAGTTCGGAAGCGGTGATGTCTTTTTTCGATGATGTAAGGTTCGTTATCCAGCCTGACAGAAAGGGTAATTCGGATCTGATTACAAGTATAGGTTATTCTGACTTGTGTTCCGAAAAGTTTATGGAAGCGATGGAACTTGAGAAATGGGGTTACATGGAGGAGAACGGATTGATGACCGATATTCTGGCCTTGAAAGAAAAAGGGCTTGAAGTTTCCTGTATCAACGTCTCATGCGGTTACTACAATGCCCACACTGATGAAGAAATCACAGTGAAGAAAGACCTGATGAAGAGCCTGATGTTTATAGAGCACATCATAGAGGATTGTACTGACATCTATCCCCATACGCAAAGTGATTCATATTTCAGTCCCTATGAGTTCGAGGATGAGGTTTATGACATGCTGAACTATGACCCGACTTTAACTCCCGAAGATCTTTATGACATGTATTCCACCAATTTTCCACATTTGAAATTAGAAGATTATAGAAAGATATGTGAGGATTATCGGATGTTTTGGGTTGAGGATGAAGAAGATATGAATGAAAAAACGTTGGATTATGGAAAGAGATAAGAACTACGATTTGGAACTGGCTAAATATATCTGGTCCATCTTGAAATGCAATCCCCCAATCCTTATGTCTTGGGGAGTTGAGACTGAAACAGTAAAAGTGATAAAGTATGGTCTTGAATTCAGAGTCAACGGATTCAAACATACCGGAAAAGTTCAGATAGTTTTGAATGAGGGTGCTGACCTGTTTGAAGTCTGTCTGATTGGTGAAGATGGAAAAATCAGGGATAAGAGAGAGGGCATCTACTTTGACATGCTTGTTTCTGTGGTAGATGAACTTGTGGAGAAAACCAATGACTATGAGAAGAGGGTTTCTGATACATATAATATATAAGGTATCGGCGATTCTCTGAAAAATCGGGATATGTGATAACGGGCTTTCTGTGAGGGAGTGAATTTTATAAGAACTCGAAATCTCATGGAAAGCCTTTTTTATGTATTAATGTAAATGGTTCCATAGATTAGACGACCATCTTGTTAGTGGAACTATTGTTAAAAAACGAATGACAGTGAAGAATGAAAACCAATATGTGGCTTATCTCCGGGTAAGCACACAAAAACAAGGATACTCAGGACTGGGACTTGAGGCACAGAGGGAGATAATACAGAAATACCTTTGTGGGAAAACTCCGGTTGCTGAATATATCGAAATTGAATCGGGCCGGAAAAAGAACAGACCAAAACTTAAGGAAGCGTTGACCCTATGTAGAAAAGATGGAGCAACGCTGATTGTGGCAAAACTGGATAGACTGGCAAGGTCTGTATCTTTCTTGTCTAACCTATTAGAAAGTGACGTGGATATAGTATTTTGCGATTTCCCTCAAGCAAACAAGATGATGCTGCATATCCTATCTGCAATATCACAGTATGAAGCAGAACTGATAGCGACAAGAACCAAATCAGCACTACAGGCCAAGAAAGCAAGGGGATGCAAGTTGGGTAATCCGGAACACTTGATGGAGAGACATGAGCAAGCCATCCAAAACAGTATCAGGACTCGCAAGGATAAAGCTGACAATAATCCCAACAACAAAAGAGCGGTTGCCATGCTCAGAACCCTTGTCAAAGAGGAACATACTCTGCAGGAGATGACTGACATTCTGAACAGGGAGGGATTCGTTACTTCCCGTGGGTGTAGCTTCTCAAAATCAACGGTATATAAACTGATTAAAAGGTATAACTTAAAAGAGGATTAAGATTATGGAACCTAAGTATGTATTGATTTTAGACTTTTGTGTCGGCTGTCTGAATATCATAAGGCTGACAGATGAAGAATTAAGGGAATCAGAGAATTACGAGGATTTTGAAGATTTTCTCTCGACCATTGAGGGGAAATACGGATTTAGATTAAAGAACTGCAATTGGATGACTACTGAAAATTTAGACATCTATTGCTATCAGAATGGAGAAGAAGTAGAACTCAATCTGTTATAGTCAAACCAAGAAGAGAAACTGAGGTAATGCTTGGTTTCTTTTTTCTTTCTTCGGGTTGGTCGGAGACGAGAGTATGGAACGTAAGTGGAATGTATGACATAACTGGAAGACAAGGTGTTATAAAAAATGTTGCAAATAAGGTACAAATGCTTAAAGAATAACGTTTTTGTAGTTTTTTTATAACATCCTTACGGCTATGTCATACTCATACTTCGCATCTACTTCTGTCTCTGACTAACTGATTTTTTACTTTGGAATGATAGGCTTACAAGGAATATAAATAAAGAAAAAGAGAACTATCATTATGCTATGTCTTTCGTATTTATTTTGTCTTTGGTTATATGTCAAGCTGATTTTTTTGGTTCGGTTGTAATGTAATATCGAGTTGAATATTACAATTCCATCATATAGCAAACCAGCCGTCCAATGATATTTTCTAATTTTACCGTCTCTGAAAGCATTGTTTTCCTTATATTTGAAGAAATAATACTCACTATAAGAGCGTTACATTGAACAAAAAATACTATCTTTGCGGTGTCTGATCGGAGAAATGGTCGGATATATAGAAAGCGTTTTTTGCTTTTATCCTAAAATCGAAATCTGGAAAATTTCAAAGTGAAAGGATAAGAGACAATGTAACGCTCATTCTGTTTGCATGTATGTGGTATAGTCAATGCTGTATCATTCTACATAGCTTATGGCGTGAGTATTGTTTCTTCATATTCATTTTCACAAGGCTTTTCCAGATGCCTGATTTTGATGAATAGCAGGACAAGTTCTCACGCCTTTCTTGTATTGTTAAATCTAATGCTGACTTCGGAGGACTCATAGGCATACAGGTATCTAGGGCTATGTTTACTTTATTAATTTTTGTAGTCATCGTACTAAGTATAATTGTAGCTTATATAAAACATAAGCAGAAGCAGATTATTGGTTTAACACGGAGTGAATTGCTCCAAAAACATCGCAACGCTTATGTTTCATATAGAAATTGGTTGATATTCTCCATTATTATTATCCTTTTCGGCTTTCTTCTGTCAAAGTTCTGTGTCATGTATGAAACAGAAGAATATGAATATTGGTTATTTGGCACTCAAAAAAGTACTAGAGAAGTATTGACAGCAGAAGCTTGGTGGTCATATATTTTACGTTTTTTAGGAGTAATGATTGGCATCCCGTGCCTAATAGGATTTTTAGATAGAAAAAAAGCGATAAACAAGTATGAAACCATGTCGGCAAACGAGTATCTTAACTTACAACAAGAAGTTCATCAAGATATGGAAAAACAAAGAAAACAAGATGAAAAAGCGAAAGCGGTAAAGAATACGATAAAAATTTTCAAGATATTGAATAATTGATTTATCCTTTCCGACAGCGCTATATTGCTGATACGGATTTACATTGAACTGCAAAACTAAAAATTGATATATAATGAAATCTTGTATTACATCTCTACTTTTTTTGACTTTACTCTTTTCCCTTCCTGTTGGGGCAAAGAAGTATCCGTTTAAGATAGACACTTCCCGTGAGGTAGTGATAAGCCGTAGTTCCAAAGCTGGAACCAAGATGGTTGAGGTTACTGCCTATGGACGAACAGCTGACAAAGCCATTGAACAAGCTATGATGGATGCTGTTGTATCATTGTCTTTTTGGGGTGTATCCGGTTCCGGAGAAATGGAAAAATGCCCTGCCATCCTTTTTGAAGGACGTGCTGCCTATGACAAGAACAAAATGTTTTTCGACCATTTTTTTAAGCAAGGAACTTTTATGGCCTACGTCAAAAGAGTAAACAGTACTTATCCTACTGGAAGGGATAATGTAAAAACCTCCAGAGGAAGAAGGATTCAGATTCTTTTGATTGTAGATTGGAATGGGCTTGCCAATTACTATAAAAAGGCTGGGTTAAAGACAGTTATTAGCGAACTGGACAATTACTGATTAAAATCAACGATCTATGCAAAAAAAACTTCTAACAATGTTGTTGCTCATGCTGATTATAGGGAGTGGCATGGCACAGGAAAACAAGAAAATGCAGAAACCCAAAGTGATGGTTGTGCCAGAGGAGGCTTTCTGTATTAATGCAGGAATGTATAAAACAGATTATACAGGAGCAAAAATTGCAGATTATAAAGCAGCAATGCTGGATGACAACATACTTGATGTCATTAATACTTTTGAGAATTTGATGGCTGGGTATGGTTTCCAATTAACCAATTTGCAACAGACTCTCGATGAATTGAAAGAAGAAGCCGCTTTGGATAACGTTCTTATGGCTAAAGATGACGGGATGGTTATTGAAGATGATTTAGATAAATTGTCAAGGGTAGCAAATGCGGATATCCTCGTGAAAGTTTCTCCCAAGATTTCAATGTATGGTCCTGAACGTAGATTGGAGTTACGGGTATCTTCCATTGACTGTGCCTCAAAGAAAGCGCTCCAGTCATTCGGTCCAATAACGAAGACATCAGCAGGTTCCACCAGTATGCTTCTCAAAGCGGCCGTAACTGATAATATAGAAACATTTGCATTAGGATTAACCAATTATTTTGAAAATCTAAAAACAGAAGGACGTGAAGGTACTATTTTTATCAAAATAGCTGATACCTGTCCGCTAAATCTGGAGTCAACTGTAACCTTGGATGGAGAAGAAGGAGAACTGGCTGATTTAATTGAGTATTGGATGTCTGAAAATACAGTGGAGGGAGCATATACCGGTTCAAAAACATCCAGAACAAGCATGAAACTGGATCAGGTACATTTTCCTCTATTCGGAAAAGCGGCATTCGGTAGAACCAAAGCCCTGTCAATGGAAGATTTTGTAAAAACCGGATTAGTTCAATTGTTAAGCAATTATGGTATTTCAGTTTCCACCCATGCAGTGGGCATAGGAAAAGTATATCTAACGTTAGGAGGGAAATAAATGAGAAAATTATATTTGATTTCTATTTTCATACTTGCCATATTAAACTGTTATGGGCAAGAAGAGACTTTTGGACGTATAACGATTACTCCATACATATCTGATAAAGTGGAGCTGGGTGATGCCGGGATAAGACTCCTTAGAACAAAGATGGCCCAAATTGTTACCATCGGTGAAGCAACGGGAGGATTTGACCAACGCTTTATCATAACTCCTACTTTAGATGTTTTAGAGGAAAGCACAACGGCATCCATACCTCAAAAGACATCGTTGAAAGTAAGTATTACATTCTTTATTGGCGATGGTATAGCAAGTACTTTATTCGGTTCCAACAATATTGAAGTGACAGGAATCGGTGACAGTCATAAGGATGCAATATATTCTGCCATTAAAAAGATAAATACCAAAGACAAGGGATTACAAGCTCTAATTTCTGAAAGTAAAAAACGCATTGTCAAGTATTATAATACAGTGTCATCAGCTTTGATTAAAGAAGCGGAAGTGTATATGGCTAATGCAGACTACGAAACAGCCCTTTCTAAACTAGCCGTGATTCCATTTTCATGTAAAGACTATGATACGTCACAAAGACTGATTGCAAAATGTGGCGGTAAAATATTGGAAAGGGACAATGCTGTTCTTTTAATGAAAGCCAAGACTGCCTGGAACACCAGTCCGAATAAAGAGGGAGCCAGAGAAGTCGGTGAGTTGATTTCACAGATGAATATATCTTCTGCATCTGTAAAGTCGGAAGTAAATCAACTAAATAATCAAATAAAGCAGCGACTAATTCAAATTGAAGAAAAAGAAATGGAATTGGAACAAGTAAGGATAATCAATGCAGCTGAACTTAGATCTAAAGAAATTGAGGCTTCTGCAAAAGTCACGTCCTCATTTTTCGGGGCATTACCTAAATTAGTTTATAGTATTTTCAGTTGGTTCTAATAAATAATGATATGGAAAGGATAAGAATTATCATATTTCTACTCTTCGGTGTGGTTATATGTACCTATTCTCAAGAATTTTCATTCGATGCAAAGTATGTTACAGTTGGAGTACTTAGCAATGAATGGCCAGCTCAATGGTCATACAATCCTAATTTGAGAAATTTGGGTACATATTCCATGTCTATTTCTAACAATCAAAAACAGAATGCTAAAAAAATTGCCGAACAGTTATATCGGGATGGGGTCGGAAAAATTGTTTTGGATAGATTATTGGAAAGGGATAGCCAGGGACTCCACATGAATGGATTATATGAGCAAGCCATTCAAAATACAACAATAGAAGAGATAGAGACGGCCATTCAAGATGCGAGTGCGGAAACCAGGGATGTTCTCAAAAAAGAAATATCACGACAGTTGCTAAAAAACAATTATATTGTTATTTTCCAGACAGTAAGAAGAAAGTTAGGTAAAAAGACTTTTGATAAAAAATATTGGCAGGTATTTCATGTTGAGATCACTGATAGCATCGTAGATTTGGCTTTTTTGAATTGGCGGAATCTTCAACTATACGACCAAATCAAAGTGCCCATAACATTTGTAGCAGAAGGTAAGGTTCCTAAAGTCAAAGCACAAAAATTCAATAAAAAAGCATCAGAAGTATTTGTCGGTATAGCAGAGGATATAAAAAAGGTCGGGAACGCCAGAGTGATTAAAGCAGAAAATGAATTGATGTTTGACATCGCAAAAAAAATACCAGCTTTTGCCATTCGTGGTTCTGTTTTTAAACGTGCTCCTTTCTTAGCAAGAACAAGCTCTCGGCAAGGCGTTAAAAAAGGAGATCGCTTCTATATTTATCGTTTTAAAGAAAACGAATCTGGTGAGATTTATTCAAAGAAAGTTTGTACCGCACGAGCAACGGAAGTAAATGAAAAATCAACGCGCCTATACACAATAAGCGGGAAATATGCTTCTACTAAAAGAGGAGATGTTGCAGTTCAAAAAGATAGGCACAAATCCTCATTCTCAATAATGGGACAATATAGTGCTGGTAATGACCCTAGAATTGGAGGTAGATTTCAATATGAATACCTTTTAAATTTCTCCAAAAAGGGAATGGCGCAATATTTTTTAACCGGGATAGAATACAACAAATACAAAAAAGAGCCAGAAGGGGTTTGGTGGGATGGAACAACAAATATATGTCCTGCACTGCACCATGCTTCTGTAATGCTTGGCTATGGCTTAGGATTTAATTTCTTGGGACGTTTCGAATTTATGCCATATGTTATGATGGGATACCAGACTTCTTTTATGACATCTTTAGGAAATGGAGAGGTTTGGAATCACGATGACGTATGTTGGGATAGTGCGGCATCTAGCTATGGTTCATGTATTGGCTATGCAGGAACGAGATTTAATATGAATTTATGGTATCCACTTCAGATGACCTTAGGAATTGATTATAATATTTCAATAGGTAACACAGATAAACCCATAGTCAGACAGCACAAATTAAATCGCCTAAATATTTATGCAGGATTTCGACTCCATTTTTAATAATTCATAAATTATTCCGATATGAAAAGAATGAATTTTATATTATATATGTTGTATGGTATTGTATTTTTAGTAGCTTGTACTTATGATTATAATATGCCTGATATGTCTAACGCAACTCCACATGGTCCTTCCGTCTCAGAACCGAGCTATTATTATGGTGTAACTTATGGAAGTGATATCACTTCTTTGATAATGGAAGAGGCCGAGCGGTTAGGGTATGAAGTCGCAGCAATAAAAAAAATCGGAATAGAGAAAGACCGAAACGGGAATATACTTGTTGAGAGGCAAATGCCGAATGGCGGTGATTGCATAGAAAGTATGCAGGGAGCTAATGCTATAGAGTTTGTTCTAAAATGTGAAGGTTGTCCAAAAGGAAGTTATGACAATAGGGTACTAATTTGTACGTTATCTTTTGAACCATTCAACTTAAAAGATAATAATAACAAAACCATAACATTGACAGCAGATATGCCATATACACTAGAACTTTTACCTGATTCAGAACGTATTTACAATTATAGTGTAACTTATGGAAGTGACGTGTCTTCATTAATATCCAATACATTGGAAACAATAGGCTATGAAATAGCTGATACAGAAATTTTAATCACAGAAAAAGATAAAGATGGAAACATTATTTCAGAACGATATAAGCCTAATGGAGATAATTTACTATACAGCACCAAAGGAGCTATAACGGTGAGATTTGCAGTTGAAATATATGGTTGGCCAAAAGGAAGTTATGACAATAAAGAAAAATGTTGTACCATAGTATTTAATGAAGATTTTAATTTAGAGGAAATCAATGGAAAAAAAATTGTTTTATCCAAGGACATGTCATATCTTATAAGTACAGAAAAAGACATATTCAGTATAAAACAAAAAAAATATGAAGTACCATCTATCGGAGGAAACATACAAGTAGAAGTGATATCTTCCGGAGAGTATTCTGTCCAATTACCAGATGTGAACTGGATAACAGAAACAACACCGAAAGCTATTGATACAAACATACATGTATTTACAATTGCCACTAATAATAGTTCAGAAAAACGGAAAACAGCTATTATATTTATAGATAATAAAAGCGTTGTAACAGAACAAGTTATAATAGTTCAATTGGGTAACTCAAATGATAACACTACTGACGGAGACATTGACGGTATGCCTATTGAACCTTGGCAATAATAAAAAAAGAGAATATTATGAATAAAATCAAATACATAATTTCAGCTGTCTTAGCAATTTTCTGTTTAAGTTGTACGAATGAAGAATTATTCAGTGGTAAGGACAATATTGAAGTCACTGCAAGCTTGGCAAATACACGTACTAGTTTTATAGAAGATAATAAGATTGTCAATGTTTCTTGGAACATTGAAGATGAGATTGGATTATTTACAAAAGAACAAAGTAATTTGCAATATACAGCTTTGGCTGAAGGACCTACAACTCATTTCGGTTCTGTAAAAAACAACTTAAATACCCAGGATGGAGAAACTGTATATGCCTATTATCCCTATTCTGATGGAACAGAAAGTTCACAAAAGGTAAAAATACCGGATTTATTGAGCCAGTATTACAATAGGAATATTTCAGAGTTGGATTTTATATATGCCTCGGGAATTGTGAATGAGAAAAAACTTTTCCTTCAGTTCAAACATCTCTATGCTTTTCTTCGGATTACACTTCCATTGGAACTAATTGATGATAGAGGAGATAAAGGTGGACTATTCATTCAGTCCACAGAAGATATAGTCAGTCATAGTAATAATGGTGATTCTTTCTTTGATATAGAAAATGAGATTTCCAATTTTGAAGGATTTAATGCTCTATGGTATTATATACCTGCTGATGAAAACTTTGAAGAACAACATGAAATTACATGTTATATAGCTATGCTTCCACAAACAGAAAATGCCCAACTTAGTATATATAAGTTGAAAAATGGAGCTACGTATGAAGAAGATTGCCTATTGCAAAAACAAGCACCATCTGGAGGCTTTAAAGCTGGAAATGTATATTCTATATCTTTGAATGACAGCCATCCCAAAACAGAAAGAGATGCTTTGATTGCATTTTACAAAGCTACAAATGGAGATTATTGGACTAATAATACCAATTGGTGTACGGAGAAGCCTATTTCTGAATGGTATGGAATTTCAACAGATGAAAATGGGGTTATAGGTATCTACTTAAATGATAACAATTTGAAAGGGGCCGTAACGTCAGAACTAGAAACTCTCACTCAACTGCAAGAACTAAGTCTTTTCAATAATGAGTTGACTATCCTTAATGTGGATAACAATTTTAAATTGAAGAATCTCACATGCTATAACAATCAACTAACCTCAATAAATGTCAGCAATAATCTTGAACTAAACGAACTACTTTGTGATGAAAACCTATTAACTACATTAGATATTAGTAACAATACTAAGCTGAAAACACTATGGTGTAATCGTAATCAATTATATTCGTTAAATGTCAGCACTAATTCTCAACTAGAGAATTTACTTTGTGGGGATAATCAACTACAGACTTTGGATGTAAGGAATTGCTCCCAACTAAAAACATTATGGTGTTATTCTAACAATCTATCAGAGTTAGATATTTCTAACAATTTAAATTTAGAACAGTTGGAGGCTTTTTATAATCCTTCTCTTTTATATATTTATATTTCATCAGGACAAGTATTCCAATACACCAAAGATGATATTACACAGTTTATAATTAGAGACAACGAGTAAAGGTTATAATTGATATCGATTATTTTTCCAAATAATAAGTTAACGCACTAGGACATAAATCTTGGTGCGTTATTTTTAACCATTTAATCACATCTATAATGGAATAATTACTGGGTGATTCATTATGCGTTGATTTTGGCAAAAAGTCTATAACGTTATATATGAGCATATGGGTGATTGTTGTTTCTGTTTTACGCTTTAATTTTCACTATTTTTGTGACATACAGAAAGTACTATGCCATTTTGGGATTATTTATTATGCAGATATTACAAACTAACTTGAGTAAATGAATTTTAGAGTAAATCTAAACAATAAAGAAAATGAGTGATGAAAAAGAATATATAACAGCCTTGATAATTAAAGCGAAAGCAGGGAATAGTAATGCCCAATACAGACTTGGCTATGCTTATTTGGTAGGAGAAGGTATAGGGCGGAATTATCAAGAAGCATTCAAATGGCTCACAAAAGCTGCTGCAAAAGGGAATATGAATGCTCAATACAATCTCGGAGTAATGTACTATGAAGGTAATGGTGTAAAACAAAATTATAAAGAAAGCCGCAAATGGTTTAATTTATCTGGAAAAAAAGGAGCAACAGCTGCGTATACTTACTTGGGAGAAATGTTTATGTATGGGAAAGGAGTACGGAAAAGTTATAAAAAGGCATTCACTTATTGGAAAATAGCAGCAGATAAAGGTTTTGTAGGAGCTATATCTAGTATCGGGTATTTGTATGAGAATGGGAAAGGAGTAAAACGGGATTATGGTTTAGCTCTTTTTTATTATCAGAAGGCGGCCAAACAAAAGGACAGTTTTGCTTTACATCATTTAGGCCTTTTATATGAATATGGGAACGGAGTACAACAAGATATTCAGAAAGCTCTTAGTTATTTCCGAAAGTCTGCCCGATTAGGAAATACTAATGCAATGTGTACAATAGGATGGATTTATGGGAACGGAGAAATAAACGGAAAAATAGATCTTCATAAATCGGTTAACTGGTATATCAAGTCCGCATCCCTAGACGAGGATCATTTAACGGAACTTATAATAGGTAACATATATTTAGAAGGAGGACCGGGATTGAAGCCTAATTTGAAGGAAGCGATTAAATGGTATCTAAAAGCAGCCAATGGAGGTGTGAATGCTGCAAAAATCAGATTAGAGAAACTTTGTTGTAAGGGGAATAAATAGTAGATAGCTACCAAACTTGACGCACTAGGACATAAATCTTAGTGCGTTTCTTTTTTATCCTTATTCTCAAATCGCTAAAATGCTATTCTCACCAGCTCAAATCCTAATATCTGTAATATAAATCGAATTTTTATGTTCACCGATTTTATAAACAGAATATTAGGAGCCGAACGAAGACCTTCGCTTTCTAATCGCTTGGAAAATAGTGCTGTGCCAAGTGTTATCGTGAAAAAAGACAGCAACAAGACATCCTCCAAACCTATCCCTGAGAAATACAGAAAAGACGTAGCATTACTCCAGAGCAAATATGGGGATGCTTTTAAAACCGGATTCTGTATTAATCTTACACTTCAAGAGGCTTTATCAATCATGCCGAGAGAAAGAAGAAGAATTGATTCATACAGAGGGTTGCAATCTTATCTTAAAAAGGATTGGAATATCACGTTAACTATTAAATCTCAAAAAACTAAATCTAAAGAACTATGACCAACTATTTTATTTTAAATGGAAAGCTCCTCGATACTGACATGAGCGCTGAGGAGATTGAATCACGGGTATCGGAATCATTGGATGATACCACATCAGGAATGGCTCAGTTTCGGATCAAGAGGCTGAGTGAGAAGGAAGTTCGTTTCTTCTTTGTTAGGGATTTCCGTTGCGACCCTAATAAGCATATAATTTACGATGCGGATATGGCACTCATCACGGGCTTGGGAATTGGAGCATTCCAGCCACAGACTGTCGGAGGATACCCGATGATATATCCCTTGAATTTTGCCGGGAAGAACTTCTATACCGACATCACAGCGTTCATCAGGCTTTATAAAATGCTGTTATATGTAGGGGCAGGTGAGCAGCAAATTGAGTATATCGGTCTGAGAACTTATTCGGATAGGATTTTAATGCAGATAATATTTTAATCCTTATGAATGTATTGGTAGCATGTGAAGAGAGTCAGGCTGTTTGTCTGGCTTTCAGAAAACTGGGTCATCTTTCAGTTGTGACCTTCAGGAGTGTAGCGGTGGTCATCCGGAGTATCATTTCAAGGGAGATATGTTTGATGTAATAGCCAATCGTGGTGGAACTTTGGAGAATGGAACCAAACATTTTCTTGACGGTAATTGGAATCTAGTCATAGCTCATCCACCTTGTACTTATCTTGCAGTCTCTGGTGCAAGGTGGTATTATCACCCTGACGATAAGAACCTCCCTATAGAACAGAGAAGACCACATCCCAAGTTTCCAGATAGAGCCAAAGACCGAGAAGAGGCAGTTCAGTTCTTCATGGATGTTTCAAGGGTTGGAGTGAATAAACTGGCTATAGAAAATCCTGTCAGTATAATGAGCAGCCGATGGAGAAAGCCTGACCAGATCATAGAACCTTGGATGTTTGGTCATGAAGCTAGTAAGAAGACTTGTCTATGGTTGAAAAACTTACCTCTCCTGATACCTACAAATATAGTCGGGAAAGGTGAGGTCTATGTTTCAAAGAGTGGCAATAAATCTCCCAGGTGGTTCACTGACATATTCTTCTCGGGTGTATCGCCTGAAGAGAGAAGAAAACTGAGAAGCAAGACTTTCCCCGGGATAGCAGATGCAATGGCTGACCAATGGGGAGGTAAGGTTATAGCAGCGTAATGGATATTGCTTTTTTCGTTGTAATGTTATAAAGGTCGTTATACTGAAAAAGGTATGGCGGCTTTCTTTTCCTAAAATGAATTACTTTCCTTATTTTTGTGGAAAGATAAAACTCAAAATTATGACAATGGAGGAATTACAAAAGGCTATAGAACTTCAATATCAGAGTAAAGGTATTGCAAGATGTAGATATAATGCTCTTAATAAGGTGTTCACTTTTCTGAAAGATTACAACTCCAAAGACAATGCTGTTTTTCTGAATAAAAGTAAGGAAGAACTAAAAACTGATTATACTCAATATTGGAATAAGAAACTTAATGGTGCAGAAAATCAAGCAATCAATGACATCTATAAATATATTAGTACTAAATCCAATTTCATTACTGCAAAGAAGGCGGCAAACAAAAAAGTTAGAATAAAGAATGATAAACCTAAGAGCACTCCTCTATCTGATTATAAAATAGGACTACCTCCATGGCTAGGAGATTCACCAAAAGTATTAATTTTAGGGACTATGCCGGGAGACAAATCTTTAAGAGAACAAGTATATTATTGTGATACATCCCATAATTCGTTTTGGAAGATTATGTATTCAATCTTTGGAAAAAAGGATGATATGACGTCTAACCATGATTTTATCACTTCCCATAACATAGCCTTGTGGGATTGTGTACAGAGTGGAGTAAGAAAAGGAAGTACAGATGATGGATATGATATTAATTCCCTTATTACTAATGACATACAATCCTTTTTGAAAGAACATCCGAGCATAAAAACAATAGTCTTGAATGGCAAAGGAAAAGGTAGTAAAAAGCATCCTTCAACAGCCTTTCTTTTCAAACGTTTTTTCTCCACAATAGACTTTGATGGAAAGATTGTATTACTTTCTTCAACATCCAATACCTGTAGCCTTGCTTTTGAAGAGAAGTCGGAAGAATGGTCTGTAATTTCTGAACTGGTTAAATAAATTTATCTATATAAAAAATAAGGGAGACCGAACTTTGTATTGTTCAGTCTCCTTTTTTTATTGGCTATTTCTTTCTTGACTTGTATCTCCTACGTTCACATCCGAAAGTATTATGAGAGTAGGCATATTCAATTATTTCTGTTATATCATAATCCGGAATAAGCTCTTTGATGAATGACTTGGCTCTGTCTTTCTCTACTCCTGCCTTACATAGAACTCCTGCATAAGACATCGCCGTATTGTTCCTTCCGTTAGCTATAGATTTTCCGGTCCAGATTTTCCCAAGGATACGGATTATACTGTCATCTGAAACAACTTGTCTGCTCAGAGTGTTTAGGAAATTGGCTACATAAGAATCATCCTCCGTCATTATTTCAGTTCCTGTTTCATCCCTTATAATGGTTTCTGTTACAGTATCAAGTATAATAGGCTCAGGGGTAGATGGAACAAAATGAAAAGGCTGAGGATTAGGATTTTTCCATAGGTTCGGATCATAGCTCAGAAAATTACCTCTGGCCAAATCCACCGTACTTGTATCTTTCTCAGGGCAATCAAACAACTTCAAGAGCTGATTATATAAGTCATAATGGTAAAGCGGTTCATAGTTATCATGGAAGATAATTGCTTTATAACCCTTACCGCTTGGAGTGACGTAATAGGCATAGACACACGAAAAACTTTGCAGCCATTTTCCAAACTCATGCATCTTCTCCGGCTCTATATCATCAAAGTCAAGAGCCGTAAATGAAGAGTAGTGTATAAGATCGTTCCTGTTTTTGGTCTTGAAAGTTCCGTTCCATGTAATAGCAGGAAGTTTCATCTTGGCTTTATCCTTGTCTTCATCGTTCTTGGCTTTTCTTACCGCATCAACTTTCTCTTTCAAGTGGAAATAGGTATTGTTCTGAATTATCTCCAAGACCTTGTCTATATCATATTCCTCAGGGTGATTGATATCTGTAATTTTTCCGAACAGAGATACCTTATTCCTATAGTGTGATATTACCTTTATCTGAGCAGTTGGTTTACCGTCCACCCTTGTAGTTTTTTCTTCACAAGTCAGATACCCGGATATGTCAGAAGCACTTGGTTTTCCTGCCATATCCAATTCCTTATAGATGTTTACCAGTATATTCTTTACTTCCGATTTGGTATAAGTCTTGCCTATCCTCAAGGCACTGATCAGTTTTTCCGCTATCTTGTCTTTAGGTAGCTTGTCAAAAGGAGCAGGTTCAAGGGCTTGTCTAATATAGTCCTCTCTCCAGAACAATGCTTCAAAACCTTCCCTTCCGAGAGCATCATGATATTTTTTGTACTTGCTCTCCATGAAGGTACATTTTTCCAGAAGTTCGGGAGAGTTATCATATAGTTCACAGTAGAGTCTGGCCTTTCTGGAGAACCGGTTGTTCTGTTCCCATTCTTTGAAGATTTCCTTTACTTCAGGATCATCACTGTCAGAAGACTTGGTAACGACAGCACCGGCCTTCAAAGCACAATACATGGAAAAATCATTGTTATAGATTCTGTTTGTCACTTCCCAGGCTCTCCTTTCGGATATTTCAAGGATTTCATTCTCAACAACCTGAGTCTTATTATCAGCATCCGTGATAATACAGCAATAGTGTTCCTTGTGACCTTCTTTACCAATGGCTTTTTCCATCATTTGTAGTTGTTCCTGCTTATTCGGAACTGCATTATAGTTATCAATCTGCCTCATGGTCTTTTCCTTCTTCTCCCTGATTGAGTTTTCCAGTTCCTCTTTCGTAACCTCTGATTTTCGGGTATTGAAGTAGAGTGTCGCCGAGTTACGGAATGGATTCTCTTCAAGTCTCTGTCTTCCTATAATCTGTTGCAAATCCACTGAAACATCGACAGTCATGCTTTTGATTTGCGGATTGGCGAAAATATAGGTATAAGCATTGGTAGAGTAGAAATCAGCACCCAGATAGACAGTTGAAGTACAGAAAGTAAACATCTTATGCGGTTCTCCCTTACCCGGAATATCACCAATCACAAATTTCTCTCCCGTTTCTCTTGACAGTTCGTTCAGTTGCTTGACATTCTCAGACTTGGAAGAACAGATGATATTTACTTCATCCGCTTTCAAGTTGTTCTTCCTTACAATCTTCTTTATAGCTGAAACGTCATTGATATAGAAAACAGCTTCTTTCGCCATGAACTCCTTACCATCCACCGGCATACTTTTTCCGTTTCCTTTCCTATATGCCTCAATCAGTTTTCTACATAATTCAGCAACAGACTTCTTGGATTTTATCACCTCTACATCAGGAAGCTGTGTAATGCTGTCAGACCATTGAAGTTCACAGATTGTCATATCCTTGAATTGCCGGGTCATTTCAAGATAGGATTCAAGAAATGGTGTGGCTGAAAGATAGACCACACTACTGAATGCTTTCAAGATTTGGCTAAACTCATATTCTGTAGTAGGCTTGAATTGACAGTCATAGAACATTGCCTGGAACTCATCCACTACAACGCTCCATTCATCCGTTTTTTCACCACAGGCTACCAGAACTTCCTTTATATTTTTGAGTGAATCATAGGTAGTAAGAATCTTTTTTCCCCCTGATTCAATATACTTGCCCAGTTCACCATTGAAAGCCATAATATCCTTTTCCGAACAGGACCTGCTTTCAAAATATTTTTCTCTGCTTCCCTGATAACGGTAGAGGTGAAGATTGTCAGAAAGATGCTGTGAATACTTATTATAAAGAAGATGCTTTCTTGGACTGGCCAATATCACTTTCTTCTCTGAACTGATATAAGCCTCTGTAGCACCACATCCACAGATTCTTTTATTCAGGATATAATGTTGGTTATCAGGCAGAGAGTTCCATAAATCCTTCCATTCTGACAGATATCTGATTCCGTCAGGTACATTCAAAAAACTTTTGTTCATAATTATATAGTTGTTATTACGGGTTAATCGGAGATAGAAGCCTATACGAAGTATGAGTATAGTACATAACCCGAAGGGATGTAATAAAAAAACTTACAAAAACACTATTCTTTAAGCATTTTGCACTCATTTGCAGACTTTTTTATAACACCTCTATCTTTCTAAAGAAAGTTATGTACTACATTCCACTTCGTTCCATACTCTTGTCTCCGACCAACCCTGATTATTCATTGACTAGTCTTTCGGGAAAAATGGATTGTTACGGTTAAGTTCCTTCTCCAGCTTATCCATATCCTCCTTTTTCTTTTTCATATACTCTTGATATTCAGGACTGCTTTCTTCCACCCATTTAAGATTGTCAGCATGAAAATCAAGATAATCCATGTTCTTATGAAGCACTCTCGGTCTTTGCATTCTGGATTTGTCCCCGTCCACAAATTCAGCAGCAGCCATCAGATCATCAATAAACCCATTTTTATCATCATAGTTTCTCCACCGGTTGTTCTTTCTACGGTAACTGACTTTAGGTTCAATAGCCTTCATCGAATCAGTATCTCTATCACCTGTCTCCTTCTCAATCGGCAGTTCTTTGCCTTTATCGAATATTTTCCCCTCAACGGTTACAGTCAGACCATTATCAATCTTACGTTTGGTAGCTAAGGGAGCATATTTTCTAACCTCTTTCCATTCAAGGTTATTGGCCTGACAGTTCCCCAAGTTCCCGTCATTATGTACCAACTTATATTTCTTTCCGTCATTAGGCATGGGGTTATAAGCATCGGCAACAGCTTCATCCAATTGAACGGTTTTGGGTTTGACATTCAGGAATTTTGAACCGTTTATATCAGTATGGATCTGTAAAAAACGGTTCCAGGACTGATTATTATATTTCCGATAAGCACGAGTTCCAGCCCAATTTACCCAAATGTCATATTTCATGCTGTATCTTAGCGTTATGCCACTGACTACTATATCAAGTGGCTGATTCTTACAAATCTTTGCCATTCTTCTTATTGCTTTTTATGGTTAATATTATGTTTCTCTCTTCACTCAAGTATTTTACCAAAGAGTTATACGCTTCGCATCTTCTACGTTTTCTTGGAATTACAGCAAGAAGTTCACTCAATGTAACTTCAATGCCAAGACCGGAAATGAAATGTTCCTCACCGATATAGCCTGCCAGTGCTTCAACATCATCTTTGAATTTTTCTGGAGTTATACTTACTTTCTCTACGATAACATCAGGAGCAGTATTTTCCTGACGACCCAATGAAGATTCTGAACCTTCAATGAATGTATTTTTTATTTTTAAAATCATTTTCAGGAGTAAGGATTAGAGGGTTACGGAAGAGCGTTTTAGCGATTTGGAGCGAATTATGGCTCTCAAATGTCCTAAACCTGATTATTTGTGGAGAAGCCCTGTTATTTGTATATTTAGGCTTCTCCACTATTGATTATTAAGGTTTTATCTTTCTTGGAATCGGATAAGCATGGTATTCTTTCCCATCCAGAAGACACCCGTTCTCTTTGGCACTACGTTTCACTCCGTCAGCACTCCAAGTACCCCATTGTTTGAAAAAGAAAGCTGTACCTGTGGAAGCGTCACATTGGGATTTAATATTCAGAATCCAGTCCTTTTCCACTTTTCTGGCTCTGTTTCCCGATTCACCACCAACGATAACCCATTCAATATCAGACAGGTCAAGTATTCCCAAATCTTCCAATAGAGGCTCACAACTAAGGAACCGTACCGGAGCATCCAGCTTCTTCAGGTAATCAATACGATCTTTTACCTTCTGATTCTCGACTGTAACACCAAGCCATACATTTTCGGGAATGGCATGAGTCGAAAAATATGCATACATCCGTTCGGCTCGTTTGGTCAGAATCTGGAATGTATGCTGTGGGCACTGACTGATAACGTCCATTATTTTATCAATGAAATCAAACGGAATATCCTTATGGAAAAGATCACCCATGCTTGCTACGAATACTAGTTTATTTCCTTTCCACCCGAAAGGTTCGTTCAGATACCTAGGATGGATAGTCGGAGTAAAACCGTTCTGATATTTGACCTGCCCCATCGCTTTCAAACGTTTGACCATCATTCTTGCATAACAATTCCTACATCCTTCACTAATCGGATCGCAACCTGTTATGATATTCCAAGTGTAGATAGTCCAGAGAATTTTACTATAAGTACTCATTTTTTTTATTATTTTTAGGGTTAATCACAGCTATCCTTTTGCTTCTAACCCCTTTATATTCTATGCCAAGGATATTTTTAGACATAGAATGGGCTGTAATGGGAAAAATCTTATTTCTCATTGTTTCAAATTTTTAATAAGTTCAACTATTAGAAAGTAAGCCGGATCCTTGCTTACTTTATATTAGAATTTTATATATCTGCTGGGAATCGTTTCAACACTTATTTCCTCATCCTTGATAGCAGATTGTAACAGAGCATACCATAAGTTCAAGTCACTACTCACAATAACCAGCTTCTTTTCCAAGTCGTTATCCAGTGAAGTTACGAGATCACCGTTCCCATCCACTACAGACACTCCACGTACCAGATAATCACTAACCATAGTAACATGGATAATAATAGTTTCAACAGGACACAACAGCTGGCATTGTAGCTTGTTGATGATTCCGGTATCAAGTTTTGGCTTTTGAGAGAGACAGATGCTATATCCGCCTTCCCTGAGTTGTTTCAGATTATTCATTATTATTACGTTCTTTTATCAGTTTATAAAGTGTTTTTTCCACCTTAAATCTATGCTTCATTTTCATTGGAACTGAAATAGCTGTTAATGAGCTACAATTAGCAAAGGCTCTGGGTGCTATCTTTATCAATCCGGGGAAACTGACTCTCTTGATATACCTATTTCCTTCAAAGGCACTTTCACCGATTTCCTTAACCCAGGATGGAATATTGAACTCATATTTGTCTGAAAAACAAAAAATTAGTGTACCATCAGTCGTATATAAGCAATCGTCTTGAACGGTAAAGAAAGGAGAATAGCAGTCCATTTGTCTGATACCGGAATAAGCAAAAGGATTTCCCTCAATCTTCTGCAAATTGTATGGCAGTGTAATATGGGTTAGTTTTGAGCACTTCCAGAATGACTCCTGATATATGCTTTCTACTCCTTCAGGCAAGTATATATGTTCAAGATTGATGCAGCCAAACAATAACTTTTCAGGTATTTCCGTTACTTTGGGAGGAATAGCGATTGAAGTCAAAGCCATTCTCTGAAAGGCTCCTTTTCTCAGCTCCATAACAGATTCGGGTAAATCCAGATAATCAATTTTGTTGGAATAGGAAAGACCTGCGAAAGCATTCTCGGCAATACATTCTGTCCCGGTTTCAACAGTATAATAACTATATTCATTATTCAACAACTTTAGAAATACCTTACCATCATTCGTATATAATGCACCATTGCATTCCTTATTCTGATTTTTCATTCTTTTCAAATTTTAGATTAATCCCCCACCGTAAAGATGGGGGAAGGTTATTTTATGACAGTATTTTTTTTATTTTATCAAGGTTGGATGACTTTTGGGATGAGTTTACACTGGAAACCATCTTGTCGTACTCCTCTTCCGCATTCAAAGCCAAAGTTTTGTACTCTTCCTTTTTGCCATCCTTTTTAATTTCTTTCTGGAAATTCTTCCATGCCTGAGTGATAATCTCCGTTTTTTTGCTTACGGAATCCTCTCTCATGGCAGTAGCCAATATCTGTTCAGGCAAGGAGGTGATAAAAAGCATCAGCTGATCCATAATTTCAGCTTTCTGTGTATCGGAAACCGCATTATAGGCTGCAATGATAGCATCAATGATAGCACTGTTCCTTTTCATTTTAACTACGTTCCTACATGCTACCCGAATAGCTCTGAGACTTCTGTCACCACGTTCAATTTCAGCCTCCGTGCCTCTGAGTTCATCAGACAACTTACCTTTAAACAGTGCCTCCTCGTATTTCTGCTTTTTGTATCCGTCATTCATCTTATAGATTTTCCATGCGCCACGTTGGGACATCTTATCCTCATTCACACAAACCTCTATCCGTGAAAGGACGGTTTTACCTTCTTTCTCAAAGGTTTGCACAAGAAGTTCCTGAGTGTCGTGGTGATTCCATTTTTTACAGGTAAGGTTATATTCCGCAATATATGCTCCTACGAGAGTGCCTTTAGGTATATTCGCCAGTTCTATTCCCGCATCAAGCGGAATATTCTTAGTCTCTTCATTGGTAATCCAAAGGGCAAGCGCATCCACCTTATGCTGACCGTCCAGAATACAGTAATACATATCTATATTGGGAGTGGCTAACGAAAGGATATTACCTGTACGGTCACGCACTGTATAACCTTCTTCAATCATCTTTCGGGTGGATATCACCTTGATGTTGTTCAGAACACCAACCCGTTTGAAAGATTCCACAAAGTTCAGTACATGGTTTCCGTCAATCGGTCGGTTTTTATCAAGGTATGCAAATTTTCCACCAGCTCTAAGGTAATCAAAATAGCTAACTTTCATGTCACTGTTGAGTAGCATGAATATTTTAGCTTTGAGTGTTTCCCCATCAATTTGCACGCTACTCGCAAGCTGTCGTGCTGACTGCTCCCTATCTTCTGCGCTACAGTTACTATCAGGCGTAGCAATACCCTGAGGTCTCATACCATTATTAATACTCTCCATTCCCGTTGCTTGAACGGTTGCCTGCTCTGTTGATACAGTCACAGGACTTTGGTTTTCTGTACTCATAATTTCATAAGATGAAACTATTTTCTTTTATATTTTATATTATCTAGGCTGTTTTCTTTTTCAAGTACAGCCTGAAACTCATACGACAACTCCTTCACCAGATCCATACGGTCTAATGTGATGGCAGCTTTTATTCTGAGGAGGAGTTTTTGTTTTCTCTCCATCAGTTGCAGCAGTTCCGTGTTCATATAATGCTTTATTTTTCATCGTTTTTTTGATGTCACAAAGCTACTGAGTTATTCGTAAATAATTATATATTAATATATTAGATGAAAAAAAGAATAAAATCAGGAGATAAATGATTGGTTTAAAACAGAATGTGAAGATAAAAAATATGGGTAGTGGGAACAAAAATGGAACAAAAATGGAACAAATGAAACAAAGATGGAACAAAAATGGAACAAAAAAGCTATTCCTGTTGAAAGAATAGCTTGAACATATGGATTATAAGAATTTTCGTGGGAAGGAAGGTTTTGTGGAACCAGGGTTATCTAATCGTCTATTTACGCTCCCAGCGTCTATAATTTTTCAGTGAAGAACTCCTTCAGTTTTGTTTTAAAATCCTGTGGAACTTTACCAGCATATGCAGACGGATCTCCAGTATATTTATCACAAATAAAAAAAAGTTTTATTCGTTCGTATTTACTTGTTGGTATGTTGTTTCCTTTCCTTATCCCTGTTCTTCCGTTTCCAAAATAGAATTGCTTTACGATATAGTAAAGCCTGTGACTACCAGGATCCTTGTCTGTGTCCCATTCGATTTTTTTAAAAAGATCATTAGGTTTGCATCTGCCGGTTAACCGATAGGCAAAGCTTTCTTTGTTTCGGATGTCGTTTCCTATATATTTTTGTTCTGCTATATAATCAACAAATTCCTGGAATTTCTGTACTCCTTGCTTTTTTATAATTTCCTTGATGTCATCTAAACAGATACGCTCAGTAATGTCAGGAAGCTGTTCAAAATAATCATCAGGCAATATAAAAAAGGAATCTTTCTCCTCCTTGTTATTATTGCTTTGTGGAGAAAAGCTGTTTATGTTTTTCTTTTTTTGAGTTATTTCCTTTTTTTCGTCTGGTAATTCTTTCTTCATTTCCATAGCTTCTGGAAAGGCATTAGATATAGGATAATCATCGGGCATCACTAGTCTTTTACCACTTTCCAATTCTATGAGTTTAATAATCTTTTCTACTTGGGCAAATAAGTTTCTGTTGCTGTTAAGTTCATTAGAATATTGGGAATGATATTTTGCATAAATAGAACTTAGCCACCAAAGCTTACGAAAAGTAGTTATATAGTTTTGAGATATATTGTCCAGAATCCATTGGCTGCTTATTCTATTAGATGAGGTGATTTTATCTAAGGTGACAGCCAGACATGTCGCTAATGGATTATCTTTTTGTTTTATTATAGCACTATAGGACAAATTCTCATCCTTTGTAATGAAACTTTTGATCTCGCCTTTGAAACATAAAGCATTAAATAACGTAAAGCAGGGATTAATTGAAGAAGTATTGGTATAAAACAATTCAACGAATGGCTCTGTAACCAAACAGAGAAGATAACCTGAGATGTGTTCCTGTAGTAAATATCCGAAAATACAATCATTGGGATATAATCTTTCCTCTCCAAAATTGATTGAATCCTCATCTTTAAACAACTTCTTTTTTAGCAAACTGGATTTATCGGTTAGTCCTAATTCGCACTCTCTTATCAGTGCTGTTATCTCATCAAGTATTTCTAATCCTGCAAGTGAAATCTTATGAGTACTATTTGTTAATTCATTGCGACATTTCAAAAAATAGTTGATTGAATTTGCTACTGATTTAGCAGATAATTTAACATGATAGGCTAAAAGGATCGCAATTTCTAAAAACAAGGCAATGTCCATGTTTCGAGTCTCAGCATTATCCTGTAAAAACGATATTATTTTTTTCAATAGAGGATATTTAGCGAAAAAAGATAAGTCACGAACAGAGCATTTGGTATAATTGAGAATATTCAACTCTCTTTGGAATTTTCTCTTCGGAGCTTCAGATTCCAAATATTTATTTTTTCTTGTTTCAGTCGATAAATTCCATGCAGGAAACTCCCCTATAATGTTAGTAAGGTTAATCATATAACTCATGCAGTTCTGTTTTTTATATGAAAAATTAGTTTATACAAAGAGAAAGAATAATTCTAAACCAATTGTATAATCAATAATCTCTAGTTAAAATTGAAGAAACGTTATGATTTTCTACATTCTCTTATTCCCATTTTCTTTTTCTTCGTCCTTTTTCCTCTTTTTCTGGTTATTCTTTCTATATAAACCATTGGTACACAGTTTGCCATATTTTCATCCCAATATGCTTTCTTGTGGAAAGTATTAACATAGAACATATCCTTGAGAGTAAAAATAATGCCATCCAGTCCCTGCTCTTTGAATTGTTCTATCTTTTTTTTCTTGTCAGTGTCATGGATAGTCTTGATCGTCACCTTTTTCCAAAAGGATGTTGCCTTACCTTTCCACGGTTCGATATAAATATCCGTAATGTATCTGTGGGTGATTTTTCTCATGGTTTCCATATCCGTACCGTTTTTTAGGGTTCCATAGGACTGGTTAAGAGAATCAATCATATCGTCAAAGGTAATGTCCGCTTGAATCTGTTTCTCCATGTTTAATATTGCAGTTTCATACTTTCTTATATTACCTTTCTCTACCTTTATTATATCATTTTGCTTTTGGGCTAGTTCTTCATATTTCTCTTTTGTGAAGCGGCCATGGACAAAATAATTTTCGTCAAGGTCGGAACGTCTCTGCATGGTTGATTCCAATATCCCACGTGAATAGGCTATTTTCTGATTGTAGATGCGTATTTCCTCTTCGTATGTTTCCTTTGCATCGTTGCGTTTACAGATTATATCCTCATGTAATTCTTGGAGAGCCACGTACCATGCCAATGATTCTATTACATTCACATTAATGTCCGGTGAATGAAATAATCCCTTTTCTACTGCATTATGTTTTACTCTACATGAATATGTTGCATCCATAAGATTAACTGAATAGGAAGCACCACAAGAACAACGGATTAAAGGTGTTAACAGGTGAGGGTTTTTTGCTTTGGGACGGGTTCTATTTTCTTCTCTTTTCTTACGACATTTCTCCCATGTATCATCATCTATAATCTGAGGGTAGATATTGTTACTAGTCCTTATGCCACGATAGATCGGATTCTTTAGTAAACCATACATTTCTGCTTTTACATTGGTAGTAGATAGGTTTTTAAAATAACCTCTAGATTTTAATTCTTTCCCTAATTCCGTCAAGCTGTATTCGCCGGAAATATACATGTCAAATATGAGGCGAACCAACTTGGAACCTTCTTCATCAATCTCCCAGTAACCATCTTCGGAAACCTTATATCCAAGTGTGATCTTTCCACCCATATATTTGCCCTTGTTGAAACCTTCTTTTTTAGCTCTGGAAAAACGGGCAATCTTATTCCTCATTTCAGATTCTGCAAGTTGGGCATATAAGGTGAAGATCGTTTCGGCACCTTCATCAATAGTCCTATCATCTTTGAGTAGTCTAATTCTAGGCTCTTTTATGATTAGCTGAATTCCCTTGGTAGTAAGATATTCAAGGATACTGAATAATATTTTTTTTCTTCTGGCTATACGTGAGATTTCCCAAGCGAATACACAGTCATATTCATCTGTTTCAAGCAGCTCTTTCATACGGTTAAGACCAAATCTTTCCTCCTCATCCAATTTTATAGCACTTTCTTTAGTAGCTATTGAAGAAATGTCTTTATCTTTATACCCATAGAAATGAGCCAGATCATATAGCTCCTTTTCCTGTTCTTCATAAGATTGGGCTTCTGTAGAAACTCTGACTAGTAATATACATTTCATAGTGAAAGAATACATTATTGGTTACGGATACAAATATAGATTTTTTTTTGTTCACCACCAAATCGTATATTTATGTTACCGTAGAAATGGTGTGGTGAGGGGCGCGGAACGGGCGTTTCGAGATGAGTCCACCGTCTTTGCCCAACTTTCCGGCAACAGAATGAATCTTGGTCGTTTCCAGACTCTCTCCCAAAGAGAGGGGAGGAAGTATAGACGGCAGACGCTTGGCAAGCATGGACTTACCGCTGCCCGGCGAACCGATGAGAAGTAT
>CDTY01000876.1_pt1 | contig 62985 bp, 61 predicted proteins | sample 557731 | NCBI WGS metagenome assembly CDTY01 (sample SAMEA3182101, study PRJEB8094) | gut metagenome | biome: human; feature: gut; material: Stool; isolation source: human stool | place: Canada | collected 2013-02-12
CTCTCCGCCCGGATCTTTCCCTTATGGGCCAGCACGATGCTCCTGGCAATGGACAGGCCCAGGCCGTAACCGCCCGTCTGGCTGTTCCGGGACTGGTCGGAGCGGTAAAACCGGTCGAAAAGATGAGACAGCTTGTTCTCCTCCACAGGCTGGATGGTCGTATTCGTCACTGTGAGCAGGATACTCCGTCCCTGTTTTTCCAGCCGCAGCTCCAGCTGTCCCCCGGCGGGCGAATATTTTAACGCGTTGTCCAGCAGTATGGAGATCAGCTGCCGGATGGCCTTTTCGTCCCCGGTGAAGGCGAGCATGGGCTGGATGTGCAGGGCCAGCTCCTTCTCCTGACTTTTGGCGGGGGCCAGAAAGGGCAGGGCCATTTCCTCCGCCACATCGGAGAGCGGAAACTCGATAATCTGGAGCGGGGGCTGTTCCTCCTCCATGCGGGAGAGGTAGATGAGGTCGTTGGTTAGGCCGGTGAGCCGCTCCGTCTGGCGGCGGATATCGGCGAGCCACTGGTTTTCCCCGCATTCCATCTCTGCCAGCTCCACATCGGCGCTGATGATGGTCATGGGCGTTTTCAGCTCGTGGCCGGCATCGGTGATGAACTGCTTTTGCTTTTCATAGCTCTCGGCCACAGGACGGACAATGCGGTGGGACAAAATCAGCAGCAGCACCAGCACCGCCAGCAGGCCCAACAGGGACAGTGCCACACTGGCCAGCAGAGTCGTGCGGAAGGAGGACAGGCTCCGCCCGCAGTCCAGGAAAATGACGCGGGTGGTGTTCCCTTCCTCCGCCAGTACCAGATAGCGATAATCGTCCAGGAAGCCGCTGGTGTGACCAGATTCAAGCGCCGATTGGGCATACAGTTCCGCCGACGCCTCATCCACAGCGGCGATCTGACCGGTGTCCGTCTGGATGACCTGGCCGTCCTCATCCAGGTCCACAGAGAAAAAGCGGGACTCGTAAGGGGTCTCCGGGGACAGCCCCTTCGGACCCAGGAGATCCCGTTTACCCGTCCCTCTATCCATAGGAATCTCGCCATCCGGCAGGTTCTCTGTGTTATGAATTTTGGGAAATGCGCCATCATTACTTCCCAGCAGCGCAAGTACCGTGTCAGCGTCGGCGATCACCTTCTGATAGCTCATCAGGTTGACTCCGCCCAGAATCACGGCAAGGACGATGGCCAGGGAGATCATGCAGGCGGCAATGAGCTTGCGGCGCAGTCGTTTGATCATGGGCGTTCCTCCAGGGAGTAGCCAGCGTTCCGGGTAGCTTTGATCTGAATGTTCGCTTTCAGTGCGGTGAGCTTTTTGCGCAGATAGGAAATGTAGACCCACACCACATTCAATTCCACATCGCTGTCATAGCCCCAGATCCGCTCCACAAACCGCTCCGTGGGAATCAGCTGCCGGGGATTGCGCAGCAGCAGCTCCATCATCTGAAATTCCTTGTTGGCCAGGCGGAAGCTGCCGTGGGGGGAGGAGAGCTCAAAGTTGGTCTGATCCAGGGTAATGTTGCCCAGGGTGAGCTGACTGGTCACCTGGCCTCCGGCCTGACTGCGTGTCATGGCCCGGATACGAGCCATGAGCTCGGCGGTGGAAAAAGGCTTGGTCAGGTAGTCGTTGGCGCCCGTGTCCAGGCCGGTGACCTTGTCCTCCACCTCCGACTTGGCGGTGAGCAGCAGCACCGGGATGGGGTTGCCCGCCTGCCGCAGCCGGCGCAGCACCTCCAGTCCGTCCAGCTTGGGCATCATGATGTCCAGGATCAGGGCGTCGTAGTTGCCTGCGTCCAGATAGGCCAGGGCCTCCTCGCCGTCGTACACCGGGTCCACGGAGTAGTTGTTCTTTTCCAAAAGGGCTGTTACCGCCCGGGACAGGGAGCGTTCATCTTCTGCAAACAGTATGCGCATACGGTTTATCCTTTCTGTTCATCTTTTTGAAGCCAGCATACCGCCGCTGCCTTAACCTTAATTAAAATCATAGCACAGCCCGCGCGTCCTGTCACTGTTCCTGCGGGAAAAGGGCTGCAAGCTTGAAGAAACAGGATCTTTGCTCCGGATACAGAACTTGCGAAGCCGAAAAAGCGTTCACTTTTTGTTCAGGAAAAGGCTGCCGCAATTAAACTCCAATTATGTTTCGGTTCTTACACTGGCAACACGATATCCAAACAAGGAGGCCCCGTCTGTGAAGAACCAGATGATCTTTCAACGATACGAATTCAAATATTTGATGGATTTCCGCCAGCTGCAAGCCGTACTGGCTGCCATGGCTCCTTACATGGTGCCGGACGAGTACAGCCACAGCTCCATCCGCAACCTGTACCTGGACACGCCGGATTACCGGCTCATCCGCCGCAGTTTGGAAAGGCCTGTCTACAAAGAAAAGCTCCGCGTGCGCAGCTACGGTCAGGCGGAAAAGCATGAACCGGTGTTTGTAGAATTGAAAAAGAAATATCTCTCCGTGGTGTATAAGCGGCGCATCCCTATCCCACAGGATCAGGCGCTGGCATGCATTGACGGGAGGCAGCCCTGGCCGGACAACCAGATCGGCGCGGAACTGGCCTACACCATGGATTTTTACAAAGCTCTGCGCCCGGCAGTGTTCCTCTCTTACGAGCGGGACTCCTTCCGCGGCGTGGAGGACGAGGAGTTTCGGGTGACCTTTGACAGCGAGATCCGATACCGGCAGAAGGAGCTGACCCTGGATTCCGACACCTGGGGCACGCCCATTCTGCCGTCCGGACAGGTGCTCATGGAATTGAAGGTGGCCGGAGGTCTGCCCCTGTGGATGGCCCATGTTCTTTCGGAGCAGAGGATCTTCAAGACCTCTTTTTCCAAATACGGCGCCGCCTATCAGGACATTATGCTCACCAGACAGAGAGGAGAAAGAAAATATGCTTGACACTGTATTCCGCGGGCTGTTTGATACCGCCCTGACCGACACCATTGCCCCCGGAAACTTCCTGCTTTGTGTGGGCGTTTCTCTGGTTCTGGGCCTGCTGCTGTGCGCCATGACCGGCTGGCAGTCCCGCAGCAGCCGCAGTTTCACCGTTACCCTGGCCCTGCTGCCGGCGGTGGTCTGCGTGGTCATCATGATGGTCAACGGTAATGTGGGCACCGGCGTGGCGGTGGCCGGTTCTTTCAGCCTGGTGCGCTTCCGCTCCGCTCCCGGCACCGCCCGGGAGATCTCAGCCATCTTTGTGGCCATGGGCACCGGCCTCATCACAGGTATGGGCTATTTGGCCTACGCCGCTCTGTTTGCCCTGATTCTCGGCGCTGCCACCATGGCGTACACCGCATTCAGCCTCCGTCCCCATAATGGAGGCCCCGTCTGCCGCACCCTCCACATCACCGTTCCCGAGGACCTGGACTACATCGGTGTCTTTGAGCCGGTGCTGGACGAATACACCCGGCAGTACAGCCTCACCCAGGTGAAGACCACCAACATGGGGAGCCTTTTCAAGCTGACCTACGATGTGACTATGAAGGACGCCGCCCTGGAAAAGAAATTCATCGACCAGCTGCGGCTGCGCAACGGCAATCTGGAGATTGCCCTGGGACATCAGGATAATGCCGTGGCAACACTCTAAAATAGGAGATGATAATACGATGAAACAGGCAAAGCGCAGACTTACCGCAATTTTGCTGTGCAGCCTGCTGCTCCTCAACGGCTGCGGAGCGCAGAACACAGCGGAGGACACTTCCAGTACGGAAACCGCTTCCTCCGGGAATATAACGGCCACCACCGTATCCGCCATCGACACATCCAGCGTGTTCAGCGACCGGGATCTGGCGGGGACCTATGACGAGAGCGAGGCCATTTCCATTACGCTGAATGGAGACGGTGCCTCCTGTGATTCCAGTTCCGTTGTCATTGACGGCAGCACTATCACCATTACCGCCGAGGGGGTCTATCTCATTTCCGGTGCCCTCACCGACGGCCAGATCATCGTGAACGCCGGCGATACCGAGAAGGTACAGCTGGTGCTGGCGGGAGCGGACATCACCAGCACTACCTCTGCCGCCATCTACGCTCTGGAGGCTGACAAGGTGTTCATCACCCTGGCGGAGAGCACGGAGAACACCCTGACCAACGGCGGGGAATACGTGGCCATCGACGACAACAACATCGACGCGGTGATCTTTGCCAAGACTGATCTGACCCTCAACGGCTCCGGCAGCCTGACCATCAACGCGCAGGCCGGTCACGGCGTCGTATCCAAGGACGACCTGGTCATCACCGGCGGAAACTACGCTATTACCGCCGCAAGCCATGGCCTGGACGGCAAGGACAGCGTGGCCATCGCCGCCGGCACCTTTGCTATCACCTCCGGCAAGGATGGTATCCATGCGGAGAACAGCGACGACACCTCCCTGGGCTGGCTCTATATTCAGGACGGCAGCTTCACCATCACCGCTCAGGGGGATGCCATCAGCGCCCAGGGGGCCCTTCAGATCGACGGCGGTACCTTTGACCTGTATACCGGAGAAGGCAGTGCCAGCGTGGAGATGACCAGCAGCGACCAGTTTGGCGGCCCCATGGGTGGCGGCCAGCGGGGCGGCTGGACGGACCAGGCCACCGTCTCTGACACCCAGACCGCTTCCACCACACAGACGGAGGAGGACTCCACCAGTCAGAAGGGCATCAAGGGCGAGAGCACCTATGCCATCAACGGTGGCACATTCAACATCGACAGCGCGGATGACTGTCTCCACGCTGGCGGAGAGATGGTCATCGCCGCCGGAGAATTTACCCTGAACAGTGGAGACGATGCCGTCCACTGTGACGACGCCCTTACCATCCAGAGCGGCACCTTCACCATCCCCTACTGCTACGAAGGCATTGAGGGCCTGTCCATCACCATTGAGGACGGCGTGTTTGACATCACCTCCAACGATGATGGCCTCAATGCCGCCGGCGGCGCCGACAGCTCCGGCTTTGGCGGCTTTGGCAACCGGCCCCAGGATACCTTCGCCGCCAGCTCTGACAGCTTTATCCTCATCAACGGCGGTACCTTCACCGTCGTATCCACCGGTGACAGCGTGGACTCCAACGGCAACCTTACCATCAACGGCGGCACATTGAATCTCACCTGCAACGGCAGCGGCAACACCGCCATTGACTGCGACGGCACCTATACCAACAACGGCGGCGATGTCACCACCAACGACGGTTCCGAGAGCAACCCCGGCCAGATGGGTGGCGGCATGGGCGACCAAGCGGGCAGAGGCGGCAAAGGTGCTGTCGGCAGCCAAGCTGGCACAGCAAACTTCGGGCAGCCGGGGCAAACTTCCGGGACGTGATCCTGCAAATATCCCGCCTGGTAAAGCGTTCGGGCGGGATATTGATTCGGTCAAACCAGCTGCCGAAAAAGGAAAAACAAACGGTAAAGCCGGCTCCCAAGAGATGCGTTTCAGTCATGCGCTCATTTGTCTGCTGGACAAGCCGCTACTTTTTGAAGGCCGTTTTGCGGAAAATATAAGTCAAAAAATTAGGGCGTGTGGTGTTCCACATACCCTAATTTTACCCATACACGATGTTAAGCCCCATAGGTGCACAATGTGCACCTATGGGGCTTAACACTTGAGAAGGGCCTTGACCGAGCCTGGCGAGACAAGGTGATCCAGATTGCAGCTCCCTCTGTCTGCTCCCACCACCAAGGGGGCAGTGGGACCTGCGGTTTGACAACTTTCTGGCTCAGGCTTTGGACTGTGCCGGTATCGGTTAAGGGAACACCTTTTTGTAACGCATGAAGAAACACGAGAGGAACGATTACTAATTCTGCTGATTTATATCCAGTTTTGCTTTTGCGCAAGACGATTTGATTAAATACACTCCATCAAAATTTCATAAATCTCATCGTGGGTAAACTGCTTATAACCGTTGGGCAGCAGATTGGTGCTGTCGGCCACTTGCCGCAGAAGCTCGGGCGTGATTTCCGTTTTGGAGTGCAGCTGTGACAGCTTGGTGGGCAGGCCGCACTCCTGAATGAATCCGGCCAGCGTCTGGATACCAGCTTGGGCGGCCTTCTCATCGTCCGCCTCGGAGACACCCCACACCGTCCTGGCAAACTTGGCAAACTTAGGTACGGCACTCTTGTAGAGGTGCCGATAGTAGGCCGGATGGAGCACTGCCAAGCCCTGCCCATGGTTGCAGTCAGTGTATGCCCCCAGCTGGTGCTCGATCTGGTGGCACTCAAAATCGGTCAGGCGGCCCACCTTCAAAATACCGTTTTCCGCCATGGCGGAGGTCCACATCAGATTGCTCCGGGCAGTGTAGTCGTGGATGTCCTTGAGCAGCGTCTGCATGTTGGTGACGGTGCTGACCATGATGGCCAGGGCTACCTCGTCCGATACATTGTCCCGGTCGGAGCGGCCGAAGTAGGTTTCCATGGCGTGGCTCAGCGTGTCAAAAGCCCCTGAAAGCACCTGCATCCGGGGCAGGGTCATGGTATAGTCCGGGTCCAGAATGGCAAACCGGGGCGCGGCAGCATACATACCGCCCTTGATTTTAACCGTCTCGTTGGTAATGACAGCTCCGCCGTTCATCTCCGCACCGGTGCCGGAGGCGGTCACTACCGCGCCCAGAGGAATTGGTTTGGCGGGCAGTGGGGAATGGCGCACCATCTCCACCTCCCACAGATCTTCATCGGTGACGGCTTGGGCGCAGACGACCTTGCAGCAGTCCACCACAGAGCCGCCGCCCACCGCCAGCACCAGATCAATTTTATTTTCCCGGGCCAGCTTGGCACCCTCCCGAACCTTCTCCCAGGTGGGATTAGACATAATGCCGGTGAACTCAGTGACCGTCTTGCCGTTCTCCTTCAAAATACCGGCGATCTCGTCGTAGACACCGTTCTTCTTGATAGATCCGCCGCCGTAGGCCAACAGAACATTAGAGCCATAGACGGACAAAATGTTGGTAAGGTGCTGCTTGGCCGCCCCCTTTCCGAAATAGACCTTGGTAGGATACTCGTAAACAAAGTTTTCCATGGGCAACGCTCCTTTCAGCGGATGAAGTTGGTAAATTGAAATGGCTCCTGAACGGGAAGGTCCAGACCGTGGGCCAGAGCGACCTCCTTGCATCTCAGAAAGAACGCCATGTTGCGGCCCAGAACACGCATGGTCTGCATACCTTCCAGGTCCTGTCGGACCTCCTCCGGCACGGTACCGTGAACCATATTCCAGTAGCGGGAGGTAATGATGGGCATCTGCATCAGTCCAAAATATTTGTTCAGCTGATCCCAGGAAGCAGTGGTGCCTGCCCGCCGGGCTGACAGAACCGCAGCGGCAGGTTTCAGGTAAAAGCGATTCCCGTTTCCGTTGAGATCTGCATAAAAAGCACGATCCAGGAAAGAGGTAATGGCTCCGGTTGCTCCACCCCAGTGGACGGGGGAACCCAATACAAAACCGTCATAGTCCCCGGCAATGTCCAGAAACTCATTTACTGCGTCCTGAATGACACAGCAATTCTGCTCGGAACACCTGTGACAGGCGATGCAGCCGGACAAAGGGCGATTCCCAATCCAGAACAGATCCGCATCCACGCCGCAGCCATTCAGTGCATCGCCCACTTCGCACAGGGCGGTATAGGTGCAGCCCTCTTTATGAGGGCTGCCGTTGACCAGTAATACTTTCATCATAAAACGCTTTCCTTTACAGCTCCAGGCTGTCGAGCCAGGTCTGGATCTCTGCCTCAGAGGTACTGCCGCGGAAGCGCTGGCCCTCCAGCCAATTCCCGGTGCCGGCCAGTTCCTCCAGCAGGTCTCCGCTCTGTCCCCGGCCGGAGCTGGAGGAGGTGCAGAAGGGAATCACAGTCTTGCCGGTGAAGTCGTTGGCTTCCACAAAGCTGTCCGTGGGCCAGGCGGCGATGCCCCACCAGATGGGGTAGCCGATAAAGACCACATCATACTCGTCCCAGTTGTCCACCGTGTCCTCCGCCAGCTCTACATCGCGTGCCTCCGGGTTTTCATATTCATAGACCACCCGGCTGTTCTCGTCTGTCCAGTTCAGATCGTCGCTGGTGTAGGGATCTGCGGGTGTAATCTCAAAGAGATCGCCGCCGGTCAAGTCTGCAATCGTGTTGGCCACCGACTCGGTATTACCGGTAGCGGAGAAATAGGCCACCAAGACACGGGGAGAATCAGAGGGCTGCTCCGGCTCCGTCTCATCCATAGTCAGGAAGTTACGCAGCATGGTGGCCACCTCTGCCCGGGAAGCGCTGTTTCGAGGCAGGAAACGGTTTCCATCCGCACCATTCACCACACCGTTGGCTCTTGCCCAGTCCACCGCCGTCACAGCATAGGAAGCGATCTCGCTTTCATCCGCGAAGTCCTGTCCAGCATCGGCGCTGGGGCTTCCGGCATACCGCCAAAGGATGGTGGCGATCTGCTCCCGGCTGACCGGGTCATTGGTTCCAAACAGGCCGTTGCCGTAGCCGCTGATGACTCCCTCCTGGGAAGCCCAGAGGACCGCGTCGGCGTACCAGGCGCCCTCCTGGGTATCCGTAAAGGCGTCACTGCCGGACACCGAGGGACTGCCGGCAGCCCGATAGAGCGTGGTGGCCAGCATGGACCGGGTCATGGTGTCATTGGGGGCAAATGTGGCGGCGCTGGTGCCGCTCATAAGCCCGTTGTCCCGGACATACTCCACCGCCTCAGCATACCAGGCGTCCACTGCCACATCGGAAAAGCCGGTATCCTCCACAGCGGCAAACGCTGTCACACTCAAACTGAATGCCAGCACCAGTGCCATCAGCATGGCACCCATACGTTTCAACTTTCGCATCTTGCATTGTCCTCCTTTGTTTGATTTTGATTGCATATTGCAGGGGCAAAACGGAAGTACCTATACCTTCCGGACCAGGCCGGCCAACATCTCCACCACGGCGGGGTCCCGGTGATCAAAGAACGAGCTGACGCCGGTATCCAGGGCAGCGATCGCATCCATGTCCTCCTGGGACAGGATGAAGTCGAACACATTGAAATTCTGCTCCATGCGCTCCCGTCGGGTACTCTTGGGGATGCAGACGATCCCCCGCTGGAGCTGCCAGCGAAGCACCACCTGGGCCACGCTTTTACCGTACTTTTCACCGATGGCTGTGAGCGTGGGGTTATGGAACAGATCGTTATGTCCCTCGGCAAAGGGCGCCCAGCTCTGCATCTGCACGCCTTTGGACTTCATGTACGCCTGGGCCTTTTCCTGCTGGAAGAAGATGTTGCACTCCACCTGGTTCACGGCGGGGGCAACCTCGTTGAATGCGATCAGGTCGGCCAGCCGGTCGGGATAGAAGCTGCACACGCCGATGGACCGGATCTTGCCCTCCCGGTACAGTTCCGTCATCGCCCGCCAGGCCCCGTAGTAGTCGCCCAGAGGCTGGTGGATCAGGTACAAATCCAGGTAGTCCAGGCCCAGCCGCTCCATGGAAGCGGAAAAGCCACGTTTGGCCCCCTCATAGCTGGCGTCCGAGATCCACAGCTTGGTGGTCACAAACAGCTCTTCCCGAGGAACGCCGCTCTCCCGTACCGCTTTTCCCACTGCCTCCTCGTTGCCGTAGGAAGCGGCAGTGTCAATGAGGCGATAGCCCACATCGATGGCCTCCCGCACCGCCCGCTCGCACTCCGCAGGGTCCTTGATCTGGTAGGTGCCGAAGCCCAGCAGAGGCATCTTGATACCGTTATTTAAGGTCACATAGTCCATATACTTTGCCCCCTGTCTTACTTCAATTCTCGGTATTCCGCATCTGCCACCGGCTCCAACCACTCGGCCTTGGAACCAGGAACGGAGATAGCCACATGGGCAAACCAACTGTCCTGGGCGGCCCCATGCCAGTGCTTGACTTCCGACGGGATGCTGATTACATCGCCGGGGTGCAGCTCCTGGGCAGGCTTGCCCCACTCCTGGTAGTAGCCCCGACCAGCAGTACACAGGAGGATCTGTCCGCCGTTGTGGTGGATGTGCCAGTTGTTCCGGCAGGTGGGTTCAAAGGTCACATTGGAGACGGTGACGCCGCCCTCACTGCTCAGTGGATGCAGGTAACTGGCCCCGCTAAAATACTGACCTGCCGCAGTGTTGGGACCGCCCTGGGGAAACAGGTTCTGAAACACTTCGCTCATACCAATTACCGCCTTACTTCTGCTCATCCACGGGAGGCACCATTTCCGCGTACTTCTTCAGCATCTCCGGGGTGCTGTGATAGTACCGCTGCTTCTTGTCCAGAGCGGCGATCTTCGCTATTTCCTCATCTGTAAGAGGGAAGTCGAACAGTTCCAGATTGGACTTGATGTGCTCCGGGTTCTTGGAGCCGGGGATGACAATGTTGCCAGCCTGAATATGCCAGCGGAGGATGATCTGGGCATTGCTCTTACCGTACTTCCTGCCCAGCTGGGTGAACAAAGGCTCCTGTTGGAGCGCCTTGTCTCCATGGCCCAAGGGATACCACGCCTGGATAACGATGCCCTCGCCGGACAGGAAGGCTTTCAGCTCCTTCTCCTGGGAGTAAGGGTGGACCTCCGTCTGGAGAACGGCGGGCTTCACCTTGCAGATGTCCAAAATCTCCTGGATCTGCCGGGTGTTGAAGTTGGACAGGCCGATGGCCTTCACCTTGCCCTCCTGATACGCCTTTTCCATCAGCCTGTACCCGGCCACATAGTTGCCGGCGGGCTGGTGGATCAGCAGCAGATCGATATAGTTGGTATCCAGCCGCTCCAAAGTCTTGTCCACCGCGTCGGTCTGCTCATAGAAGCTGGGCCACAGCTTGGTCTCCAGGAAAATGTCCTTGCGCTCCACACCGGACTTCTTCATGGCCCGGCCCACCGCTTTTTCGTTTACATAGGCGTTGGCGGTGTCGATGAGCCGGTAGCCGCACTGGAGAGCGCTGAGGACGGAGGTCTCCGCTTCATCCGGCGTCAGCAGGAAGGTCCCGATACCCGCCATAGGCATTTTCACGCCGTTATTCAAAGTCGCAAATTCCATTCATCTTGGAATTTTGTTGGATCGTTTTCCTTTATCTCGTATCTCTATTGTAATGCGTACCGAACAAAGCCACAGCCTTTGAAAGCCAAGGCTTTCAAGGCACATTGGCTTTGTTCAAGTGCAAGGTTTTTGGACGCAATCGTCCAAAAACCTTGCACCTTTCCTGGATACACAGCTGCGTATCCAGGAATATACGCATTGCAACAATGTCTGAATTGAGTAAAAACAGCTGTTTTCAGCCGTTTTTACTCAATTGCGCGGCAATGCCGCGCGAATAGACCGCAGGGCGGTTTATTCAGTAGACATTATTGTAGCCGTAGTCTCCCCGTGGGAGAAGTCTCGAAAAGTTTCGCTCTGTATACCTTTTGGTTTACAGTTTCTTGCCGAGCTGGTATGCCTCCTGGAACGCCTTCGTGTCCATGACCTCACCTTTCTGATAGACGCCGGAGCCGTAAACAGTACCCTTCACCTGGGCACCGGGCAGACAGTCGGTAAAGCCCCGCATGGCGTCTACGGTGCGCTCCATGGCACCCCGGCCCGCAGCGGCGGTGGCGATGAAGTAGACCTCCTTATCCCGGATCTCCGTATACCGTGGCAGAGTGCGGTCGATGAGGGTCTTGAGCTGACCGTCCATGGAATAGAAATATACCGGCGTGGCCAGCACCAGCACATCAGCCTGCACCATCTTGTCGAGGATGTCGGCCATATCGTCCTTCTGGACGCAGACGCCTGTGTTACGGCAGCCGTAGCAGGCCAGACAGGGGGCTATCTTCTTCTCCTGCACCCGGATCTTTTCCACCTTGTGCCCCGCCTCCTCTGCGCCCCGGGCAAACTGGTCGCACAGCAGGTCGGAGTTGCCGCCCTTCCGGGGGCTGGCGGACAAAATCAGAACATTCTTAACCATATTTCTCGCTTTCCTTTCTCAAAATCAAGTCGTAAGCAGAGGGAGCCGGAGCCTTGCGCCCCGGCTCCTTGCCGTCTTTCCGGTTATTCAGACAGCCCCAGGCTGTCCACCCATTCACTGACATCCTCCTGGCTGACGCCGGAGCGGAACCGCTGGCCCTCCAGCCAGTCGCCAGTACCTGCCAGCTGAGCCAGCAGCTCGCCGCTCTGGCCCAGGCCGGAGCTGGAGGAGGTGCAGAAGGGGATGACAGTCTTGCCGGTAAAGTCGTTGGCTTCCACAAAGCTGTCCGTGGGCCAGGCCGCAATGCCCCACCAGATGGGGTACCCGATGAACACTGTGTCGTAGGAATCCCAGTTCTCCACCTCCGTGGTGGTCAGCTCCACATCCCGCAGGGATTCATCCGCATACTCCCGACTGACCCGACTGTTCTCGTCCGTCCAGTTCAGATCGTCACTGGTGTAGGGCTCGGCAGGCGTGATGGCAAAGAGATCTCCTCCAGTGGCCTCCGCAATGTATCCGGCAACGGCTTCGGTATTGCCGGAGGCGGAGTAATAGACCACCAAAATGTTGCCGTCGCCGGTCGGCTCAGAAGCATCCGGAGTCGTGGCGGTATCGCCGGGCTCCTGAGCGGTGGTAGAGGGCGGAGTTTCCTGGCTCTGGCTGGTGGATTGGCTGTCATCAGTGCCATTACTTTGCCCACAGGCTGCCAGGGACAGGGTCATCACCGCTGCCAGGGACAAACTGAAAATCTTTTTCCAGGTGAATTTCATTGCTAAACATTCCTTTCTAATTAAAGTTACTGGTCTACATTTTCCTGAATCCAGTTTTCAATGTGGTCTGCGATCACATCATTGTTCAACTCCTGGAACATAAAGTGGGAGTTGCCGGTGATCCCCTCGTCGGGCAGGCGGACCACCGTGCTGCTGCCGTCAGCGGCGTTGTAGGCCTCGGTGAAGGTGTCGGCGGTAGCCGCCATCATAGACCACATAGCGGCAGCGGGCACGTCGGTGAACTCCTCGCCGATGTAGTCGCCGTAGTAGAAGGTGACGGGAATCTTCTGCTCCAGCAGAGCGTTGTAGGCCTCACTGTCCACCGTAGGTGCTGCGCCGGGCTCGATGGCCACGATGGCCGCCACATGGTCGGTGTATCGGGGGACCTCCCAGCCGGGCAGGCCACCCTGGGAGTGGGTCACCAGGATGGAATTCTGGCCGGTGCGCTGGTAGATCTCGTCAATGGTTGCCGCCACCGCCTGAGCCACCACCTCATTGTCGATGTTCTGATCGCCACCCGCGTTATCCATACCGGTGTCCGGCGTCATCTGGCGGAAGAACTGATCCAGAACATCCTCCCCTTGGGGAAACTGGGAGCCTTCATTGTAGGTAAATGCGTCATTGAGGTAGGTGCCAATGCGGAACTGGGTGTACCAGGTCTGGTCGGAGGGAGTGGTGGTCATGGTGCCCGCCACGGAAGTCTGTCCGGCCTCACCCCGCCGGGGCTGGTCGATGAGCCAGACACTGTGGCCCATTTTCAGGAACAGATCGGACCAGCCCTCCCGGCCGTCGGGGGTGGTCATCCAGCCCATGCGGGACTGGCCATAGCCGTGGAGGAACACCATGGGGAGGCCGGTGGCATCCTCAGGAATTTGATAAAGCACATTGGCGTGGTCCACATGGGAGGTGGAACCTTCCCGGGAGGTGTAATAATTGGACACATCAAAAGTGCCGTCCGAGGAGATCACCGTGCCGCCGGCGGAAAACATCCCCTGCTCCGCGATCGTCAGCGCGTCAGAATTGGCAGACTCCTGCGTGCTCTGATCCTCCCCAGCGCCAGAACCGTTGGCAGACGCGCCAGGATTCTGTGTTCCGGCGCATCCGGCCAGCAGAGAGAGGGTCAGAACTCCGGACAGGGCCAGAGTCAGCCATTTATGGTTGCGTTTCATTGGGATTCATCCTTCCTTATTTCATTTCTCTGGGGACCACTTCTGTTCCGCCGAATACAGCGGACATGGGAATGGAGCGCAATGTCTGGTCTATGGCAGCTACCTCTTCATTGGTCAGAACAACATCTGCCGCTCCGGCGTTCTCCCACATCCGTTCAGTCTTTCGGCTGCCGGGAATCGGAACGATCCAGGGCTTTTTACACAGCATCCAGGCCAGAGAGATCTGTGCGGGAGTGGCATGCCTTTGCACGGCTAACCAGAGCACTCTCAGGTCAGCGCCCAGTGTGCGCGAATTCATGGTCAAATGCCTCCTTGCGGGTATCGTTCTTACAGGAATCATGATAATGCAGGTTGGCGTCCCGCGGAAGTTCCGATTCGTTACGCAGTATATACCAAAAGGTTTTGAGCAGAGGCGGATTGCTTCAGATGGCACCGCAGAGCATCGTCCAATTCCGAATACTCCGTGGGCAGTTCCAGTTCCCGCAGAAATTCCACAAAAGCGCGGACACCAGCCTGGGCCGTTTCCTGATCGAACCGCCCCGTGTCACCAATCTCCCACACACGGCGGGTCAACTGAGCCAGAACGGCGGGATGCTGCTCCGCTTCATGGCGGCAATAGGCCAGCAGCAAAACGGACAGAGCTCCTGCATATTCTTCCCAGGTCGAGGCTGCGAGGATGGCCGCCTGGCGTACCGGCAAGGCCGGAAAGGAGAACCGTCGTCCCAGTTGGAAGAACCGGCTCCCCCACAGAGCACATCGCCACATCAGGTTGCTCCGGGTATCCTCGTTGCAGGAAGCATTCCGGAAAGCGCGCAGATCCTGAATCATACCCCGCATCAAAGTCTCCAGCAGTTCCCGGGAAACACCCATCCCGTCCGCCAGCGTCAGGTATGTCTCCAGCGCCCCAGCCAGAGCGGAGAACCCTTGCGCAGTGAACGACTGTCGGGATAATTCACGGGTACAGGACGGGTCCAGCAGAGCGAATTGGGGATCGCAAGGTGGATAGTCCCTCCAGACACACTGGTTCTCATGAATCAACCCCGCCGCGCCGTTGACGGCCCCAACCTCCAGATGGGAGGCCACAAAGCCTATGGGCAGGGGCGGCACATCCACCACGCCCTGCAATTCCCCAAAGTTCTCCCACAGATCGCCCCGACACACCGCCGCCAGAGAAGTGGACTTGCATCCGTCCATCACGGCGGAGCCACCCACACCCAAAATCAAATCCACCTGGCGTTCCCGGCACAGCCTGGCCGCCCGCTGCACCTGCTCATACCGGGGACAAAAGGGGCCCATTGCGTATTCCGTCGTCTGTTTCCCGCTCCGGCGCAGAATGTCCCGCACCTCGTCCACCGTATGGGAACGGTGATCCGATTCCTCCGTAACAAGCAGCACGCTGGGGCCGTACCCAGCCAGAAAGCTGGCCAAGTATTCCTTCACACAGCCCCCGCCAAAGAGGAACTTGGTCCCGTTTTCAAAGATAAAATTATTCATAGCACACCTCTGCGTTCGCCCCGCGAGGGCGATTCCGTTTGTGCCTTTATTATAAAAAAATCGAGACCTCCGCAGAAGTCTCGAAAAGTTATGCAGTATATACCTTTGTGTTACAGCTCGTACACCGTTTTGACCGCCTTGAGGAATCGCTTCACCGTAGCTGAGGGCTTAGGGGAATGGAACAGGCCGAAAGGAACGGTATAGTCCCAGTCCACTGGGATAGTTTTAAGCAGCGGGTGGATGTTCTTCCAGTTGTCGATGGTCATGAGGATGTCATTGGAGTTTTCGCACTGATTGAAGATGTCGATGCTGAGAAAGTCAAAGTTCACAATGTGAACTTGAGGGTGATCCCGCCACAGCTCGTCCCGCATCTGATCCAGATAGTGGTTCCAGCCCCGGCGAATCATCAGGAAGTTCTCCCCGTGGAGGTCATCCGCCGTCAGGCACTCTTTGGCGGCCAGCGGGTGGTAGATGGATACAGCGCAGCGGACTGGCTCGCGGCTTAGTTCCAGAGCGGCACACTGACGGGTATCCAGCAGATTTTGGTCATAGGGGCCGGCCACAATGTCGATGTTCTGTCCCAGATTGCGCAAGATTTCCCGGGCGTTCTCCGGGGTGTTCTCATAGGGCACCAGCTGGAACTTGATGTCCGGGCAATGCTGGTGGAGGCTGGGCCACAGATCCAGCAGGAACTGTCCCGGCGTCATGGGGGAGGTACCGATACGGATGACCTTGTCCCCCTCCTCAGCGGCGTTCTTGGCCCGTACCACCGAGTCCTTGCAGTATTGGATGATATACTGGGCATCCCGGTAGATCGATTTGCCCGCTTCGGTGAGCTTCAGACCCCGTGGACTGCGGACAAAAAGCTGGAGATCCAGCCCTGCCTCCAAGGAGGTGATCTGCTTGATGACTGCCGGCGGCGTAATGAATAGCTCCTCCGCCGCTTTATTGAAGCTCCCCGCATCCGCCACCCGGAGGAAGGTCTCCAGCTGAGGATTATACATCATATGCGCCACCGCCTTTCCGCCCATGCCTCGGGCCCTGTTTGTTTAAGAATTATTTTACTGTCTTTTGCCTAACATGGCAAGAAAAATACGCGGGCAGGCATATCGTCTGTCCGCGCATTGCACTTCACTTTCCAAATACCTCTGCCGCCCGGCACATATTCTCTATGACCGGCACCCCGAAGGGGCACCGCTTCTCGCAGGCTCCGCAGGATAAGCACTCCCCGCCATGGTGGGGAAGGACGGCATAGTGTTCCCGCACGGTCTCCGGTACCTCTCCCTGCGCCTGAACCAAATTCAGGAACTTGGTGACGCTGGCCACATCGATGCCTACCGGGCAGGGAGCGCAGTGGCCGCAGTACATACAATGGCCCACCCAGCTGATCTTGGGCAGAGCGGCAAAGGCGGCGGCATAGTCCCGTTCCTCCGCCGGGGCACTTTCATAGCCGATGCTGGTATTCAGCTCCTCCAGTGTCCGGGCGCCGGACATGACGGAGGCCACACCGGGCCGCGACAGAGCATAGTGGAGACACTGATAGAGGGTCAGAGCCTTTCCCGCCGGGGACAGCTCCGCGCTGAGCAGATCGCCTCCGCCGAAGGCCTTCATCACCGTGATGCCCACCCCCAGCCGCTGGCAGGTTTCATACAGCTCCTGCCGCTGAGGGTCCATGTTCACCAAAGGCTGGTCGTAGTTCTTCTCATTCCAGAGCTGCTCTACATCCTCTCCGGCGGGCTGGAGGTCATAGCAGGGATTGACGCTGAACATGAGTACCTCAATGGCTCCGCTGTGTACCGCTTCCAGAGCTACCTCCGGGTTGTGACTGCTCAAACCGATGCAGCGGATAACGCCCTGTGCTTTCAGTTCCCGGGCGTAGTCCAGCACACCCTTGTCCCGCACGGCTTCCCAGTCTGCCATAGAGTCCACATAGTGGATCATGCCAATCTCCACATGGTCTGTCTCCAGCCGATGAAGCTGGTCGTCAAATCCTTCCCGCACCTCTGCCAGATCCCGGGTACGCTTGTACTGGCCATCCTTCCAAATGGTGCACAGGTGAGCCTGAAGGATGAATTTTTCCCGCCGCCCCCGCAGGGCATGACCCAGATTGGAGCGAAACTCCGGATTGGGCGTATAGAGGTCGATACAGTTGACCCCGCCTGCCTCCATGGCATCCACCATCTTTTCCACTTCCGAATAGGGCTTGCCCACAAAGCCCTCACAGCCCATGCCGATCTCGCTGACCAGCAGGCCCGTCCGGCCTAACTGACGGTATTCCATTTTGTCGCCTCCCTGTTCATTTTCTGATACTCTACCGTATTTGAGGGATTTTTGCAACTGTCCTACATCTGCCGTTCCCAAAACCGGACTGCCAAATCCAGCCACCCCTCCGCAGAAGTGCCCCTTCCCAGGCCGAAGCCGTGGCCCAACCCCGCATACACATGGAATTCCGTGTCGATACCAAGGGCTGACAGCGCATCCAGCCGCGCTTTCATGATGCGCCAGCTGGCGATCCCGTCCTGATCTCCCACACAGGCATAGGTGGGTGGGTCGCTGGGGGAATACTCGCCCATCCCTGTGTACTGCATGATGACCGCTCCAGGCTGGGGCAGATCATCGCCGCCAAACGCCGCAGGGCCATAGGTGCCAAGCCAGGCCGCCATCCGTGCACCCGCTGAGCCGCCCCAGAGTGAGTAGCAGCTGGTGTCCACTCCCAGCTCCTCGGCATGATCAAAAATAAAGGTGATGGCCCGGGCCAGATCCTCGCAGGCCGTCTGTGCGCCTGGGCGGTAGATCAGAGCAAAGGCGTTGTAGCCTTGCTTGGATAGCTCCAGGGCGTGGGGGAAACTGTCGTGCATGGCGCCCACATAGGCAAAGGCGCCGCCTGCATTGCACACAGCAAAACGCGCTCCAAGGTCTCCCTTGAAAAAGAACAGCCCGGTATCTTTCTTGGCGGGATCGGCTGCCTTTTCCTCCTCGGTGTAAATATCGTAGAAAATCGTCTCGCCAGCCAGAGCCCGCTCCTTCAGAGTGTTGACGATCTCGACGGTCTCGTCAGGGTCAATGTGGCTGTAATAGGTCAACCGCAGGTCCCCCAGGGTTTCGCCGCTCCAGTAGCCTGTATCCACAGGAAAGAGCAGGCGGCCATAGTCGTCAAACACCGGGTCATCCATGACTGTCTGGATGGGGGTATCTACGGTAAACTCCGTTTCCATGGCCGCTCCTCCTTGTTCCTCCTGGCCGGACGGCACGGTATGGCCTTCTCCGCAGCTGGAAAGCACCAGCGCCAATACAAGTGCGCCGGCAGTCAGTACTTTGCTGATCATCATTTTTTCTTCTTTCTGCCTGAAAAGCGGCGCAGGCCTATCCCGCCGTAGTGGGCTGCACATGCGAACAAGCCCATCACAGCAAGGTAATCCACCACAAACCGCACCGCTGTTTGATCCGGAGCAAAAAATATAAAATGGGTCCGCAAAAGCAGGTAATCAGAAAACCTGTAACGGGCAAACGCATAGAGGCCATAGCCCACAAGCACCGCAGCCAGCAACCGAAGGAGCAGCACCCGGTTTCTGGACGCGTCCTGTATATGCAGGCGTCGGCGGACCGTGTTCATAATGCCGCTCCAATGCAGGCCCAGGTGCAGGCTCATAAGCAGAAACCCCCAATAGGCAAGGGGCAGATGGAGCATCCGGGCAATGGTTTCGCCACGCTGCAGGGGCAGAAAGTCCAAAATGTGCTGGGACAGGATCAGGCCGCTGAGGAGCATCCCCAGCACTGCCGCAAAAAGCAAAAGATTCAGTGCGGTCTGGACTGCTCGATACGGAGACGGCCTGCCTCGTCCAATGCTTTTATACCAGACTCGATTCCAGATATGGTGGAGAACAAACAATGCCAGCATGGCGATCCCCATCCACTCATGCAGGACTTCCCCAACCAGAGAGTAGGCCATCAGCAGTAGTAGAAGGACTGCCATCGCCAGATCTGTGATCCACTTTTTCCCCACAGGGTCACCTCCTTTGGATTATATTGTTACATTACTGTTTAAACAGCCAACCCATGATCTCAGGGTCTTGTGCAAACAGATTTCCGCCTCCGTGCTGATTGGGCGCACCTCCATTGCGAAAATAATCCGCATCTTTGATGTCCAGAACCAGAAGCTGATTGATCTCCGCCTGGGACAGACCTGCCTGTTCGTACAGCTCATGCAAGGAATCGTATGCCTCCTGGCTCGGCCCGGAACCGTAATACTCGTCGCTCTCCCCGATGACAAAATACACCGGCACCCTGGCCTCCACCACCGGCTCGTAGGCCCCGTCCCACTGAGAAGAACACTGGAGATAGGCAGTGAACAAATCGGGCCGCATCCCCATGACCTGCGACATAGTCTCTCCGCCGCCGGAGTAGCCCTCTGCATACACCCGCTCCTGATCGATGTTGTAACGCCCCAGCAGATACTCCGTCAGGGCGATCGTCTGCTCAGCTGAAGTCTCCCCCCAGTCGCTGAGCTGCGGAGCAGCCACAATCATGTGGTCGTTGTAATTCAGTGCTTCAAAAGCAAAGTTCTCGCTATATAAGTTCTGCCCCATGCCCTGGAAGTACAGGCCCTCATAGCCCGGCAGGGTAAGGAAAAGCGCATAGGGTTCGCTGCCGTCGTAGGTCTCCGGAACATAGATGTGATAATGAATGTCCCCCTCTGGGGCATGGAGTACATTGTCCATCTGGAAGCCTCGGTAGGTCTCTGTCCCCTCCGTGACCTCCAGCTCTGGTTCCGGAGATGGCGCAGGTGCGGGCTCCGGTGTTTCCTGCACCTGTGCCGGAGGTTCGGGCATTTCCGGGGTGGGCTGTGTTGTACCCTCCGCCCCGCAGGCGGTGAGATTCAGCTCCATAGTCAGCGTCAGAAAAAGCGTGAGAATCTGTTGAATGGAAAACATAGCGGCACCTTCTTTCGGAACTATTGTAGCCCCGGTACACCATCAGCGGAAGTTCCGATTAGTTGCTCGGTATTAACCAACAGGTTAATACCACCGCGATTGTCAAAATTGTATTCAATATCGTCGACTTCAAAACGATGCTGAACGGTTTACCCTCCAGCATTCTCAGTCGCTGCCTCTCCTTGTGTGGCTGCTCCAGCAGCAGCCGCATATGGCTGCGAAACCACTTCCACGACGAATCACTCATCTTACCCGCAGAAGGCTTACCAATTGGGCAGGCACCTCGGTTGATGCAACGGGAAAAACGAACCAGTCACTAGAGGCAAGAGAGCTGCAACACTTTTAACAGCAACAAACTCCAATTTTCATAAAAATCAGGCATCCTTTTCCGCTTCTTCCGACGGAAAGGGATGCCTGTCCATTTCAAAGTGATTCAGTTCGTATGCCAGTTCCCACGCCAGTTTAAACCCACAGAGAAAACTGTCCAGGGAGCGTTCCACAGTGATGAGATTCTGGGCATCCATGATCTGTAGCACCAGTTCTCTCTCCGGCTTTTCCAGTCGCTCAATGAGTTGCCGGTAGCAATCTTCAATTTCCTGCTCACACTCGGCCATGGACAGAGGCGTGTAAAATCTGTTGTAGAGTTGATTCAGAGTGTCGTTCATGTGTCCTACCTCCTTGCAGCAAGACAACATACCACAGGTCAGTTTGAAAAGCCACCGAAATATTTTTCTCCAGCAAATGCGCTATAATCAATTTTTGCAGACCATACACCGCAGTCCGTGGGCAAAAAACCTACCACTTTGCGAGAGCGCTGCGTTCGCATCTGTAAGGCCATCTGCTCGATCCCGATTAGGTCTACCAAAACTGGAAATCGCCGCAGTAAAAACTGCGGCGATTTCTCGTTTGACTATTTGAAGGGTACTCCTTCGGGGGAGTTCCTTTCTTTTTCGTTTTCTGCGGCGCAGCTTTTGAAATGAAACCGCAGGTATCCTCACCACGATTACGCATCTCTTTTGAAAACTGGTGCGGATGTGTTATAATAACAAAAATATGTTTCAGTGGGAGGTGGGCCCTTGTTACGACAGATCCAATATTTTCAAGCCGTTGTGCGCAACAACAGCTTTTCAGAGGCGGCGGAAGAATGTCACATTTCGCAGTCCGCCATTTCTCAGCAGATCAAGGCATTGGAGCAGGAACTGGGCTTTTCTCTGCTGGAACGGCAGAATCGGAAATTTGTGTTGACGCCTGCGGGGGAACACTTTTATAAAAAGAGCCTGATATTGATTGCGGATTATGAGCAGATGTGCAGCGAGGCCGCCAAGATTGCCCGCGGAGATGAAGCGATTCTAAAAATCGGATACCTGCGCAGCCATAATAGCCCAGAGGTTCATCAGGCACTGGAGGAGTTTTCCGAAAAATATCCGCGTGTTGATCTTCAACTGCTGTACGGAAACCATGAGGAATTGTTTGACCTGCTGCGCACCGGCGGCGCGGATCTGGTACTCAACGATCAACGCCGCGCTTTTTCTGATGAATATGTCAATTTGATTTTAGCCACCAATCGAATGTATATTGAGTTGGCGGCCCGAAACCCTGTGGCAGAACTTCCCTCTGTTACAGTACAGGAATTGAAAAACATTCCCTGTATTCTGGTGGCGTCCAAAGAACAACAAGCCACTGAAAAAGAGTTTTACCAGACCATCATCGGTATACAGAGTCAGATCCTCTTTGCAGAGAATCTGGAGGAGGCACGCATGATGGTCATCAGCGGACAGGGCTTCTTGCCGGTGGAGGGTAGCAACCAAACCATGACTTTCGGCGCTTCCATCCGCCGTATTCCCCTTTGCCGCGGAGAGGAACCGATTACCCGCAACTACTGCCTATTCTGGAAGAAGGACAACTCCGGCTATTATGTGGAGGAATTTTCCGATATTTTGCGAAGTAAATTCAAATCGTCCAAATCGTCAACTGGCGATGTTTTATGACTGCTCTCGCTCTGCGAGGGCAGTTTTTTCATATAAGCTAAACTTATCAAACGCAGCGGAAACTCAAATTGATTGTGCCGTGAGGGATTTTTATAATGATAATAGACCGTTCAAAGGAGGTCCTGTTATGAAAGTCCTGATTGTCAGCTCCAGCCCTCGGAAGGGCGGCAATTCTGATGTACTCTGCGACCAGTTTGCCAAGGGGACAGCGGAAGCTGGACATGAGGTGGAAAAAGTGAATCTGCGGGAGAAGAAGCTGTCTCCCTGTCGGGCCTGCTACGCCTGTATGGAGAATCACGTCTGTGCCATCAAGGACGATATGGCGGAGATCTTTCCCAAGCTGGTGGCTGCTGATGTGATTGTGCTGGCTTCGCCGGTGTACTTTTATTCCGTATCCAGCCAGATGAAGATGCTGATCGACCGCTGCCTGGTCAATCATAAGGCGATTGCAAACAAGCAGTTTTATTTTATCGTCACAGCTGCCGATCCACGGCATGAAGCCGCGAATGAAACGCTGGCGTCGTTCCGTGGGTTCCTGCGCTGCCTGCCGGATGCAAAAGAGGCAGGTGTGATCTACGGCACTGGCACTTGGGATAAGGGGGATGTCTATCAGCATCCGTCCTATGCTCAGGCTTATGAGATGGGAAAGCAGATATAGGGAGGAACGCATGATGGAAAACATCAAAAAGAACTTTGGCTTTGGCTGTATGCGTCTGCCCATGAAAGACGGCGAGGTGGATGCAGAGCAGACCTGCCGTATGGTGGACGCCTTTCTGGAAAACGGCTTCAACTACTTTGATACAGCCCATGGCTATCTCAACGGCAAGAGCGAAGGCGCATTGAAAACCTGCCTGACCAGCCGTTATCCCCGGGACCGCTATATCCTCACCGATAAGCTCACCAACTTTTTCTTCAAAAAGCAGGAGGACATCCGTCCGCTGTTTCAGAGCCAGCTGGAAGCCTGTGGCGTGGATTATTTTGACTTCTATCTGATGCACGCCCAAGGTGCGGACGTCTTTGCCTACTTCAAAAAGTGCCATGCCTATGAAACGGCGCTGGAGCTGAAGGCAGAGGGTAAGATCCGGCACTTCGGTATCTCTTTCCACGACCGGGCGGAGGTATTGGAGCAGATTTTGACCGAGTACCCCCAGGTGGAAGTGGTACAGATTCAGTTCAACTATCTGGACTATGAGGACCCCGCCGTAGAGAGCCGCAAATGCTATGAGGTCTGCCGCAAACACGGCAAACCGGTCATCGTTATGGAGCCGGTGAAAGGCGGCACTCTGGCGAACCTGCCGGAACAGGCACAGGCTGTTTTGGATGAACTGGGTGGCGGTTCCGCCGCAAGCTACGCCATCCGCTATGCTGCCGGGTTTGAGGGCATGATGATGGTGCTCTCTGGCATGAGCAGTATGGAGCAGATGGAGGATAACATCCGCTTTATGAAGGATTTCCGTCCGCTGGACGATAAGGAACTGGAGGCCATCGATCAGGTGCGGGAAATCTACCACTCCATGAATTTGATTTCCTGCACCGCCTGCCGCTACTGCGTGGCTGGATGCCCCAAGCACATCTCCATTCCTGATCTGCTGGCCGTGATGAACACCAAGCAGATCCATCACGACTGGAACGCAGACTATTACTACAACGTCGTCCACACCGGCGGAGGAAAAGGCAAAGCGTCGGACTGCATCCAGTGCGGAAAATGCGAAAAAGCCTGCCCCCAGCACCTGCCCATCCGCAAACTGCTGGTGGATGTGGCGAAAGAATTTGAAAAGTAAGGAGAACGCAAAATGGCAAAACTTGTCGCATTTTATTCGCGGGCTGATGAAAATTACTTCGGCGGCCAATATCGCTTTGTTGAGGTCGGCAATACGGAAAAGGTAGCGCACATGATCGGAGAGGCAACGGGGGCGGAACTGTTCAAAATCCAGCAGAAGGAACCCTACTCACCCAACTATAAGCACTGCATCGATCAGGCAATGGCCGACAAACGGGCAAATGCCCGTCCGGAGCTGGTGGAACTGCCGGAGAGTCTGGACGGTTATGATGAGATCTATCTGGGATACCCCAACTATTGGGGCGATCTGCCCATGGCAGTCTATACCTTCCTGGAGGCCTTTGACTGGACCGGCAAGACCATTCACCCCTTCTGTACCCATGAGGGCAGCGGCCTGAGCGGGACGGAGCGGAATATCGCCCGCACCTGTAAAGGCGCCCGCGTGACGGAGGGGCTGGCAATTTGCGGTTCCCTGGTAGACCAGAGCAGCGAAGCTATTTTGCGGTGGCTCAAAAAATAAAGAAAAGGACGAACATAATAGTGAAACAAAAAGTTATGCTTTTGACCGGCGCGGGCCAGATCGGTATGGCCATCGCCCGCCGGATGGGATATGGAATGAAAATTGTGATTGGCGACAAAAAGCCGGAGAACGCTCAGACCATCGCCAAGACCATGAACAATGCTGGTTTTGATGTGGTGCCGGTGGAGATGGATCTTTCCAATCGGGCGTCTATCCAGAACATCATCGCCGAAGCGCAAAAATACGGCGACATCACCATGCTGGTCAATGCCGCCGGTGTCTCTCCCAGCCAGGCTCCTATCGAGGCGATTTTGAAGGTGGACCTGTACGGGACTGCCGTTCTGCTGGAGGAAGTTGGTAAGGTGATCGCCACCGGCGGTGTGGGTGTGACGATCTCCAGTCAGTCCGGCCATCGGATGAAGCAGCTTACCCCGGAGGAAGATGAACAGCTGGCCTGCACACCCACCGAGGACCTTCTGAAATTGCCCCTGCTTCAGCCAGAGAATATCCGGGACACCCTGCACGCCTACCAGCTGGCCAAGCGCTGCAACGAAAAGCGGGTGATGGCTGAGTCCGTCAAGTGGGGCACCAGAGGGGCCCGCATCAACTCCATCTCACCGGGCATCATCGTCACCCCGCTGGCTATCGACGAGTTCAACGGCCCCCGCGGGGACTTCTACAAGAATATGTTTGCCAAGTGCCCTGCCGGACGCCCCGGTACGGCGGATGAGGTGGCCAATGTGGCGGAACTGCTGATGAGCAGCAAAGGCGCTTTCATCACCGGCTCTGATTTCCTCATCGATGGCGGGGCGACTGCCTCTTATTTCTATGGGCCGCTGAAACCTTAAATGGTTAAAGGCAGTGGATCCAGTTTGAATCCTGCGGTAAAGCTGGCCAGGGAGGTTTCCTCCCGAAGAAGATTTTGGGTGTCCACCAGGTGCATCAGTCTGCGCCGCTGCAGCTTGTCCAGACACTCCCGCACCTCCTGCCGGGTGTTCGCGATGCCCTCTAAAGATACTTTCACCTCTTTGTCTATTTCGGGCAGAAATCCTCAAAAGGCTCAAACCGCAAAGCAAAAGTATTTTTCACTCTATGGCGCTATGGGAATGCCTGTTTTCGATAAAACCGGCATCATGCTTCTCCTCAAAAGCCTGTGGTATCTGGTATTTCAGCATTTGGTGCGGCCCAACCTCATTGTAGAACCAAATATTGCATACCCTCTGCGGTATCCCTTTTTTTGGGGATGTAGCGAAAAAGGGGATAGCGACTGTGTTGTCATGCAGGCGGCAGTGACGGAAAACGCCGGTTTGACCGTTCCGGCAGCCTGTGTTTCCGCCCTTATCACGGGCAGAACGTTCTATGCGCCAGTACCAGCGGCTTTCCATTCCCAGTCATCACAGTGGATGGGTATTCCCGTTCTGACCTGTCCGCATATTGTGGGAGATGGCACCATATGGGTTGTAAAGCCGCCCAGCTCGTTCCGCGCGAGCAGGATGTCCGGGTAAGCAGATGCCCAGATACGGCCCTGGCCGCCGGCATCAGCGGATTCACTACCCCACATTTCGCCGCCCAGACAGTACTTGTCACATATCGATACGTAGGGCTGCACAAATTTGCCAGATAGGGTTCTGTCACAGCTCTGGGACATCCCAGTACCCGCTTGGCATAACGGAGGCCAGGCGCCCGGAAACACCGCTGGAGTAGCGCTAGCTGAAAACATCCAGCCGCTCTTTGGTGCCTTCCATCAGGTCCGCACAGTCGCAGGGATTCGCGGCAAGCTGCTTGATTCCGCCTGTTTTCTGGCCTGTGCTGCCTTTCTCCAATCTGGTGCCGGGACTGGCTCCGGTGTCTACTTTACTGCAAAAAATAGGGGACGTTGCAGAATGGAAATCTGCAACGTCCCTCACTCTTTACGCGCGCTTATACAGGATGGGCTCATCATAGCCGAAGGTCTTTTTGCCGTTGACCTCCATGCTCTCGGTGACTTCCAGTACATCCTTGCTGAACCGCTCAAACAGTGTGAACTTCAGCACCGGGCTGAACATCGAGGTGCTGCCGCCCTCCCAGACGCCGTCCTTCTCGGTGTACAGGGCCGGGATGAACTTGGCCGAGGGCTTCAGGTCGGCGTAATCCACCGGCTTGAGGTTCTCATACTTGAAACTGTCCTTGTCATAGCCCGCAGGCAGGTCGTAGCTGGTCAGCAGCACACCGCCGTCCTGTTCGGTGAACAGGAACAGGTGCGGCGCCGCATGGGTGGAGCCATTGGCCGTGAAATAGCTCTCCTCCACCATGAATACCCCGGCGAAATCCGCAGGCAGGTTGCGAATCTTGTCGTTGCAGGCGGTGTTCACGTGCTCTGCATAGGGGAAGTTTTCCCCTTTCTTTGCCTCATACTGTTGGGCATTGTTGAAATGTCCGGTCAAAATCTGCATAAAATCGTTGAGCTTATTCATCGTTATACCCCTTTCTGAGGTGGGCCCGCAATGACGGGCGGGATTTTGTGTATTTGTTCTGTGGTCTTTCCACTTGACGAAGTCAAGCATACTCCCATTGACCGGCCAATTCCAGTAGTAAAATGGAAACCTTTTGTGAACAAACAGCGCAGCCCGTATTATCCGTCATTGTAGCGGCCACCACACCCATGGCAGGGTATGCCCCCTCGCCTCCCACAGCCAATCTGCGGCAGGCTTCCACTTCTCCCGTCCATCCAGTCACAGAGGGAACGCAGACCCATAAGACTCGCAATCAGCGGTTGTACCCATTCCTCTATCCTCTCCTTCCGGGCGTGGACTTATCCTGCTGATCGCAGAAGGGCACCTTGCCTACGTGGATGCCGCGAAAGGAATCTCCAGGCGGTTATTTCTCGATCAAGAGCGCTGCAACAAAAGGGGTTCTCTGCTTTAAGGCCGTCGCTTCTCCGTTTTCTGACATTGCATCAGTGCCAGGGCCAACTGATCCGGGCAGGAAGTCCCTTTATCCAGACACTGGATTCCTTTCAACTGCGCAATCGCGTCCTCCACACGCATCCCCACCAGCAGGCGGCTGAGCGCCTGGGTAAAGCCGGGGCAGCCCAATACAAATTCCACCGACTAAATCACTCCGCGCTCTACTTCTTCCAATTTAATTTCTTTGGCACAGGTGCCTTTGGTCTCATAAATCATACGCTTCTCTCCTGTCTCTGGTAATCCTTGGCGATTTGCTGTATAAGCATAGACTTTCCTACTATGGGAAAGTTAAGTGTCAGCCAAGGAGGGATCGCAGATGCAGAGCTATCTTTCCATCAGTGACTTTGCCAAACTTTGCAACGTAAACCCCAAATCCCTGCGATACTATGAGCGGATTGGAGCGCTGATTCCCGCCTATACCGACCCGGAGACGGGCTATCGGTATTATGCTTTGGAGCAGTTGGTGGAGATGGACATGATTCTCATGTGCCTGGAGCTGAACATCCCCCTGCGGGATGCGGAACAATACCGGCAGCCCGACCAGACATTGGATATCCGGCATCTCCTTCAGGACGGGCAGCAAAAGACCCTCGGGAAGCTTGCCCACCTCCGCAACACCATGCAGCAGATGGAGGAGGCACTCCGAGAAAACCAACGCTATCAGCAACAGGAGGGCGTCTATCGACGGCATCTGCGCCAGCGGCTTATTTTGCGGGAACCCTTTACCCCCTCCGGCGGAGAGCTGGAATTCAAGCAGAGCTCCACAAAAATCTTTCTCCACGGGCACTCCCTGGGCCTGCTGCCCGCCTTTACCTTTCCCATTGCCCTGCGGCTGGGCGGCTGTGACTATGAGGCCGGTGGAAGCACCGTGGAGGACTGTGGGCTGCTGGAGCACAGCGGCGTGGATCTGTTCCATCTCACCGGCGGCATGAACGGCTTTGTCCGCCCCGGACACGGGGAGCCCGGGTATTTTCGGGATCTGTCTGTTCCCGTGAAGCAGACGGTCCATCTCCCTGTCCTCCTGACCGGAGGGGTCATCCCCCGGCCCAGGCTGAGGCCCTTCTGGAGGAGGGCTGTGCCGACCTTATCGGCGTGAGCCGGGCCATCTTCAAAAATGCCCACTGGGCGGACTGAGTTTCCCGTCTCATATTCCTCCCCCCTTGTGCGTACAACACAGTCTACGCCTGCTCTCCCATCCATGATAGAGGGCGGTTTTGCCGCTGGCGCAGCATAACCAGGATGCGTTGGATGCGTGCATGCAGAAGGTCTCAGAAATACCCATCGTGAACCGTGCTGCACTGTAAATCCCAGGAACTGTGTTAGTCATGTCAGATGAAATTCGCAGAGAAAACACCTACTGCATGAGTTGTTCTTTGCAGACCATACACCGCAGGCCATGGGTAGAAAACCTGCCGCTTTGGGAGCATATTACATTCGCATTGTGTGGGGCATCGGTTTGCGCTCGATCAAGTCCACCGTTTATGGAAATCGCCGCAGTTTTCACTGCGGCGATTTTCTGTTTGGCCACCTATCCTAACCTCACAGGGACTTTTTACGGCAGAAACGAGAGGGCACCTCTCTTTACAAAAGAGCGCCCTTTTCGCTCGGTTGCCCACAGGCTGCCTCCGTCAGCGCGTGCTGCCCCAATAAATCAGCGCCAGCATACCGGGGCCGGTATGTGCTCCAATGATGGGACCAATATCCGCCGTGAAAACCTCCGCCTCCGGAAACCGTTCCCGGACGGCCTCCCGCAGGGTCTGGGCCCCGTCCGGGCAAGCCCCATGGCCCACCACAACTGTCTTCCCCATTTCAGGCATCCAGCCCCGCTCCATTTGAGCCAGTTGCGCCTTGATGGCCTGTTTTCGGCCCCTTGGTTTCTCCACCACAGCCAGTTCTCCGTCCAAATTCACATGAAGGAGGGGCTTGATCTGCAAAGCGGTCCCAAGAACTGCGGCGCCGGCAGATACCCGACCGCCCCGCCGCAGATGGTCAAATACATCCACCGTAAACCAGTGGCAGACCTCCAGACGGTGTTGGGTCACCCAATCGGCCAGCTCCTCCAGCGCATATCCTTCGACCTGCCTCTGGGCCGCCTCACAGACCAGAAATCCCTCCCCCACCGAGGCGCACAATGTATCCAGGCACAGGATGGTTCGTTCTGGATATTTCTCACGCAGATCCTCTGCGCATACCTGAGCGGACTGGAAGGTCCCGGACATACCGGAAGAAAAACACAGGTAGAGAATATCGCTTCCTGAGCGCAGCACAGGTTCAAACGCCCGAAAATAATAAATCGGGCTGATTTGTGAGGTGTTGGCATAATTTCCGGCCTTTTGGAGGGTGTAAAAATCTTCCGCGGTAATGGTTCCATCAGGACCATATGTATATTCCCGGCCGCCGATCTCTACCCGCATGGGGATAACGCCAATGGAGGGCAGCGACTGGAGCCACTGAGGGCTGCAATCCGCCGTTGCATCGGTAAAGATCTGATAGGGCGCCATCCCGGTTACTCCTTCTTTCCGCAGGCGGAGCAGTTGGCACAGCCGTTCCAAAGAGCTTCCGCAGTCCCCTTCCAGTTCTCCGCATAGGGAGTCGTCTTGTCGCACAGATGGTCCACACTCTCCGGGCTCTGGTAGTCGGTGCTCACGGCGCCCGTCTTTTTTACCATGGCCCGCAGCGCCTCGGGATTTTCCAGCATGGGGCAGGGACGCAGCATATTCTCATTAAAGGGCTGGTTGTCATGGTACGCCATGAAAATGGGACTCTTGAGGGCATCCAGCAGACTGGTGTCGTGGATGTTGCAGTTGGAGTAGTGGATGAATACGCAGGGCTCCACATCGCCCTTGGCGTTGATGTGCAGGTAGTTCCGGCCGCCGGCGATGCAGCCGCCCACATACTCCGCATCGTTCTGGAAATCCATGGAGAAGATGGCCTTGCTCTGGCGGAACTCCCGAATCCGATGGTAAACCACCTCCCGCTGCTCCGGGGTGGGAAGCAGCTGGGTCGCCGCGGCATTTCCAACGGGCATGTAGTGGAAGAACCAGACAAACAGCGCGCCGCTGTCAATGATGTAGTCAAAGAACGCCTCACTGGTGATGTCAGCGTAGTTCTGGCTGGTGTAGCAGGTGGAGATGCCGAAGGGAAGGTGATGCTCCTTCAGCAGGTCCATGGCCTGTTTGACCTTCTGATACACGCCCTTGCCCCGGCGGGAGTCGTTGGCCTCCTCAAAGCCCTCCAGAGAGATGGCCGGGACGAAGTTCTTCACCCGCAGCATCTCCTGACAGAAAGCCTCGTCAATGAGAGTGCCGTTGGTAAAGGCCAGGAACTCGCAGTCCGGGTGCATCTCACAAAGCCGGATGAGGTCCGCCTTCCGCACCAGCGGCTCGCCGCCGGTATAGATGTACATGTAGGTGCCCAGTTCCTTGCCCTGGCGGATAATGGAGTCGATGGTCTCCAGGCTGAGATTAAGCTGATTGCCATACTCGGCCGCCCAACAGCCGGTGCAGTGCATGTTGCAGGCGGAGGTGGGGTCCAGCAGGATCGCCCAGGGGACGTTGCAGTTCTCTTGCGCCTTGACCTCGTTTTGCGTGGCGCTGCCCTTTAAGCTGGCGTTAAAGAGGAAATTCTGAAAGAACGCCTTCCGCACGCCAGGGTCCAGTTCATACAGCCGCAGAATGAGCTGGTACCAGTTGTTCTTTTCCTCGATCACCTGGCGTATGGCGTCCCGCTGGCTCTGATACCATCCCTCCGGCGTAAACCGGTCCACCAGAGACATCAGCTTCGGAAGGTTCTCCTCTGGGTTCCCCTCAATGTACTTCAACGCCTGATTGATGGCAAAATTCTGCATATTATCTTTTACGCTGCCCATGACGTCCATCCTTTCTTTGCCTTATTTGGCTGTTAAGGCACATTATAGGAGGCACTTATAAAAAGTCACGGGACACAATGGAGGGCCGGTCAAAAATTACGACACGCGCCCATCTCCGTTACCTTTTGGGACAGGACACACAAAGTGTCCCTTGCCTACGCGGACACGGAACACTAAGCTTTTTCTAACAAGCATCATACAGCTATCTCGGAAGGAGCCCCATTCATGGAAAGCAATCTGTCCCGCATTTTAATTGAGACCACCGTTCGGCAAACTCTGAAGGGACTGAAAGAGAACCCCAAAAGGAGCATCAGGAATCTGGTTGACATGGCACTGCATTTTTCAGAAGGCCGGTTTCAGAGCCGTTTTTTTGAGACGGCCCACACCATGCTGGAGCATGAGGACAGTGCATACTACGCTCTGGTGGAAGATGCCGCCAACCACATTGACACGGAGCACCTGGTGAAATTCGGCATGAACCTGGGCTACAACAGCTGCACCCGGGGAGCCCAGCGCATCCGCATGAATGAAGCCCAGCTGGGCTTCAACATCCCCTGGACCGTGCTCTTTCATATGGAGCATCCCCAATGTTCCGATCACTTCTCCCAATACGACAGCGCCATAGAGGAAGGCGAATCGCTTGGGATCTACTGCTGGATGCTCCTGTCCCAGGGCAATCTCCTGGAGCTGCTCCCACTCATCGAGCATCACCCTGACAGCGCCTTTTTCCTCTTCTGTCAGTCCGAGGATGTAACTGCCGCTGTTCTGGATGAGATCGCTCCTCTCAAGCACCTCATGCTGGTGGTCCGCTGGGACGACGGGGCTGACGAGGCCTGTGCCATGCTGAGAAACGCTCAGCTGCCGTATTCGGTCTACTATCCCTACTCACACAATGATCTGCCCTCCATTCTCAACGGAGATCTGCTTTGTGACACGCAGCAGCTGCACCCCCTGTTCACAGTGCTGGCGGCCAAGCCGGACTGCCCGGCCGATCTGAGGCGTCTGGCCCATCAGGCCGCGGTGGAGGTGCGAAAGGGACAGACCTATCAGACCGTGCCCTGGGAGCTCTCCTACGACACCAGGAATCTGGATGAAATCATCTCCGATGACGCCTGCTGTGTCTTTTTTGATGGGCAGGGGCAGATGTTTGCTCTGGACAATCCAGAGCGCGCTCCCTTGGGCAATCTGTTTGAGGAGGGACTGACCCCGCTGATTCAGCGTGCCTATCCCAAACCCGCATCGGTCACTTCTAAATAGACAGCAAAAGAGGGCGTACCGCAACGTCTGTGCGGTACGCCCTCTCTTTTGATCTGCCTATGCAGGGTGTTTCCCCCTGCCAGTTCCATCAGGAGGATTCCTGCTCCGCCTGAACCAGCTCCCGACAGATGGAGCGGGCACTTTCTTCCATAAGCGCCTTCACTTTCTCCAGAAATTGCTCCGGCGGCATGCACTCCTTAGTCAGCAGCCACCGCTCCATGGCGCAGATCACCGCGTCTGTGAAAAAGTCCATGGTGAATTGGTCCAGCTGCTTTTGTCCAAAGAGAGCGGAAATACGATCCGCCAAAAGCGGCTGAATATACTCCCGGAAGTGGTCACTGAAAGAATTTTGCCCCTTGATTTGCAGAGCCTTCCGGTAGAATCCGTGATTGTGATAAAAATATTGGCAGATCTTCTCGATAAAGGCCCAGCGCTCCTTGTAATTGGAGCGGCTTACGTCCAAATTCTCGTCTTTCAGCAGGGCAATGAACTCGGTATCGAAAATCCAATTCACAAGGTCATATTTGTCCTTAAAGTGGTAGTAGAAGCTTTTGCGGTTCATATCACACCGCTCACAGATCTGTGCCACATTGATCTTTTCAAAGGGCTGCTCCGCCATCAGCTCTTTCAGCGAAGTCGCCAAGGCCCGCTTGGTAATATTGGAATCTGCCATACACGGCCTCCTTTTTTCCACATCTGCAAATGCTTCATAAAATCGAGGTCCCCGGTTCTCATCATCTTTGCTGCCCAAAAAATCCTTTCGGCAAGTAAAAAAGAGACTTCCCTGCCAATACAGATAAGTCTCGTCATTTAAGATAATACCAGGAAAGCTCCAGGATGTTGGTATCACCACACCAAAGTGCTGACTACTCCCTTATATGAAAGCAAGTATATCATATTGTCGGATGCTTCTCAACACAATGCGACATTTTATCTTTAGAATCTTTGGACAAATCCGTTTGTGTGTCCCATTCGTTCTGCGCAAGTACTGCGACGGTCAGCAGGCCTCATTGGCGGGGTTCAGATGGATCATAATATGCTTCACATCAGGGAAGGCATGTTCCACTTCATCGTGAACGTGTTCCGCCACCTTGTGGGCGTCCCGCAAAGACGTTTCCCCATCCACCTGGATCTCCAGATCGATATAAACCTTGTTGCCAAACATTCTGGAACGGAGCGAATCCACGCAGACCACGCCGTCCTGCCCGGCAATGTACTCTTCCATTTGTTTATCATAGCTTTCGCCGCAGGAGGTGTCCAGCAGCTTGGACACGCCGTCTTTCAAAATATCATAAGACGCCTTCACGATAAACAGGCAGATCACCACGCTGGCCACGGAGTCCATCACAGGAAAGCCCAGCATGGCGCCACCGATGCCGATGAGGGAGCCGATGGAAGAAAATGCGTCGGAGCGATGGTGCCAGGCGTCTGCCAGAAATGCCGAGGAGTTGATCAGCTTGGCATAATAACGCGTGTACCAATACATGGCCTCCTTGCTCACAATGGAGACGATGGCCGCCACCAGTGCAATGGTGCTGGGGATGGCAAGGGTCTCATAACTGCCGGAGACGATATGCTCCACCCCCACTTTCCCTACGCCCAGTCCGGTCACCAGCAGAATGATGCCCAAAAACAAAGACGCAATACACTCCATGCGCTCATGTCCATAGGGATGGGCAGAGTCCGCTTCTTTTTTAGAGGCTTTCACCCCGATCCAGGCGATCACCGTGGTGATCACATCGGAAAAGGAGTGGATCGAGTCGGAGATCATGGCACCGGAGTTGCCCGTGACGCCGGCAAAGAATTTGAATCCGGACAGTACCGCATTGCCGGCAACGCTGACAAAGGACATTTTGCGGATTGCGGACGCCTCATCAATAGGGTTCTTACGGGAAACGGTATCGGTCTGCTTGTGTGTGGCTTTCATTGGAAGTTCCTCCTGTTCATAGTCTTTAGACCAGATGTTTCTCTTGTAAGCACACATTGAAAATTCTCGTTTCCCCAGGTGAATATAAAAAAGCACCTGCGGGACATACAACTGTCCCGCAGATGCTTTACGTCTGCTGCCATCACGGCCCGGCAAATGACCGCTAGTCATCGCCTGTTCAGTTTGTACTGTTGAACTCGCATTCCAAAGGGAATGTAATGCAGTGCAAAGAGTGACTTCACTTTACATGGGAAGCGGCTCTTTGTCAAGAATTTTTCTCAATTTTTTTGGGACAAACTATGGGTTTTGTCCCAAAATGTAACACTAACCATGCGGCTGAGGAAAAGTGTAACGCAAGCAGCACTTTGCCCAATGAAACTGTATGATCTTATGATTACAATATCCCTTGCATGTGCAGGCAATGTTTGTGAAGATCCGGCCGCATCCGCTGATTTGAGAAGCAACCGATCACAGGGAGCTCAAACGCAGCACTCCCATTCCCGCTGACTCCTGCGGCCGGCCGCAAGGTGCGAGGGTTTCTGTTACGCACACTCAATCCCCAACTTTTTTGATTTGGAGGAATGCTTTCATGAAAGGTTTAAGAGAATCTGCCGCAAGCCTCGCCCTGTGTATTGTGGAATTGGTTGCGGGTATTCTTCTTTTGCTTGACCCGGTCAAATTTACTTCCACGGTCATCATAGGGATTGGCGTGGTACTGATCATCCTGGGTCTTATTGAGGTTGTTAACTATTTCAGGACAGACGCAAAAGTCGCCGCCCTTGGGCAGATGCTCACCAAGGGGCTTATCTCACTTCTCGCCGGAGCATTTTGCGTTGTGCAATGGGACTGGTTTCTTGTCACCTTCCCCGTATTGACCATGGTGTACGGGATTCTCATTTTATTGACTGGTATCAGCAAAATTCAGCTGACAATTGACATGGTCCGCTTAAGGGGCAGCCGATGGAGATGGGCCGCGGTCAACGCATCTCTCACCCTGATCTGCGCCACTTTGATTCTAGGCAAGCCCTTTGCCTCCACAGAAGTTCTGTGGTCCTTTACCGGTGCCGCACTGGTAGGCATGGGGATCTTTGACTTGGCTGTGCTCATTCTTTGCAGAAAGGCGAAAGGAGCGGACACCCTATGAATATTAACTGGAAATCCTGTGCCAGAATCGCCATCTCCACCTTTCTTTTGTATTTGGGCATTACCTACTGGCCCGCCTTTGCCAATTTGCTTACCCGAGTGCTCCAGGCCGCCATGCCTCTGCTGTTGGGCTGCGTGCTCGCATACGCCATCAACATTTTGATGAGCTTCTATGAAGCCCATTACTTTCCCCGGTCAGTCAACCCCATCCGGAGCAAAACCCGCCGGCCGGTATGTATGCTATCTGCCTTCCTTACCCTGGCGATTCTTCTGATCTTCGTGGTCAAGCTGGTGGTCCCGGAGCTGGTCTCCTGCATCAAACTGCTGGTCGGGCAAATACCGGGAGCCGTTGACCAGCTGCTCAAGTGGCTGGAGACCAAAAACATCGTGCCTGAGGATATCCTGGCCTCCTTGCAAACGGTGGATTGGAGGGCAAGGGCCAATCAGGTGCTCAGCATTTTGACCTCTGGAATCGGCAATGTGATGGGGGTGGCCCTCAGCGCAGCCACCTCGGTCTTCTCCGGTATTGTAACGCTGTTTCTTGCCCTGATTTTCGCCATCTATCTGCTGCTGGGGAAAGAAAGACTGGGGCGTCAATTTCACCGGCTGATGCTGCGATATGTAAAGCCCAGCATCTATACAAAGGTGCAATATGTCCTCTCCGTCGTCAATGATTCGTTCCATAAATACATCGTGGGGCAGTGCACCGAGGCCGTCATTCTGGGGGTGCTGTGCACCATGGGCATGTTGCTCTTGCGCCTTCCCTATGCCACCATGATCGGCACTGTCATTGCGTTTACCGCCCTGATCCCTGTGGCAGGGGCCTACATCGGTGCAGGTGTGGGCGCGTTTATGATTTTAACGGTCGCTCCCGTCAAGGCAATCATTTTTCTCATCTTCATCGTAGTTCTGCAGCAGCTGGAGGGCAATCTGATCTACCCCCGCGTTGTCGGCTCCTCCCTGGGGCTCCCGGCCATATGGGTGCTGACCGCAGTCACGGTAGGCGGCGGCTTGATGGGAATTGCGGGAATGCTTTTGTGCGTGCCGCTGGCTGCAGCTGTCTACCGGCTTGTGAAAGAAGACGTCAATCGATCTCAGACAAAGGAGTGTATCCGTATATGAAAAACACAAACCAAGCTGTGCAAGAAATCATCCCCTTGGAGGCCCAGCCGTCCCGCCTGATCCGCCATGTGGACAAGCGGCTCATGTCCTATAATATTGAGATGACCGAAATAACCGGCGGCACCTTCTGGAAGGCATATACGCCGGAGCAGATCGCAGGCACCGAGGCCTTTTCCCCCATCACGAATTTACAGGATGTGACTGCCGCGCCGGAACTGGTGCAGTACTATCCCCCCATTAACCTATATAACAAGCAGCTGCGAGAGCTGGCCAAGCAGCTTGGTCCTGCCTGGGTTCGGGTGTCCGGCACCTGGGCCACAAAGACCTACTATGACTTTGACGGCGTCACCGACGGCAAAGCGCCGGCAGGCTATGCCAGTGTTCTCACCGAGGCGCAGTGGCGGGGTGTTCTGGACTTTGTCCGATATGTGGGGGCAAAGCTTCTGATCTCTGTCAGCAACTGCACAGGGGACCACCCGGACGGCGGACCGCTGGATCTGACGCAAGCCAAGAAGATTTTTGATTTCAGTCACCGATATGGGGTGGACATCGACGCCGTTGAGTTCATGAATGAGCCCAACATGCTGGAGCTTTCCGGCGCGCCCAAGGGCTATACCGCCGCAGACTATGCCCGGGACCAGGATATCCTATACGCGTGGGTGCGGGAAAACTACCCCAGCTGCCTCCTGGTCGGCCCGTGCACCACCGGTGATCCTGGCGCAAATGTCCAGGGGGGCGGCTTTGGCGCCGGAATCGGCACTTTGGTCAAGGCCTGTACCACCCAGGAGCTGTTGGCAGGCACCACAGTAAAACTGGACGTCTTTAGCTATCACTACTACAATGGCATCTCCGAACGAATGGCCTCCCTGATGCCGTCCGCTCACTGGTCCGGGCAGCTGGCCCACAGCGACGCATATCTGGCGGTGGCTCCCGCCTGCGCCAAGGCCCACGCAGCTCTCAGAGATCAGTTTGTCCCCGGAGGGCAGATGTGGGTCACTGAGTCCGGCGATGCCGGTGGCGGCGGTGACACCTGGGCGTCCACCTATCTGGACGTTCTGCGCACGCTCAACGAGCTGGGCAGTTTCGCCACCATCACAGACGGCGTGATCTTCCACAACACTCTGGCCTCCTCTGACTACGGCTTTTTAGAGCACGGCACCTTCCAGCCCCGTCCCAACTACTTTGCCGTCTTGCTCTGGAATCGGCTGATGGGCACGGACGTGTACGACTGCAACAATCCCGACCGGGAGGGTGCACACATCTACTGCCACTCCCGCCGAGATGGCAAGCCCGGCGTCGTGTATCTGGTCATCAACAACTCCCTGACCAACACCACCACTGTGGAGCTGCCCAAGGAGGCCATGCGCTATACGCTCCACGCCAAAACCATGCGCTCGCCTGTGATGCAGCTCAACGGCAGCGATCTCACAGGAGTGCAAGGCGGTGCTCTCCCCGAGCAGGTGCCGCAAAAGCAGCCGGCAGGCGTTGTTGACCTGGCTCCCGGAAGCTGCACGTTTTTCGTTTTGTAAGCACAGCTCTTCCTTTTCCCCCAGATTGCACAGGTCTGTTATCCCTGCGCGCAAAAATAGCCACACCTTTCGGTGTGGCTATTTTTTAGGCCGCCGTCAGCAAAACATTCTCCCCTCCGCAGCCATTGAAAGCTTCAGAAATCCCATCCGGGTGATGCTCCCAAAGGTCGTCCCGGAGCCTCCTTATCCCGTGCCGCGCGGTCCTGTACGCCTAAGTATCGCGCACCTAGTGGGATTGGGAAATGGGCGTGCGCCTTCCCCACCATTGGGAGATTGCAGCCCATAAAAGAGATAGCACCTCAGCTGTTGCCGCCTGTCCTGTGTTGTCTGCTGCGGCGACGGCGAAGCAAAAGCACCACCGCAAGTCCCACCAGTGCAAGTCCGCCAATGACGGCCACAAGGACGCTCCAATTGGCCGCTCCCTCTGTGACACAGAAGGTGATGGGATTGTCCTGCGCACGCAGCAGCAGATACTGCCCGTCGGTCTCATAGTCCTGACGGCTCCAGGAGCCGTCCTCCCCCAGCACCCAGAGCGTATACCGCTTTCCCGTGTCCGGCAGGCGGTAGTGCACGGTGTAGGTTCCCTGCTCCAGGTCCGGGTCATCCACCTCCACGGTGTAGGCGGTGCCGGAGTGGTGCACGCTGCCGTCGGTCCAGGTCACCTCCTTGGTGGTATGGGTGACCGTGGCCTGGGTGCTGAAGCTGCCGTCCACCAGAATCTCAGGCAGCTCTCCGCCGTCTGTCAGAGCCGAGGTATAGGGGGTGTACTCCGCCTCCAGGGTCTGGCTGGCGGTGAGGCAGGTGTAGTCCAGATCCGGCCAGGAGGCGGAATATCCCTTTTTGGCCGGGATCTCCGGCAGAGCCTCGATTCCGCCTCCATACTGGAAGGGAATCACCGCCACGGTCACACCGTCGGCCACAAAGGTGAGCTCCAGCTGGGAAAACAGCTCCGGCACGCCGGAGGTGGTGCACAGCGTGTCAAAATCCACCGGCTCCGCCTTCCCTGCGTAGCTGATTCCGTCCAGAGCGCCCAGATCGTCACTGGTAAAGGTGTTGCCTTGCAGCTGGCCGCCGCTGTCCATATCTCCGGCCACAGCGCCCAGATAGGCGCTTCCCTTCTCGATGTCCACCAGGGTGTGGCAGTTCACCACCGTGGCGCCCAGGCCGGCCACGCCGCCCACGTAGTCGCCGCCGGAGAGATGGCACTTGCTCCAGCTGTCCCGGATGCTTCCCCAGGAGGCTCCGGCAATGCCGCCCACATAGTCGCCGTCCGTACTGGACACGGTGCCGTAGTTCTCACATCCGCTGACCCGGCCCAAATCCATCAGGCCCACCACGCCGCCGGCACAGTCCTGCTTGCCGGTGATCTCCCCGGTGTTGACACAGGAGACGGCTGCGGCCCTGGTCTGATAGCGGAAATCCAGGGACCGGTCCCCCTGCTGCACCAGATCATCCTCCGGGTCAAAGTCATACTCAATGGCCATGGAGCCTACGACGCCAGCCACATTGATGTCCCCCTCCACGGTCCCCTGGTTCCGGGAATCGGAGAGAAAGCCGGTGTCCGCCTGGCCGGTCTCCTGGTCGGAAACATCCTCAAACCGGTCCTTGAGGTCCTCGTCAGCAGAGCCCTGCAACATATCCCGGAGCAGATCGGTGATGACGCCAAATTGGTCGCTGATGCCCTCCAGGTCGTCCAGCAGCGTATCGCTGGTGCTGGACATGGTCTCCCGCAGGGCATCCCCGTCGTCCAACAGGCCGGAAAAGATATCTCCCAGGGCGTCTCCCTGCTCCCGGAGGGTGCTGTCAATGGGGCGGATGGTGATGGTGGGGCGTGTGGACAGCTCCCGGAAGATGCGGGAAAGGGACTCGCTCATGCCCGAAAGCTGGGTCGAGAGCTGCCAGGCCGTGTTTCCGGCCTTGTGCAGCTGCGCCGCGGCGTCTCCCGCCTGGGTCAGCGCCTCCTTCAGCTGGCGCACCGCCGCTGCACTGGTTTCCGCGGCCCGGGAAAAGTCCTCCATAGCGGAGGACAGGTCCTCTCCGGCCCGCTGCAGCTCCAGACGGGCCTCCTCCCACGGGTCGGCATCGCCAGCGGCCAGATTCCACTGGGTTCCGATGGTCTGCAGCGACTGGGCGGCAGTTTTGATGCTCCTCAGGTCGGTGCGGACAGCGGACAGCTGGCTGCTGTCCTTCCCCGGCACCTTCCCCAGGTCTGTCTCCAGTTGGGCCTCTGCGGTCTCCGCCTCCGTCAGGGCGCTGTTCAGGCCCTCCATCGCCGACTTCCAGCGCTCCCCTTCCGGTGCGCTGGAACTTCCCAGGAGCTTGGAGACCTGGTCTCCCGCCGCACACAGCGCCTCCCGGGCGGCCGTGAACTCAGTCAGGTCCGTCTCCAGGGCCTTCTCCGCCGCCGCGTCTCCCATCTGTACCTGGGCAAGGGTCTGGGCCAGCTTTGCGCCTGCCGTCTCAAAGGTCCCTTTGGCGGCCAGCAGGGCATCCCCAGCGGCCTTCATCTGCCCGGCAGTTTCCTGGTTTTCGCCGTCCTGGAGCAGGCGCACCAGCGCCTCTCCCCCCTGCTCTAGACAGTCGGGAAGGGCAGCACAGGCCCTCTGAAACGCTCCCATCTGATCTGCCAGGGTGGTCCACGTCTGGGTCCCGGAAGCAGTTCCCGCTCTTTTGTCCAGCGCGTTCTGCATCCGGGCAAATCCATCGGCGATCTTTTGGAAGCTGTCGGCCAGGCCGGACGTGGCCTCCCCCACTTCTGCCGCCCCCTGGTCGGTTTGGGTGGAATCTCCCAGTCCGTCTCGCAGGTGCTTTATGGCCGTCTTGAGATGTTCCGCGGAATCCCTTCCGTGGTCCGCGGCGGCCTTGAGCTGTGCGGTGGCGCTTTCCATCTGCCCCGCCGCGCCGGCTCCCAGCTGGCCCGCCGTCTGGGCCTGCTGCGCGGCGTCACCCAGCTGCTCCGCCAGCTTTTCCACCAGATCCATGGCATCTGTGCCATCCTGCACCACAGGGGTCAGGTTGTCAATGAGCCAGGAGGCCCGGGCCGTCAGGCTGTTGATCTGCCCTATGTTGTCGTTGGCCCAGTCGGCGGCAGCATCCGAGAAGTTCCCAATGGCGTCCTGGGCCTGGCCCGCCCGCTGGGAGAGCGCCTGCATCCGCTCCGTGAGCTCATCCGAGGCGCCCCGGAGATCCGTCTGGGTCTGATCGATGAGATTGCGGAGGACATCCAGCTCATCCAGCAGCTCCCCCGTCCGTCCCTTGTTGTAGAGCAGACTCACCTCCGGCTCCAGCTGTCCGGCGATGCCGCCCACGTCCTTCCGGCCCAGAACGGTGCCGGAGTTGGTGCAGCCGTCCAAATACCCGGACTGCCGCCCGGCGATGCCGCCGATGTTGTAGCCCACATGGGCATAGCCCACCGCGCCGGTGTTGACGCAGCTTTGCACAATTCCGGAGGAGAAGCCGGCGATGCCGCCGATATCGGTGCAGGCCGGCATATTTTCCGCAGAGTTGAGCTGCTCCGTATTGAGGTCCTCCAGGCTCACCTCCGCGTCCACCTCGGTGGTGTTGATGCTGCCGCTGTTCTTGCACTGGATGATGCTGCCCAGATTCTGTCCGGCGATGCCGCCCACATAGTGTTCTCCTGTGACAGAGCCGGAAAAGGAGCAGTTGATGATCTGGCCCTCGGCCTCGTTGACGCCCACCAGGCCGCCGATGGTGTCTGTGCCGCTGACCTCCCCCGAAAAGCTGCAGTTACGCACCGTTCCCCGGTTGCTGCCGGCCAGGCCGCCGATGGTGTTCTTCCGGTCGGTGGGAGCGGCGCTGCCCTCTACGGTCAGGTCCTCCACCACGCCGGTGGGCTGGATGTAGCGGAACAGCCCCCGCACATTGCCGCTGCCGGAGATGGACACGCCGGAGATGGTGTGTCCCTGGCCTTCAAAGGTGCCGCCAAAGGTGGGGATGGGAGTGAATTCCCCCTCCTTCAGGGCAATATCCGCCTCCAGACAGACCGTTTTCCCCTGGGACCAGCTGTCCAGCGTGCATTGCTTGGCCAGGTCCGCCAGGTCCGCCGCCGTGCGGATCTGGATGGTCTGAGGCTTCCCGGCGGCCAGAGCGGCAGGAGTCAGCAGCCCCAGGAGCAAAACGGTAGTCAAAAGGAGGCTCAGGGTCTTATGGATTTTCTGTTTCATGGGCTTGGAGTTCCTCCTCTGTCTGATAGGTTCCGGTTTCCAGCATTCCAGAGACGTCGCCGTGGATCACACCGTGGATGGTGGCGTCCACCACGCCGGATACCCGGCCCCGGACGCGGCCATTGACATAGATGGTGCCGCTGACGCTTCGACTGACCTCCGGCATCTTGATGTTAAAGCGGGTCTTTTCCACGATCTCATCCCCCAGGAAGAGAATCTGGGGCAGGACGAACATCACCAAAAAGATGGAGATCAGGGTGCCGCGGCACAGGCATTCGCCAATGCCCACAATGGCAGGCTCCGTGGTGATCTTGGCAATGAGGAACCCGGCGGAGGACAGGATGCTCCCCGAGGTCAGCACCGTGGGGAAGGACAGGTCCAGGGCCTGGATCATGGCCTCCTTTTTGGGCATCGTCGCCTTGAGCTCGCTGTACCAGGAGGAGATCACGATGGCATAGTCGATGTTGGCGCCCATCTGGATGGCTGTGACGATCAGGTAGCTCATAAAGAAGATGGGTTCCTGGGTCACGCCGGAGAAGGAGAAGTTCAGCCAGATACTGCCCTGTATCACCAAAATCAGCAAAACGGGAAGGCCCACCGACTGGAAGGTGAACAGCAGCACCAGAATCACGAACACCACCGACAAAACGCTGATCATGATGTTGTCCCGGGCGAAGGACACGGACAGATCATAGTCGCTGGTGGAGTTGCCCACCAGATAGACACTGTTGGCATCATAGTACTGCTCCGCCTCCTGATGAAGGGTCTTGAGGAACGCGAAGGTCTCTTCCCCCTCCTCCGGCAGCTTCAGGCTGAGGAGTATTCTGGTGTAGTGCTCTCCCAGCAGCTGGACCCGGGCGTCGGAGAGCTGTTCATAGAGGTCATCCAGATCTGCCTTTTGCTCCTGGTCCAGATCCACATACCCCTCCTCCGCCTTGTCGTAGGCGAAGAAGAACATATCCATCAAGGGGACCGCGTAGTCATTCAATCCGCCCACGATCTGGCCGTAGTCCTCATTTTCGGCGGCATAGGCAGTGTAGAGCAGGCACACCAGGTCATAGTCCAGATCCGTCATCTCCGAAAACTGCCGGGGCGTGAGAGAGTCGGTGAGCGTGTGGCCGTCCTTGATCTCCACATTGGACAGCCCCAGGGCGTAGTCCACCTGGTCATAGGACTCCAGACGGCTGAGCAGCGCCTTTTCACTGGCATAGTCCCCCTTGGGCACCAGCAGCGCCATGATATTCTGGGCGCCAAAGGTCTCATTGATCTTCTCGGTGGCGATCTGGGACTCGTTTTTCCGGGCGGTTTCAATCTCCGTATAGCCGTAGACATAGGGGCAGCGGTTGGACAGGAACAGCCCCGCCACCAGCGCCACCACAAACAGCGGCACCCCCACGTAGCGCAGCTTCAGCGTGAATTTCCCCCACCGGTCGATCTTGGGAATGAAGCTGCGGTGGTGGGTGCGCTCCATAGCCTTGGAAAAGACCATCAGCAGGCCGGGCATTAGGGTAAACACGGAGAGCATGCTGAACAAGATCGCCTTGATGAGGATGATGCCCATGTCAAATCCGATGCGGAACTGCATGAACATCATGGCCGCCAGGCCGGAGATGGTGGTGAGGCTGCTGGCGGAGATGGAGGGGATGGCCGCACTCACCGCCGCAATGCAGGCCTCCCGGTCTCCGGCGTGCTCCCGCTCCTCCAAAAAGCGGTGGAGCATGATGATGGCATAGTCGATGGCCAGAGCCAGCTGCAGCACCACCGTCACCGAGTTGGACACAAAGGAGATCTCCCCGAAGATGAAATTGGTGCCCATGTTCAGCAGGGCCGCCGCCACGAAGGTCAGCAGCAAAACGGGGATCTCCGCATAGGACCGGGAGGTGAACAGCAGCACCAGTACGATGATGACCGCCGCCACGACCAGAATGATCTGCATCTCGCTGGCCAGCGCATCGGCCTGGGAGTCACCCACGGTGCTGTCGATGTAAAAGTCATAGGGCGCCAGCAGCTCCCGGATGGACGCCATGGCGGAGAGGCTGACAGGGTCCGTCTCCTCCCCGGCAAAGGTCACGGTAATCAGGGCATCGGCCCCTTTCATGTATTTGGCGATGTCCTCCGGTGTCTCCGGGCCGCTGTCTTCCACCTGGGTCCCGGTGGTGGAGGCCCCCAGCGTGGCGGAGGTGACTCCCTCCACCTGCTGGATCTCCTCCGCCAGGTGAGAAGCGATGTCCGCAGTCACATGGGACACCATCACCCGGGCGGTACCGAAGGTGGTGAACTCCTCGTCCATGATTGTCAGGCCCTGCCGGGTCTCCGTAGAGTCAGGCAGGTACTCCGTAATATCGTTGCAGACGCTGACCCAGTTCCGGGAAAACAGGCAAAAAATCAGGCAGCAGGCATAGAGAAAGAAGATGAGATTTCGCTTGTCTACAATGAACGTGGCCAGCTTTTCAAAAAAGGACGGTTTTCCGGTTTCTTTGCTCACAATTTCAACTCCTCCTGATGGGGATGCCGGCAGCGCGGCAGTTTACGGCTTCTGGGCGACGCGGGTCCCCCTCCACTGCATCCGGCAGGCCTTGGCGATGGTGGCACCGGTCAGACGTCCCTCCTGCAGCTGGAGCACCGACTCACAGGGGAACGTACTGACAGCCGTTTGGATGGAGTGAAACAGGTGCAGGGTGCCGTCCTCCGACCGCAGTCCCCGGACCGCATTCACATAGCCCACCAGCTTCAAGGTGCCGGTCACAAAGCTGCCCTTGTATTGGAGGGTCAACCGCCCCTCCCGGGGTCCCATCTGACTTTGCAGGGTGACCTGATATTCCTCCTTCATGGCTTCCCGCTCCTCTCCCATTTTCTTTCAGCATAGGAGATCACCGGGCAGAACACAACATGCAGATACCCGGCAGATGTCAGAAATCTGACACTTGCCCCCATTGTGCATCTATGACAATGCCCGACAGCTGTGCTATACTGGATTCTCAAAGACTACACTGCGGAAGAAGTCTCTGGAGGTCAAGATGGAAAAGCGGACTTATGAGGCCAGCTATACAGCCAAGCGGGAGATCTGTGCCGCCTTGAAAAAGCTGATGGCCCAAAAGCCTTTGAATAAGATCACGGTGGCAGAGGTCATGAAGGCCTGCGGCATGACCCGCCAGCATTTCTACTATCACTTTGCAGACATCTATGACGCGGTGCGCTGGATGTTTGAGGAGGAGGCCGTGGCGCTGCTGCGCAAGCACGAGGGCGTCATGCTGTGGCAGGACGGCCTGCTGCAGCTGTTCCAGTACCTCCAGGACAACCGGGCGGTCTGCCTGTGTGCCATGCACTCCATGAGCCGGGAGCATCTCCGGGCCTTTTTCCAGACCGATATCCATGCCATCATTCAAAGCACCATCCAGGCCATTGCCACAGATCTCAACTACCAGGCCAGTGACCAGGAGCTGACGCTGCTGACTGGATTCTATGTAGGTGCACTGGTCAATATGGTGGAAGCTTGGCTGCTGGGAGAGATCGAGGCCAGCCCCAAGGAGCTGATCGATTTTGTGGACCAAACGCTGCGGGACCATGTCCGGGGAGTAGCCCTCCGGTTATCCGAGGCCACTTCACATACAGATCCGTTTTTGTAGCTTATAAGGAGGGAGTAGGATGCGTATGCCCATGATCGCTCTGGGCCGTCAGTTCGGCAGCGGCGGCCGGGAGATCGGAAAACTGCTGGCGGAACGGTGGGAGATCTCCTGCTATGACCGGGAGCTCATCACTCTGGCAGCCCAAAAAGCCGGGCTGCAGGAGGAGCTGTTTGCAGGGAAGGATGAAAAGGCCGCCAATCCCTGGCTGTTCACCGGCGTCTATGAGGGCGGCGCCGGAGTGCGGAAGGGCCAGCCGGCGGAGGACATTCTCTTTGAGATGCAAAGTCAGGTCATTCTGGACCTGGCGCGGACAGCCCCCTGCATCATTGTGGGCCGGTGCGGAGATTTTGTCCTCCGCTCCGCCGGCATCCCCGTGGTGAGTCTGTTCATCTGCGCCCCCTTCGCTGACCGTGTCCGGCGCCGGATGGAGCGAGAGCATCTGAGTCAGAAGGCCGCCGAGGATCTGGTGCGGAAAATCGACCGGCAGCGGGGGAAATATTACAGCTCCCACACCGGTCAAAGCTGGGGCACTCCCGAGACCTATGACTTTTGCATCAACAGCTCCCTCCTGGGTCTGGAGGGTACCACCGAGTGGATTCTCTCCTGTGTCAAGGCCCTGGAGGGGCGGACCGCCGGCAATTCCCCCATCGCCCCCTAAAGCGCAGCAAGGGCGCTGTGACCGATTTCGGTCACAGCGCCCTTTTCATCGAAAGGAGTTTACCTTGGAAGCGGTCTTTCACCGCTCCGGTGCACTCAGGCGGCCCCAATAGTGATATTTCCTTCGGTTTGCCGCCAGGAGCACTGCCGTCACCCCCACGGCCATGGCCTCCGCCGCCACCATGGAGAGCCAGATGCCCTGAAGACCCCAAAGCAGCGGGAGCAGCAGCACCGCCACCACCTGAAACACCAGCGTGCGCAAAAAGGAGATCAGCGCAGACACCAGGCCGTCGTTGAGCGCGGTGAAGAAGGAGGAGCCAAAAATGGCAAAGCCGGAGAACAAAAAGGAAAAGGAATAGATGGCAAAGCCCTCCAGGGTGATGCCCAACAGCTCCTGGTCGTATCCCACGAACAAAACCGACAGGGGCTTGGCCAGCAGCTCCGCCGCCCCGCACATAGCCACGGAAAAGCAGGCCACGATACCCAGGCTCTTCCGCAGAAGACTTTGAAGCTCTCTGTGGTGGCCCGCCCCGTAGTGATAGCTGACCACCGGTGCCGTTCCCACTGCATATCCCAAAAACGCCGCCTGGAACACCAGATTCACATACATCAGCACCCCGTAGGCCGCCACGCCGTTCTCGCCGGCATAGCGGAGCAGCTGGACATTGTACAGCATGCTCACCAGGGACATGGAGACATTGCTCATCAGCTCGGAGGAGCCGTTGGTGCAGGTCTTCAGCACCGCCTTGCCGTCAAAGCGGGTCCTGGTCAGGCGCAGCAGACTGGTGTTGGGGCGCAGGAAGTAGAGCAGCGGCAAAATGCCTCCCACGCACTGGCTCAGGGCCGTGGCTGCGGCGGCTCCCTGGAGCCCACAGGGGAACACCGCCACAAGCAGGGCATCCAGCACCGCGTTGGTCAGCCCTGCCGCCACGGTCACATACAGGCCCAGCTTGGGCTTTTGGGCCGTGGCGAAGAGGCACTGGAACTCGTACTGGAGCACGTAGGCCGGCACCGCCGCCAGGATGATACGGCCATAGGTGACGCAGTCCTCCAGCATCTGCCCCTGGGCCCCCAGCAGCTTGGCCACCGGGCGCAGGAGCACCAGCCCCAGCACCGCCAGCACTATGCCGCTGGCCAGGGAGAGATAGACCAGCAACGAGAAGATCTGGTTGGCCTCCTCCCGCTTACCCTCCCCCATGGTCTTGGCAATCAGCGCACCGCCGCCGGTACCGAACATAAACCCCACGCAGCCCAGCACCAGCAGAAACGGCATGATAAAATTCACCGCGGCAAAGGGGGTCTTGCCCACAAAGTTGGAGACAAAAAAGCCGTCCACCACCCCATAGATCGAGGTGAAGATCAGCATGACAATGGACGGAAAGGTGAACCGCAGCAATCGGCCCACGGTAAAGTGATCGGACAGTTGGATCGTCATATACGGATTCTCCCAGCCCTCCGGGGCGTCAAGCCGCCGGAAGGTCTCCTTTCAGATTTGCGCTGTGGGCGCCAGCCGGCACCAAACCAGGTCACACGCTTTGGGCTTTTTCCCGCAGCTCCGTCAAAAACCGCTCCGTCAGCCCCAGATACTGCTGGACCTCCTCCTGGGACCAGGCGTCCAGGACCTGGTTTTCCATACGGAGGATCTGCCGGGCGGTGCCGTCGCAGAACCGGTCCCCCTCCTGGGTCAGGCAGACGGTCTTGGACCGGGCGCCTGCCGCCTGGAGATAGACCAGCCCCTCCCGCTCCAGCTTGCGCAGAGCGGAGTTGACGGTCTGCTTGCTCAGCCCCGTCCGCTGGCAGATCAGGTGCAGCGGACAGCTGACCCCTGCGTCGCAGATGGTGTAAAGGATTTTAGAGACACTGTCGGACATCCCCAGCCGGAAGGACAGATCGTGATACACCGCGTCCAGCTCTCCCAGCAGATGGTTGAAGCGCCGGATGGCGGAATCGCCGTTGGCCATTTTGCTCCCTCCTCATTGTACGAAATCATACCATCGGATTTTAGTACGATTTCGTACAAATGTCAAGTGCGGCTTTGCCTTTCCCCTATCCTCCGACGCCTCTTTGTCCGGGCAGGGCGGAGGAAAAATCTGCATCAAGGCCGCCGGACAGCAACAAGTGTTTTACAAATGCCGGCTTTTGGATTACGATGTATAGTTGAGAAAGTTTACACGATTGCACAGAAAAAGGAGTGTACTCTATGCCGAAATTTGCACAGCGTATGACCACCATGGAAAAGTCCGCACGGGTTGTGGAAAAGCTCTTCAAATCCATGACCTCCCCGGAGACCATCTCCTTCGGCGGCGGTGCGCCCGCCAAGGAGCTCTTCCCCACGAAGACTCTTCAGGATATCTCCTATGATCTCTTCGGTTCCCCCCAGCAGGGACAGCGGATGCTGCAGTATGGCAGCCCGGAGGGCGAGCGGGAGCTGCGGGAGGTGGTGGCCCAGTTTCTGCTGGAGCCCAAAGGCGTCTGCGCCGCGCCGGAGGATATCATGATCGTCAACGGCGGGTTGGAGACCATGAACCTGATCTGTCAGGTGTTCATCGACCCCGGAGACGTGATTCTGGTGGAATCCCCCACGTTTGTCCACTGCGTGGAGATCTTCGAGATGTTCCAGGCCAAGTGCGTAGCGGTGGAGAGCGATGAGCAGGGCCTTTGCATGGACGATGTGGAGCAAAAGATCCGGGAGCTCCACCCCAAGCTGGTCTATGTCATCCCCACCTTCCAAAATCCCAGCGGCAAGACGCTGCCTCTGGAGCGGCGACGGCAGCTGGCGGAGCTGGGCAGCCGGTATGACGTGCTGATCCTGGAGGACGATCCCTACCGCGACCTGCGGTACAGCGGGGAGGAGCTGCCCCCCATCCAGGCCTTTGACACCACCGGCCACACGGTCCTGGCAGGCAGCTTCTCCAAGATCTTCTCCCCCGGCGCCCGGCTGGGCTATGTCCATGCCTCTCCCGCCATCATCGCCAAGCTCTACAACGCCAAGACCGCCACCAACTCCCAGACCTCCACGCTGATCCAGCTCCTGTGCGCGGAGTTTTTCCGGCGGGGCTATTTCCCGGCCCATCTGGAGCGGGTCATCGACCTGTACCGGGAGCGGCGGGACGTGATGATCGAGTGCATCGACCGCTTCTTCCCCGCCGGTACCCGCCGCACCTTCCCGGATGGCGGACTGTTCACCTGGGTGGAGCTGCCCGGCGGCATCAACACCACCGAGCTGCTGGAACGGGCCTGGAGCTATCAGGTGGCCTTTATGCCCGGCGAGGGCTTCTTTGTGGAAGGCAATAGCAAGGGCACCAACTGCATGCGCCTGAGCTTCGGCAATGTGTCGCCGGAAAACATCCGCGTGGGCATGGAGCGTCTGGGCCGCCTGATCGCAGACGCCACCCAGGGCGCCAACTGAGCGCCTCGCCCTCTCTGGTCCAGAGAGAAACTGGGCGGTGAGGGCCCGATGCCGGAAGCGCACATTCTCAGCGAGGCGGATATTCCGCCTCTAAACCGCGGGTCCCACGCCCCAAAGCGGGACAGGGACCCCATAGGAAAATGAGAAAGGAGACCTGAACACCCATGGTTTCTTTGACACAGCAAAGCTGCAAGGCTTTTGCCCAGGCCCTGGCCTCCAAGGCCCCGGTGCCGGGGGGCGGCGGAGCCGCCGCCCTGGCGGGTGCTTTGGGCACGGCCCTGTGCGCCATGGTGGGAAATTTCACCGTGGGCAAGAAGAAGTATGCCGCCGTAGAGGCGGATGTCCAGGCCATGCTGGAGCGCTGCCAGGCCCTGCAGGAGCGGTTCCTCCAGCTGGTGGAGGAGGACGCGGCGGCCTTTGAGCCTCTGTCCCGGGCCTATGCCATCCCCAAGGACGCCCCCGACCGGGCCCAGGTGCTGGAGGAGGCCACCTGGCAGGCCAGCCAGGCCCCGGCGGAGATGGTCCGGTGCTGCGCCCAGGCGGTGGCGCTGCTGGAGGAGATGCTGGAAAAAGGCAGCGTGATGCTGCTCTCCGATGTGGGTTGCGGCGCACTGCTGTGCCGGGCGGCCATGGAGAGCGCCGCGCTGAACGTCTTTGTCAACACCGCCGCCCTGCAGGACCGCCAGGCCGCCGGGAAACTGGAGCGGGAGATGGACGCTTTGCTCCAGGACGCCCTGCCCCGGGCTGACCGGGTAGCGGAACAGGTGACGGGACAGATTCGGAAAAAGGAGGATGGAACATGGCAGTAATTTGGAAGGGGGCCCCTGTGGCCGCCGCTTTGAGTGAGGCTCTGGCAGCGCGCTGCCAGGCCCTGCGCCAGGCTGGGGTCACTCCCACTCTGGCCCTGGTGCGGGTGGGCCAGCGGCCCGACGACATCTCCTATGAGACCGGCGCTATGAAACGCTGTGACAAGGTGGGCATCTCCGTCCGCCAGTTCCTTCTGCCGGAAAACTGCTCCCGGGAGGAGCTGCTGGAGACCATCCAGGAGGTCAACGCGGACCCGGGCATCCACGGCTGTCTCCTGTTCCGCCCTCTGCCCCGCCGGGAAGATGAGGAGAAGGTCTGCGCCCTGCTGGCGCCGGAGAAGGATGTGGACGGCATGACCGCCGGCTCTCTGGCCAGCGTGTTCACAGGCAAGGGCCCGGGCTTTCCCCCCTGCACGGCTCAGGCGTGCCTGGAGATTTTGGACCACTACGGCGTCTCCCTGGAGGGCAAGCGGGCGGTGGTCATCGGCCGCAGTCTGGTCATCGGCCGTCCGGTGGCCATGATGCTCCAGGCCAAAAACGCCACCGTCACCATGTGCCACACCAAAACGGCGGACCTGCCCGCCGTCTGCCGGGAAGCGGACGTGCTCATCGCCGCCGCCGGCAAAGCCGGCGTGGTGGATGCGCGCTTCGTCCGTCCCGGCCAGCTGGTGCTGGACGTGGGCATCCATGTGGGCCCGGACGGCAAGCTATGCGGCGACGTAAACTTTGCCGCTGTGGAGCCGGTGGTGGAGGCCATTACACCGGTACCCGCCGGCGTGGGCGCCGTGACCACAGCGGTGCTGGCCAAGCACGTGGTGGAGGCGGCGGAGCGGGCCGCTGGCAGATAACGCGGAATTTTTCATCCAGCCGGAGGGAAGAGAAATCTCTTCCCTCCGGCTTTTTGTCAGGATACCAGACAGATATTGCTCCATGCGCTTTTCCACCGCCGCTGACTGTCAAATACTTCCCTATTTTTTTTAAGGATTTCTCCTTCTTTTCGCTGACCAGCCCTTTGTAAGAAACTGTCGATCTCCACAATGTCAGCGGGAATTTTTATGGTTCCCTACAAATATGTTAATTTCAAGAAAATGCAGATTGACATTACGTAAAAAGGGGATATAATGTTTTTATCAAAAGGTTAAACGTTTAGGCAAATGGATGCCATAGGTAATAGTATTTCGGGCACAGGCTTGAAATACTATTTCTTATATAGGTTAAACGTTTCACCAAAAGGAGGAAGAACTATGTTGGATCTCCTTGCAGGTACGATTCGAACAGCCACGCCAATCCTTCTGGCAGCCCTTGGCGGCTTGATTTGTGAACGCGTAGGTGTTTTCAACATCGCTCTGGAAGGCTTGATGCTCTTTGGCGCTTTCTTTGGGATTTGGGGCGTCTGGCTGGTTGGCAGTCCCTGGGCCGGTGCGGGAATTGCCATTGTGCTGACCAGTATACTGGCCTTCATCTTTGCTGTTCTGGTGGTAAAATTCCACTCAGACCCCACCATCACCGCTCTGGGAATCAATATGTTAGCCGAAGGCGTCACCACCTTTTCCATGAAGCTGGTTTTTGGTGACCAGGGTTCCATTCACTCCTCCCAAATTGTCGGTCTTCCTAAAATCGATCTTCCATTGATCGACAACATTCCTATTCTTGGCGATATTCTCAGTGGGTATACCCCCATGGTGTATCTGTCCTGGATTTTGGTTGCCCTGTGTGCTTTCTTTCTCTACCGCACCAGCGCGGGTGTCAACCTGCGTATGGTGGGAGAAAATCCCAGAGCCGCTGCCACGGCAGGTATCGCCGTGGAGCGCTACCAGATCCTGGTGGTTACCATCAGCGGCATTTTCTGCGCATTGGCAGGCACGCATTTGTCCATGGGGTATGTCACCATGTTTACTGAGAATATGACCTCTGGTCGAGGCTTCATTGCCTATACTGCCGTAGTGTTTGGAAAAGCGGACCCCGTTATGGTTCTGGTGGCCAGCCTTGTGTTCGGTGCAGCAGAATCCCTGAGCTATCGGGCCCAGCAGTTTGGCAGCATTCCCTCCCCCATCATCATGATGATGCCCTATCTCATTACCATTGTCGCCTTGCTGCTGCGGCGGGAACGCAGAAGAAAGGCTGCGGTTCAAGCGTAATTGCGGAAAAGGAGGTCAGTCATTGTGAACGGATACGGTCAAAATGAGAAAAAATCCACCCTCAAGGATGTGGCCCGAAAGGTCGGGCGCTCTGTGGCCACGGTATCCATGGTCCTGAACCAGAGCGCAGGCTGTGAGCGAATCAGCGAAGAGACGCGGCAATTGATTTTGGCGGCTGCGGAGGAGCTCAATTATCAGCCCCACTACATGGCCCAGGCGCTGAAAAAGCGCAACACCATGCTGGTGGCATTGGCTGTCCCCAATATCTATCACCCCTTCACGCCCCAACTGATCGGCGGCGTTCAGGACGCCCTCCGGGAAAGAGGTTATCATCTGCTTCTGCTGGATCTGACCAACAGTCCGGATGCAGAATCCGTCCGTACCGTGCTGCAATTGGAAAGCGGCGGGATCGACGGGCTCATCATCCACTCCATGAGCAAGGAACTGGGGCCTGTGGTGGACGGAAAGCTGCCGGTGGTATATCTGGATGAAAAATCCGTCTCCCCGGCGGTCTGGTTTGACGCCGGCGGTGCCACCCGCACACTGACCCAGCATTTTCTTCAGCAGGGCATCCAAAAAATCGGATACATAGGCACCTCTATGGGGCCAGAGACCTATACAGAGCGCGAAAAAGGGTATCGGGACGCCATGGAGCAGGCCGGTATCCCCGTAAATGAGGAGATGATTTGTCATGTTTCTCCTCAGTTGGGCGGCGGCGGAAAAGCCTTTGCCTGGTTCCAGGGGCTGAAGGAAAAGCCGGAGGCTCTGGTGGTCTTCACCGATAACGTGGCCCATGCCCTGATGCTGCAGCTCATCCGGGCCGGAGTCCGTATTCCAGAGGACGTGGCCCTGGCCAGCGTGGATGATGTGGAAATTTCCGCCCTGATGAACCCGCCCCTCACCTGTGCCTGGGTGCCCGCCTACGAGATGGGCAAGCGGGCGGCATACATGATGATGGAGCAGATTGCCGGAAAGAATCTCACCGGCGTGGTAGAAACCCTGCCCGTGGAACTCCATATTCGAGCGTCCAGTATTCGCCTTTCCCCTACACCCAACCCATAAGACCTTTATAGATCAGATAGGAGGAACCACCTATGAACAAAGACTATGCAAACATGTTGGATTTTCACGGAAAAGTCGTGGTAGTCACCGGTGCCGGTCATGGTATGGGCACCGGGATCGCCCGTTGCTTTGGGAAAGCCGGAGCTACGGTGGCAGTGACTTGCCACGGGAGTCGGGACGGCGCTGAGGCCGTCTGCCAGGAGATCCGTGAGATGGGCAGCCCCGCAGAGGTATTTGTGATGGATCAGAGCAGCCCCGATGATTGCCAGCGGGCCATGGATGAGATCGCCGCCAAGTTTGGTCACATTGACGCTCTGGTCAACAACGCCGGCATCAACATCAACAAGCCCACTATGGAGATCAGCGAGGAGATCTGGGATGCCGTGATGGATACCAACGTCAAGGGCTTCTTCTTCTGCTCCCAGGCCGCAGCCAAGCATATGATCGCCCAGGGCAATGGCGGTGCTATCGTCAGTGTGGCTTCCATCAATGGATTCACTCCCCTGCCCGACGGCGCTCACTATGGTGCTTCCAAGGCCGGCATTATCATGGGCACCCGAAGCCTGGCTATGGATTTCGGCCAGTACGGCATTCGGGTCAACGCAGTGGCTCCCGGCCTGATGGATGCGCCTGGCCTTGATGCAGCAGTCCCCGGCTGGAGAGAGCGGTATGTTTCCCGCGCTCCGCTCAAGCGCATTGGAAAATGGGAGGACATCGGAAATGTCTGCCTGTTTCTCACCTCTCCCCTGTCCGACTGGGTTACCGGTCAGACCATTATCGCTGACGGCGGTGTGGTTTGGGCCCCTGCGTATTGATGTATCAAAAAATTGTGGAGGGATTGCAATATGAATCAGTATGATTTGAACGGCCGTGTCGCCCTGATCACCGGCGGTGGAAGCGGACTGGGTCGAGGCATTGGCCAGGCGCTGGCCGAGCTGGGTGCCATTGTAGTGGCTGCGGATATCCAGACGGAGCCCGCTGAGGAGGCCGCCAGCGCACTGCGTCAGCAGGGCTATCAGGCCATGGCGGTAAAAATGGACGTCACCGATCCTGCAAGTGTGACCGCCGCTATGGAAGCCGCTTTGTCTCAGTTCGGGCATTTGGATATTCTGGTCAACAACGCCGGAATCACCAAGATGCAAAACATTGAGGATATTACGCCGGCAGACTGGGAAAAAGTATTCTCGATCAACGTAGAGGGTATGTTTTTCTGCTGCCAGAGCTTTGCACAGATCCTGCGCCGTACTGGCTCTTCGGGAAGCATCGTCAACATCGCCTCCAATGCAGGCAAAGTGACCTTCCCTGGCCAGGCCCACTACAACGCCTCTAAGGCTGCTGTTATGAATCTGACGCAGAGTCTGGCTAAGGAGCTGGCTCCCTGTGGGATTCGGGTAAATGCTGTCTGCCCAGGCGCTGTGGATACCGAGATGCTGCGTTACTGCATGCTCAAAACCATTGAAGACGCTCCCGCAGAGGCAAAGCCTACGGTAGAGCAGCTCCGTGCCACCTGGGGCCCTGCCCAGCTGGGCCGTCTGATCCAGCCCATCGAAGTGGGCCGGGTGGTGGCCTTCCTGGCATCAGATGCCGCTGAGATCATCCGCGGCCAATCCATCAGCGTTGATGCGGGCAATACCCCGTATTGATAGGCGTCACACATCCCATAAAATTGCACACACGAAAGGAGAACTCCCATGAAACGCACACTCAAGCAGTTTGTCACATTCGGATTGTCCATCGCAATGGCTCTGTCCCTGCTGTCCGGCTGCGGCGCGGATTCCTCTTCTCCTAGTAACAGCAGCGCAAATGACTCCGAAGGCGGCCAGAAGGTAGCTCTGGTCCTTACCCAGAGTTTGGGCGACAGCGGTCCCTCTGATGATATGAACAGCGCTGTCAAGCGCGCTCAGGAGGAGCTGGGCATAGAGGCCACCACCTATGAAGCCCTTCAGCCCGAGCAGTATGAAGAGAGCCTGAGAAACTTTGCTCAGAACGGCTATGACATGATCGTGGCCTCCTTCCCCGCCATGACCGACGCAGTGAAGAAGGTCGCTGCCGATTTCCCCGATGTGAAGTTTGTCCACATTTACAGCGCCGAGGATTACGGTCTTGACAACGTGGTTTCCATTGACTTTGCCTGCTGGGAGGCCAACTATGTCTGCGGCGTAGCAGCGGCTATGGCCTCTGAGAGCGGCCAGATCGGCCACGTCATCGGCGGCGAGGACAACACCATCCGCGCCAACTACAACGCCCTGGTGGCCGGCGCCCGCTCTGTCAACCCCAACGCCACTGTGGAGCAGATCAACGCTGGTACCTTTGACGATCCTGCCAAGGGCAAGGAGATCGCGCTGAGCCTCTATGGCAAGGGCGTGGACGTCATCATCGGCGACGCCGGCAAGGTGACTCTGGGCATTATTGAAGCCGCCGAGGAGACCGGAAACTATGTCATCGGCGACGCCAGCGACCATTCCTCCCTGGCCCCGGGCAATGTGCTCATGGATACGGCTCTGGGCTTCGGCGCAGCGGTTTATGATCAGATCAGCAAGCTGGTAGACGGCACCTTCACCGCAGGACTGGGCGCAGCCAATTATGCCAACGGCGGCATCTCCACCACCAAGAATACCACCCTGGCTGAGAACTGCACCGACGAAGCCATGAAGGAAAAGGCTCCTCAGATCTGGGAGAAAGTGGCTGAAGTGGAAGCCCAGATCACCGACGGAACCCTTGTGGTCGAAAAAATTACTGAGTAAAATATCGCCTCTGAAATGGCGTCCAGAGAGCAGGAGGGACACAGCATGACCTATGAACTGGAACTGAAAAACATCACCAAGAGATTCGGCCCCGTGGTCGCCAACCACAACGTGAATCTTCAGGTTGCCCCCGGTGAGGTCCATGCTTTGGTGGGAGAAAACGGCGCGGGAAAATCCACGCTTATGAACATCCTGTACGGACTGCTCCAGCCCGACGAGGGAGAGATCTTTCTTCGGGGACAGCAGCTTCGGCTTCGCTCCCCTCTGGACGCCATCGAAAAGGGGATCGGCATGGTGCATCAGCATTTCATGCTGGCCCCATCCATGACCGTGGCAGAAAATATTGCTGTGGGGAATCCCCCGAAGGGAAAGCGGATCTGGCGGAATGCAGATTTGGCTTCCGAGCTGCAGTCGCTCCAGGATCTTTTTGAACTATCCGTTCCGCTGGAAAGTAAGGTTCAGGATCTATCTGTGGGGCAGATGCAGCGGGTAGAAATCATGAAGTCTCTTTATCGCGGAGCCAAGATCATCGTCCTGGACGAGCCCACAGCTACCTTGACTCCCCAAGAGACCGATGAGCTCTTCCAATCCATCCGCAAGCTGAAAGCCAATGGTCATACAATCATCTTCATCTCCCACCGGCTCAAGGAGATCATGGAGATTTCTGACCGCATCACGGCCCTTCGCGCCGGAGAAACGGTAGGTACGGTGAATACTTCCGAGGTCACCCCCACAGAGGTAGCCCGGATGATGATTGGGCGGGATGTGGCTACTCTGGAAAAGGCTCCGCTCCACACCCAGGGAGATGCTCTGCTAGTCCATCAGCTCTGCGTTGCAGGGGACACCAAGGATCGGGCAGTAGACGGTCTCTCCTTCTCCTTGCAGCAAGGAGAGATCCTGGGCATTGCGGGCGTAGAGGGCAACGGGCAAACAGAGCTGGCCGAGGCCCTCATTGGCGTTCGTCCTATTCAAAGCGGTCGAGTAGAACTGCTGGGCGCAGATATTACCCGCTGCGGTGTCAGACAGCGCATGGATGCCGGACTGGCCCATATTCCCCAGGATCGCATGCGGGAAGGCTTAGCTCTGGACCGAACCATTCTGGAAAATCTGATCGTCGGGACACATGATGTTTCTCCCGTCAGCACCCACGGAGTGATCCACTGGAACTATGCCGCCCAGTGGAGCCGGGAAGCCATTCAGCGCTATGGCATCAAAACACCCAATGAGCAGGAAAAGGCCGGAAATCTCTCCGGCGGAAATATGCAGAAGATCATTGTAGCGCGGGAACTCTCCAGAGGCCCCAAGGTTGTACTGGCCTGCCAGCCCACCCGCGGCGTAGATATTGGTGCCAGTGAATACATCCACCAGCAGCTGCTCCATATCCGGGATGCCGGCGGCGCTGTCCTTTTGATCTCTGCTGACCTAGATGAAATTCTGGCACTCAGCGATCGGATCCTGGTGCTGTTCAACGGCAAAGCCTCTGGGCTTTTGCGCCGGGAAGAGGCCAACGAAGCCTTGCTGGGCCGGTATATGTTTGGTTTGGGAGAGGAGGAGCAGAAATGAACGCCGATGCTCAAAAGCGCACCCGCGCCATATTGAAAAATGTGTTGCGCCTTGTTCTCATCATTGCAGCGGCTTTTCTCATCAACGCAGTCATCCTGCTCCTTTTGGGAAAGGATGTAGGTGAGGTTTATCGCACCCTTTTCACCGGCGCCTTTGTAGGCAAATGGAATTTTGCCCGCACTCTGCGCTGGACAAGCCCGCTCCTCCTGACCGGCCTGGCTGCAGCGATCGGCTTTCGCGGCGGCGTATTCAATTTGGGAATCGATGGTCAGCTCTATATGGGCGCCTTTGCCGCCACCTGGGTAGGCTTTACTTTCACCAGCCTGCCCGGCCTGCCTTTGATCCTTCTGGCCGCAGCAGCGGCCATAGCAGCCGGTGCCCTTTGGGCCATGCTGGCAGGCTGGATCAAAATTCGCTTCGGCGCCAGTGAGATCGTCATTACGCTGATGCTCAACTACGTGGCCAAACTTTTCACGGAGTATCTGGTCATGTATCCGTTTTATGTGCCGGGAAGCGCCTCAGACAGTAAGGCCACTGAAAATATCGCCCAGCAGGCTCACCTTTCTGCCCTTATCGAAGGCAGTCAGGTGACCACCGCACTGCTGATCAGTATCGCAGTGGTTCTCATCATGTACATCTGGATGCACCATACAGTCTCTGGATTTGAGCTGCAGCTGGTGGGCAGCAATGACCGGTTCTCCAAATTTTCCGGCATCCATGTGAAAAAACGCCAGCTTCAGATCATGGCCCTCAGCGGCGGTATTGCCGGACTGTGCGGCGCCTTGGAAATTCTGGGCGTACATGGACGGTTTGTGGTCAATTTCACCTCCGGCCTTGGATTTGACGGAATCACTGTGGCGCTGCTGAGCGGAAACAACCCCCTGGCCATTCCTGTGGCGGCTTTGTTCATGGGAGCCATGACCAGCGGCTCCACGCAGTTGGAAATGGTCGGCGGCATTCCCCGGTCCATGGCATCTATTCTGATGGGCATTATCATCATGACGGTGACCATCAAAAAGCTGCCTGCATTGCGAAAGAAATATCGGGAAAAAAAGCCGGCTGAACACGCATAAGGAGGCAATATGCAGTATCATACAAAATTGTCCCCAGGCGATGTGGCCCCCTACGTCCTGCTTCCCGGTGACCCAAAGCGGGTACCGGTGGTAGCCAGCTATTGGGATGAGGCGCATCTGGTGGCCGACAACCGAGAGCATGTGACCTATACCGGTGTTTATAAGGGGATGCCCATCAGCTGTACCAGCACCGGTATGGGATGTCCTTCCACAGCTATTGCCATGGAGGAGCTGGCCCGGGTAGGTGCAAAAACCTTCCTGCGGATCGGCACCTGTGGGACCTTTCAGGATTTTATCCACAATGGAGACATTATCGTTTTTGACTCTGCCTGCCGCTATGAGGGCACCTCCAAGCTCTATGTTCCGCCTGAGTTCCCCGCCGTAGCCCATCACCAGGTGATTCAGGCCTGTGCCGACGCTGTGGAAGCCCTGGGATACCCCTATCACATTGGAACAACACGCTCCGCTGACACCTTCTTTGCCGGCCATCCCGCGCCCGGGTCCTCTTATAACGGCTATTGGAACTCCTCCTGGGCCCACCTCTTTGAAGATCTGCGTCGTATGAACGTCTATGGCGCAGAGATGGAGGCCAGTATTGTGCTGGTTTTAGGCAGAATCTGGGGGCTTCGTGCCGGCGGCATGGCCGTGTGCCTGGACAATCTGCTGCATGTATCGGACGGCGCGGATGCCTTTGATCCTGAGACACAGCTCTCTCACTCTGCCAGCAATATTGAAAAGCTCTCCATTGCCGGATGTGAGTCCCTGCTGCGTCTGTGGCAGGCAGATCAGAAGGCACTGAAATAATTCCCCCTGGCAGCTCCAAAAAAATGCCCATAAATCCCCTATTTGCTGCGTCCTCCTTGGGGCTCGGCAGATAGGGGATTTATGTCTTTTCACTTTCTGCCAGGCTTTTTATATTGCGCTGCCATCCAAAGAAAGGATCCTGGCGATTGTGGCGCTCATATTTGGAGAGAGCTAAACTTGCCATATGATCTATTAAAAGCGCCTTATAACCCGGCAAGGGGGCATCGGAATGGTTCCGACGCCCCCTTGCTTCATTTTATGTCATTGGCCGCCCTAACCCTTTCTAGACATTATTTAACCGGAGTTTGGTCGTTGCCAGACGGTGGAAAATCGTCGCGAATACCAGTCCAAATGTCACACCCAAAAGGGTATCCGCCATACGCAGGAGCACTGCTTCCTGAAGCCCATAGATCCCTGTGCCCAGCATGAGGGCACCAAAACAGTTCATTGCCGTTTTGTACCGATAATCGGTGCAGAAGCCCAGACACAACCCGCCCAACGGCCCCATCAACGAATGAAAAGCCTGGGGTGTTATCAAATAAAGAATAAAAAATGCACCAGAGCCCGCAATGGTTCCTACGATCCGCTGCTGAAAGCGGGTGGCTGTATTGCCGGAATACGGATATTCCGACAGCAAAGACGCACAGGCAAATCCCATCCACATAAACCGCTCCACACCAAATACTTGTCCGGCAGTCATTATGAAACTCACGCCAAGCGCCATGCGCAGCTGCCACAGGTGGGCCGGTGTGGAAAGACTAAATTTCTGTATCACATGATGAAAACGAATTGTTTTGTGTTGCTTGCGGTGCTTGGCAAACAGAATCGCACCGCAGATCAAATAGCCCACCAAGGCCAGAAGTCCGCGGCGAATCAAAGCCTCTCCCACGACCGGGTTGCCAGTCAGGTAGATGTAAGCAAAGCTGTATAAGCCACCGTTCCCCATTTCAGGCCGTTGAGTGGTCATGTATAGAAGGGCAAAAAAGGCGCCGAAATGCAGGGGAACCAAAAGTATCGGCGGGAGCACGGCCGCCGCGCAAGGAGCCAGCACCAAAATGACCAGCACTGCTGCCAAGGTGATGAGTGAGTCACCGATACAGTATTCAAAATTGACAAAGCGGATGCCCAGCATCATACAGAACAATGCCACCGCCATAGGAGTATTATCGGAGCCAAACACGCCGGAGAGCAAACTGATAAACACGATGGCGAAGGCTACGATCAGTACCGAACGCACTGCCATGGCGATCCAATAATATGTTTTTTCCTTCCTTGTGTCGCAGGCGGCAATCTTTCGCTTCAGTATAGAGGGATCTAACTGTAATGCATCATAAAATTTCACGGGCACGAGTATTTTCCTGTCCTTTCTCAATCTGTGTGGCGAGTTTATCCGCGTAATACATAAATGACTCAAAATCTTCACTTGAACTGCGCCACAAATCATAGAAGGGCTGTAAAATGCTTTCATATCCCTTTCTCAATTCGGCAAGACCAGTTTCTGTGATAAACAGCTGATAGCTTCGCTCATCCGTCGTCTGGCGCTGTTTGCGTATGCAGTTTTTATCATAGAGCGTTTTCAGACAGCGGCTTACCGCCTCTTTTTTCATACCGCTGCTTTGGCTGAGCAAAACAGGCGTATTCTGTTCCGGCTGTAAATACAGCCGAGCCAAAAGCTCACATTCACTTGCGGTCAATGAAGATTTTCGCACAGGCAGCAGGGCGCGCATGATCTTTTGAAATTGCTGTTGATAATGCATCATATCTGTCCATTCCATATTTCACACCTGCCTCCCCACATATAGTTAACTTTGTTAAGTATATCCCGGAAAGCTATCGTTGTCAAGGGTTTTCAGGTTTGCGATAAGGAAATATATACCTGAGTTTGAGGCACGCAAGACCAAAACCATCCAAGCAGTCCCTCCCTATAACGCTCTCTTTAAGGACTTTGCCAGGAAGCTGCCGAAACAAAGTATATCGGGTTAAGGAAGTTCCCATATACTCCCACATCGGGGCAACCAACTGCGGGCGCTCATTAGCAAAAGGGATTGCCAGCTTATCCCATGGCTGGGGAATCAGCACATGAGCAAGCGCCGCCTGCTTAAACAATCATCGCGCAAACAAATTCTATCTGAAATTTTTGGTGTGAAAGGCTGCCCAAATATGGTACAATCAAGGTGTCATATATCAAGGCTCTTTTCATCACGAAAAGGGTTTGGCAATGTTGGAAAAGCGGCAAAACCACAAGGCAGGAATCCCGCGGACAGGTGAGGACAGCGAAAAGACCTGATTTATCCATCCCACTATACAGGTATTCCGTCAGCTTTGACTGGGCAGTTGAGCCGATGCAAAGTCCTTGTGCTCCGTGACGGCTTAAAAAATCAGGTCTGATCCACAGCTGCTATGCCAGTTACTACACCATTTGCCCATGAAATTACGTAGAATTACGCAGATTTGTGTGGGCAGCAGGTAAAAACAAAAATGTCTGAAAGCCAGGGATAGCAACGGTTTGAAGACTTATAAAGGGGTATAAATGAGATGACAAAAATACTTTTCGTGTGCCACGGCAGGATTTACCGGACATGAAAAAACGCCTGTAAATCAAG
>CDTY01002719.1_pt1 | contig 61664 bp, 42 predicted proteins | sample 557731 | NCBI WGS metagenome assembly CDTY01 (sample SAMEA3182101, study PRJEB8094) | gut metagenome | biome: human; feature: gut; material: Stool; isolation source: human stool | place: Canada | collected 2013-02-12
GGGGGGGGGGGGGATGGAATGAGGTAATTTACATTGCTTCGTTTGATATTCTGGTCTTCCCTGAGCAACTGCATGAAGAACAACTGGAGGCTGCATGATGGCTTCCAAGTATTCTGTATTGATGTCAGTTTATCACAGAGAAAAACCAGAGTATTTGAAGCAAGCAATTGAGAGCATTCAAGCACAGACTCTCCCGACGGATGATTTTGTGCTGGTGTGTGATGGCCTGTTGAATGATGCGCTAGACAAGGTGATTGCTGCAAAGCAACAGGAGATGGGTACAATGTTGAACGTTGTTTGTCTCGCAAAGAACGCCGGACTTGGCAATGCACTCAATGAAGGCATCAAGCACTGTAAAAATGAGCTGGTTGCTCGGATGGATAGCGATGATATTGCGTATCCGGATCGCTGTGAGAAACAGCTTGCTGTGTTTAACGAGCATCCAGAAGTGAGTATATGCTCCGGCATCGTAGAGGAGTTTACAACTGACCCCAATACTGTTGACGCAAAGCGAGTGCCGCCGGAGACGAATGCAGAAATCGTGGAGTTTGCAAAGAAACGCAATCCGTTCAATCATCCCTGCGTAATGTACCGGAAGTCAGTGGTTGAAGCAGTCGGCTCGTATCAGGATTTCTATTTGCTGGAGGACTATTACCTCTGGCTGAGGATGCTGACGGCTGGCTATCAGGGATACAACATTCAGGAACCTCTGCTCCACATGAGGGCTGGTTCTGAGATGTATAAGCGCCGGGCAGGCTGGAAGTATGTCAAAACGCAGGTAAGACTGTTCCGGTTTATGAGAGACAGTGAGCTTATCGGTGAGGGCCAGTATCTGAAAAGCTGCCTGATCCGAAGTGGGTCGGCGTTGGCACCGAACTGGTTAAGGAAGTTTGTGTTTGAGAAAGTGTTGAGAAATTGAGGTGGAAGGATAGGTATGTCTACATCAGTAAGAGAACTACAAATGGCGCTACTGGATATGCTGGTGAAAATCGATGAACTCTGCAAAAAATACGAGATTAACTATTCCCTGTCTTCTGGAACGGTTTTGGGAGCAGTACGCCATGGTGGATTTATACCATGGGATGATGATTTGGATCTGATGTTTGTTCGTGAAGAGTATGAAAAATTCCTTCGGATTCCGAATGAAGAATTTCAAAGGTGCGGATTTACCCTTCAAAAAGCTTTTACAAAAGAATGGCCAATGTTTTTTTCAAAAGTTCGAAAAAATGGGACAACATTTATTGAAAAATATCCCAATAAACTGAAAGGTGCCCATCAGGGAATTTATATTGATATATTTCCAGTAGACAATCTCTATAACTCGATGCTTGCGGCGAATGTGCAATGGAATGTGTTTCATTTATTAGCTGCAAAATGCTTGGATAAGAGAGGTTATCGTACAACTAGTTTGAAAAAGAAATTTGCACTGACTGTTGCGAGGTTTTTGCCAGAGCCACCAATGATTCGTTTTGTGGAGGCTTCCAAGCAGAAAAAAAGCAAAGAAGTTCATATTTTCTTGGGAGCTTCTATTGATCGGGATAAGAGTATCTATCCGCGAGAAATGTTTGAAGAATATACAAGCGTTGAGTTTGAGGGGAAGACTTTTCCGGTAATAAAAGATTATAAGAAATATTTGGAAATAACGTATGGGAACTATATGGAACTGCCTCCGGAAAAAGATTGATTGGCAGCAATTCATGCGGAATATGTTGATCTGAATAAGTCTTATGAGGAGTATGTGAAATAAAAACATATGAAGGTATTGTTGGTCAGCCATACAGTTTTAAGCAGAACTGGAAATATGGGGAAAACGCTTCTGGGATATCTTGCGGATTTTAGCCCCCAAGAGGTGGCACAGTTCTATATCCATTCAGAGGTTCCGACGGATAACTCGGTTTGCATAGATTATTATCGTTTTACTGATGTTGATGCGGTGAAATCTGTTTTTTCTCGACATGAGGGAACTCGTTTTAATGCAGAAAACATTGAACTGAAGAGTAGTACAACACGCAGAGATGTTGGAACGCTTGGGGAAATATATCAATTCGGACGCAAGAGAAGCGGAAACATTTATCTGATGCGTAACCTGTTATGGAAGCTTGCACATTGGAAAACGCAGGACTTGAAAAATTGGCTGCGAGAAGTGGCTCCGGATGTGATTCTGTTTGCATCTGGAGACTACGCATTTATGTATGATATTGCATATTGGATGGCCAATTTCCTGCATGTGCCGTTGGTTGTTTCATGTATGGATGACTACTATCTCCACAATGCGAACGAAAAGAGTGCGATAGGACGATTCCAGCATAAACTGTACCTAAAAACGGTAAAGAAAACAATGCGGTATGCAGAGTGCATTTTGACCATTTGCGACTCGATGAAAAAAGAGTACGAAAAGCTTTTTTCCAAGACTTGTTATGTACTGCACACATCGGCGGAGCAAAGAAAGTTGCGAATTGATCCCAATGCACAGAGAATTTCTTACATTGGAAATCTAGGATATAATCGAAATCTTCAACTGGTGGAAATTGGAAATGCGTTAAGAAATTTCGGCAGACAGGTGGAAGTCTATTCTGGTGAGAGAAATGAAGATACTCTGGCTACGCTGAAAAAAGATGGCATTTGTTTTCATGGGAGTATCTCTGCGGAAGACGTACTGACGGTGATGGAAAACTCACTGGCTGTTATCCATACAGAGAGCTTTGACCCGGAAATTCAAAATGAGATTCGTTTCTCAGTCTCTACAAAAATCGCCGAGTCACTAATGTATGGCCCGTGCCTGATTGCTTATGGTCCAGAGGGAATCGCATCAATCGATTATCTGAAAGAAAATAATGCCGCATATGTGATTTCAAGGCCGGAAGATCTGGAAAAAGGGTTGACTGAGATACTGACAAACGTGGCGTTGCGCGAGCAAATTATAAAGAACGCAAGGGCACTTGCTAAGAGAAACCACAATGCAGATGTGAACCCGAAGAAGGTTCGAGAGTGGTTGGAGCAGGTAACAGAACATACTGCTACTAGATAGATAAGACTGGGGAGAATAGAATGAAAGTATTGCAGATAAACAGCGTTTATGATTTTGGAAGTACTGGGAAAATTACGGCTGATATTCATAGATTGCTGCCGCAGTACGGAATTGAAAGCGTGGTATGCTACGGTCGCCGGGATAAATCCCATGAGGCGAATGTTTACCAGATTTGCAATGATTTCTACTCCCATATTGAACATTTCCGAGCAAACGTAACTGGTGTGATGTATGGCGGATGTGAGTTGTCTACATATAGGCTGAAAAAAATAATAGAAAAAGAAAAGCCGGACGTTGTCCATTTACAGTGTTTGAATAACTACTTTGTCAATATCTATAAACTTGTCGAGTGGTTGAAAAAAAAGCACATCCCAACCATTTTAACGCTTCATGCGGAATTTATGTACACGGGAGGATGCGGTCATTCCATTGATTGTAATCAATGGAGTACCCGCGAAGGATGCGGTCATTCCAGTTGTCCTCGCTATCGCTCGGAACTGAAATCTCTCTTTGGAGACCGATCTGGTTATATGTGGAACAGAATGAAAGTTGCATTTGAGGGCTTTGATGATACACTTATTGTTGCATCGGTTTCTCCATGGCTTATGGAACGTGCATCGCGGTCTCCAATATTGGAAGGAAAACATCATTGCGTTGTTTATAATGGCTTAAACACGGATGTTTTTAAATATTATGACACGGCAGATTTGAGAAAAAAACATCATTGTGAGAATAGAAAAGTTGTTTTCCATGCTACCCCAGCTTTTAGTGCAGATCTTAATCATCTGAAGGGCGGATATTATGTAATTGAACTAGCAAAGAGAATGCCAGATGTATGTTTTATTGTGGCTGGACGGGTAATGGGTGAATTTGATGTTCCATCCAACATGGTTCTATTAGGAAAATTGGACTCACAAGAAACTCTCGCCCAATATTACTCAATGGCGGATTTAACCATACTCACTAGTAAACGAGAGACTTTTTCAATGGTGTGTGCTGAGAGTTTATGCTGTGGTACACCTGTTGTTGGATTTAGAGCAGGTGGACCTGAACAAATTGCACTTTCGGCATATAGTTCATTTTGCGAATTTGGACGGATTGACGACATAGTAAAACTGGTGTGGGAAATCGAAAAGAAACAATTTGATAAGGATATTATTGCAGATGTGGCACGTAAACAATATTCAACAGAAAAAATGGTAAAGCAGTATCTAAAAATATACCATGAGGTGGCAAGCGTATGACGATATACTTTATCGCTTATGGAATACTAATTTTTATGTATTGCGCTGAGAAAATACAACACCACAGTGATGCAAAAAAAAAATTGACAATAAGCTTCTTTATCATATTTACGATAATGCTGGGCTTTAGACATCCGAGTATGGGCGTGGATTTAGGATACGGAAGATATTATGGATATTTGGCATCGTTTGAACAGATTTCAAAAATGTCATGGAAAGAGGTATTGGAGCTAAACTCTTTTTTGAATTATGAGAAAGGGTATGTGATATACAATAAAGTACTTGGATTGATTTCAAAAGATCCGCAGATCCTTTTATTTGTTACGGCATTGATTTCGCTTTTTTTAATTGCGGCAACATTTTATAAACTGGGTGATAACCATAACATTTTGATGATAATTATTATCTATACAGCATTGCCATGCTTTTTAATTCAGTTTTCTGGTTTGAGGCAAAGTATAGCCATTTCAATTTGCGTATTTTCATTGCGCTTTATTGAAGAGAAAAGGATAAAAACATTTCTATCGCTGATATTGATTGCGGCTTGTTTTCATACGACTGTTCTTTTTTTTGTTGCTTCCTATTTTGCATATTGGTTACCTATTAAGAGAAAATGGAGAATGAGCACGCTGGGAATTCTTGTCATTGTGTTTCTATTCCGTACACCACTTTTCCGAATTGCTGTACGAGTATTAGGGAAAAATACTGTAGCAGATCAGAATGGTGCAATTAATCTCTTTCTAATATTTGTATGCATATATCTATTTTGCTCTTTGTTTGAAAAAAACAATGAAAAGATAAACGGATATATGAACATCTATTTTATAGCGTGTGTGTGTCAAGCTTTCAGTGGGGTATACTCTTCTGCAATAAGGATGGGATATTATTTTATGACTGCCCTTCCGTTTTTACTTCCACAAGCTATAAACAATATCGAAGATTTTAGACAACGCCAGATTTTTAAATTTTTGATACATGGCTGTTTTTTATCCTTTGGATTATATACGCTGTCCTCTAAAGGAAGTTGGGCTATGAGTAACCCATATCATTTCTTTTGGCAAAATATTTACGGCTAATAAGGTTGAAAATCAAAGGAGAGTAGGCATGATCAGGAATTTGTTAATATCATTACTGTATTCTTTCCTGTCTATATTTATTAAGCGAAAGGATAACATTATTGCCTTTGGGTCGTGGGCAGGGGAAATGTATGCGGATAATTCCAAGTATCTTCTGGAGTACATCCTCAAAAATTATCCAGGACGATTCAAACTATACTGGGTGGGCAATAAAAGTATAGAGAATAGCATACCTCAGGGTGTAACTTTTCTGGAAAAAGATAAACTGTCTACGGGGATTATTCTGCTAAAAGCAAAGTGTTTTTTCTGCACACAAATGCACAGGGCAGATATATGCAAATATAATGTGTATCAAGGATGTAAGATAATATACCTGGACCATGGCTTGGCAATCAAACGCTGGGCAATGGATATAGTGAATTATAATGGGGAATTGGAGGAAAAAAATATTGTAAAGAGGATATACCACTTCGTTACTGGTGAAAGCAAGAAATATGATTATTTTGCAACATCCTCTCCTCTTATGGACAAGGTGTATTGTTCCTCTCTAAAGTATCGTGGCAGCTCCATTGAAAAAATGCTGCAATGCGGCATTCCACGAAATGATTACTTGATAGACAACAAGGACAACCAAGAGGAAATACTTAGAATAAAAGATAAATATAGCAAGCTACTTGGATTTGATAAGAATAAAAAGATTGTGCTATACGTGCCAACCTATCGAAAAAAAGAAACAGAAAGAAAGAGCTTTGCATCTCTGAATAGTTTTGAAGAACAACGACTTGCTCAAATTTTAAAGCAGAATAATGCGATTATACTTGAAAAAGGCCATTTCGTTACACAAAAAAGAAAGAACGAATCTGGCGCGAGAATAGAAGATTACATTATTAATATCAATATACCTGTTGATATTCAAGAACTAGACTTGATATCTGATATTCATATCACAGACTACTCTGGATCGTTCCTTGATTTTATTCTCTTGGATAAACCAGTAATTCATTACATTTATGATTATGAATATTACAGGGACATCGACACAGGACTCTACTATCCGATAGAGGAGTATGCAGCGGGGTTTTATTCGAAAGAGAGTACTGAAGTTATTGACGAAATTGAACGGTTGCTTAAGCACAATGATAGATTTGTTGAAAGACGTCATAAAATAAGAAATGTTTTTCTTGAATATGAAGATGGCACAGCGTCAAAGAGAATATGCAATAAGGTATTACATTGCAATTAAAGTGGTTTGCCTTTCTGCTTTTCCAGCATTTTAGAGGACGAGGGAGATGAATATAGTTTAGATGTTAAAATTGAATTTCTATGATAATATGACGGTAGCAAAGAAGGCTGGCCTTTGGTTTACAATTATCAACCTTTTTAATTCGGGTCTCAATATAATCACAACACCACTATTTACCAGAATATTAACGGAAGCGGATATTGGTACTTATAGTGTATACAATTCCTGGCTTAGTTTGTTTTCTGTCATTGTAACACTAAATTTATCTTGCGGTGTTTATGAAGTCCTTTTAGTAGAAAAAGATAACGACAAAGACAATGTTTCTTTTTCACTGGCATCACTTACGCTCTTGCTGGGTGTTTGCTGGACTTTGATTGCTATGATATTTCACGAATCTATAGAGATTTTACTTGGCATGAAAATGCAGTATATCTTTATGATGGTAGTTGAAATGGAAGCAAGTGCTATTGTTTCGTTTTATATCACACGAAAAAAGTTTGAATATTCCTATAAAAATTGTGCGCTTGTTTCAATTCCTTTAGCACTGTTGCGTACAGTATCTGCGGTTTGTCTTGTTGTGTTCGTCCCCGGAGATAAGGTGTTTTTGAGAATATTAGGAAATGTTAGTGTACTTGTTGTTTTTTCATTATTATTGGGGCCAATTACATTCCGTCATAATTCAGCGGGGAAATTAGGAAAGTACTGGGATTGCGGCATAAGAAACAATATTGTTTTGTTGCCGCATTATATTTCAGGAATTCTTTTGGCTTCATCGGATCGAGTTATGATTTCAAGAATGATTGGGGATGATAAGGCAGGTATTTATTCCATTATCTATTCCTTTTCGTTCTTGGTGTCAATTCTATTCAATGCAGTTAGTAGTGCATTCACACCCTATTGCTATAAGGCATTGAAAGAAGAAAGAATAGATGCCATAAGAGAAACATGTTTCAAACTAACCATTTCAATGGCGATGATTTGCATGATGGTTATTAGTGTTGCTCCTGAGGCAATAACAGTTTTTGCGCCGAAATCCTACCACGAGGCGGTGGATTTAGTACCGGTACTGATTATTGGTGCGTTATTCACTTTTCTGTACAACCTTTTCTCTTGCGTCGAATTTTATTATCATAAAAATATTTTCACAACAATTGCCACATTCATTGGAGCAATAATCAATATAGGTCTAAACTATGTTTTTCTTCCGGTGCTCGGATATAAGGTCGCAGCATATACCACAATGTTTGGCTACTTTGTAATGATGGTCGCACACTACCTTGTTTCGTATCACGTAATGAAAAGAGATGCATTCGGAGTAAAACGGCTGACTGGAATTCTAGTCGTTACGATTTTCTTTGCGTTGCTCATGGAATTCTTATATGATGGGTGGGTTATAAGATATCTTATTTTGTTGTTATTAGGAACAGTTCTATATACCCGAAAAAATCAGATTGTATCCGCCCTTAAATAATATATGCTGTAATAGAATAATAGAAAGGAAAACAAAATGTCTGCATTTGATAACGCAACCCTTATGATCACTGGTGGTACTGGTTCTTTCGGTTCTACCGTTCTGAAGCACTTTCTGGATTCCGATTTGAAGGAAATCCGCATCTTCTCCCGGGACGAAAAGAAACAGGACGATATGCGCCACGAGCTTCAGGCTAAGCATCCGGAGGCCGCTAAGAAAGTCAAGTTTTACATCGGTGATGTCCGCAATCCGCAGTCTATCAAGGATGCTATGCCTGGTGTTGACTACATCTTCCATGCAGCCGCTCTGAAGCAGGTGCCTTCCTGCGAGTTCTTCCCCATGCAGGCCGTCCAGACCAACATCATCGGTACCGATAACGTCCTGCACGCCGCTATTGATGCCGGTGTAAAGCGAGTGGTTTGCCTGTCCACTGACAAGGCTGCCTATCCTATCAATGCCATGGGCATCTCCAAGGCCATGATGGAGCATGTCATCTATGCCAATGCCCGTGTGGCTGCGGAGCGTGGCGGTACTACCATCTGCTGCACCCGTTACGGCAACGTCATGTGCAGCCGTGGCTCTGTCATCCCGCTGTTTATCGACCAGATCAAGGCTGGTAATCCCATCACCATCACCGACCCCAACATGACTCGCTTCCTGATGAACCTGGATGAGGCTGTGGACCTGGTTATGTTTGCATTCCAGCATGCTAACCCCGGCGACCTCTTCATTCAGAAGTCGGATGCCTCTACCATCGGCGATCTGGCCAAAGCTGTCCAGCAGCTGTTCGGTGACACTGGCACGAACATCATTGGCACTCGTCACGGTGAGAAGTTGTTCGAGACCCTGATGACCCGTGAGGAGCGTCTGCGTAGCGAGGATATGGGCCATTACTTCCGTGTTGCTGCGGATAACCGTGACCTGAACTACGACAAGTTCGTGGTCAAGGGCGAGGTACATACCATGGCAGACGAGTCCTACACCAGCCACAACACCGAGCGTCTGGACGTGGAAGGCACCGTCAAGAAGATTCTGACCACCGAATATGTCCAGAACGCACTGAAGGGCATCCCGAATGTCTAAAGAAAAGCTGTTGCTGGTTGGTGCCGGCGGCTTCGGGCGCATGGTCGCGGAGCAGGCAATGCTCCAGTATGACTGCGCTTTTGTGGACGATGGGCAGCCGGTAGGCGCTGAAATCTGCGGCATTCCGGTGGTTGGCGGTCTTGCTGATTTGCCGAAGCTGCGGAAAGAGTATGATTTTCTGGTGGTGGGCATCGGCAACAACCAGTTCCGGGCACAGGTGTATGAGAAGGCGAAAGTCCTTGACTTTGTTTTTCCCAATATCGTTGCTCCCAGTGCCTACATTAGTCCGTTTGCGGAAGTCGGATGTGGATGTGTTTTGATGCAAAACGCTTGTATCCAGAATGGTGCATCCGTTGGCAACGGTGTTTTGCTGAATGCCGGGACGGAAGTCCACTGTGATGCAGCGGTAGGGGAATACGCTCTGATTTACACCAACAGCGTCATCCGCACCGGTGCGACTGTGGGCAACTTTGCCCGCATCGGCAGCAACTGCACCATCTGCAATCATGCAACTGTGCCGGACGGCACAGATATTCCGGACTGCACCGCAGTACATTAAAGAGGTGAAAGGATGAATATTCTAGTCACAGGTGCAAAGGGCATGGTGGGAACCGCCCTGTGCAACAACCTGAAAAACGTCCGGGATGGGAAAAATAAGACCCGCCCGGCATTGCATATTGAAGAAATCTACGAATATGATTTGGATTCCACCCCGGCGGAGCTGGACGAATATTGCCGCAAGGCGGACTTCGTGTTCAATCTGGCTGGCGTGAACCGCCCGGAAAACCCGGAGGATTTCATGAAGGGCAACTTCGGCTTTGCATCCGACTTGTTGAACTGCCTGAAAAAACACAACAATAAGGCCACCATCATGCTGTCCTCCTCCATTCAGGCAACCCTGGCTGGGCGCTTCGGCAACAGCGAGTATGGACGCAGCAAGAAGGCGGGCGAAGAACTGTTCTTCCAGTATGCTCAGGAGACTGGTGCAAAGGTTGCCGTCTACCGCTTTGTGAACCTGATGGGACACAGCCGCCCCAAGTACAACAGTGCCGTCAGTACCTTCTGCTGGGCAGTCGCCAACGATGAACCTTTTACGGTCAATGATCGGAGTACAGAACTGGAGCTGCTGTACATCGATGACTTGGTAGAAGGTATGTTTGACCTGCTGGAAGGCAAGGAGCAGTACTGCGAATTTGATGGCGTGGAAACGGTTCTCAAAGCGGAGGGCCGTTACTGCTGCGTCCCCGTGACACATAAGGTCACGCTGGGCGAGATCGTAGACCTACTGCAGGAGTTCAAGGCACAACCTACGACCCTGATGATGCCGAAGATGCCAGATGGCTCCTTTGCCAAGAAGTTGTACTCCCTGTATCTGACCTACCTGCCGACTGACAAGTTCAAGTATGCCCTCAAGATGAACATGGACAACCGTGGCTCTTTCACGGAGTTGGTACACACTGCTGACTGCGGTCAGGTGAGCATCAACATCAGCCGCCCGGGGATCACAAAGGGGCAGCACTGGCACAACTCCAAGTGGGAGCTGTTCATTGTGGTGGCTGGGCACGGTTTGATTCAGGAGCGAAACATCAATACCGGCGAAACGGTGGAGTTTGAAGTTTCCGGGGAGAAGATCGAGGCTGTCCACATGATTCCCGGCTGGACTCACAATATCATCAACCTGTCGGAGACAGAGAATCTGGTGACGGTGATGACCTGCAACGAGATTTTTAACCCCAACCACCCGGACACCTTCTTCGAGCCGGTGTAAAAGGAGAAAAAACAATGGTTGATTACAGTAATGTATCATTTAAGAATAATGGCAAGCTGAAGCTGCTGATTATTGTTGGCACCCGTCCGGAAATCATCCGTCTGGCAGCGGTCATCAATAAGACCCGCAAATATTTCGATGTCATCTTGGCGCACACCGGTCAGAACTACGACTATAACCTGAATGGTGTGTTCTTCCACGATCTGCAGCTGGCAGACCCGGAAGTCTATATGAATGCTGTAGGCGCAGATTTGGGCGAAACCATGGGCAACATTATCGCCGAGAGCTACAAGTTGATGGTCACCATCCAGCCGGACGCTGTGCTGGTGCTGGGCGACACCAACAGCTGCTTGAGTGTCATCGGTGCAAAGCGTCTGCATATTCCCATCTTCCATATGGAGGCCGGCAACCGCTGCAAGGACGAGTGCCTGCCGGAGGAGACGAACCGCCGGATTGTGGACATCATCTCCGATGTGAATATGGCCTACTCCGAGCACGCCCGCCGCTATCTGGCTGACACTGGACTACCCAAAGAGCGCACTTATGTGACGGGTTCCCCGATGGCAGAGGTTCTACATCAGAATCTGGCTAAAATCGAAGCATCCGATATCCATGCTCGTCTGGGACTGAAAAAGGGTAAATATATTCTGCTTTCTGCCCATCGGGAAGAGAATATCGACACCGAGAAAAACTTCACCTCGCTGTTCACCGCGATTAATAAAATGGCCGAAAAATATGATATGCCGATTCTCTATTCCTGCCACCCTCGCAGCCGGAAACGTCTGGAGGAGAGTGGCTTCCAGCTGGACAAGCGTGTCATCCAGCATGAGCCTTTGGGCTTCCATGACTACAACTGCCTGCAGATGAATGCCTTCTGTGTGGTGTCCGATAGTGGAACGTTGCCGGAGGAGAGTAGCTTCTTCACCAGCGTAGGGCACCCGTTCCCGGCGGTGTGCATCCGTACCAGCACCGAGCGCCCGGAAGCACTGGATAAGGGGGATTTCATCCTTGCCGGTATTGACGTTGACCATCTGCTGCAGGCTGTGGATGTGGCGGTCGAGATGAATAGAAATCGTGATCTGGGCATTCCTGTTCCGGATTATGTGGACGAGAATGTCTCCGATAAGGTCGTCAAGATTATCCAGAGCTACACTGGTGTGGTCAATAAGATGGTGTGGAGAAAGTATTAAGCAGAATGGCTATATCTGATGAATACTATTGGATGTGTGATCACTACGTCAGAGTATGATAGAACGTAAGGACTGTAATGTCCTTATGTTTTGCTCTGATGTTCATATAAATAAGTGGAGCGACGTATATGAACAAACAAGAAAGTGATATTCTGAACGCACTTCTATTGGAACCATTTATTAACCAGAGAATTTTAGCGGAAGTCTCTGGCCATTCCTTGGGAGTCGTTAATCGTTCTTTGAAGAAGCTTATTAAATCGGGATATATTGATGACTCAATTCGGCCAACGGCAAAGGCTGTAAGCGTATTTAAACAAAACACGCCCCAAAGAGCGATTATTCTGGCAGCCGGCTTTGGTATGCGGATGGTTCCCATCAATACAGAAATGCCCAAGGGCCTTTTGGAAGTCAATGGGGAGCCTTTGATTGAACGAATCATCAAGCAGCTTCACGAAGTGGGGATTCAGGAAATCTATATCGTTGTAGGTTTCATGAAGGAAAAATATGAATACCTGATGGATGAGTACGGCGTAGAACTGGTGGTCAATCCGGACTATGCAACCAAGAATAATTTGCACTCCCTCAGATTGGTAAAAGAGAATCTGGAGAATGCGTACATCGTCCCTTGCGACATCTGGTGTGACCGCAATCCGTTTCACCGTCACGAGCTGTACTCATGGTATATGGTCAGCGATCTTGTGGAAAACGAAAGTAATGTCCGCGTAAACCGCAAGATGGAGCTGGTAACTGTGCCGGAAAACGTCGGTGGTAATGCGATGATCGGTATCAGTTACCTTACAAAAGAGAACGCAGATACGGTGTCTGCACGCATCGGGGAGCTTTGCAAGAAACCACAGTATGATGGTTCGTTTTGGGAAGAAGCACTCTATAATAAGGATCGCATGATCGTCGCAGCCCGGGTGGTGCATTCGACAGATGTTGTGGAGATCAATACCTATGAGCAGCTTCGTGAAATCGACAGCGATTCCAACCAACTGAAAACGGATGCGATTCGTTTGATCTGCAAGGCATTGTGCGCAAAACCGGAGGAAGTTACGGACATCACAGTCCTGAAGAAGGGAATGACCAACCGTTCCTTCCTGTTTACCTGTAAGGACAAAAAGTACATTATGCGCATTCCAGGAGAGGGCACAGACCAGCTTATCAACCGCCGTCAGGAAGCAGCGGTATATCATGCCATTGCTGATAAAAACATCTGTGATGATATCGCCTATATTAACCCGGAAAATGGCTATAAGATTACAGAGTTTCTGGAGGGCGCCCGGGTATGCGACCCCACCGATTATGAAGATGTCAAGAAGTGCATGAGCCGTCTGCGTGATTTCCATGCGATGAAGCTGAAAGTTGCGCATGAGTTTGATATTTTCGGGCAGATGGAGTTCTACGAAACGCTGTGGGATGGCACTCCTTCTGTTTACAAGGACTATGAGAAAACTAAGGCGAATGTCTGGTCTTTGAAGCCTTATATTGATGCACACGCAGGCGAAAAGATTTTGACGCATATTGACGCAGTACCGGATAACTTCCTGTTTGTCCAGAAAAATGGAAAAGAGGAGATTCGTCTGATTGACTGGGAGTATGCAGGTATGCAGGACCCTCATGTGGATATAGCAATGTTCTGCATTTATTCGCTTTACAATAAGCGGCAGGTGGATCGCTTGATTGCGGCATATTTTACAGACGGTTGCGATGATGCGACACGGATTAAGATTTACTGCTACATCGCTGCCTGTGGACTGCTGTGGAGCAACTGGTGTGAGTATAAGCGGAATCTGGGCGTGGAATTTGGCGAGTATTCCCTGCGGCAGTATCGCTACGCAAAAGACTACTACAGAATCGTTCAGGATGAACTGAAGAAATCAGGGGAAAGTGGGGCACAGAAAAATGCCTAAAGTAGAAAGAGCCATTATTATGGCGGCAGGGCTGGGAAACCGGATGCACCCGGTCACGCTGACAACGCCGAAGCCGCTGGTCAAAGTAAACGGCAAGCGGATGATCGATACGGTAATTGAGGGGCTGCACAACAACGGCATTTCGGAGATATACATCGTGGTGGGCTACCTGAAAGAACAGTTCGCCCCGCTGGTGACAGAGTATCCCGGTGTTCGACTGATTGAAAACCCCTACTATGATACCTGCAATAATATCGCATCCCTGTATGTAGCAAGAGATTACATCGAGAATGCAATCATTCTGGACGGAGATCAAATTATCTATAACCCAGATATTCTGGCTCCGGAGTTTGAACGCTCCGGTTATAACAGCGTATGGACGGATGAGGAAACGGATGAGTGGCTGCAAACCGTAGAAGATGGCATCGTCACCTCCTGCAGTCGTACAGGCGGCAAAGGTGGCTGGCAGTTGTATAGTATTTCTCGCTGGACGGCTGAGGATGGAAAAAGACTAAAGCATCATCTGGAAGTTGAGTTTGAGCAGAAGCAGAATCGTCAGATTTACTGGGATGATGTGGCACTGTTCTGCTATCCGGAAGAATATCGGCTGGGAGTTCGTCCGATGAATCAGGGCGATATTATTGAGGTGGACAACTTTAGTGAGTTGCTTGCCTTGGATTCCAGCTACAAAAAATACGAGGGGGAAGCATGAATGAACAAAAATAGAGAGCGTGGGAAAATTGATTGGATGATAACGCTGCTCCCACTGACCATTATCATTGCCCTGTGTATTCTGTTCTTCTTTGCACCGGAACAGTCCAATGCCGTGCTGAGCCAGATCCGGTTCTTTTTCGGAGATACCTTTGGTACCTATTATCTGGTGATCGGACTGGGTATTTTTATCCTGTCACTGTACATTGCGTGTTCGAAGTACGGGGACATTGTTTTGGGTGAACCCAACGAAAAGCCTCAGTATTCCTTCTTTGCATGGGGCTCCATGATGTTTACTTGCGGTCTTGCTGCGGATATCCTGTTTTACTCTTTTTCGGAATGGGTGCTGTATGCAACCGACCCCCATCTGGCAGAGATGGGCAGCATTCAGGACTGGGCAGGGGTGTATCCCTTGTTCCATTGGAGCTTTATCCCGTGGGGCTTCTATCTGGTGCTGGCGGTGGCATTCGGCTTTATGCTGCATGTGAGAAAGAGAACTCGCCAGAAATACTCTGAAGCCTGTCGCCCGATTCTGGGTAAGCACACCGATGGCTGGGCAGGTCGCATCATTGATCTGCTGGCGGTGTTCGCTTTGCTGGCGGGTACAGCCACTACTTTCAGCGTAGCAACACCGCTGATGGCAACCATCATCGGAGAGCTATTCCATGTTGCTGTCAGTCGCACGGTCATCAATATTATCATCCTGTTGATCACTTGCGCCGTGTATACCTACTCTTTGCTGCATGGCTTCAAGGGTATCAGCAAATTGGCCAATGTCTGCATCTATCTTTTCTTTGGGTTGCTTGCCTTTGTCCTCCTGTTTGGCGGCGAGACTCGGTATATTATCGAAACCGGTTTCTCCTCACTGGGACGGATGATGCAGAATTTTATCGATCTTTCCACCTTTACCGACCCGCTGCGCACTTCCAACTTCCCCCAGAACTGGACGATTTATTACTGGGCCTACTGGATGGTGTGGTGTGTGGCTGCGCCGTTTTTTATTGGCAGCATCTCCCGTGGCAGAACAGTACGCCAGACGATTCTGGGCGGCTATGTGTTCGGCGTGGGCTCTACGCTGACCAGCTTCATTGTGCTGGGCAACTACTCTATGGGACAGCAGATGACCGGCAAGGCGGATTTTATCGCCAAGTATCTGGAAAACGGTGATATGTATGGCATGATCGTGGATATGATCAAGACTATGCCCGGCGCACCGGTCGTTATGGTGGCTGTTCTGATTACGATGATCGCCTTCTACGCAACATCCTTTGATTCTATCGCACTGGCGGCATCCTGCTACAGCTACCACACCCTCAAGGATGATGAACAGCCCAATAAGGGCATCCAGTTGATGTGGTGCATCCTGCTGATTCTGTTGCCCATTGCATTGCTGTTTGCGGAAAGCTCTATGAACAACCTGCAGTCGGTCAGCATCGTGGCGGCATTCCCGATTGGTGCAGTCATCGTGATGATTGCGGCGAGCTTTTTGAAGGATGCTAAAAACTACATGGCCGAATCTACACAGTAAGTGGTAGGTAACACAGCAATATGCCTAAGCTGTGAAGAATATAGTTGACTGAACGATGAGGTAGTGCCTATACTGTAGAGCAAATCAAAGCTGTTGTTGCGCCGATGCTGGCGGGATAAGCATCATGTTACTGGATGAAGTGCGTGGCTATCTTTTTCCACAGATTACATAGACTTGGAGGTATAATCCTACACCTGGAGCTAAAGGAAGTAAGACCGACTTCAATGCATACTGACAAAGCAACAGGAAGAAGGGTACTGCCAAGACAGTCGCTAGATCAAGGAGCTGAAGAATCTGCTGGCCAAAGGCTTGAGTGCAGATGAGATCCGCACAAAATCGAAATAACTGTATCCAGATTGAAGTGTTCAAAAATAGTGCAGCTTTTTATTGGAAGAGGTGAAATGAGAAAAGGCTTCATATCAAACAATAATGCTCGCCTCTCCCACCACACACCGCCAAATTCACTCCGGCGAAATTTTGATGGGCGCAGCATCCGGAAATAGGGCAGGGTGGCCACCCGAGAAAGCTCTTTCCAGGGCAGCCAAACCATGCAATCCCATTCTTCCGAAATTATGGGAACAGAAATCTTGTTTATCATAGCTGATGAAAAAAGTACCGGTTATAGTTCCGCAAAAAAGTGCGACAAAAATGCGACAACTCGAAAATGCATGAGGAGCTGATACAGGGCGCAATTGCGAAAAAATATCGTCGAATCGTGCGTTTTGGAGCGAATTTGGGTACAAAAATCCATCAAAGTAAGCTCTTTTAATCAGAGGGCCAGGGATTCGAGTTCCCTCGAGCGCACAAAAATCCCACGAAGAATCGCAAGATTCCTCGTGGGATTTTCTTTTTATACACCATTTGCACGGTCTCTGCACGGTTTTTGCACGGTCCGCATTTTTCGTGTCAGATGGAGTAAGTCTGTGAATTACTCTGCAATTCGTGCTATTTTTTGCAATTCGGGTCAGCAAAGCCAAGCGGAGCTGCGCTTTTACAGAGGGGTCTGCGTCCTTCAGAAGTTCCAACAGTGCCGACACGGAGATGGTCGGTTCTGCTTCAACCGGGGCAGCCTGCACAAGTGTTGCTCCCGGCTTGTAGAAGCCTTCCTCGAACTTTTTGCCCAGCTTTTTGCGGGAATCCTGCTGGATGTGTGCATAGGTGTTGACCAGAAGATTAGCGCTGGCATGGCCCGTTGTGCCCTGTACCGCTTTCACATCGCCGCCGGAGATCATCAGTTGGTAGGTGGCACTGGAATGCCGCAGGCCGTGAAACACGATGCGAGTGAACTCCGGGTGCTCGTCCTGCCACTTGATGAACTTCTTGCGGATGAGGATCGGCTCTACCGCCAGACCGTTGGGTAGACGCAGGAGCATCCCACTGTTGCGATAGCGTTCCGGGTCAACAGCTTCGTCCATTTCCAGACGCTTTAGCCAGTGCTTCAATTCCTCTTTCAGCACGGCGGTCATAAAGATGGTGCGGTTGGAGGATGCTGCTTTAGTCTTTTTGAGCACCAGCGTTGTGGTGCTGCCCTCGCGCTTATCCTCAAACTCCTGCAAGATGCAGTCCTTGCCCGTTTTTGCCAGCGATATCTTTTGGACACGCTGCATACACTTGTTGATGCGGAACGTGCCTGTGCCGTCTGCTCCCTCAAAATCAAGATCTTCCGAGGTCAGGCCAGCGACTTCGCCCTCACGCAGTGCGCCCACCAGCGTAAGATGGACTGCCAGATGCAGGATGGGGTCCTCCATGCTGGCAAGTGCGGCCCACATCTCGTCTGCGTCCCAGATGGCGCGCTCCTGAATCGATTTCTTGGGGCTGTCCACCGGAACGGGGCTTTTGATGAGGATGCCCCACTCCACTGCATATTGGAACGCTGTCCGCAGCAGGCGGTGTACCTCGTGGATGGTCGTGCCGGAGAGAAACCGCTGCTGTTGTTTTTCCGAAAGCACCTGCTTTTTGCCCTCAAGATACTGGCCGCAGGGCGTTTTGCTGAGAGTGGCATACAGGTCTTCCAGATGGTAAGGCTTGAGCTTTTGCATCTGCATATCGCCGATATACGGAATAATGAGGTTCTGGACCGTTCCCAGATTGGATTGATAGGTCTGCGGTGCCCACTTGTGCTTGTTGCACTGTTTGGGAAGCCACTCCATCAAAAACTCTTTGACGGTGATGGTGGACGGAATCAGAAACGTTCCGTTTGCAAGTTCGTGTTCGATTTGTTTTTTGCGATTTGTTGCCTCCTCTTTCGTGGAAAAACTTTCCCATTTGTTGCAGTTTTTACCCTGCTCGTCTTGGTAAGTATAGCGGACACCATAGGAGTTGCCGCATTTCGTAATATATGCCATACGTTATCTCCTTTTTCAAGCTGCCCGGAGCCACGCATCGAAACCGTCTTTCGGGACGCGGATGCTTCCGCCTACCCGCAGGACACGGAATTCGGTGGTGCTGTTGCACAGGTTGTAAGCAGAGCGCAGGCTGATGGACAGCATCTGCGCGATCTCTTCCACCGTGTACACCAGTGTTATGGCTTTCAGGCTGTCAGTCGGAGACTTGACGGCATTGGTTTGAGTGACCACTTCCATTGTATCGTTATTCGGAATGGTCTGCAAGATATTTTTCGTATAATCCAAAGATTTCGCGGTTTCGGTCATTGCTGTCCTCCTTTTGTCAGGTGCATATTCGTTTAGTGAATCAGCCGATCAACGATTTCATGGATTCCAACTTTTTCTGTGCGTTCTCTTTGCGAAGACTTGCCCCGATGCAGGAAATTGGAACGCACATTTCCAGAATGCGGTCATAAATGCGGGCGTGAGCGGTATCCTGTGGGTGACGTATCTCATCCAGCGTCAGGTTGGTGGTGACGATCAACGGTTTTTGGCTGCGGTATCTGCTGTCCACGATGTTGTAGACCTGTTCCAGCGCATACTCTGTACCACGTTCCATCCCGAAATCGTCAATGATGAGCAGTGGATAGCGGCAAAGCCTGTCTACAACTGCATTCCATCCGGAAAAGCCGTTGTTCAGCTCATTCATGATGCGGGCAAAGTTCGTCATACGCACAGGCACTTCCTGTTCCATTAGAGCGTTTGCAATGCACCCGGCGAGGAAACTCTTGCCGGTGCCCACACCGCCCCAGAGGAGCAGGCCTAGGTTCTCTGCACGCATGATCTGCCATCGCTCCACATAGCGGTGTGCGTAATGCATTTGAGGGGCACGACCATCGTCGTTTTCAAAGTTCCAGTCGAGCATTGCCGTATCCGAGAAGCCCCCTGCTTTCAACCGTCGGACAAGTTCGTTGTGCTTTTGCTGACGAATAGCGACTTCCTGTTGCTCTCGCTCCATCTTACGGCACCGGCAATCTACGGGATGCCTGTTCTTTCCCATCAGGACAAAGTTCTTTGCAAAGAACGCTTCTTTTGGCGTATGACATTTTCCGCAATAAAGCAGGCCGTCTTTGCCATAATAGTCCCCATTCGATTTGGAAACTGCGGGAATGACCGATTCTAAAACGGTCTTGCCGTTTGTCATAAGCTTTCTCCTTCCCGAAATTCATACAGTGGAACATTTCTTTGTTCTGTAGGGTGGTTAAAACTCAGTTTGTTCTTATTCAGGTAGTTAGGTAGGCATTTTTGCACAATCATATTGGCCATTTCTGCACAGTCTGATGAGCCAGAAATGCGCAGAGTGGCAGCGCATTTTTGCGCTGTATGCGGAATTTTGAGAAAAATTCTGCTGGGCTTTGAAAAACCGCTGCGAGTCCGCTCAATAAGGCCGGCATTCGTTAGTTCTGTAAGAGAACGCGTTATACTGGAGAAGCTGCACCCAAGGGTTTGTGCCAGCTTTGGAATCGGATAGACCACATAAATCCGGCCCTGTTCATCGGTCCAGTTGTTTTTTCGGGAAAGTGTTGCCCGGTCGAGCAGAAGTGCGTACAGCAGCTTCGCTGTATGGCTTAATTGGGCGTCCAGCAAAAACTTTGGAAATGGCAGATACCGGGGTAGCGGAGTACAAACGGTCAAATCATCAAACAAGCCAATCACCCTCCCTGTCTCTGCGATTCCAGCATTTTCAGGTGCTTCGAGCGGATAAATTCCAGATAGCGCTGCAGATTGTCAGAATACTTTTCAATTTGCTTCCAGTTTTCCGGCCCTGTCAGAAGATCTGGGTACTCTTGAAACGTGAGTTCCCAATTCTCGATAAAGGCGTCGTAAGCACCTTCAATCGCAGCGATGTGGATGGAATGATCCGCAGGTGCTTCAGCAGATTTTTTCAGGGCTTTTTGATCGCTTTCGGTCAGTGCCCTTTTGTGCCCTTGCATTTTTTTGGAAATGCCGATCAGAAATCGACTTCCGTCATCATCAAAAGATTCGCCTTTCGCAGAAGGGCTTTTTGTAGAGGAAGCAAGCTACTTATCTCGCTCACTTTTCGGCTTGCGAAGTTCTGCAACGATTTCCGACCGCTGTTCCTTCGGAGCCTTAGCGATGGCACAGATCTCACGGTCAGCAGCTTTGATTTTCCCGTTTAGAATTTCCTCCCGGGCACCGGGTGCTGCTTCATCGGCAGCCTCCACGCCGTTCATGTACTTTTCGGTACGTCGTACCGTCGCAGACCCAACACCATGTTCTACGGCGATTCGTTCGCAAGTGCGTTTTTCTGAATCGATGTGATCATTTTGATCACATCGATTTACTTTATTGCAATTTCCGGGCTGCCCGCCCACTGCCAGCTTGGTCGATTCATACTCCTTGCCCAGAAGAAACTTCTTTCGTTCTGGGCTGAGATTTCTGCGGCCAAGCTGATTTTTGCAGATCCATGCAAGCGCTTCGTACTTGTTCGCAAGCTGGATTTCTTCCACTTCAAACTTGATAAAGCCGTGCTTTTTCAAGATGCGGTAGCGGGTGTGCCCATCCAGAATGTAGCCATTCCATGTGATGATGGGATTCAGAAGACGACCCTCGGCAATGATGTTCTGCTCAAGCTGCTGGAGCTCCTCAAAACTCAGCGGCAAAATTTGAGCGGAAAACTCGGGGTCTATTTTGAGACTGCTTAGTTTCAGCATATTATTCGCCTCCTTTGACAACAGTGTACCGGTTTCCGCAGCAAAAGTTTATGGACTCGTAGTCCAAGTTACCCACCCTCTTAGTCCATGTGTTGTATACAATGATGCAAAATAAAAAATCCGAGCCAATTCTACGATGGTATAGCATCGTGTGAATCAGATTGGAGACTTGAAAGCGTTCGCAGAAAGATGCGAGGGAGTATGGAGTCAAAAATATGAAGCGTTTTGCCCCAGTTAGTACTTCAATATTACTATTTTGGGGAAATCGGCACAACCATATAACCGTCTTTGATGAAACTATTTTTGTTTCATCGATGACATTGTACCCGCAAGCAGGGCAGACGTATATACATCTGCTATTTTTGTGTTGCAAAATGCTTGTTGGGAAATCCCAAACCCTTTCAAATCTGCACCGTCCCGGCGCAGGCTGCGCGATGGAATCGCTGAATAGCACAAAGACATGTTGGAGTCCAGATGTAAAGAAAAAACGGCAAAGTTCACAATAGAACCTTACCGTTTCTGGGAATGCTGCACAGCAGCACCGTATTATTTCTTTTGGTTTATTATTTCATAACTGCGTTCAGCAATGTCTGATAGTCACTCACCACATCGTACACCACGTTTTCATCGTTCAATGCCTTGAAATGTGCGCGGGCACAATCAATTTTCGCCTGTTCTACCGGGGTGATGTGATTGAGCTTCATGGAATCCAGTGTGCCTTTGGTTTCAGCAACAAAGTAGATGTGCTTGACTGTGCCCTCATAGAACGCAATCGCCCAGTCGGGATTGTATTTTCCAACAGGTGTGGAAATATAGAACCCATCCGGCAACTTTACATAGACTGCCACATCACGGTTCGTATCGAGGTCGGCGGCAAAATCACGTTCATTAGTAGAATCGTAAATCAAATGGTCATACAGATGCCGCTGTACTTTCATGACGTTCGTACCGAGTTTTCCCTTCAAGGTCGGCTCAGTGAAAATGTCCGTATCGTAATGTTCATCCAGAATATTGTAGGTGATATGCTGGATGATGGCCGTTGCCTTTTCGTCATTGATGAGGGCAGCTGCTTTCAGAATGAACTCTTCCGGGTTATCCTTGAACTGATCGAACACCACTTTTTCAATGCCAACCAGAATCTGTACAATCGCCTTGCGGGTCAGCTTGGTTTCAGCCACCAGCTTGCCAATCAGGTCATACTTGACGCTCTGGCTGGCGTGAATTTTGGTCTGTGGGTCATATTTATGCCGATCCGCTTTTGCGAAAGCAGAGCCATCTAACAGAGAATACTTGGATTTGATCTCCGTCATTTCACCGGATTCTACTTTGAAGTAAATCTTTGATACGTTCAGATTGCGGTTGAGCGAGCGAATGGACTTTTGCACCAATTCATCTGTGTCAAAATCCACCACATAAACCGATTTCGGGCTGATTTTGTTCCAAAGGGCCTTGAATTCCGGCATAGCCAGCTTGTCCGGGTCAATTTTCAACTCCACATTGTTGGAACGTGCATTTTCAGGCAGCATGACCTTATCGCTGTAAACAGAATCCAACAAATCAATGACCGATGCTGCACAGTCTGCAACTTCTTCTGCCACCTGCACCGCATGGTTTGCATGGTCGGCATAGTACTTGTCCGTCAGCGCACCATGGCGGTCCACATAGCCATTCTGCACCAGATCAAAATAGATGGCAGCGGCGGTGTCTGCATCCACAATCTGCTCGTTGCCGTTTGTATCCGTAAGAACTCTGCCAACAAACAGGGCAGCATCCACCTTTCTGGGACGGTTCGCAACTGCTTCGGCCAGTTCGCTTTGCAGGCCTTTGGCGAAGCTGTCATAACTTTCGCTGGCAATGACAGTCAGGATGTTGATGTTATGCACATCGTTGCCCAGAACATTCGCATCCATACGTTCACCGTTCTGGTTGACGCACAGACGCAGGCCGCGGCCAACCTCCTGCCGTTTGCGGACTTCACTGCTGCTCTGTTTCAAAGTACAGATCTGGAACACGTTCGGGTTATCCCATCCTTCCCGGAGGGCAGAGTGCGAGAAGATAAAGCGCACGGGGGAACGCTTGGGGTCCCGGTCAAGAAGAAGCTCCTTGTTTTTCATAATCAGGTCATAGGCACTGATGTCATTAGAGGTTTTCTCCCGCTTGTCATCGCCTGCAACCTGATTGACAAAATGGCCTTTCTTATCCACCGAAAAATAACCCGCATGGGTATCGTGTGCAGAAATTGCTTTCAGGTAGCGGATGTAATCATCCTCGCCCAGCGAAAGCTGCATCTGGCCGACAATATCCTCGTACTCCTGCTCAAACATCTCTGCATAAATGCCGTTATAGGGCTGGCCTGCGGCATCGTAGCACTTGTACTTGTCCACCTCGTCAATAAAGAACAGGCTCAGCACTTTAATGCCCTTGTGGAACAGCTGACGTTCCCGCTCAAGATGCGAAAGGATCGTTTCCCGAATCTGGATGCGGCGCAGCTGGTCCTCGTCCACCTTGCCGACCACATCTCCGGCAAACAATCGGACACCATTCAGAAATTCAATGTGGTTATCACGGCCATCAATCTCTTTCACCACATAGCCATCCTTATATTCGTCCAGATTGCCGGAGTGGTCATAGAGGTTGAATTTCAGCCCAACGGTGCGCGTTACTTTGCGCAGGCCGGATTTTCCCTTGCAGTCGAACTGGATCGTTGCCGTAGGGTCTGCCTTGGAAAGATTGATGCTTTCCAGATAGACGAATCCATCCGTAGCGGTACTGCCGGATTCCGTAATGCCTTTGACCACGATTTTCTTGACCAGACGCTTATTATAGGCTTCCATTGCATCCAGCCGGTAGACCATGTTGTAGATGCTGTCTGCACGGTGGGTAGCCGAGTAGCGCAGGGTGATCATCGGGTTGAACTCTTTCATCCGCTCTTTGGTCTGTTTGCCCTCCACCGACTGCGGTTCATCAATAATCAGGATCGGGTTCGTCTTTGCAATAATGTCAATGGGCCGACGGGAACGGAACTCGTCCAGCTTCATATAAATACGGCGGGCATCTTTGCCTTTGGCATTGAACGCCTGCGAATTGATGATCATGACATTGATGGAACTATCCGAGGCAAAGCGGTCAATTTCCGTCAACTGTGCGGAGTTGTAGATAAAGAAGCGGATCTTCTTGCCGTACTCTTCTGCAAAGTGATCCTGTGTGACCTCAAACGATTTATACACGCCCTCACGGATGGCAACACTGGGCACGACCACGATAAACTTACTCCAGCCGTAATGCTTGTTCAGCTCATACATGGTCTTGATATAGGTGTAGGTTTTGCCGACACCTGTTTCCATCTCAATGGTAAGGTTATAGTGTCCCTCCAACTGCTTGGATGGCTCTATCTGGTTGGTACGCTGGATTTTTTGCAGGTGTTCCAGAATAATACTGTCGTTCAGCTCTGGTACAATAGGTTCATTGCGCCAGCCTGTGAAGCTTGTTTCCATATCAGTCTGGTAAATGCCGCTGCCGTTGTCGATGCGGTAATTCGTAGTCAGGTAGGGCTGGCCCGCAAAGACGTCCACCACGGCTTTTGCGGCATCTGCCTGAAATTTCTGGTGTTTGAATTGAAGTTTCATCTGCTGTTCTCCCTCAAATCACCTTGACATCGGTATCCGGCGCATACAGCTTGAAAATTTCAAACACGTTGATCTTCTCTGGGCTGCTGGCAAAGGAAGAATCCCGGAACACTGCACGGCGCGGCTTGCGCTTGGCGATTTCCTTGATAACATTTTCCGGCACATTGCTGTCAAAGCAGGCAATCAGGGCATCGGGAACATTCAGCGCAGCATCACCGGGTGCGTAGGTATGGACAGTGCAGTTGTCGATTTTCTCAGACCGATACGGCATGGACAGCGGCAGTCCCCAATCCAGCAGACAGCCAAACAGCAAATCAAGGTCGGTGCGGTCCTCTTTGATGTTGCTTTCCAAATCTTCGAGGTTGGTCTGAGAGTATTCGTCAGCAGAATAATAGACGTCCTTCATATTGGTATCGTCCAGCTTGAAAACACGGAAACCAATGTCCAAACTATCCGCTAACTTTTGGTTTTCAGCAGTTTCATCCGTTTTGCTCCAACGAGCAGGAATCATCGGAACTTCAAAGGAAGTCTGTCCATCATCTGATGCGAATGTTTTTCTAGGTGCGGTATTGATATTTTTTGCAATGTGCTGATAATCTTTTCCGCTTGTTTTCAATGTTTCATAAAGTTTATCTCCTGCTCTGCGAATACGCTCTTTACCAATATCGCTGACATTTTTATAACCATTTTTGTAGGCTTCACTTTTTTTATCGCATTGTTCAGGCAACTGAACCATAATAAATTTACGATGCCCTGAATCTATGGCATTCAAATCCATTACAGCATGAGCAGTCGTTGAAGATCCTGCAAAAAAATCAAGAATAACAGAATCTTTATCTGCACCAATCTGTATGATTTTTTCAAGCAAAGCGACAGATTTAGGAAAATCAAATGGTGCGCATCCAAGAAGTGCTTTCAAGGTACGTCGTGCCACATCAGAAGATATATCACCACCACTCCAAACCGTTTTTGCTTTAGACATCTTTTCATCTTCGTCAGTATCATCTAAAGGATTGAGTTTTGGATCTAAATATATCCGATAATTTACATTCCATTTTTGAGTTCTTTCAGAGTAGTTTGGTTCAATAATGGACAAATTTTGCTGAACACGGTCCTTTCCCCAGCGCCAACGACCATCCTCACCATTACTTAAACGGGGAACAATTTCAATGAAGTTTTCTTTTTGAGAGAGGGAAATTTCCTTTGTTTCTTTATTATAATAAATTGGGAAATACATTAAAGGTCTATCTGAGCGTTTATCGGCATTACCTCTTTTTCTCAAATCACGGAGTTGATACCGATTTCCATTTTCGTCAACGAGATTAAATGCTGCACGTTGCTCCTCTGTTAAAGGAAGACCATTTGCAGAAAAGTTGTGTTTTCCAAACACTAATAAATATTCATGACAAATAGCAAAATTTTTGCTATCGTTCCGTCCTTTAAGATTACTCACAATGACTAGCTGAGCAACAAAATTTTCCTCGCCATATATTTCTTCACCTATTTTTCTGAGATTTTCCACTTCATGTTCATCAACACTAATAAAAATAACACCGTCATCTGTCAACAGATTCCTTGCCAGCATCAGCCGGGAATACATCATGCTGCACCAGTCAGAGTGAAACCGTCCGTTGCTGTCATTGTTCTTGAACAGCCGATTCTCGTCCTCGTCATACATCCCCATCTGACGGTTTTCTTCATCCTGCGAACGCATGAAATCGTCTGCATAGATAAAATCGTTGCCCGTATTATACGGCGGGTCAATGTAAATCATTTTGACCTTGCCCAGATAGCTCTCCTGTAACAGCTTGAGCACTTCCAGATTGTCACCCTCAATATAGAGATTCTCGGTATCATCCCAGTTCTTGCTTTCTTCCGGGCAGGGGCGCAGGGTCTTGCGGATGGGCTTGTTGGCTTCCACAATGGAGGCCTTTTTGCCCACCCATGTAAACTCGTATGCTTCATCCCCGTCCACAACGTCCGGCGAGAGCATCTGCTTCAGCAGTTCAAAGTTGATACCGCGCTTGTAAACCTTGTGGTCGGGGGTACTCTTTTCCTCGTCCAGCATTTCTGTGATGCAGTTGGGGAAGAGCGCGGCAATTTTATCAATGTTCTGGGCTGTCAGGTTGGGGGTCTGCATTTTCAGCTTGTTCATTCGGATTCTCACTTTCTTCTATGGGAGGAGTTTCACCAATATTTTTCTCCAAATCATCTTGAGGCTTTGAAAGTTCATCATGTTGAGCTTCAAGAATACGGAGGATGTTTTGATATGGCTCCTTGATTTCGGGAGAACTTAACGTTTGTGCCAATTTTATGTAGGCTGTCATTTTTTGTGAGACTTCTTCAAAAGTCTTTGCCAATTCAGAATATTTGGACGATACTGCTTCTTGGGCAAGTAAAACTTGCAAATTTCGAACAGCAGGCGGAATTTCAGGTTGCAACACAATATCGTGAAAAAACTTCTCGTACGAAGAATTTGGCACATTGACGGATATTGCCGTAGCCGTTTCGTGGTCTCTAAGAGCTTGGTTTAGAGTGGAGTTAAAAGTCTGTGTATCATTCGCCTCTTCTTTTTCCGGGGATTTAACAAGTTTATTTAACTCGTCATCCAACTGGTCATTTATCTTTTTGATTACACCTAGTGCTGAAGTATAAGAAGCCGCATCCATATTATGTGCGTGCATAACATCGTTTCGATAATTTTTTACCCGAATAAAGTCGCTTCGCAGAACAGAAATGGTTTCATGGCCGATTAGAGAATCCCATACGGTGTTTTCAGAAAGATTATTGATAGTATTTATAAGCTCATCTCTTGTAAATTGCCATGATTTTTCATTGATGTTCTTTTTGACATCTTTTATAAATTGAGCATCTGTAAAAAGCAGTTCAAAAATCGTGCCAAGATCTTTGCTCTCTAACTCCTTGATATTTTGAGAAGCGGTAGCATCATGTTGCAAAGCACTTTTTAAGTATAAAAGTTTCCGCAATTTTCTTTCAAACTCATTAAAGTACGGATAAAGAGATTTGTTGAAATAAGCCGCACTCTCATTTGTCAAAATTGTCGGATTGAATTTTGATGTAATATAATCATTGGTTTTTGATAATGTTTTTGCGCTTTGAAGATTTTCACCGGAAACCTCATAGACTGCAATCCAACAAGTGGAATCTTCTATGTTTTGAATTGAACAGCGAACATTTTCCGGCTTATAAGATTCAACTTCTGCTTTGTGTGTATCTTCAACGAATAGATATTCCTGTTTCACCTATTTTGCCATTCCTTTCGCATTTCATCAACAGACTTTCCAAGGATTTTCGCTTCGAGATAATATGCTTTCCACTGTAAATCTTGATACAGGTTTTCTTTTGACGCTTGTTGAATTGAAACACCAGAAGGAACATTTGCATGAAGCAGATTCCAAATCATTTTATTATCTGGATGCTTTGCGTTTGTTTCATAAACCTTTTGGCGAGCAGTATCTTCATCAAATGGAGCTGTTCGCAAAATCATCTGAATATCGTCAATCGTTAACAGCATATCTGCTATTTCAGCGGCGGTATGAACCGATGAAAGATTGTTATCCATCTTATAACTCCTCCTTTGTAAGTTGTTCCAGATTCTTTTTTAATTGTTTCAGTTCCGCGTTCATCTCTACCTGACGATTGAACTGTTTTTCTTTCCGAATCTTATTCTCCAACGCCGCAATCTGCTTCTGCAGTTTTTCACGTTCCGCAGAGCGTTGGATGTTCTCCGCAATGCTGTATGCGGCATTCCAGCTCTCACCCTGCAATCGGGCAATCTGACGCACCAGTCCATCGTAAACCGCCTCTAAGCTCAGGCCGCTTATCGCAAGGGACAATTCTGTTTCTGGCATCCAGTCTGTATGCAGATAGCGGCTTACCTTGGCACTGCTGTTCGCAGATGTATCTTTACAGCCGATCCAAGCCTGTACCTTATTCTCATAAGAAAGAACAAACAGAATGTGATAGGGGATTTCACTGTCGATTTGGCGCAGAACAGCTTCATCCAGTTTTGGTCCGGTCAGACACAGCTCGAAAATCTCGATCTCTGTCACCCGCTCTCCGACAGTGAGATTCAAGGTGGACACCGCCAGCTTGTTGCGCCAGTAGATACAGCGCAGCTGGTCTGCGAACAATCGCTTGACTGCCGCTGGAACGGCAGCGTTTTCATAGAACTTCTGTTTTGGAATCCGTTTGTTAAACTCCGTGGAGGGTGGAAAGCCCAGCATTGATCTCACCTCTTATTGTACCACAAGGAAGCAAATCAGTTCAAAGTCATCCAGCCCGGAAATCGAAGAAAGCAGGGCCGTCGTACCGCCCATCTTGAACAGACTGTCAATATCGCTCTCTTCCTTTGCATCCAAAATGGAATTGATGGCCTCGCTCAGCAATTCAGAATAGGCAGACATATTCTTTCCATCGTCCGTGGCCTGATTGAACTGTTGGCAAAGGCTCTGGTCGGGTTCGGTTTTGCCTTTGCAGAGCAGCCGCAGACGATCCAGCAGCTCTTTCGGAGAAAGATAATCGCAGACAGTCGAGCCGTCCTGCCCAATATAAACCATGTAGAATGGATGCAGACGGTTTTGCTGATCCACATTGATCTCATTGTTGATGTTTTTCAGAACAAAGATCACACCCGGAGGTGCATCGGGCGCAGATGCAACAATTGCGTGCATCCCAAGCGGCGTATGCTCCACATCATCGTGTTTCTTCATATAGTCCAGCAAGTCCAGCCGGAACTCGTTCAAACCCAAGTCCATGATGGAAATGCCGCCCGACATTTCTTCCAGATCGACTACCTCGTTTTTCAGCCGTTTGAGCTGTGCACTGCGATATTCCAAATCGCCTTTTTCTTCCGGGCTGATGAGGTTATCATCCCCTGTGGAAGTCATGACCGTCAGCTTCATTCGGGTTTCCACGCGGCCCTTCAGGTTGATGTACTCATCCAAATCCACATCCGGCCAGAAGTTGACCAACTGGATGCAGCGATTCTGGCTTCCGATGCGGTCAATGCGGCCAAAACGCTGGATAATGCGCACAGGATTCCAGTGAATATCATAGTTGATCAGATAATCACAGTCCTGCAAGTTCTGACCTTCGGAAATGCAGTCGGTGGCAATCAACAAATCAATATCCGCATGGTTTGCGTTCGGCAGGCTGTCCCGCCGCTTGGAAATGGGCGAAAAGCAGGTGAGAACTGTATTCAGATCACCACTGAGTTTGGGAATGGTTGTTTTACCATCCACGCTGCCGGTGATTTCGGCAGTGTTCAGCCCAAACGCTTGCTTTACATAGCCGGAAATATTCTGATACAGATAGTCAGCAGTATCTGAAAACGCAGTAAAAATAATGATTTTCCGGTTGCCGGGATTGATGGGATGCCGTTGCTTTTCGTCAATCAGGCGCAGCAGTTCTTGCAGCTTGGCATCGTATGCAGGGGTGATATCCTGCACCATCAGGGAAAGAAGCTCCAGATTTTCAGCATCCTTTTCCAGATCATGCAACCACGAAACATGATCCATATCCGCAAGATCAATCTTTACTTTGCGGCCGACTGTAAAAATGTCATTGTTCTGGTCATCATCGTCCCAATCGGTTGCATCGGAAATGTCGTTCAGCTCCAGCACACGGCTGCCGTTTTGATATGAACGTACCGATTGCATGGTATCTTCAATCAGTTTACTGATTCGGTCAATCGTCAGCCGGAACGCATAAACAGAACTTTCCAGCCGTTTGAGCAGGTTAATGCTCATCAGACGGCGGATTCCCTCTTCACGGCCTGCCTGCGTCAGTCCCTTTCCATGCTGGCTGGGGTCGATGTATTTGGAAATCCGAGAGGACAGAATAAAGCTGGTTGGTGTGTAAATGTGCAGCGTCAGCGAATCCAGTACATTATAGATCTGCTGATAGTTGATTGCATTATCAAGACTTGTCAGGCACGGCTGCACAGAGATCGGCTTCAACCGTTCCGGGAAAGTACCAACATCAGAAATATTATAGTATTTTTCGATATGTCGGCGAGAACGTGCAATCGTCACACTGTCCAGCACCTCAAAGAAATCGAAGTCCAGTGCCGCAAGCAGCGCATTTGTGGTACGCTCTGTGACAGGAAGCTTGCTCCATGTATTGAAAGCCTTTTGCGCCTGCCGGAAAATTTCATCAATCGGAGACGAAGTATTCAGCTTTTCATTGATTTTTCCGGCATCCCCCTCATAGGCAAGCGCAAGTTGGTTTTTCAAATCCACAAAACGATTATTTACGGGTGTTGCCGAAAGCATCAGCACCTTGGTGCGCACCCCAGAACGAATCACGCGATTCATCAATTTTGTGTAGCGGTTTTCTTTCTCATCAGTAGAGGTATTGCTGCCATTGCGGAAATTGTGGCTTTCATCAATCACAACAAGGTCAAAGTTCCCCCAGTTAAGTGCAGCAAGGTCAATACCGTTAGAGGTTCCGCCGGAACGGCTCAGATCTGTATGGTACAACACATCGTAACGGAAACGGTCTTCTACCAGTGGATTGTTGACGTAGTTGCCTTTATAGATGTTCCAGTTTGCTGCCAACTTTTTGGGACAGAGTACCAAAACGGATTTGTTGCGATTTTCATAGTACTTGATTACAGCCAGTGCAGTGAACGTCTTGCCAAGGCCCACGCTGTCTGCAAGAATGCAGCCGTTATACTGTTCCAGCTTGTGGATAATAGCCAACGCTGCATCTCGCTGAAAATCATAGAGCATATTCCAGATTTTACTCTGCTTGAAGCCTGTAGCTTCATTTGGGAGATTATCTTCTGACACATCCTCCAAAAATTCACTGAAAATATTGTAGAGGGTGAAGAAATAGATAAAGTCCGGGCTGTTTTCTCGATAAGCTGTGCTGATGCTTTGCAATACAATGTCTGTAACATCCTGAAGTCGGGAAGAATCATTCCAGATTTCATCGAACAGCGACAAAAAATAACGGCCGTTTTCAAAGGCTTCGGTTCGCTGAACAGGGTAGTATGCGTTGTTTCCGCGTTCACAACCAAGGTCAACCGTTGTAAACCTACTGATTGGCATATAAGAGCTTTCACCAACCGTCATGAAACCGGGCATTTGCTCTCCACTGACATTGGAACGAAATTTTACTTTCCGTCGCACCCAGTCGGCACATTCTTTCGCCAGTGCTTTTTGGGTGAGTTCATTCCGCAAGCGAACCTCAAATTCTGTGCCGTAAAGGCTCTTTTCGCGGGTCAATTTCGGAATATAGAACTCTCGCCGCTCTTTTGGCGTGTTTTCCTGCACAAAGGTCGGTGAAGTAAAAATAAAGCGAAGTTCCGCGATTTCTTCCAACTGTTTCTTTAATTCCTGATACGCATAAATGGAAAAACAGGCCGCAGCAATGGACACGCGGCTCCCTTTCTGCATAGTATCCTGTAAATCTTCCCGAACAGTATGGTTGATATTATCCAGAATTTTCATAGAAGAGTCCCCGCAATCGACTGACTAAAGCGAAAATTAACTTTCAACGACAAGATACAACAATTCATTTTAATGATACTCTAATCAGGTTGGAAAATCAATCGTTGCTCAGGCAGAAAAAGCTCAGCCGGCACGAAACAGATAAAAAGTTTTGAATTTGGCCTTCAAATAAGGTATAATGAATTTACAAACGCTAAAGATTAAGAAGCGAGCAGGTGATACCATGCCTTTCCCCCTCGACCATTACATTGAAGCCTCTCATGTTGATTACAAGGAACGTCTTGAAGAGAAAAAGCCGCGCAGCTGGCTGAAATCCGTGTCGGCATTTGCCAATACCGAGGGCGGACACCTGATTTTTGGCGTAAAGAATGAGCCACGCGAGGTCGTAGGATTGGAAAATCCGCAGGCTGTGGTAAGCAGATTGACGGAACTTATCAAGGTCCGCATTGACCCTACACCGCGCTATCGAGTGCGGGAGGTCGAAATAGAGGGCAAGTCCTGCGTTGATCTGGAAGTACAGGACGGCCCGGCGTATCCATATTATTATGCCTTTGACGGTTCTCATACGGCCTATGTGCGGCATGGCGACCAGTCCGAAGAAGCCACTTCACGGGAACTGAACGAGCTGATCCTACAAGGTATGAACCAGACCTTTGATGCCCTGCCCAGTTCTTATCGAGTGGGTGATGTCAGTTTTACACTGCTGGCCGCGACGTTTAAGAATCTGAAAAAAGAGGATTTCGACCTCGAAAAAGACTTGCCCTCCGCAGGATTGGTAACAGACGATGGACAGATTACGAATGGCGGCCTGTTACTCTGCGATCAGGGCGTTCTGAAACAATCCCGTATTTTCTGCACTCGCTGGAAAGGCAACTACAAGGGCAGCATTGAAGAAGATGCTCTGGATGACAAGGAATTTCAGGGTGCAAGTCTGATCACGCTGCTGCAAAATGCGGAAGATTTTGTTCGCAACAACAGCAAAAACCCGTGGAGCATCCGTGGTATGACCCGCGAAGAACGCAGTGATTACCCGTATAAGGCCGTTCGTGAGGTGCTGGTCAATGCGCTGATCCATCGGAATTATCAGATTCTTGGTTCGGAGATTCATGTAGAAGTGTTCGATGATCGACTGGAGATCACTTCGCCGGGCGGCATGATGAATGGCCGCAGGGTGCAGGATATGGATATCCGGCACATTCCGTCTATGCGGCGCAATCAGGTGATCTCGGATGTGTTTTCACGACTCGGCTTTATGGAGCGCCGTGGCAGCGGCATTGACCGCATCCTGAACTCTTATGTGGAAGTAGCCCAGAAGCCGACTTTCTACTCAGATTCGGATTTCTTTATCGTCACACTGCCGAATAGAAGTGTAGCGACTCCGGCACAGATCAGTATGGAAAGTGTGGCAAGTGGTGCGGAAAGTGCGGAAACCTCTGCGGAAAGTGCGGAAACTTCTACAGTGCTCCACGGAATGAGTACGGATGCAGAAGTGAGTGAACTTTGCGAAAGGCTGAATGGCACGAGACTAACTGCAAGTACAAAAGAGCGGACGCTTGAACTTTTCAAGAGATATCGGTATCAATATCAGTTCCGCAGCATAAACGTTGCACAGCTATATGGCGTTCAGAAATCTCGTGCATCCTCTATTATCAAGAATCTTATCAAGCATGGATTGGTGACGTCACCAGAATATGGCGTATACCAATTTGTGAAGAAGTAACACCGCTATCAACAGGTGGTTTTTGAAAACCAAGCGGTGAAGCTGTTACAGCCCATGGAACGTCTTAATATAATTTGAATTATCATAATCGAAATTATATTAACCGCCTACGCAGAACTGCCCACTCCCCTGAGAACTCCTCAGACGAGTGGGCATTCTTCTTTCCGTGTATCAAATATACCTTTGTGGTCACTCAAATCGCCACCAAGTCATGGATTAAAAATCATCATTTTTTATTTGTCCCAGAGTAAGTGCACGGTTTCTGCACTGTTTTTGCACGGTTTCAAGGGTTGCAATGGGTACTCTGACTTGCAAAATACGACAAAGAGTGCAGAAATTACACAGCGAAAAATCACGATGCTTTGCGTAAAAATGACGTAAACTCGAAACTTCTAAAATCAGAGTGTTCTGCCCGGTGGGCTCTTTTAATCAGAGGGCCAGGGATTCGAGTTCCCTCAGACAATCAGGCCCCGGGTGGTGGCTTTGAACGACAACACGGTTTGTGGAGCAAAGTGATGGACCATCTGACAGAGATTTTCAAGCATTGAAAATCATGGTGATAAAGTGGATTTTTGTTACAAATCAATAAAAATGTTGAGGAAAAAATCCTTCTGTGGTAAAATAATTAGAAAGATGCTGCGAAATTGCGGAGGGAGGAGCTGTGCTGCATGCACCAGCTCCATAAACGCCTTACAGGTGCAGCCAACAGTTCCATAGAAATCATCATTGCTTGGAGTGAGCTTTTGCAGATGCGTAAGAGACTGTTTGTTAGAAACTGGATCCGAAGGCTTTTAAGGTATCTTTGTATTCCGGTTGGGTTTTTCCTGGTCGTGGTTCCTCTGTATAGCCTGATGATCCGCCAGACGATCCAAGCGCAGTCCTCCAGCACGATGGAAATGCTGGCGATCGGCACCACCCAGTTGGAGCGATGCCTGAGCAACATCCGCAGTACAACGAACAAATTGTTCAGCGAAACGGAGTATACTCTGCTTGCCAGCAGTTATGATAACAGTATTCTGGGAGATTATCAGACACTGGCGAGAGCCAGCAAATCGTTACAGGATAAGACCTACGATTCCTCTGTGATCACATACAGCTATATTACATTTGAGCGGAATGGCATCATATTGGATGACCGGAGCGCGTATGAAAGCCATAGCAATTTTTACCCGGGAGCACTTGAGTATGAGGATGTGTCTCAGGAGGAATGGGATGCACAGAATCAGATCGACGTAATGACGATAAAGCCCGCCCATGTTGTCAAACTGATGCATTCCAGCTATGGCAATTCGTATGTCACAGTATATCAGCCCTATGTGAACACGGCGGGCCGCCTTTGCGGCGCAATGACGGTGCTGATCAAGGAAAAAGATGTCGTTTCGATGTTTCTTTCGCAGCAGCAATGGCGCGAGGAAGGCCTTTTTTGTCTGATCTCCGATGATGGTACGATCCTGGCGGGAAACAACTATGACGGAACGACACTTTCCCTGACGAGTGATGATACGGGTTGGGAGACCTATCAGGGAAAGCGCTATCTGATGGCAACGCGATATGTGGCATCTCTGAATGCAACGGCGGTCATTGGAATGCCGCCATCGCTCTACGAAGCGGGTCTGTTGGCAGTACAGCGTGCAATTTGTCTGTATCTGATCGTGGGCGTTCTGGGCTGTGTATTGATCAGCGTCTGCATGACACTGGAGGATATGAACAGCCTGCGTCCGATGCTGGACACGCTGGACGAGTCGGATCTGGCATCACGGAAAGTGCTGAATGAGATCTTTCTCCGTAATGTAAACAGCCAGCATAAACTGGCGCGGGAACTGGAGCATTCACGCAGCGAGCTGGAACACGGGAAAATGGAAATTTTGCTGCGTACAGGGTCTGTGAGTCAGGAAACCCTTCAGCAGCTGACGGATGCGGCGCAGCTGAAAGCCTATAACTTCCTGCTGCTGATCCCATCTCTTCAGGAAAACGCCGAGTGCTCACTGAAAGAAGAGCTGCGTACTGTGGTGGTGTCAGAGCAGATACGTCAAATTTACGGGCAGAGATTTTATGTACAGGCAACGGCAGATGACCTGATCCTGGTGATCCTGACGCAGGAAACGGATGAAGCAGAGGAACTGCGGGAAATGTGTTTCCGTACAGAGCAGCTGTATGATGCGCTGCATTTGACAACCCCCCTGATATTGAGCGATCCTTTTGAGAAAATGGAGCAGCTGTCAGACATTTACTGGAAGGCCCGCAATGTGGCAGCCTATGCGGATCCGACACAGAAGATCTGCTATTTGGGGAACAGCAGTGCGCAGCGCGGTACCACGGTCAATGCAACCAATGCAGCGCGGCTTCGGGAGTATCTGCTTTCCGGATGCACGGAAGAAGCTGTTTCGCTTCTGAGTGAACTGTTCTCGGTGGATAATCTGGACCCGGAAAACTTCAAGCAGGATTTTTACACGGCAGGCGGCATTCTGCTGAACACGGCGGAAAGGGTATGCTGTCCGGATATCGCCTATCTGTGCAGTTATGACTCTAAACTGACTGCCCGCCAGATGCTGAGCCGGTTGCAGGACTGCTGTGTGGAGATCTGCAATCATGTGCAATTCCTGAAGCATAGCCACAATGATGCGCTTCAAAAGAATATTCTGGACTGGCTGGCACAGAATTTCCAGAATCCGGAGATCAATGCGGCGATGACGGCGGAGCAGTTCAAGATCTCTAAAAAGTATCTTTCGCAATTCCTGAAGGAGCAAACCGGAAAGAGCTATACAGAGTATGTGGAAGAATTGCGTTTGGATCATGCGATGCAGCTGCTGAGAACGACAGATCTGAATATTACGGATATTGCAGAACAGTGCGGCTTCTCCACAGCGAATACATTCTATAAGGCGTTCCGGCGGAAGTATCAGCTCTCGCCTTCTGCAGTTCGCAAAGGAGATAACTGATTTCAGCGCAAAAAACGAACGATGTCATCCAATTCGGACAGACATCGTTCGTTTCTTTTTACAGGTGGATTCAGGGATGGATACTTATGGTAACAGTGCAGGGAGCATCCAATGCAAAGGTCAGCTCAAGCAGCCCATCATGGCGTGTGGTCACGGTGCAGGGAACAGAGGCTGTAACAGCCTTGGAGCCCGGCTGCAGAACAGCCAGAACAGTGCTGCGGCCCGCTGCGGTAAAATCCAGCGTGGCATTTAAGGTGCTGTTGTCCGGTGCCCAATCCGTATGCCGGACAAAGGCATCAAAACCGGTCGTGAGGGTGCCGGGGCGGTAGTAAGCGGAAAACCACTGTACAATGGGAGAAGAAAGCCCGCTGAACTGATGCCAGCCGGCACCACGGCGGCTTTCGATCATAAAGTGTTCAAAACAACAGTAGCTTTCGGCACACTCGTTCTGCCACAGGGTAAGAGCGGTGTCGGCAATGCGGTAAGCAAAATCGACAAGGCCCGCATCCAGTGCAGATTTGAAGAACATCCACTGGTAAGGCATCCATACAGCGCCGTTCCAGTAGCCGTCACGCCGATAGTACGGTGCACTCTGATCCACGGTAGAAAGGCCGCAGGCACACCACAGGTGTTCCGGGCTCTGCAGCTTCTGCCACAGAAGTTCCTTCTGCGGTTCTGTACAGGCACCTGCAAACAGCGGCGAAGCGCCATCCATGCCCATATCGTAGTTCAGACCCTGCTCGGTGCGCAGAATATCTGCAGCATCACCAGAAGGATCGTGCAGGAGGTACCCGAAGTAACCGCTTTCCTCGTCCCATGCAGTCTGCAGGGAGCGCCCCAAGCGAAGCGCATCGGCATCAAAAGCATCTGCGTCGGCTGTCTCGCCCAGCAGGCGGGCGGTGTACGCCAGGATCTTTGCACAGCGTATCGCATGGGCAGTTGTGACCACGGGCGCACAGCTGGCCTGCAAACGGCGGCGATGAACCTCCTGCTGTGGGGGATAATCGTCCCATCCACCAGAATTATAGAAATAATCCCAGGGACGCAGCAGGCCGCTGTGCAGGTTGGCGGTAGTGGAGCCGCCTTCCTGCCCGGTGAAGAAGCGGTAGTACAGCTTTAGGCGCGGATAGCAGTAGGCGGCAAGTTCTCTGCTGCTGGTGCGATTCAACAGCTCGGCATACAGATAAAACTGCGTTGGCACCATGGAGCCATGGTGCAAAAAAGCAGCATCCACAGAATCCGGGGGCATCAGGTAGGTGTTCAGGCAGTCAAAGGCATTGCGCAGGCTGGTCTGAGCCAGACCCATTCCAATGAATCCGGAATCCCATGTGTAGACACAGTCCCACCAGCGTCCAGGAGTGTAGTGGCGGATATACTGTCCCCGCGTGTACACCGGATACACAACGTTGGTGCAGAGAACAGCATTCATCAACTGTTGGCCCAAGGCAAGCGATTTGGCAGCCGGTAGAGCGGGCGGTGCTGCAAGGGATGCAGAAGCCTGCTGCCATACATGCTCCCAATCGCTGCGCTGCGTCAGCAGCTCATGGCAGCGCAGCGCGGCGGCAGAAGCATCCGGAGCAGCACAGACCGCTCCATAGATCACTTTTGTCTGTCCTGCCTCCAAGGGGATCGGCCCCATAAAGAGATTGACGTAATGCCCTTTTCCGTTGCCGCGCAGCGTGGCATTTACATGGTCGTGTACGGTGTCACGCAGAAAGATATCCAGCTCATCGTTTTCGATCGTGCGAATACGGGTGGTGATATCATCCCACAGGATCCCGTAGCACTCCTGAATGTGAGGATACTGCAGGGTCAGATAGTTCTCATCTGCGGCGGGCTCGGCCTGAGGCCGGAAGCCATCTCCGCGCAGGGTGACGGTAAAGTTACCAGTGTCCGCTTGCTCGCACAGAGCGAGACAGTCCAGCTTCGCCCCTCCAACACCGGCAGCGGTCAGGGTCAGAGTGAATTTCCCGGCGGGAATGGAAGCATTCAGCGGCAGGATGGCAATAGAAGGCTTCTGACAGGGCGGCAGCCGCAGCGTGTCCTGACCATTGACATCGTACTCGGAACTCTCATCTGCCGGATTCCAATACCGTACACAGAGACAGGGGGTATGCAGGGGCGCGGTAAGGGAAAGCGTAAAGGTAACGGTGTCCCCTTTTCCGCTGGGCATGACCTGCCCAAAAGGTCCTTTGCCTTCGGAACAGCCGAACCCCGTGCCAATGCCGTATCCCTGACCGAAGCCGGGAACGGCTTCTTCGCCCCGGCGCAGACCATCCCAGGTCAGGCATTCATTGGGACGGTGGATGGAAAAATCCAGGGTGTCATAATCCTTTGCCCAGACAAAGGCCGCGTTTTCCGGCAGGGATACCTCACAGCCCGGCAGGGAGAAGCCGCGGTAGGAAGGAACGGGATCCCAGGCGGATGCCATATAATGAAGCACCAGATTCTGCGGAGCATCTGTATTGTTGTGGAGCTCGGCACGGATCAACCGGGCATCCTCCCCCAAGGGAGCAAAAGAGATGTCTGCATACAGCTGATCCTTCCACAGGAGCTCGTGGCGGAACGTGTAGCAGCTCAGATCCGGAGCCGCAGCCCAGGGGTGAAAGCCGCTCTCAAACCGTACATTGGGCACATCGACCCGGCGGCGATACATTCCCGGAAAAACGGACAGGTCAAATCGAACGCCATCGTTGGCCGCAGGAACATGGGAAATGCCGCTGTATCGTTTGGTGTAGGGGCCCCACGCAGGCAAGGAAAGATCATGTGATTGCATGGTGTGGTATCCTCCCATCAGCCCTTGACCGCGCCAATGGTAACACCGGCAACAAAGTACTTCTGCAGGAACGGATACAGGCACATGATCGGCAGGGTGGAAACCACCATGGTGGCATATTTCAGACCATCGCCGATGACCTCGACATCACCGGTGGAACCGGCCATGTTGCCGATGTCGCTTTGGATCAGGACCTCGCGCAGGATCATCTGCAAAGGGTACAGAGAACGATCCCGAATGTACAGCAATGCCGGGAACCAGCTGTTCCACTGCGCAACGCCGTAGAACAGCGCCATGACGGCGAACACTGCACCGGAAAGCGGAAGAACAATGCGGAAGAAGGTCGTGATATCGTTACAGCCGTCTAAGGCTGCGGCCTCGATCAGCTCATTCGGGATGGTGTTTTCAAAGAAGGTGCGCATGATGATCATGTTATAGGTACTGATGGCGGAAGGCAGTACCAGCGCCCAGATCTTATTCAGCATGCCCAGCTTCTGAATGATCAGGTAAGTGGGGATCATGCCGCCGTTGAAAAACATGGTAAAGATGAAAAGGCTGATAAAGATATTGCGCCCGAACAGATCCTTGCGAGACAGGGGGTAGGCGGCGCAGGCGGTAAGGGTCACGCTGATCAGGGTGCCCAGCACGGTATACAGGATCGTGTTCAGATAACCCTTCCAGATGCTGGCATCCTTCAGAACCTTCTCATACATGGAGGTCGTAAAGCCTTTGGGCCAGAAGGAAACTTTGCCTGTCAGCAGCTGCATGGGATCACTGAATGAGCCGCTGATGATGTGCAGAAGCGGCAGAATGATGGTTGCGCTGATCAGGATCAGCAGCAGATACACAACAATGGTATAGATTCGTTCTCCGATGCTTTCCTTCACTTTCGTGGGGTGATTCATCGCATCAATATTCTTTTTCATCACCACAGGCTCACCTCACTGATCTTTTTGCTGAACTTGTTGAACAGCATGATAATGGTAAAATTGATCACAGAATTGAACAGGCCCACAGCCGCGGAGAAGCTGTAATCGCCGCTCTCAAAGGCACGGCGGTAAACGTAAGTGGAGATCACATCGGCAGTCTCATAGGTTGCAGGGTTGTACATCAGCATGATCTTTTCATAGCCGACCGAGAAAATGGAGCCCATGCGGAGGATCAGCATGATGATGATCGTGGGCAGCAGGCCGGGCAGCGTGATGTGGATCAGCTTGTCCCATTTGGAAGCACCGTCAACGGTGGCGGCCTCGTAGAGAGAGGGGTCGATGCCGGTCAGTGCCGCCATGTACACAATGGAACCGTAGCCGGCGCTTTGCCAGATGTCAGAAAGAACATAGATCGTCTTGAAGTACTTGGGCTCGGCCATAAAGTGGATCGGCGTACCGCCAAAGGCGGTGATCAGCTGGTTGATCAGGCCGCTGGAAGGAGAAAGCAGGGCGCTCAGAATACTGACAACGACCACAGCGGAGATGAAGTGGGGCAGATACACCACGGTCTGTACGCTGCGTTTGAAGAATTTACCGCGGACTTCGTTGATCAGCAGAGCCAGAATGATGGGAATGGGAAAGCCCACAATAATTGAATACAGGCTGATGCCAAGTGTGTTTTTGATCAGACGGCCAAAATACTCGGATTTAAAGAACTGGGTGAAATATTTGAAGCCGACCCACTTGCTGCCCGTGATGCCCAGTACGGGAGAGAAATCACGGAAGGCGATCTGCGCGCCGTACATGGGCGCGTACATGAACACGATATACCAGATCAGGGCGGGCAGCAGCATCAAAAGCAGATAGCGGCTGCGCCAGAACTTTTTGCAGGCATGATCAAGGCGGTTCGCTGTTGGCAGTGTGATCGGTTTTGCTGCGGTGGCAGTTTTCATGGTGGTATTCTCCTGTTTTCGTTCTGAAGAACCCAGGAAAAAATAGGCCGGGAACAGGGTGTTCCTGCCCCGGCCGTTATTTTACTGGATCAAAAAATAGGTGCCTGCTGAGGCATCAGCCATTCAGAGTCTTCTGGTAGATATCGATGACCTCTGCAATGCCCATGCCATTGACCTTTTCAACGTAGGTGTCCCAGTTGGACAGCGGCTCACGGCCGGAAACAAACTTGATGATCATCTCGTCAACGTAAGTATCCACGTCTGCCATCACTGCACGACGGACGGCATCATCCTCAGAGGAGAAGGAGGTGGAGCCGGGAATGACGTACTTCTTGGATTCTTCCAGGAAGGGAATGATGCAGTCCTGCTTTGCGCGGTTGACAGAATCATCATCCAGCTGCGTGACCTCATCCTGGCTCAGAATGAACGGGCCGGAGCTCTGTGCAAAGGTGAAGGTGCCGATCGCATTTTTGGGAGACAGGCCGTCAGGGTTCTTCATTACATAATCGGTGAAGATCGGCTTGCCGTCCTGCATGGTGTAGTGAGTGCCCTCAATACCCATGTTGATCAGCAGGGTGCCCTCGGCGCTGTACATGTAATCCAGCAGAGCGACCACGCGGTCAACGTTCTTGCAGCTTGCGGTGATGGTGGCGGCTGCAATGGCACGCGGCTCCTGATCAATATAGGAGTGGATCTGTGCGGTACCCTTGGGCGGCACGGTTGCTTCCACATGGAAGCCGGGGAAGGAAGCAGGCATGGTGGCGTTCTGTGCAGCCAGCATACCGCCCAGCGGGCCGTAGAAGGAAGCCACCGTGTTCTGGGCCAGCTTCGGCACGAAGGAAGCGTAGTCCATGGTGATGATCTCGGGATCAATATAGCCCTTCTCATACATGTCATGCATCCAGGTCACGGCCTTTTTATACTTGGGATCAATGGGGCCGTAGTGGACCTTGCCGCCATCGTCCGGGTCGGTGTAGAAGTCATCCAGGCAGCCGAATGCGGTGCAGAAGTTCCGCAGGCCGGTCATATCGTAGGAGCTGAAGGGGATCTCATCGTTGGTGCCGTTGCCGTTCAGGTCGGTGGTCTTGACCAGATGCCAGTAGTTCTCCCAGTCCTCCAGGGTCACGGGGCTTTCGATGCCCAGCTTTTCCAGCCAGTCGGTGCGGACGATGTAGGGCATATTGCCGGAGACCTTCTCATCCAGCATGGGCATATAATAAATATTGCCGTCGCTGTAAGTCAGTGCTTTTTCGACACCGTCCCGCTTGTCGATCTCCTTCTTCAGGTTCGGCATGCTGTTGTCGATGTAGTCGTTCAGGGAAAGGATCACGCCGGACTCGCCGTACTTCAGAACTTCGGTGGTGGGCATATCCATAATGATGTCCGGCAGCTGTGCATCCATCATCACGAGATTCAGGCGCTCGTTGTAATTGTCCTGCGGGGGGTTATCAAATTCAAAATCCATATTGAATTTTTCGCCCAGGACCTTCCAGACATCCATCTGCTCGGCAGCAACCTCGTTTGCGGCCTTGGATTTCAGGATGCGCACGGTGATGCGCTCGTTGGAAGCAGCTGCTCCGGAACCGGCAGCAGAAGAAGCAGTCGTAGAGGAAGAGCTGCCACAGCCCTCCAGAACACCCAATGCCAGGGAAGCGACCATAGCGCTGCATACGGCGCGTCTGCTGATTTTTCTTTCTTTCATAAAATCTTTTCCTCCTTGATTTATGGAATGGGACGGGGAAGATCCCCGTGCTTCCATAACCTCCGTTCAGCTCGTACGCTGCCGACCAGTGGTTTTTCCTTACTCAGAAGCATATCATGTTCTTTTTGAAATTGCAACATTTTTCGATACAAAACGCACAAAAGATTTTCTCATTTTTGAGTGTGATTGTTGCACAATATCCACAAAGATGCGATTGTTCTTCCTTTCGTCATGGTGCGGGATGAAATGTCATGCTCCTTCACCTTGACGATTTCGGCACAAAAAGATATGCTGGAAACAAAATTGGAATCGGAGATCCATTCAAAAGAAAGGAAGAGAGAAACTATGAGTAAGCAAATCACGGCCATCATCGTGGGCGCGGGCCATCGGGCGATCCTGTACAGCCTGTATGCGCTGGAACACCCGGACGAGCTGAAGATCGTGGGCGTAGCAGATCCGGATCCGATCCGGCGGAAAAAGGTTGCGGAGATGCATGGCTTCGGGGAGGAGATGTGCTTCAAGAGTGCTGAGGAGCTGGCAGAAAGGCCCAAGCTGGCAGACGCGGTGATCAATGGAACCATGGACCGCCAGCATGTGCCCACTGCGGTTCCGCTCCTGCGTGCAGGATATGATATGCTGCTGGAAAAGCCCTTCGCGATCAGCGAGGAGGAAGTAAACTATTTATATAAGGTTGTAAAAGAGACCGGGCGGAAGGTGATGATCTGCCACGTCCTGCGGTATGCGCCCTTCTATGTCGCAATCAAGCAGAGACTGCTGAGCGGGGAGATCGGTGACATTATCAATATTCAGGCCACGGAGCATGTCAGCTACCATCATCTGGCCGTCTCCTTTGTGCGCGGCAAATGGGGCAACGAGGAAAAATGCGGGGCTCCGATGCTGCTGGCAAAGTGCTGCCATGACATGGATCTCATTATGTGGCTGAAGAGCGGCGTTTCGCCCAAACAGATCGCTAGCTTTGGAAGTGACTTCCAGTTTGATCCTGCCAAAAAGCCCGCAGGGGCAGGCAAGCGCTGCCTGGTGGATTGTCAGTGCGAGGAGACTTGTCTGTACTCTGCCAAAAAGCATTATCTGGATCACCCGGATCGGTGGGCGTTCTATGTATGGGACTGCCTGGAGAATATTGAGGAGCCGACGCTGGAGGACAAGCGTAAGTCGTTGATGACAGACAATATCCATGGACGCTGTGTGTGGGATTGTGAACATACGGTGGTGGATCATCAATCGGTGCTGATGAATTTTGCGGATGGTGCAACTGCGACCCTGAACATGATCGGCGGCGCAGCGAAGCCGGAGCGCAATATCCACATCATTGGTACAAAGGGTGAGATCAAGGGTGTGTTTGACGATTCGGTTTTCACTGTGCGCACCATAGATACCGCCAGTGAGAAGGGCTGGAACGAGGAAGTGGTAGACCTGAAGATCGGTGGAGATAAGAGCGGCATGACAGGCTCTCATGGCGGCGGCGACCTGCGGCTGGTGGAGGATTTTGTTCATGTGCTTCAGGGTGAGGAGCCTTCCATCTCCTGCACGACGATCAAAGATTCGATCAATGGACATCTGGGGGTCTTCTGCGCAGAGCGTGCTCGCAAGGAGAGCGCCGTCATAACGATGCCAGACATCAGATAATGCAGTGCTGACATAGAAAACGTCCCCGTGCAGTTTTGATATCCTGCACGGGGACGTTTTGTGATCTTTTTATTTCCTCATTTCCGCATTCACCCATTCCCGCACGCGGTCAGGTCGGTTGGTGACGATGCAGTCAGGGCCAAGGGGCAGCAGGGAACGGACTGCGTCCTGGGTGTCCACGGTCCAGAACGCGGCCTGGATGCCCATGGCGTGAAGCTGGTTCACAAGCTCGGGGTTGGAGTAGGCGGTGTGGTATTCGCAGCTGACGATATCCACGGGGAAATCCAGCGTTTTGATGTAGGTGGCCACATCCGCCTGCTCCTCCAGATGGCCGATGACCTGCTCCACGGTCTCGCCGGGGAAGTTGGCGCGGAGCATATCGACCTTGTCGGCCACAGTGCGGTAGATGAGATTGTTCCGCAGGTCGATGCAGTTTTCCTCGCTGAAGGGCTCATCCATTCTGTTCACAAGGCCCAGATCCTTCCACACCACCGGCGGAGGCAGCACCATGCTGAGAAAAGCGCCGTAGGTCAGCGCGCCTACCTTCAGCTCAGGCATCAGCTGCTTTGCCTGCCGCAGCTGAGAGTGGTGGAAGGAGATGAGGGTGAGCCGATCGGTGAGCCCGGCGGCGCAGACTGCATCCAGCACCCGGGGCACAAAGTCGGGGTCGTCCTCCAGTGGGCTTTTCAGTTCCAGCTGTACCTGCGTGCCCTCCATGCCGGCGCAGAGCTCCAGCGCTTCCTGCAGCGTGGCGATCCTCTCGTTGGCGTAGATGGCATCTTTCCAGCTGCCGAAATCCAGAGCCTTCAGCTCGCCCATGGTCAGGTCGTAGATCTGGCCGGAGATGTCGGTGTGCATGTCCACCATGTAGTCGTGGTGGATGACCAGCTCGTTGTCGTAGGTCTTCTGTACATCCATTTCCACGCCGTCTGCACCGATCTCCATCGCCTTGCGGAAGGCGACCAGCGTGTTCTCAGGGGCCAGATAGGATGCACCGCGGTGCGCAATGATTTGGGGTGTCGTCATCTTGTGCTATGATTCCTTTCCTCACAGTTGGCTCAGGCCAGATCTTCGCCGTCGGAGGCGATGACCTTTTTATACCAGTAGAAGCTGTCCTTCCGGCTGCGGGCCAGCGTGCCCTTGCCCTCGTTGTCCTTGTCCACATAGATGAAGCCGTACCGCTTCTTCATCTCGCCGGTGGAAGCACTGACCAGGTCGATGGGGCCCCAGGTGGTGTAGCCCAGCAGGGGCAGGCCGTCCTCGTTGATGGCCTTTTCCATCTGCTCAATGTGGGCCCGCAGGTAGTCGATGCGGTAGGTGTCGTGGATGGAACCATCTGCTTCCACCTTGTCCACCGCACCCAGACCGTTCTCCACGATGAAGAGCGGTTTCTGGTAGCGGTCATACAGGCTGTTCATGGTGATGCGCAGGCCCACCGGGTCGATGGCCCAGCCCCAATCGCTGGCCTTGAGGTAGGGGTTCTTGACGGCATCCATGATGGCATTGCCGTTGGCCTTGTTCATCAGTTCGGGGTCCACAGTGGTGCAGCGGCTGGAATAGTAGCTGAAGGAGATGAAGTCCACAGTGCCCTCTTTCAGCAGCTGCTCGTCGCCCGGCTCCGTCTGCAGGGCGATGCCTGCACGTTCCATCCGCTTTTTGGCCCAGACAGGGTATTCGCCGCGGGACTGGACATCAATGAAGAAGTAGTTGTCGCGGTCGGCCTCGGCAGCGGCCTGCACATCGGCAGGGGCGCAGGTGCGGGGGTAGAACTGACCGGCGGCCAGCATACAGCCCACCATGGCATCGGGCATGATGGCATGGGCCAGCTTGACGGCCTTTGCGCTGGCCACCAGCTCGTGGTGAGCGGCCTGATACTTGACCTGCTGCACGTTCTCGCCGGGCGCAAAGAGCAGACCGGCTCCCATAAAGGGCATGTGGAGCAGCATGTTGATCTCGTTGAAGGTCAGCCAGTACTTGACCTTACCCCGGAAGCGCTGGAACAGCACCTCACAGTAGTGGGCGTAGGCATCCACCATCCGGCGGTCTTTCCAGCCGCCGTACTTTTTGATCAGGGCAATGGGGGTATCAAAGTGGCACAGGGTCACCAGCGGCTCAATGCCGTACTTGTGGCACTCATCAAAGAGCTCCTCATAGAAGCGCAGGCCCTCTTCGTTGGGCTGCGCGTCATCGCCGTTGGGCAGGATGCGGGTCCAGGCAATGGACAGGCGGTAGCAGCGGAAGCCCATCTCGGCAAAGAGCTTGATGTCCTCCTTGAAGTGGTGGTACATGTCAATGGCCTCGTGGGAGGGGTAGAAGTGCTCGGCATCGCAGTCCAGCATCTTCAGCTGGCCCAGCGCCACGGGGAAGCGGTCGGGGCCAAAGGGCACCACGTCCACGCTGGACAGGCCGCGCCCGCCCTCGTTGTAAGCGCCCTCGCACTGGTTGGCGGCAGTGGCACCGCCCCACAAAAAGTCTTTCGGGAATTTGCCCATAGGTCTTACCTCCTGATGCAGTTGAATTCTGATACTTCAATGATACCATGTTCTGAGCCGCTGTCAACCGGGAAAGTACGACTTTAGCCGTCAATTCGACGAAAAATGTTGCTGATTTTTGACACTTTTCACGAAGAAATCGAAAATTGCGAGCGATTTTCCTTGGAATCTGTTTCTTCCAAACGGACAGTAAGTGTGATAGACTGAATAGGTAAACGAAAAACGGCTCACCCTGTCCTCCATTGCTTTGCAATGCCGGAGCGGGCGAGGACGTTGATGAAAGAGCTATCAGGAAAAATGGAGTGTTTGCTATGACTGAATTCAAGCCCATCAAGGAAGGCAAAGTCCGCGAGATCTATGACAATGGCGACAGCCTCATTATGGTTGCCACCGATCGTATCTCTGCATTTGATGTGATCCTGAAAAATAAAGTGACCAACAAGGGCAAGGTGCTGACCCAGATGAGCAGATTCTGGTTCGACTACACCAAGGATGTTCTGCCCAACCACATGCTGAGCGTGGATACCGCCGATATGCCCGAGTTCTTCCGCACGCCTGCCTTTGAGGGCCGGAGCATGAAGTGCCGCAAGCTGACCATGCTGCCCATCGAGTGCATCGTGCGCGGCTACATCACCGGCAGCGGCTGGGCCAGCTACCAGCAGAACGGCACCGTCTGCGGCATCCGCTTGCCCGAGGGCCTGCAGGAATCCCAGCAGCTGCCCGAGCCCATCTACACTCCTTCCACCAAGGCTGAGATCGGCGACCACGATGAGAACATCAGCTACGAAAAGAGCATCGAGGTGCTGGAAAAGCAGTTCCCCGGCCACGGCAAGGACTACGCCACCAAGCTGCGGGACTACACCATTGCCCTGTACAAGAAGTGCGCCGCGTATGCCCTGAGCCGCGGCATCATCATTGCCGACACCAAGTTCGAGTTTGGTCTGGATGAGAACGGCAACGTGGTGCTGGGCGATGAGATGCTCACCCCCGATTCCAGCCGCTTCTGGCCGCTGGAGGGTTATGAGGCCGGCCACGGTCAGCCCTCTTTCGATAAGCAGTTCGTCCGCAACTGGCTCAAGGCCAATCCCGACAGCAATTACGATCTGCCTCAGGATGTCATCGACAAGACCATTGCCAAGTACGAGGAAGCTTATGAGCTCCTGACCGGCAAGAAGCTGTAAACACTCTGATCTTCTTTCTCCCCTCTGCTGTATAACGGCAGGGGGGATTTTTATATCAGCAGACCTGCCTGGAGGGACGGCGGGGTGTTCCCCAAGCAAGTGTCCGGAGGGTGGGACCCGACTGCCGTAGGCAGTTGGGCGGGGGATGGAATGCCCCGTATCACTTGCGGGGGAATACCCCGCTGGCCCGACAGTACGCTGTACCAAAAAAATCCCCCCGCCCATGAACAGATGGGGCGAGGGGAAAGCTAAGGGTTGGCAGTATTACAGGATGCGCACCCGGATAACGGCAGGGATGGCGGCCAGCTTCTCAGCCAGCCTGCCGTCTACGGCACCGGTCGCGTCCAGCATGGTGTAAGCCATGTTCTTTTTGCTCTTGTTCACCATGTTTTCAATGTTCAGGCCCGCTTCGGTGGTCAGGGCGGTGATCTGGCTGATCATGCCGGGCTCGTTCTTGTGGATGATGCAGATGCGCTTGCCGCCTGCACGGGGCTGATGCACCTCGGGCATGTTCACCGAGTGGGTGATGTTGCCGTTCTTGAGGTAATCGCTGATCTCCTGCGCGGCCATTGCGGCACAGTTGTCCTCGGCTTCCGGCGTGGAAGCACCCAGATGCGGGGTGCAGACGATGCCGGGCTTGCCCAGAATGGCCTCAGTGGGGAAATCGGTCATGTAGCCGGAGACCTTGCCCGTCTCCATGGCCTCCAGCAGGGCTGCGGTGTTCACCAGCTCACCGCGGGCATAGTTCAGGATCTTCACGCCGTCCTTGCACAGGGCCAGGGTCTGGGCGTTGATGGTATCCTTGGTGGTGGGCAGGTAGGGAACATGGATGGTGATGTAGTCGCACAGGGGGAGCATGTCGTTCAGGTTCACGCAGTGGTGGACCTGGCTGGAAAGGTTCCAGGCGGCATCAATGGAGATGTAGGGATCGTAGCCGTAGACCTCCATGCCCAGCTCAATGGCGCAGTTGGCCACCCGGGAACCGATGGCACCCAGACCGATGACACCCAGCGTCTTGCCCTTGATCTCGTTGCCCACGAACTTTTTCTTGCCCTTTTCCACGGTCTTGGCCATGGCGGGGTCGCCGGTCAGGCCCTGGCACCACTGGGCGGCGGCGGCCACATTGCGGCTGCCTGCGATCAGCATCCCAATGACCAGCTCAGCCACGGCGTTGGCGTTGGCACCGGGGGTATTGAACACCACGATGCCCTGCTCCGAGCAGCGATCCAGCGGGATATTGTTCACACCGGCACCGGCACGGGCAATGGCCAGCAGGTTGTCGTTGAAGGTGGTGTTCAGCAGGTCGGCGCTGCGCACCAGAATGCCATCGGGGGCATCGGTGCCCACCGAAACATCAAACAGGTTCTTGTTCAGCTTTGCCAGGCCCACCGGGCTGATGGCGTTCAGGGTCTTGATCGTAAACATACTTTCCTATCTCCTATACACAAATCAGGCATTTGCCTTGCGGAATTTCTCCATGAAGTCCACCAGCTTCTCTACACCTTCGGTGGGCATTGCATTATAAATGGAAGCGCGCATACCGCCCACCAGACGGTGGCCCTTCAGGTTGACAAAACCGGCTTCGGCGGCTTCGGCGCAGAACTTCTTGTCCATGTCAGGGTCGGGGCTGGTAAAGGTGATATTCATCGTGCTGCGGTAGCGGTGCTCCACGGGGTTGTGGAAGAACTCCTGACCGTCCAGATAATCGTACAGGATCTTGGCCTTGGCTTCGTTGATCTTCTGCATATTCTCCAGGCCGCCGATGTCGTTTTCCAGATACTTGAGCACCAAACCGGTCATGTAGATGCACCAGCAGGGGGGCGTGTTGTACATGCTGTCCTTGGCCAGCAGGGTGGTGTAGTTCATCATGGTGGGCACGGTGTCGGCGGCGTGGCCCAGCAGGTCGTCCCGGACAATGGCAATGGCCATGCCGGCGGGGGCTACGTTCTTCTGCACACCAAAGTAGATGCAGCCGTACTTGTTTACGTCCACAGGTTTGGAGAGGATCATCGAGCTCATGTCCGCCACCAGCGGCACACCCTCCACCTGAGGTACCTCAACGTACTGGGTGCCGAAGATGGTGTTGTTCTGGCAGATGTGGATGTAGCTTGCGTCCTTGTCGTAGTCGATGGCGTTGACATCGGGGATGTAGGTGAAGTTCTTGTCCTTGCTGGAAGCAACGATCTTCACCTCGCCGAACTTGGCGGCCTCCTTGGCAGCCAGGTTCGAGAAATTGCCGGTGACCAGATAATCGGCCTTGCCTGTGGTCATAAAGTTCAGGGGCACCATGGCAAACTGCTGGGTGGCACCGCCCTGGAAGAAACCGACCTTGTAGTTGTCAGGGATGTTCATCACCCGGCGCAGGGTGGCTTCGGTCTCAGTGATGATGGCATCGAACCACTTGCTGCGGTGGCTCATCTCCATTACGCTCTGGCCGGAATCGCCGTATTCCAGCAGCTCTGCCTGTGCCTGACGAAGCACCTTTTCCGGTAACATGCTGGGGCCTGCGCTGAAGTTGTATACTCGTGCCATATGGAACTCTCCCTTTCCTATCCGTACCGCCGCTCTCATCTGCGGCAGGTGTGTGCTTGATTTGTCCGTAGTATACCGGTTCCGTGGGTGCAAAAACAAGAGCATCTTTGCACAAAGATGGGACTGCTCTGCTTGCCTTGAACGCACAAAACACACAACTGTCCTTGAATAAAGAACACTTTTTAAGACAAATGTAAAAATATGCTTGTTTTACCGCATGGCTCCTCACTTTTACTGCTTGCCCGTTTGTGCCGGGTATGGTATAATCATGTTGAAATGAGACAAATGTAAAAGCAAAAAAATCGGAGGTGAAACCGGTGTACGGACTTTCAGACAGACTGAAACCACTCTCTGCCGCCGAGGAGCAGGTGCTGCTGGCGCTCTGGGACTGCCCCGTCCCGGCCACCCGGCGGGATATCAGCGAAAAGCTGACCGCCACCGGCTGGGCCCCGGCCACGGTGCTCAACTTTTTATACCGTCTGGAGGAAAAGGGCTGGGTCAAGGGCGGCAAGGCGGGGAGCCAGAACACCTATCTGCCCACGGTCACCCGCCGGGCTTACTGCGTTGCGGCCATGCGCCAGCGGATGGACACCCTGTTCGGCGGCAGCCTGCCCGAAGCGGTCCGCGCCCTTGCCAGCGAGAGCGGCGCTTCCCAGAGCCAGCTGGAACAGGCCATCCGGGTGCTGGAGGAGCAGCATCAGGAGGCAGAAGAATACGACCTGTACGATCCCTATGGGTAACGGAAAAACGAAAAAGCTCCCATCACGGGAGCTTTTTCGTTGCATTCGGTCGAAAGATGTGTTAAAATTAAATGCGAAAAGGTACTGCACATAACGGCAGGCGGTTAGCCCACACTTCCGGAAGGAGGTGAGAGCGATGCCTATTACTTTGACGTTCCATATTTTTGGACTGGTATTTACCATCAAGGTGAAAAGCGAAAACCGCCACCCTGGCCGGTGACGGTTTTCTAGTTAAACCTCAAACCTAAAAGGGCTAACCGCTTGTCGCAGTGCCTTTTCTATTTGTAGTATAGTGATTTTTTCTTGTTTTGTCAAGAGGCGGAAGGATATATGATGGAGTGCAGATTGAAAGCAAAAAAGTGCGGCGGCTGTCCGATGCTGGGGCTGGATTATGCCGAGCAGCTGAAACAGAAAGAAGCCGCTGTCCGTAAGCTGGTGGGGAAATACGGCCCGGTGGCTCCCATCCGGGGCGCGGAAAACCCCTGCCATTACCGCAATAAGGTGATCTCTACCTTTGCAGCGGGCCCCGGCGGGAAACTGGTGTCCGGCATCTATGCGGCAGGCACGCATAAAGTGCTGCCTGTGGAAAGCTGCCTGCTGCAGGACGAAGTGCTGGACACCGTGATGCAGGCGGTGCGGGCGGCGGCCAGCACCTGCCGCTACCAGCCTTACAATGAGGACAAGGGCACCGGCCTGCTCCGCCACTGCTTGCTGCGGCGCGGCGTGGTGTCCGGGCAGGTGATGGTGGTATTGGTGACAGCCCAGCCGGTTCTGCCCGGGGCAAAAAACTTTGTCCGCGCTCTGCTGGCCGAAGCCGAAAAGCGCCATGTCCCCGTGACCACCGTGGTGCAGAACTACAACCCCCGCCGCACCAGCGTGGTGCTGGGCGAAGAGGAAAAGGTGCTCTACGGCAAGGGATTCATTCTGGATACCCTCTGCGGCAAGACCTATGCCCTGAGTCCCCGGAGTTTCTACCAGATCAACCATGACCAGACCGAGGTGCTGTATGGTCTGGCCGTGGAAGCCGCCCGCCTGACCGGCAAAGAGGTGGTGCTGGATGCCTACTGCGGCATTGGCACCATTGGTCTGACCGCCAGCGGCAGGGCAAAGCAGGTGGTGGGCGTGGAGCTGAACCGGGACGCTGTCCGGGATGCCATCGGCAACGCAAGGCACAACAACGTGAAAAACGCCCGCTTCTTTGCCGCCGATGCCACCCAGTGGATCACAGAAGCGGCGGCCGCCGGGCAGAGAACAGATGTCATTTTCATGGACCCGCCCCGCGAAGGCTCCACCCCCCAGTTCATCGAGAGCGTGGCCCGCATGGCCCCCAAACGGGTGGTCTATGTCAGCTGCAATCCTGAGACCATGGCCTGTGATCTTGCCCTCCTGACCGCCAAAGGCTACCGCGCCGAGGGCTTTACCCCTGTTGATCTCTTCCCCCAGACCGCCCATTGTGAGGTGGTCGGGTCGCTGGTGAGGGCTGATTATTGGAAGTTAGAATAATCAGAAAAGGAAAATAAGAAGTATTGTCGGCATGAACTAATAGTAAAGCGATAAGGTGAATGGGCTATGGGTTATAGTGTTACTCAGCGAATTAGGATGGTTCAACAACCCAAAGGCGGTTATTTGCCGCCAAAGTATTTTAATGAAATACAGTTTTGGGATGCGGAAGAAATACTTGAAGTTACTTCAGGTGTTAAATCGATTCAGGGAATGGCAGTAGATTACCTTACGCGGTTTATGCTTGGACAATCTAAAGAACAAGCATTTGAAATCTCACTTATGGGAGCTCAGCTTGTAGGGGATGAAGAAAAATCTATTGATTACCTAAGAAATATAAATGGACTTGATGATTTTTCAATTATATGTGCATGTAATCTCGTTGGATATGATGCGGCGTTCAGGAGAGACGTGACTGCATTCGCTCCGATAGATCAAAAATGTGTTTCAGCAAACCTGATTTCTAATATTCGCACAATGGTTACTAGAAGTCTTAAATTTTTAAAAAAATATGGACCAGTAACAATGTGTGGGTTTACAATGGATGGAGGATATAATGATATAATATCCATGGGTGATGGGGATTATTTAACGGAGAATATGCTCATTGATTTTAAAACCTCGGCGGAATCATTAAATTCAAAGCAAACGCTTCAACTTGCAATTTACTATATTATGGGTGTTCATTCGATATGTCGAAAATTCCAAAATATAGAAAAACTTTGTGCGTATAATCCTCTTTTAAACAAAGCCTATCTACTAGATGTTGAAGATATTGATAATTCTGTCTTAGTTGAAATTTGTCGAGATGTCATTGGGTATCATTTTACAAAGGAAAATGAAGATTGGAAGAGTGCGAGTGGAACAGATAAAACAGTCCTACAGCGATGTGTGGAACATGGATTTACGGATTTCTCTCCGGATAATTATGCGGACGGAATACATGAGATTTCGTTTGATGATTATTGGAGCTACTCTTTTATAATATTAAATTTATCACTTTTTCGGCCTAGTTTTTCGAGAAGCGAAAAAATTCTCATGTTAAAAAATGGTGGGTTCTATATGTTTGTGTCTGTGTCCCACTCCCAAAAGTCCATTTCCATAATGCACGGTGGACAACTAAAAAAACTATCAAAACCGTTGCAGTACTATTATGATCGGTTGCCGGAATATGGAACATGTATGTTGAATACTTTCTCTAAATACTGGGATAATCTATATAAGCTTTCTCGTTTTATAAAATCAATAATGTTGTCTGCAACAGATGCAACAAGAATGAGATTAGTAGAACAAAAAGAAAATAGTCTTACAGAAAATAATAGTTTTGGGTCGCAACTATACAAAACGAAATTTAGCGGACGAGCACATGGCTGTATTGTTGATCTGGATTTCAATAATCATCTCTTTTTTAATCCATTCGATGGAACGATTACACCTTATTATGCATTGTCTACAGAAGATAAAATTATATATAAGAGTGTAGAGAGTTTGATTGCGAATAAAAGACCGGAAATGTTAGAGGAATACAGAAAAAAATTGAACTTATTGGAAAATAAGAGATATATAGAATTGACTTGTATGGTTGCCCAAAACAGCTTGACAGCACAAATTCCTCGATATAGAATTGCGCCTGTTGAAAATGGGAAAGAAGCATATATTTGCACAGATACTTATATGTACTATTTGTCGGATTTTTTTAAGAGGATTCAGCCAATCTATGATCATCACGTTGTCACGGTATGGCACGATGAGTTTCTACCAATGAGCGAAAAAGAATATCGTTTTAAGGATCCTGAGGCCATAACAGGACAATTTGCTCAGATGAAGTGTGGAATGGTGGCTACCGTTATATCGGATAATGGAGCTAGAGATATCTGTGTGGAGTTTGAAGATGGAACTGTTGTGGAACATACTACACGATTAAGATTTAGAAATCGAACGATTTCTAATCCCGATCTGGAGGATGCAAAAACAGTAAATGTCAAAAAATCTTCAAGAAAAAGACAATCGTATGTTGGACAAACAAAAGAAATGCTCTACGGACACAGTGCAACAGTGATTGAGGATTTTGGCTGTAATGATATTACAGTACAGTTTGAAGATGGATTGATACGAAAGCACTGTAAAAGAAGTAAATTTCGAGAAGGGAAAATTGCACACAAAATCGATGAAATTTGATGTAGATGCTCTATAAGCTGAAGAGGTTTGGCATGGGCGCGAAGAAGCAGTTTCATAGAATGGGTGTTTGTACGCTTTTATCGAAGAGATGAGGAATGAGCATGAGCAATTTTTCATATTTAAAAAACAAACTGCTGATTAAACAGGTGGAAAATCGGATATCCTACTGCATTCAGAGCACCTCCACCAATCTAGAAAGCAAGTTGAGTAACAAGTTTGAACCGGGTGAAAAAATTGGCGTGGCCCGCATGGCCCCCAAACGGGTGGTCTATGTCAGCTGCAATCCTGAGACCATGGCCCGTGATCTTGCCCTCCTGACCGCCAAAGGCTACCGCGCCGGGGGCTTTACCCCTGTTGATCTCTTCCCCCAGACCGCCCATTGTGAGGTGGTCGGCGCGCTGACCAGATCACAGAAGTCCAAAGGGTGAAACAAGCCACAATGAACGGATATTTTTATGTATTAACGGCCATTGACCTTTTTGTGCTGAGCTTCATGTGCATCCTCACAAAGCTCAGCGAGTCCCTGAACAAAAAGCAGAAGCAGGGATTTTTCTTTGCCTTTGCGCTGATCGCGGTGATCTCGGTGCTGGAGGTGGTGACACTGGCGGTGGATGGCACCCCGGCGGGCTACCGCTGGCTGAACATCCTGTCCAACTATCTGGGGTTCGGCCTGTCCCCGGGAGTGTGTCTCTGCCTTGTGTATGTCATGGACCGGAAAAAGAGGATGAACCGCTGGTTCAGGGCGGCGGTGTGCTGCGAGGCGTGCTACCTGCTGTTCCTTGCTCTGTCCATCCCCGCCGGGCTGGTGTTCTCCGTCAGCGCCGACAACGTTTATTCCCGCGGGCAATACTTCTATATTTATATCATCATGTACTTTGCGGCCATCGTGTATCTTTCGGTGTCCACCTTCGTCACGGCGCGGGAATTCCAGAACCGCAGCCGGGCGCTGATCTACCCTCTGATGTTCTTTCTGCTCATTGAGACCATCATTCAGGTGACACTGCCGGAGCTTCACGTTACATGGCTGTGCGTTACCCTGTTGTCGGTGCTGTACTTTATCTACTGCAGCGAGATGTGGAACCAATTGGATGCCCTTACCGGGCTGCTGAATCAGAACAGCTATCTGAACCGCACTGCTGAGATGCGCCGCCGCGGCGGGGTGCTGGTGGTGTTCGATGTGGACGACTTCAAGCAGATCAACGACCGCTACGGCCACCTGCAGGGAGATATCTGTCTGGCCGAGATCGGCCGCTGCATCAAAAAAGCCTATGCCCGCAGCGGCTACTGCTACCGTACCGGCGGCGACGAGTTTTGTGTGCTGATGGAAAACGCAGACCGGGAGGCCCAGTGCGCGCAGGAGTTTGTACGCCAGCTGGAACAGCGGCGAAAAGCCGTGGACTTTCTGCCCACGGTGTCTTTTGGTTCAGCTCCCTTTTTGGGGGAGGACGTGCTGGCTGTGAAGAACCGGGCCGACCGGGAGATGTACCGCTACAAAAAGGCCCGGAAGCCTGATGCCGCTCATTGTTCTCCGAATCATACCCTCCTATGAAAAGGGACTGCTGCACTGGGATTTCCCCTGTGCGGCAGTCCCTTTCCTTGTTCTGGCAGGGCACGGTGCGCAATGGCGTGATTTGAACTGGCTTTTTTGCATTTCCTGTACTATAATAAAGAACTGTGAAGTTTACACCCGCTATCACTGGGAAAGGAGAATTACCCCTTGAATAAAATGCTTACCCACCTGAACGGCTACAAGCGCGAGGCTGTGCTTGCACCGCTGTTCAAGATGCTGGAAGCCACGTTCGACCTGTTTGTGCCGCTGGTCATGGCAGACATCGTCAACGTGGGCATTACAGCACATGATTTCCACTATATCCTTGTGCGGTGCGGCATCCTGCTGCTGCTGGCCGCTGTGGGCCTTGCCTGCAGCCTGACGGCCCAGTATTTCTCGGCCAAGGCGGCGGTGGGCTACTCCACTTCCCTGCGCCATGCCCTGTTTGAGCACATCCAGAGGCTTGGCTTTACCGAGATGGATACCATGGGCACCAGCACCCTCATCACCCGCATGACCAGTGACATCAATCAGGTGCAGAGCGGTCTGAACCTCTTCCTGCGCTTGTTCCTGCGCAGCCCGTTCGTGGTGGTTGGTGCCATGGTCATGGCGTTCACCGTGAATGTGCGGGCCGCCTGGATCTTTGTGGTCGCCATCCCGCTGCTGAGCGTGGTGGTGTTCGGCGTGATGGTCATCACCAACCCGCTGTACAAAACGGCCCAGGCCCGGCTGGACCGTGTGCTGGGCCTGACCCGCGAGAACCTGACCGGTGTGCGCGTGGTCCGCGCCTTCGATAAGGAAAAGAGCGAGATCGACCGCTTTGAGTCGGCCAACGACCTGCTGACCCGGATGCAGCTCCATGTGGGCCACATCTCCTCCCTGATGAGTCCGCTGACCTACGTCATCATCAATCTGGCCATCGTGGCTCTGCTCTATGTGGGCAGCATCGAGATCAATGTGGGCGGCATGGCCTCCGGCGATGTGATCGCGCTGGTGAACTACATGAACCAGATCCTGGTGGAGCTGGTCAAACTGGCAAACCTCATCGTGCAGGTGAGCAAGGCGCTGGCCTGTGCAGGCCGTGTGCAGGCTGTGCTGGACACTGAGCCCGGCATGGAATTCCCCGCGGCCCTCAAGGGCGAGGCACCTGCGGACAAGGCCGGGGATGCTGTTCGGTTCGACCATGTCAGCCTGACCTACGCCGGTGCCGGTGCCCCCAGCCTGACCGATATCAGTTTTACCGCAAAGCGCGGCCAGACCATTGGTGTCATCGGCGGCACGGGCAGCGGCAAATCCAGCCTCATCAACCTGATCCCCCGCTTCTATGATGCCACGGAGGGCACCGTGGAGATCCTGGGCCGTCCGGCGCAGGCGTACCCCCGCGCGGCTCTGCGCGGCAGTGTGGCGGTCGTGATGCAGAAAGCCCAGCTGTTTGGCGGCACCATCCGCTCCAACCTGCTGTGGGGCAACAAAAACGCGGCGGACGCTGATCTGTGGGCCGCACTGGAGACTGCGCAGGCTGCGGATTTTGTCAGGGCAAAGCCCCTTGGGCTGGACGAGCCTGTGGAGCAGGGCGGCCGGAACCTGTCCGGCGGCCAGAAGCAGCGCCTGACCATTGCCCGTGCGCTGGTGGGCAAGCCGGAGATCCTGATCCTGGACGACAGCGCCAGCGCATTGGACTACGCCACCGATGCGGCCCTGCGCAAGGCACTGGCCGCTCTGCCCGGTGACCTGACCGTGTTCATCGTGAGCCAGCGTGCCGCCAGCCTGCAGCACGCCGACCAGATCATCGTGCTGGATGACGGCAGGATGGTGGGTCTGGGCAGGCACGCCGATCTGCTGAAGACCTGCCCCGTTTACGAGGAGATCTACGCCAGCCAGTTCAAGAAAGGGGATGCGCAGAAATGAGTGCAAAAGCAAAGAGTAAGCTGACCCCGGAACAGCGCAACGCAACGCTTCGGCGGGTGCTGGAAAAGATCCGCCCCTACGGCTTTTTTGTGGTGTGCAGTCTGATCGTGGCCGCTGTGAGCGTGGCTGCCCAGCTGTATATCCCCATCCTCTGCGGCAGCGCCATTGATATGATGCTGGGCAAGGGGAATGTGGATTTCAACGGTGTTCTGCGCATCGTGGTGGAGATCGTGATCGTGGCCGTGGTGGCTGCATTTGCCCAGTGGCTGCTGAGTGTCTGCAACAACTGCATCACCTTCTCGGTCAGCCGGGACCTGCGCAACGCCGCGCTCCGTAAGATCCAGACCCTGCCGCTCTCTTATCTGGACAGCCACCCCTCCGGCGATATCGTCAGCCGCATGGTCGCCGATGTGGACACCTTTGCGGACGGCCTGCTCATGGGCTTTACCCAGCTGTTCAGCGGCGTGCTGACCATCCTTGGCACCCTGCTGTTTATGCTCAGTGAGAATGTGCCCATCACGCTGGTGGTGGTCTGCATCACCCCGCTGAGCCTGGTGGTGGCAAGCTTCCTTGCCAAGCGCAGCTACAAGTATTTCCAGGGCCAGAGCACCGTGCGCGGTGAGCAGACCGCCCTGGTCAACGAGATGATCGAGGGGCAGAAGGTCGTGCAGGCCTTTGGCCATGAGGCCGAGAGCCTTGCCGCCTTTGACGAGGTGAATGGCCGCCTGCAGAGCGTGAGCCTGAAGGCCATCTTTTTCTCCAGCATGACCAACCCCGCTACCCGCTTTGTGAACAACATCGTTTATGCAGGTGTCGGTCTGGTGGGTGCCGTTTACGCTGTGGCGGGCGGCATCACCATCGGCCAGCTGAGCATCTTCCTGAACTATGCCAACCAGTACACCAAGCCCTTCAACGAGATCTCCGGCGTGGTCACCGAGCTGCAGAACGCACTGGCCTGCGCGGCCCGTGTGTTCGAGCTGCTGGATGCCGAGGATCAGGTGCCCGAGGCGGAGAACGCCAAGGTGCTGGAGACCGACGGCCATGTGGAGCTGAAGGACGTTTCCTTCCGCTACCTGCCGGACCGCCCCCTCATCGAGGGCCTGGATCTGGATGTGAAGCCCGGCCAGCGCATCGCCATCGTCGGCCCCACCGGCTGCGGCAAGACCACCCTCATCAACCTGCTCATGCGGTTCTACGATGTCAACGGCGGCTCCATTGAGGTGGCCGGAAACGATATCCGCAGCCTGACCCGCGCCTCCCTGCGCGGAAGCTACGGCATGGTGCTGCAGGAGACCTGGCTGCGTGCCGGTACCGTGCGGGAGAACATTGCCTACGGCAAGCCCGATGCCACTGAGGAAGAGATCGTTGCCGCCGCCAAAGCGGCCCACGCCGACAGCTTCATCCGCCGCCTGCCCAAGGGTTACGATACCGTCATTGCTGAGGACGGCGGCAACATCAGTCAGGGCCAGAAGCAGCTGCTCTGCATCGCCCGCGTGATGCTCTGCCTGCCCCCCATGCTGATTCTGGACGAGGCGACCTCCTCCATCGATACCCGCACCGAGGTGCGCATCCAGGCTGCCTTTGCCCGGATGATGCAGGGCCGCACCAGCTTTATTGTGGCCCACCGCCTGTCCACCATCCGTGAGGCCGATGTCATCCTTGTGATGAAGGATGGCCACATCGTGGAGCAGGGCGACCACGACACCCTGCTGGCGCAGGGCGGCTTCTATGCCAAGCTCTATAACAGCCAGTTCGAGGGCGTGGAAACCTGAAAAAACAAAAATGGGAGATGTCGGCAGTGCTGGGTATCCGTAAAACAGTTTTCGAGAAATGACACGGCAACTGCCCTGTCAGGATTGGTTACGAGTACCAGGCTAGGCCGAGGAAGCATCAAGTCCCATGTCTGCACCGTCAAGGTGTTGGGTATGGGGCTTTTTGCATTTCAGGAACGTGTACGCCTTTGGCAAGGTGTAACACACTAGACTTTGTACCGAAGTCGTGTGCCAAGGGTGCTGCGCCCCTTAGAATCCCTGCTCACATCGCCTGTGGGCGATGTGGATTCGCCGCATAGAAAGCTCTCACAAAGGCTCACCCCGGCTGTTTGCGGCGAGGAAAAGGCACTTCTGCGGAAGTGTAATAACCCACTATGACGCTTTCAGCCCTGCGGTCTGCAAAGTGTAGTGGGCTCTCCGAGGGGGAACGGTGGTATGGGGTTCGTTTCGGGCGAATCGCTGCGTACGTGCGTACGGAAGGTTGGTACGCACGTACGCAGTAAAACGGTCAAATTCTCGTATATATGGGTGGTCATTTGACCACGAGTGTGGTATACTTCACTTGGAAAACCAATTAAGGTAGATATAATGCACAGGGATGTGCTTTATATAATAAAAGCAGGATAAAAACGCAACGCATTTCTTCCTGAGAGATGCTAGAGCTGGTAGGTAGCCCAGCCGTCTGCACCGCACGGTGTAGGTAAGTAACCTTCCCCTCCGGGTTGTCC